>JAEEGF010122569.1_pt1 | contig 119206 bp, 95 predicted proteins | sample 9134171 | NCBI WGS metagenome assembly JAEEGF01 (sample SAMN16246542, study PRJNA631951) | gut metagenome | biome: gut microbiome; feature: rumen; material: AP-attached | host: Bos | place: Iran: Karaj | collected 2018-10
ACTTGTCAACGTCGTTGAAACGTATCTGCAGCGGCACCACATTGTGAAACTCGTTATTACTTTCTTCTGCCATCTTATTAGGCTTAATCTCTGTATAAATCGGCTGCAAAGATACAAAAAGTTTTGGGAAGTTATACGCATTTACAACATTTTTCGTATCTTTGCAATCAGATTATCCGGGCACCCAAAGGGAGAGGTAAACGCAAGTTTACCTCTCCTTTTTTTCTTCCCCTCCTACTCTTCCCTCTCACCTCTTCCCTCTCACCTCTTACCTCTTACCTCCTACCTCTTACCTCCTACCTCTTACCTCCTACCTCTCACCTCTTACCTCTCACCTCTTTCACTGGCGAAGCCAGATTATTCACTTTTCACTCTTCCCTTTTCCCTTAGAAGTTGCCACCCAACTTCTATCGATGGTGCCAACTGCTCACGCCCCAGGGCATTCAGCCCACACTCCACACTCGCCATGGCCAGCACGATGTCACACCATACCGTCTTCGTCTCCTCCTTCATCGGAGGTAGCAATGTTTGCGGACCAATGCCTGTCAACTGACTCACCGTTTGGATATACGCCCTCACGTTGTTCTCCGACTCCGGCGCCCATCGGCGGATAATCATACTCAGCGTCACGCAGCGGTGTTTGTGGTAGTACGTCCTCAGCAGCTTCAGTGCTGCCCTACAGCCGTAACCCATCGTTTCAAACTGGGCGAAGTTCCGGTCTGTACTTGGTTTTATCTCACCCTGCCACTCAATTCGTGGACTTTTGATAATGTTCAGCGGATTATTGTTCCGCAATCCTCTTGCTATTTTCATAATGCTTAATGCTTAATTCTTAATTTAATTCTTCACTTTTCACTCTTCACTTTTCACTCTTCACTTTTTCACACCACAATCTCCTTAAAAATCTTCTTATACTTACCTTGTTTCAGTCGCTCTACGAAGCCATGCACTAACCAACGCTGACACTGCTTACGAGCAGGATTGTCTTCTATTCTCAGTACCGCCATGACATCTTTCACACCAAATGTTTCCGGCAGGTCACGATAGGCATCGGCATTCTTCGAGTTCTTACGCCTTGGCACATATTCACGCTCCGCATTGTCCCACGAGTCCTGCAGCATCTGCCCGAAGAAGTGGTCCTGAAACCAAATGACTGAGTCGTACATCAGCGTGGAAAACTTCAGGTCGTCGTCCGTAATCTCCAGCTTTCCCGTCTTCTTGAACGCATCGTACTGGCGAGCCAGGATGCGGGGTACGGTAAACCACGTGGCATAGAACACCGCACGCTTTCTCAGATAGTCCAGCACCAGGTCGTTGGCAGCCTCTGCCTCCTGAGCACTCAGCTCACAGAGGCTGTACACATGGTCTGTCAGTCGCTCCAGCGGCAGCTCCCCCGTCAGCCTTTCGAACTTAAAGCCCCATTGTTTCAGGGCCTCGTTGGCCTTCCAGTCCACCACCTTCTTACGCACCATCGTGAAGTTCGCACGATCCATCTGGAAGATGGCGACACGCGAGCATAGTCCGTCGTTGATGTTCCGCAGCGTGAACTTCTTGTGCAGACTCACCGTAGTGCCTGTCGTCACTGAGTTCCAATACACGGGCAGGATGTCATTGATCGAATCGTTGTTCGCATAATCCACACCCGACAGCTCGTTATGGAATGCCTTCAACTCCAGGTCGTGCTTACCTATCCAGGCGCCACCACTCTGGGCACTAATAGACGAGTCCAGCTCCGAGTCGAACATATACAGGTGCAGAGGCATCTGCTCGCCATTCACCAGTTCCTTCGCCCTTTTCAGTCGTCGGAAGAAGATGTTGTTCGACGTCTTCGTAGGCAGGTAGCGTATCATGCCGTCAGGCTCCACCAGGGCATCCTGCTTCTGCGCCTTCGACGAGGTTCCACGTTTCTTCTGCTCCTGCTTGTAGCGGGTCTCCTGCGCCCTGACCTCATTGTCCTGTGCCCTCATCGAGCACATGATCTGGTCGTCCAGCTGTTTGGCAAACGACTTACCGCTGGCAGGGTGACCTATAATGAGCACCTGCGGATTCATCCGTTGTGGCTCACCCGTATAGTGCATATACCACGTCCTCGTCAGCAGCGTGCAGTACATCGCCCCTGCGGCATATACCGCCCCCAGCCAGTTCTCACGGCTCACTCCGCTACAGGCTTCGGCATAAGGGGTGCTAAGGAGAGGCTCCAGCCTTTCAGCGAACTGCTCGTAAGGGATTTCAGTGCCACCCACAGCTCTTGCAGCTGGTTGGGGCTCGCCTGCATGAATACCCACACTTTCAAGGACCCCTTGCATCCTTTTCGGGATGTCTTTGTACAGCTTTCGCTCACAAGCCGTATGAGCAATGTCCGTGACTTCCTTGTCGCCCCGCTCCCGGATGACGTCCTGTACAAATCCGCACAGTCTAAGCACCCTGTCGACCACTTCCGGCTGATTGTCGCAGATATACCTGAGGTCGAGAGCCAGCTGCAGCATGGTTCGATGGCGGTCTCCAGTGGCAGGCGCTCCACCTTGCGCGGTCTGCCACGCTTCACAGATTCTTTTGTATTCAATTCCATGATAACTTAAATTTTCGTTGTTGTTAGAGGTGAGTGGTGAGGGGTTAGAGGTGAGAGAATAGTCCGTGCCTTTCGAATTTCCACCACGATATTGTTCGTCGTATTTCTCACCATACTCCTTGTTCTCATACGTAAACAGTTCTTTGTCAATAAATAAAATATCACTCTCTTTGCAAATGAAACTCATGCGGCTGGCATCCTTGCAACTCTCGTCCACCTCCACACCCAACAGCTTCGCCATCTGGTGCTGGTTGTCAATCAGGTTGCCCCATTCCGCACGAGCCTTGAACACGATCTTCAACCCCTGTCCACTAGGCGTGATGTAGATAAGCAGAATCCCGAGTTCTGCAGCACGCTGCTTAAAATCGGCGGCAGCAAATTCTTCACTCTTCACTCTTAACTCTTCACTTTCCACGTGATCCACGTCCATCACTACCAGTCCTGTCAGCCGTGTGGCAGCCTGCTTGCGCCATCGCCCGACCTTTCCTGCCTTCGACTCCGTTTCGTCGAACGTCGCCTGGAAGATAAATGCAGGCAGTTTTCGCTTCAGGGCTGCATCGTGTGTTTCCCGGTATTTGTCAATCGCCTCATTCCACTGTGTCGCCCTGACGAGCGCATAGAACTGCGCTTCGTCCACAGGCAACGTAGGGTTTACAAAACTCTTTTGATAACAAAACATACTTAGTTATTGATAATCGTTTTTGTGTTAGTTAAATCTCGTCCATGATTTCCTCAATCGTCTTCGTGTTCTTCAGGTAGTCCGTCAGTTCACGAGCCTCACTCAGCAGCTGAGAAGAAGATCAGATTCTTTGGCCATTTACTCGAGAACATCCTCCTCACTTCAACTCAGGTTTTCTAATTTTTTAATTCTTCACTTTTCACTCTTCACTTTTCACTCTTCACTTTTCACTCTTCACTTTTGATGTTTCACATCGAGCTCGCTCACGTTCGACATAGCTTAAGCAAGCTTAGCTCTGTTCTCACTTAATCGCGACCTTCACTCTTCACTTATCCTATCAGTCCCAGCACAAAGTCGCGGCCTTTCTCCGTCCACACCAGTCGTGACTGCGTCCGACGGTGACCGTTGCGACCGTGATAGATGAAGCTGCGGTCTTCTGTCAATCCCTGATGCAGATACTTCGGCGTGAGTCGCCACTGGCCCTTCGACCAATGGATGACGCCCTTGTCGCAGAGGAACGAGTTCAGGTCGCGCCCCTCCAGTCCGAACGGTTTACCAATCTCCGTCGGTGAGTAGCAGTCGTCGCTGGCGCTATTCAGCTCGTCCAGCTCATCGCCGATGATGTCGTCCGCCTCGTCCAGAATCTCCTCGTCGCTCACACCCAGCAGTCGCTGACCCTGCGGACGCTCAATCTGACTCCAGCGGGCCTTCCAGCGTTCCCACTCCAAAGCCTCGCGACGGTCCTCCTCCAGCTGCTGCCATCGCAATACCAATCGTGCACGCGCCTCGTCGTTAAACTTAGTGGCGATGTAAAGACACTCGGTTTTCGTCAGCAGGTAACAGGGCAATGTGCGTCCTGTTGAGTCCTTGTATTCACTGACAGCAAATTTGCATTCAGTGATTTTCTCCCATGCCGGCTCCATTTTGCGAATGGCCCTAAGCACGTCAAAGTGGTTCTTACCTGTGAGCTCTGCAATCTCAATTGATGTCATTGTTTGTTCTTTAAAAATACTAATTGTTTTCATAGGTTAATTATGCATTATGAATTATGAATTAAGCATTAATCTTTACGATATCCGTTGCTAAGATTTCCTGAAACGTCTGTCCTTGATATTCATGAGTAGAGAATCGCAATGTTGCGACAACGAGGTCGCCCTCGCAGAACCTGCACCCTGCCAGATTGCCCAGCATGGCGCACACATATTCGTTTTCGAACTTACCACCCAGTTCACGCAATACGATGTTACACTTCTGGATAGTACCTGTTTCGGCCTTAGCCGACTGTACGCTGAAGGCCTCGCCCTTGCGTACCACTTTTAAAATTTTAGTTTCCATTGTTTTTGTTAGTTTGAATTAAATAACCTTTAACCATTAACCGTTTCTCCACCGGCCTTCCGGTGGGATTGCTGTAACAATAAGTTTGAGATCGCTTTGTCTTTCGACGGTGCAATGCTCGTGCAAACCGAGAGCAGACAAAAGCTTGTTTTTAGTATGCCAAGGTGCTGCCGAGTATCGCCGATGGTTAAATCTCTGTTTAGGAGATTTGCAAATGGAAAACTTGTTTTTCAGTTGCCTGAGGAAACTCGTTTTCTCATTTCCATTGGCAAAATTAGGCACAAAAAAAGAGCGGCGGAAGTAATCCGTCGCTCAATGGCAGTTTCTGGGAGTTTTTGTGGGAGTTTTAGTCGAAACTCGGCAATCGTGGGAGTTTTGGCAGAAATCGTGGGAGTTTCTGGGAGTTTTATGGGAGTTCCTTGACCATGGCGGCACCAGCATCGTAATAACCCAGATAGTGCTGCCCGTGCACTGGAGCCTTCTCGTCTTTCCACGTATCAAACGGCTTCGAAAAACAATCCACTGCCATACGCCGCAGTTCTGCCTCATGTGGCAGATGTTCATGGTCAGGCAGCACACTGCCTACCAAATCACAGAATAAGTCGTAGCGGTTCAGAGGGATATAGCCACGATCCATCAGCACACGACAGGGACCCAGCCAGTGACGCCCCTTTTTCACCTGTGTCCCCATGCGCAGCAAGGCCCCCTCCACATCTTCGCGCGTCAGCAGCTTTTGCGTCTTCGACAACGACTCACCATGCTTATTCAGGTAGCGTTCGATGGACTGCCGGATGTTGCTTACTGACTCGTGAACATCCCTTTGCATGTTCCACACCATCCTGCCTACAAACTTCACGTCCATCTCCTCCGTCAGCAATATCGAGTCGTAACGATCGTTGGAAGGCACCAGCCAGTGGCGCCCACACTCATCCATATAGTACGACTTCAGCAATTCCTCACCATTCACCTTGACGGCCACGATGTCCTGGTTGCGGAAGCGGCTGGTACTCTCTACCATCAGCAGGTCGCCATCGTGGATGTTCACACCTATCATCGAGTCACCCTGAGCTCTCACAAACGTCACGTTAAGTCCCATTGTCAGCACACCAGGTACCGCCATCAGTTCTGGCGGGATGTCCCCCATCTCGTTGGGCAGGCCACAGCTGATACCCATGTCGTAATAAGGCACCAGCGTGTCGCACACCAGCTCCTCATTCATCATCAGAATTTCACAATTACTTTGCATTACTTTTCTCCTTGTTTTATAGTTTTACATTTTGTTATTGTTGCCAAGGCATTGCAGCCTGTTTTCGCATTTTTGATTGCAAAAATAACAATAGGGTGTATCATAAGTCGATACACCCTACTAAACTTTAATGTTTTTTAAGATTTTGTTGCCAAAAACGATTATGCAAAAGCGGGTTCCAATTCGTCGTCTGCCACTTTCACAACCTCAGCCTTATTCCCTCTTCCATCTCACATCTTCCATCATCCATCTTACATCAGCCATCATCCCTCTTCCATCTCACATCTTCCATCATCCATCTTACATCAGCCATCATCCCTCTTCCATCATCCCTCTTCCTTCTTCCCTCAGCCTTCTTGAAACAGGTACAGTCCCCTACGTCCAGGTTAATAGTTTAAGAGTTTAAAGAGTTTAATGGTTTAAGAGTTTATCGGTGAGACAGGTATCAATCCCTGATGGTTCCGTTTTGAGATGTCAAAAGAAATGCAACAAAAAAATAAGATTTATTTTTTGCATTTGAAAATTAAATTGTACCTTTGCACTCGATGAAGAGACTGACAGAAAAACAATCACGACATTCCTTGACCACACAAATTGTATTGTGGGTGGTAGGTTTCGTATCTGTACTCTTCATCACCGCCCTCTTTATCATGTTCCATCATGCCCGTCAGTCCATCTATCAGGAGGCGATGGAGAAAGCCCGTCAGACGCTGCGCACCACCGAGTTGCGCATTGACAACACGTTGAGCGAGGTGGAGACAGCAACGCGCAGTTTGCACTGGACGGTAGAGAAACGTTTGAATAGACCAGAAATCATGGATAGTCTGTGCAGGCAGTTATTGAAAGTGAACCCTCACATCCAGAGCTGTGTCATCGCATTCGAACCTGGTGTTTATCCGCAATATGGCATCTATTATGAGGTGTATGCCCACCGCAACTCTACCGATTCCACACAAATAGACGTAGTAATAAACGGTGGTAAGAATATTTATACGCGTGAGAAATGGTACTTCATACCCCTGCATCACGAGAAACCCATTTGGATTGACCCTTATGTTGATGTTGAGCATGGCGAGACTTCTATCATTACATCCTATGGCATGCCCCTCCACAACAAAGAGGGTGAATTGGTGGGTGTATTGTCAGCACAGATCTCAATGAAGTGGTTTGCCGATCTTGTACTCTCGTTACGACCTTTCCCCAACTCCCATGCTTTGGTGATGGGTACCGATGGACACCTGATTATCCACCCCGACAGTACGCTTAAAGAGCATGAGGCCTTCTTCACTGAGGCTTTCAACAATCCTAACAGCGACGGACATCTGGCTGCCATATCCATGAAGACAGGTCATGTCGGACATAGTGAGATTCACATGGACGGCAAGCAAGACTTCATCTTCTACCATCCCTTCAAAAATGCCGGATGGAGCGTGGCCATCGTTTGTCCCGAGAGCGACATTTTCAGTTCATATAACTCCTTACAGCGCCTGACGCTCATTATCAGTCTCAGTGGACTGTTGCTAATTGCCTTGTTCTGTCTTTTCATCAGTCATCTCCAGCTAAAGCCCTTGCAGCGTCTGGTCGATAAAGCCCAAGACATGGCCGAAGGTCAGTTGGATGTCCCTGTAGAGGAGAGTCACCGCACTGACGAGATAGGTTATCTGCAGAATACGTTCCTTCAGATGCAGCAGAGTATCAGCAAGCATATCGCTGATATCACTCACTTGACCGATGTGCTCCGCCAGCGTAATGAAGACCTGAAACTGGCTTACGAACAGGCCCGCGAGGCTGACCGCATGAAGGATGCTGTCATCCTGAACATGAGCGACCGTATGGAACAATCGGCGAAGACCATTCATGCCACCGTCAGCGACTTCCGACAGCATGTGAGCGATATGGATGCCAAGAAATGCAGACAGATGGCCGACAAGATACAGAAGCATACCGAGATAACTACCGAATTGCTGGGCAATTTGCTTAGCATCGCTGACAGGAAAGAGGAGGAAAGCTTATGATAGAGATGAGAAAAAATATTCGTCAATCGCTCTCCACCATGTTATGTCTCAATATCCTGGTCGTCGTAGTATTGGTGTTTTCACTGTCGCTCGGATTCCTCTACTGGCAGTCGCGTAGTATTATTCGTGGGGAGGCTATCGACGAGGCGTCCCACGTCCTTGACAATACGGCCCTTCGCGTCAAGGGATATATGTTAGAGGTTGAGACAGCCACACGCAATATCCTCTGGCTCGTCAACCTTCATTATCATGATAAGGACTCCCTATTGAAGTACACCCACCGCATTGTCGCTAACCATCCTAACACTAATGGCTGCTCCATCACGATGGAACCCGACTTCTTTCCTGGCGATAAATACGGCTTCTCGGCCTATTCCGTTCGCTTCGAGGAAAATTCTGATTCCGGAAAAGACTCGGTGAGTACCGTCCGTGAAGCTGAATACAACTATTATGATAAGGTGTGGTATAAGGTGCCACGCCAGAAAAAGACAGCATGCTGGGTGGATCCCTTCGACGATTACAATGATGGAACACTGTCGAGTCCCGATATGATTGCATCCTACTGCGTCCCAATCAACGACCAGCAGGGAAAGTTCATTGGTGTTATCTCTACAGACCTGTCATTGAAGAAACTTACAAAGACCATTACCGCTGAGCATCCCTATGAGCATTCTTATTTTATGATGCTGGGATCCGATGGGCACTATTTCGTACATCCTGACACTACGAAACTGCTCAAACAGACTATCTTCACAGGTACCGATCCCAGAGATCATACCGATATTGTAGCACTGGGATACGAGATGACCAACGGACGCACTGGGCACATGGAAGTCAAGCTTGACGGTAAGTCTCATATTGTTCTCTATCGCCCGCTTGAAGGAACAGAGTGGAGCGTAGCACTCGTTTGTCCCTCCAATGAATTGCTTCGCGGCTATAACAGATTGAACTACATTCTGTTACCATTGCTCGTTATCGGACTTCTATTGCTGGCAATAGGCTGCCACCGCATCGTGAAACACTTCATACAGCCATTGGGACTGTTGGCGGTCGAACTACGCCAGATAGGTCACGGAGACTATGAAAAGCCGCTGCCACTCAGTCAGCGCACTGATTTGATTGGCCAGTTGCAGAATAGCTTCTGTCAGATGCGTCGGAGTATCTCCCAACATATCAAAGATGCTGAGTTGACAAAACAAAAAACAGAGCAACGTACGGCAGAGTTGGAACAGGCTACGCAATTGGCACGCCAGGCCAGTGAGCAGAAAACGCATTTCATGCAGGATATGTCGCATCAAATACGTACACCGCTCAACATCGTTCATGGATTTTCACAAATTTTGAGCGATGACAGTGAGGCGATGTCTGAAGATGATAAAAAGCAGATTGCCGAGACGATGTACGTACATACAAACGCCTTCTACTACATGGTGAGCAAACTGCTTACGGCATCGCTCATTGAAAGCCATCAGTCCATCAGTACCGATGATATTGTCAGTTGCAGTGAACTGGCTCGTGAGGCTTTTGACAGTACTAGTGGTCTCATCGCCCATACAGCAGAGATGTTCCTAGACTGTCGTGTCCCTGATGAGTTCTCTGTCAAGACAAACCGTCATCACCTGCTTATCGTTCTTACCGAGTTGCTCTTTAATGCCCTCCATTTCACTACAGAGGGCAGTGTTACCATGCGTGTCGAAATAGTCGATGACAACTTACTCTTTATCATCGAAGATACAGGTCCTGGCATTCCTCCCGACAAAGTTGATTTTGTATTTGAAAAATTCACAAAGATTGATATGTTTACAGAGGGACTGGGACTTGGTCTGTTCCTTTGTCGTCGTGTTGTCCAACTCATGGGTGGCAGTCTCACACTTGATACTCAATATACAGGTGGCTGCCGTTTCATGTTGCAACTGCCATTGTGAGCCACTTTTCGACTTTTGTGGTTTTAGTCATGAAACAGGTACCAGTCCCCTACGTCCTGGAATCATATATACCTGATATCCAACATCTTTTGGATATTCTGTGAATAGAAATACAATAATCGGAATAATTATGTTAATATAACCTAAAAATTGGTCATTATAAGAACAATAATATAAAAAAATTCCGATATTTGTATCACACTTAAACCAACTAACCAATGAATATGAAAGCAGAATCTAATGACAAGAAGAAGACGATCAACCAGCAGAAAGATGAGTTGAGTATGAGAAAAACTTTACCATCAATATGGTACTCCTAAAAACATTAGCGTGACACCAACCTCGGTGCCGCGCCATTTTTTTCGGCGATTATCAGACTATTATTTCAAGAGTCGCCAATAATTGTATAATCTTTCCGGATCATCATAGAAAGAGTGGCCTGCTTCCCAGCCAGCCACTCGCATTGTATAATTTAAGAACAGTGTACCATTAATCTGTATCCAATATTTCCCCCTCAGCCTTCAGCCATCATCCCTCAGCCATCTTACATCAACCATCAGACATCAGCCTTCTTCCCTCAGCCTTCATGAAACAGGTACCAGTCCCCTACGTGTTGCCCCGAACGAAGTTATTGCTACCAGCCATATTTCTAAATGTACCGAATTCGGTACAATTAAAATTTGGATTGTAGAGCATCTCCCATTCACCAAGGTACTCGATTGTGCTTTTTAGACTGAGCCAGCGGAAGATAATGTGCTCTTGCAACTGGCTACGAGCCATATCAGTCAATGAAATATAATCATCGTCATTATGAGAAACGATGGTAATCTCTGTATTCTGGACATTAATCTTTGCCATAAGATTGTATCTATTATGAATTATGTGTGCAAAGATAGCACAAAATCATGAAACAAAAGAAGAAAGAGTGAAAAATCCCTCAAAAGTTTTGTCGTCTCACATATTCTGTGTACCTTTGCATTCGACATTGAGTCATAAAACGGCTGGTGGCTCAGCGTCGGGTGTTCATTGAAAGCAATTTATAGCAGAACGTGGAATTGAGTACGGTCTCCAAATCGTAACCTCATTTTTCCTCAATTCCCCAGACTGCCTTTATACAAAGAAAAGCTGAGAAATCTTCCAAAGTTACGAAAAGTCGAGAGCAAAACAAAAGAATTCATTCTTTTTTTTGCCGAGACGGAGTAAGTTCGCCAAATTATTGGCAAAGTTACGAAAAGTCGAGAGCAAAACAAAAGAATTCATTCTTTTTTTTGCCGAGACGGAGTAAGTTCGCCAAATTATTGGCAAAGTTACGAAAAAAGCTTGTAAAAGCGAAGCGATTTTGGAAGATTAACGCAATTTGGCCTGAAATAAAGGCAAGACGGGGATTTAGAGCCCCTTGATAAGGGGCGGCTATAATGCAGGGATATGCAAATTTGGGAGGAATGCTGAAGGAGTTAGGTTGCCAAATCGTAACCTCATTTAGCCATCTCCTTCATCTTTGTGACGAAACTATTGAAGCTCGTCAGCAGTTCCTCGTAGGTACTGCGCTCAATTGATACAACTTCCATGTCTTGTTTAGTTTTTGTAATTTGGGGGCAAAGGTACATTATGATTTCCAGAGAGACCGATTCTGAAAATTCCCTATTGTGAAATAACAATTCAGGTAAACAAAAGCCTAATGTCTGCCGAGCTTGCTCATCAGAAAGCAGACACGCATCTTTGTGTGGCACTCCACAGAAAAGTGCGTAAGAGGCTACACCCTTCTACGGGAACTGTTTGCGGTATGGCAAGCAAAAGGGGATAACAGTGACCGCTATTGTGGCATATGTTCATAAAAAACTCTAAAAAAGGTGCTATCTTCTTTGAGAAATGAAAAGTTTTCACTATCTTTACACCCAAATAATAAATCTGAAAGATATGCAAGATGTAAATCGCCTAAAAATTGTGCTTGTAGAACAGAAGAAAACCAGCAAGTGGTTATCTGAACAATTGGGGGTAAATCCATCCACCGTTTCCAAATGGTGCACAAATTCGTCTCAACCAGACATCGAGACATTAGCCAAAATCTCGAAACTATTAGATGTTAGTGTAGAGGAACTATTTAATAAGAAGTTCATGGAGTCTGTTGCAAAATAACTACTATGTTAGTAGATAATCATGAGAATCAATCGTTCGTAGCTAATTAAAGGCTTGTTGAATTCTAATAGGTAACCGTTATGAAGATTTATACTCCTCTTGAATCACTTAATAAGTTCTATAGAAAACAGCCTATAGACGAAAGTGAGTTCACTGTTTTTAAGGATGCGTTTAAAGAACTTTTTGACAATGTAGAAGATGGGCAAGTAGAGCCTACTCAAAGGAAATTCTTTACCACATTTATGGAAGAAATCTCTTCACATCCTGTAAGCAGGAGGACGAAACCACAGCTTCTCAGCCCCAGCCCCATGAGTTCAACTGGACAGACGACATGACCGAGGACGACGTGTAAGACTTAAAATCATATAAACGTATTAATATTATCAGACAATGAAAAAATCAAGTTTATGGATGCTTGCCGCCATCCTCGTAATCAGCGGCACAACGGTGCTGACATCGTGCGGTGACAGCGATGATGATGTGACTAAAGAAGAGGCAAAGGCAAATGACAATGTCGCCGCCAAAGCAGAAGTGACTTATTATGTGGACTTAGGAGGCAACACGCTGGAACTGGCTGACGTGGAAGTGACCTATCTTGATGAGACGAACCATGAGAAGACTATCAAGATGACGCAGAAGCAGTGGACCCTGAAGCGCACACTGGCCGCTTCCCAGCTACCTGCCGACTTCTCGTTGAAGGTTGAATTCGAACAGAAGTACGATGTGACACCTGAGGATGACAAGGACTATGAGTTCGGTTGTGTCTCCAGGATTCCGTTCAAGGTCTACAACAGTAAGGGTGAGAAAATCTGTGACCACCCAGGAGCTGTTGCCGTATCTGATGGTAGCCATCCTACGATGAAGGGTAGTCAGATGTCTGGATGGTGGCTGACCTACGCTTTGGGCATCAATCCCGACAAACTATTGAATTTCGATAAGAAGACGCTGACCATTAAGTCAGACCGCGCGGAATTCAACGACATGGATTATAAATATCCTTATACCGATTGACAAGTAATATCCGCCGCCGGAGGGATGAGCGTCCACGAAGGTGCCATTGCTACCGTCCTCCGTTTCATCGGAGAGTTAGAGCAGGTGAAGAAGCCCGAGGCTGTGGAATACAAAAGGATGATGGAAAAAGGATGGTCGAAAATAGATAAAAACAGTATGTAAAGTGTCGCCAAAGTTGTTAAAAATCACAAACTTTGGCGATACTTTTGTATGAGGAGCCATACACAAGTGACTTTCCCAAAAACTATTCTTTCAAAAACTATTCTGAATTGACATGATGATATAATAATTCTTAAAATTCACAAGTATGTGATTCACAAGTTTGTGAAGTTGTGTTTTTTGCTACCTTTGTCCGCAAAAAGCTTACAAATACAACACGTTATGGAGAAGAGTTTTGTCTATGGAGTAGCTGTAACAGACTACAATTTCACAGGGCATGTGGAAGAAACCCGTCGACTGAAATAGAATTTTGTAACGGAGGGACGGTTCTTCTGATATATTATTAGCAATCATGTATTATCGGGACTCCATAATAGATGCGCAACGAAACCGTTTTGACCTTCTGACCGCGGAAAGATTTTTGTCGGTCGGTCGGATCTACTATATATAAAGATAGCTCCGACCGACCGACAGGAATCCGCCAACAAAAATCATTCAAACAACAAAAAAACGACTATGTGTATTACGGAAATTTCCCCTCTATGATACATGTCCTTCTATCCGAAGGCACTTCCTGCCTCGTCTGCTCCTAGCAGAAGGCCGAGGATGTGCCTTCGGCTGGGGGTAGGATGTGCCTTCAGGCGACCCGAGAAGTGCCTTCAGACGAGGGAGAATGTGCCTTCGGGCCCAGGGGGCCATAGCAGTTAGGGTGGGGTTAACCCTGGGTTAGGGTGTCAACATGGGGGTTAACCCGCCACAACGGAAACGGTGGTGCATGGACTTCTACTATCCTAACTTCATCAACGACCACTGGCGCATTGAGGGTGCCATCTTCTTCGGCGACCGCAACCACTTCGTCGACGAGAAGGCCAAACGGTTTAAGCTGGAGGACATCGTGACGTTCTGCCAAGAGAAGGGGCTTGCCTTCTTCGACACCTCTACGGCCATCCGTCGCCTGCAGGACAATGCCTCAGACAAGTTTCTGGAAGTCGGATCCAAAAGGAACCGTCCCGGTGATCCAATTCAATAAGAAGCGAGTGAATTTTTGCTAAAAAGGTTGTATTGTTACAACCATATCAAAAATATTTTGTATCTTTGCAGCACGATAGCTGCGAGAATGCTCCCGCTCGGCAAATGAGAACATGTTCTCTTTGCACTCGCTTAATCGCATCTTTGTGGCGTTAATATAAAAATTTTGTGACTGTATGAAGTATCTGTGCACAACGGGGTCGGTTCCGTTGTGCACATGTGCCCAACGAGGACATGGGTACCGTCTTTATTAATGTACAGGCATCGCCTGGCAGCAGTCTGCAACAAACGTACCACATACTGAAAGAGGTAGAGGAGCGCATCAAGGATTTGCCACAGCTGCGCATCTATTCACTCATTGCCGGTAACTCGAACAACTTCGAGCAGTCATCGTCGAACGGTAACTTCACGCTGAAATTGAAGAAGTGGGGTGAACGCAAGGGCGAAGGGGACGACGTACAGAGCGTCGTCGAGGAAATATATCGTCGTACGGCCGACATCGCCAATGCAAAGATTCAGGTCAACACGCAGAATATGTTGCCAGGCTTCGGACGCATCAACGGCTTTGAACTCTAAGCGGCGTGCATAACTAGAATTACGACAAGCCTTCTATCTCACCATTCTCGATGGTGATGCGTTCTGCCTGCGGACTCTTGGGCAGACCAGGCATGCGAAGCATGTCGCCGGCAATGGCCACAATCATCTCGCTACCCAAGTTCAGAATGACGTCACGGATGCGGATAGTAAAACCTTCGGGGGAACCATAGCGTGTAGAATCGGCCGTAAAGGAGAATTGTGTCTTGGCAATACAGACGGGATAGTGGGCAATGGCACCGTCGTCGTCGGTAAAGATGGCACGCAGATCCTCCAGTTTCTTCTTTGCCGTCTTGCTGTACTCTACGCCCGAGGCACCATAGATGCGTTTGCATACCTTCTCGATCTTGTCTTCCAGGCAGTCTGCTTCTTTATAGGTGAAGCGAATGGGTAGCGGATGTTGCCTCTCGATGGTATCGACAACGGTCTGGGCCAGTTCCGTGGCACCCTCGCCGCCTTTCAGGAAAGCTTCGTTGACGGCAAAACCCACTTCAAGGTCCTCACAGTTCTTGCGTACAATATCAATCTCTTCTTCACTATCGGTATCATGACGGTTTAGCGTGACGATGACGGGTTGTCCAAAGCCCTGCATATTACGGATATGACGGTTGAGGTTTTTCAGGCCTTCCGTCAGACCCTGGGCGTTGGGCTCCTTGATGTGTTCGAGTGCCACACCACCATGCATCTTCAGTCCTTGTGTAGTGGCGACAATAACCACCAAACGGGGTTTCAGGCCAGTCTTACGGCACTTGATGTCGAAGAACTTCTCGGCACCAAGGTCGGCACCGAAGCCGGCTTCAGTGACCACATAGTCACAGAAGGTCATAGCCATCTTGGTGGCAAGCACACTGGAACAGCCGTGTGCTATATTGGCAAAGGGACCACCGTGAATAAAGGCGGGCGTATGTTCCGTAGTCTGTACGAGGTTCGGGTTGAGGGCGTCACGCAACAGAACGGTGATGGCACCAGCCACACCTAAGTCGCGTACCCGGAAAGGCTTGCCGTCAGCAGTAATTCCCAGCACGATATTCTCGATGCGACGCTGCAGGTCTTCCTCGCTGGTAGCAAGACAGAGAATGGCCATCAGTTCCGAGGCAGGAGTAATCTCAAAACCTGTCTCAGAGACGACGCCATCGCCACGAAGACCCGTCACCACGTTACGTAGTGAACGGTCGTTCACGTCGAGCACACGCTTCCAGAAAATCTCACGCAGCGAAAAGCCATCCTTGCGGTGCTGGTACAGATAGTTGTCCAACAGGGCGCTGATGGTGTTATGTGCAGAGGTGACGGCATGGAAGTCGCCCGTGAAGTGCAGATTGATTTTCTCCATCGGCAACACCTGGGCATAGCCACCACCGGCAGCACCGCCCTTCATACCGAAGCACGGACCGAGCGAGGGCTCACGCAGGGCCACGGCAGCCTTCTTGCCCAACTTGTTCAGACCCAGTGTCAGACCAATACTGACAGTGGTCTTACCAATACCGGCCTTCGTGGGACTGATGGCGGTGACAAGAATCAGGCGGCTCTTCTTCATCTTCTCTTCGTCAATGAGCTTAATCGGCACCTTCGCCATATAGCGTCCATACGGTTCAATGTCTTCCGGGGCAATGCCCAGTCGTGTGGCAATCTCGCTGATGTGCTCCAACTGGCACTCTCTTGCAATCTGTATATCTGTCTTCATAAATGATTGGTTTTGGCTGCAAAAGTACAACAAAAAAATGAAAAACAATGATATTTATGAAGAAATACATAATCTTTGCAGCAGAAAGGATACAGTTTGTTAATATTGAGGTAAAAGTAAATAGTGAAAAGTGAATAATTTCCTGCCGCCATTAAAGTCCGGTAGGAAATTATTCACTTTTCACTATTCACTATTCACTTATAGTAAGTGTAGCGTACCCATGAGGTAGACGAGACCGAAGCCCAGTACCATGGAGATGATACCCATGACGGTACCCATCTTCACCATGTCGTTCTGCTTGATGAAGCCTGTAGAGAATGCCAGCGCATTCGGTGGGGTAGAGATGGGCAGAATCATGGCCGACGATGCTGCGATAGCTACGCCGATGAGTACGGTGGGCGTGCCGCCGATGGGGTCAAGCTTGTCGCCCATGGCACCGCAGACGATGGCCAGGATGGGCATGAGCAAAGCAGCTGTAGCCGAGTTGGAAATGAAGTTCGACAGCAGGTAGCAGATGGCACCTCCTAACAGCAGGATGAGCAACGGCGAGAAGTCACCGAAGGGGATGCTCTCCACGGCGTTGGCAGCCAGACCCGAAGCGTTCAGGCCATAGCCCAGTGCAAAGCCGCCTGCCACCATCCAAATAACACTCCAGTTGATCTGTTCCAGGTCGCGCTTGTTGATGACACCCGTCAGGGCAAATACGGCAAACGGTATCATGGCCACCGTATACGAGTTGATACCTGTCACGCGGTCGAGCAGCCACAGAGCCACTGTTACGAAGAATGTCACGATGACGATCCATGAGTGAGCACCTTTCTCCATGCCGCCTTCAATATTCAGCTCAATGGTCTTCTGTGTGAAGGGGAATACCTTTAGCAGGATGCGCCAGCTGATGAACAGCAGTACCAGTACCAGCGGGAACATAAACATCATCCACTGTCCGAAGCCCAGCCCGAGATTCAGTCCCTCTGGGTCGTTCAGGTATTTCAGGGCGATGGTGTTCGGCGGTGTACCGATGGGCGTACCCATACCGCCCAGGTTGGCAGCGATGGGAATGGACATGGCCAGCGCGATACGTCCCTTGCCCTCAGGCGGCAGCTGGCGGAATACAGGTGTCAGGAACGTCAGCATCATAGCGGCTGTGGCGGTGTTCGACACGAACATTGAGAACAGACCGGTTATCAGCAGGAATCCTAACAGCACCATTTCACTCTTCGTGCCAAAGGGCTTCAGCAGCACCTTGGCCAGCTGGGCGTCCAGACCGGTCTTCGTGGCGGCAATGGCCAGCACGAAGCCACCGATGAACAGCATGATGACGGGGTCGGCAAATGTGGCCATGACTCCTTTGTATGACAAGAGTTTGCCTACTTCCTCCTCGTTCACCATGGGCAGTAAGCCGCTGTCCGTACAGAAGACTAGCATCAGTACAATGATGGCTACCGACGTCGCCCACGACGACACCACCTCCATGACCCACATTAAAGTGGCAAAGGCAAAGATGGCAATGATACGCTGCTGGATGACGGTCAGTCCGTTGATGCCGAACCATTCTGTCGGTGCATTCCAGAGCAGCAATGTGACGATGAGCACGATGAGTGCCTGACTGGTTTTCTTGAAGCCTCCGCTTGGATGGAAGCGGCGGCCCATACGCATTTTGTGGTAAGCTTCTACGAGCTCGTAACCTCTGTAAATGTGAAACATCTTTTATAATTTACGATTTAACGATTTAGTATTGACGAATTTCAGGTTGCAAAGGTACGAAATAATTGAGAATTGGGAATTGGGAATTGAGAATTAATGTTGTGTTAGTATGACACTTTTTCGAACTCTTAACGCTTCACTCTATACAGTACGTTAACTTTGTAAAGTCTATGTTGCAAAAAACAAAGAATCACCCGCTCTCCACTGAGGGCGGGTGATTGATCATATTGAAAGTATCATCAGATTTCCCAACCGATGGCCGAAGCACCCAGTACGGCTGCTGAAGCACCGTCGAGACCGCTGACCAGGAACTGAGCCTTGCCTTTGAAGATATTCATGACACTGGCTTCGTAGGCGCGCTTGATAGGTTCCATGATCAGGTCGCCGGCCTTCACCATACCACCGAAGAAGATGAATGCCTCAGGACTGCTGAAGGCAGCGAAGTCGGCACAGGCCTCACCCAGCATCTTGCCGGTGAACTCGTAGATCTCCTTGGCCAGTTCGTCGCCCTTGCTGGCAGCAATAGAGACGTCGAGCGAGGTGATGTCCTCGGGCTTCATCTCACGCAGCAGTGACGGACGCTCCGTAGTGGCCAGCATTTCACGGGCCGTACGGGCAACGCCAGTGGCAGAGCAGTAGGCCTCAAGACAGCCCGTGCGACCACAGCCACAGCTGCGACCTTCAGCACCACGAACCATCGTGACGTGACCCAGCTCACCGGCAAAGCCGTCGCAGCCGTAAACCAGCTGTCCGTTAATGACAATACCTGAACCGACACCTGTACCTAAGGTGATGACGATGAAGTTCTTCATGCCACGGGCTACACCGTAGATCATTTCGCCCAATGCTGCTGCATTGGCGTCGTTGGTCAGCGCTACGGGAATGCCGTTCAGCTGATCGCTAAAGAGTTTTGCCAAAGGTACAATGCCGTTATTGGCCCACGGCAGGTTGGGTGCAAACTCAATGGTACCGTTGTAGTAGTTGCCGTTGGGGGCACCAATACCCATTGCCTTGATTTTCTCAATGCCGCCAACCTGTTCAATAATGGGCTGCAGGGCTTCTACCGATGCTTTGACATAATCGTTCACATCGGTATATCCACCAGTCTTGATGGCTGTGGTAGCCTTGATTTCACCACGTGCATCCACAATTCCAAATACAGAGTTCGTACCTCCTAAGTCCAGACCGATAACGTACGGCTTAATTCCTTGTTGTTCCATTGTTTTTATGTTTTAAGTTAAATAATGACTGTTTGGACTGCAAAGATACAAATAAATTAGGAATTAGGAATTAGGAATTAGGAATTATTTTTGCGTCAGCAGCAATTTTTTCACTTTTCACTCTTCACTTTTCACTTTTTTTCGTACCTTTGCAGTCGATATGGCGTTTCCTATACATATTAATATAGTAGACTTGGTGTTCAAAGGCATGCTAATCGGTATGATAGCATCAGCACCGATGGGGCCTGTTGGCATCCTTTGCGTACAGCGTACATTGAATAAAGGTCGCTGGTATGGGCTTGCTACGGGTGTTGGAGCAGCCGTTAGCGACATCATCTACGCCGGTATCACAGGCTTCGGTATGGCTTTCGTGATGGACTTCATCAACAATGACCAGAACAGGTTCTACCTGCAGATTATCGGTAGTGTGCTATTGTTGGCCTTTGGTATTTATACCTGGCGTACCGACCCGACCAAGAATATGCATAGGTCAGGACAGCAAAAGGGTTCTCTATGGTATAACATGTGGACGGCCTTCCTGGTGACTTTCTCCAATCCCCTGATTATCTTCCTGTTCATGGCGTTGTTTGCACAGTTTGCCTTCGTCATTCCAGACCATCCTTTTGAGATGCTTATCGGCTTTGCCAGCATCGTGGGCGGGGCCTTGTTATGGTGGTATGGCCTGTCGTGGCTGGTGGACAAGATACGTACCATCTTCGACGATCATGGCATCCGCATCATCAATCAGGTTATTGGCGCTGTGGTGACACTGTTCTCCGTCATCTCGTTATTCGGCACTGTGACCAACCTGTTCAGATTCTTTTGAAAGGTGAAAAGGCATCATAAAAAGGTAAAAAGGTAAGAAAGTAAAAAGGAAAATGTTTATCTCTCAAGAGTTACGTAAGACCAATATTGCAGAATACCTGCTGTATATGTGGCAGGTGGAAGACACCATCCGTGCCTTCGGGTGTTCTATCAGCCGTATTCGCAGGGAGTATATCGACCGTTTCGACTACGACGATGAACAGAAGGAAGATGAAGCCGACTGGTTTGGCAATCTCATCCGTATGATGAATAGCGAAGGCTGTCGTGAACAGGGACATCTGCAAATCAACAAGGTTACCCTGCAGCAGTTGGAGGAACTGCATGCCCAGCTGTTGGCGTCGACGAAGTTTCCGTTCTATAATGCTGAATACTACAAGGTACTGCCCTACATCGTGGAGTTGCGCCATCGTGGTGCCAATAAGGATGAAAATGAGATTGAGACCTGTCTGAACGCTCTTTACGGTGTGATGATGCTGCGTTTGCAGAAGAAGGAGATTACCCCCAATACACAGCATGCCGTTAAGGAGATAACTACCTTTATCGGTATGCTTAGCGACTATTACAAGAAAGACAAAGAAGAAGGACTTAAATTTGAATGATGAATATATTGATAACCGGTTGCAACGGACAGTTAGGCAACGAGATGCAGCTGTTGGAGAAGGGATTTCCACAGCATACCTATTTTAATACAGATGTCGCTGAGTTGGACATCACCAATCAGGCTGCTGTGGAGGCCTTTGTGGATGAAAATCATATTGACGGCATCGTCAATTGTGCTGCCTATACGGCTGTTGATAAGGCTGAGGACAACGAGGAGCTCTGCCAGCTACTGAATGCCGAGGCGCCGGCCTATCTGGCGCATGCTGTGGGTAAGCGTGGCGGTTGGATGATTCAGATCAGTACCGACTATGTGTTCGATGGTACCAACCACACCCCCTATACGGAGGATGAGGATACCTGTCCTAACAGCGTGTACGGTCGTACGAAACTGGTTGGTGAACTGAATGTGCAGAAACTCTGCGAGCGTTCGATGATTATCCGTACGGCATGGCTGTACTCGACCTTTGGCAACAATTTTGTGAAGACGATGATTCGTTTGGGCAACGAAAAACCAGAACTGGGCGTCATCTTCGACCAGATAGGCACACCCACCTATGCCCGTGATTTGGCCCGTGTCATTATGGTGGCAGTCAATAAGGGCATCCAGCCAGGCATCTACCATTTCTCCAACGAAGGTGTCATCTCATGGTACGATTTTACCAAGGCCATTCACCGTTTGGCAGGCATTACTACGTGTCACGTGCGTCCGCTCCATACTTCGGAATATCCTACACCAGCCGCCCGTCCGCACTACAGTGTGCTCGACAAGACGAAAATCAAGCAGACCTATGGCATTGAGGTCCCGTATTGGGAGGAAAGCCTTAAAGAGTGTATTGAACAGTTATGAACCAGGAAATAGAAAGAAGAAGAACATTTGCGATTATCTCGCACCCTGATGCTGGTAAGACTACGCTGACAGAGAAGTTCCTGCTGTTTGGCGGACAGATACAGGTAGCGGGTGCTGTGAAGAATAACAAGATCAAGAAGACCGCCACCAGCGACTGGATGGATATCGAGAAGCAGCGTGGTATCTCCGTGTCGACTTCTGTGATGGAGTTCGACTATACGCCCGACGGGTCGGACATTGAATACAAAGTCAACATTCTCGATACCCCGGGTCACCAGGATTTTGCCGAGGATACCTACCGTACACTGACGGCTGTGGATTCGGCGATTATCGTGGTTGACGGAGCCAAGGGCGTGGAGACACAGACGAGGAAGCTGATGAACGTGTGCCGTATGAGGAATACGCCCGTTATCATCTTCATCAACAAGATGGACCGTGAGGGACGTGACCCCTTCGACCTGCTCGACGAGTTGGAGCAGGAACTGGAAATCAAGGTGCGCCCTCTGTCGTGGCCTATCAATCAAGGTGCCAAGTTCAAGGGCGTGTATAACATCTACGAGCAGAAGCTCGACCTCTTCACGCCCGACAAGCAACGCGTGACAGAAAAGGTCAGCGTAAGCCTCACCCCCGGCCCCTCTCCAAAAGGCGAGGGGAGTGATTGCCTTGTTGTTGACGACTATGTGGGTGAACATGATGCCGCCAAGCTTCGCGAAGATCTGGAACTGGTCGACGGCGTTTATCCTGAGTTCGACGTTGAGACCTACCGCTCAGCTGAGGTGGCTCCTGTGTTCTTTGGATCTGCGCTGAACAACTTCGGCGTGCAGGAACTGTTGAATTGTTTTGTGGAAATCGCTCCCAGTCCCAAGCCCACGAAGGCCGAGGAACGTGATGTACAGCCTGAGGAACCGAAGTTCACGGGTTTTATCTTCAAGATTACGGCCAATATAGACCCCAACCATCGCTCATGTATTGCTTTCTGTAAGGTGTGCAGCGGTAAGTTCCAGCGCAACCAGCCCTATTTGCATGTACGTCAGGGCAAGACGCTGCGCTTCTCCAGTCCTACGCAGTTTATGGCCCAGCGCAAGTCGACCATCGACGAGGCTTGGCCAGGCGATATCGTGGGCTTGCCAGATACTGGCGGCATGTTCAAGATTGGCGATACGCTGACTGAGGGTGAGCCGCTGCACTTCCGCGGATTGCCTTCCTTCTCGCCAGAACTTTTCAAGTATATCGAGAACGACGACCCCATGAAGTCGAAACAGCTTCAAAAGGGTATCGACCAGCTGATGGACGAGGGTGTTGCCCAGCTGTTTGTCAACCAGTTCAACAACCGTAAGATTATCGGTACGGTGGGTCAGTTGCAGTTCGAGGTTATCCAGTACCGTTTAGAGAATGAATACAACGCTAAGTGCCGCTGGGAACCCGTCCACCTATACAAAGCCTGTTGGATTGAGAGTGACGACGACGCAGAGTTGGAGAATTTCAAGAAGCGTAAGTACCAGTATATGGCAAAGGACAAAGAGGGTAGGGATGTCTTCCTTGCTGACTCCGGCTATGTACTCTCCATGGCCCAGGAAGACTTCAAACACATCAAGTTCCACTTCACCTCAGAGTTCTGAAAAGGGAAAAATGAACTATGAACTATAAACAATGGACTATGAACTGTAAAAGAATTGTATTGATGAGTATGGCCATGATAGCCACAACAGCCCTGCAAGCGCAAGGACTGCATTATCCCAAGGCCGCTAAGGACGGTACAGTAGACGAATATTTCGGTGTGAAAGTCGCCGACCCCTACCGCTGGTTAGAGAACGACACCTCAGCCCAGACGGCTGCATGGGTGGAGGCCGAAAACAAGGTGACGAATGATTACCTCAGCCGTATTCCTTTTCGTGGTAAACTGCTGAAGCGACTGACCGAGTTGGTCAACTATGACAAGGTCGGTGCGCCACGTAAGCGCCACGGCAAGTGGTACTTCTATCGCAATAACGGTTTGCAGAACCAGAGCGTGCTCTACCAGATGGATGAGTTGGGCGGTGAACCGCGTGTCTTCCTCGACCCCAATACGCTGAGCGACGATGGTACGGTGGCCTTGAAGGGAACTTACTTCTCGAATAATGGGCGGTGGATGGCGTATGCCATCTCACGCAGCGGCTCCGACTGGCAGGAGTTCTTCGTTATCGACCTGAAGACGGGCCAGCTCACCACTGACCACATCGAGTGGGCCAAGTTCTCAGGTGCCGCATGGCTGGGCGATGGCTTCTACTATTCCTCTTATGATCGTCCGACGGAAGGTAAGGAATTCTCAAACGTCAATGCAGGCATGAAGATTTACTACCACAAGATAGGTACGCCGCAGACCGACGACGTGCTGTTCTACCAGAATCCCATGAAGCCCAAGGTCTTCTTTGATGTTGCCGTCAATGAAGAGGAGACGTTGATGTACCTCTACGAAAGTGGCGCCGGTGCCGGCAATGACCTCTATGTCCGTGACCTGCGCCAGTCTGGCTCACAGTTCATCCAGATGACCGACAATATGGACTACCAGTATTATCCTGTCTATGACGATGGCAACAAGATTTATCTCTATACTAACTATGGTGCGCCGAAGGGTCGCATTATGACGGCTGATATCCTTCGTCCTGGCGTCGACGACTGGCAGGTGCTCATTCCTGAGCAGCAGAACACACTCAACGGTGTTGACGTCATCAATCGTCAGCTCATCCTGAATTACTCTCAGGATGCCTGTGACCATGCCTATGTATATGGCCTGGATGGTAAGCTGCGTCACGAGGTAAAGTTGCCAATGGTGGGCAGTGTGGGCTTTACGGGCGACAAGAAAGAGCAGGAGTGCTTCTACACCTTTACGTCGTTCACCCAGCCTGGCACCATCTACCGCTACGACATGGCGAAGAACGAGAGTACCCTCTATGCTCAGCCGAATGTGAAATTCCGTCAGCAGGACTATGAAAGTCGCCAGCTGTTCTTCCAAAGCAAGGACGGTACGCGCATACCTATGTTTATTACCTATAAGAAAGGCCTGAAACGTAACGGTAAGAATCCCGTCTTCCTCTACGGATACGGTGGCTTCAATATTCCGTTGGGTCCTGGCTTCTCGGCCATGCGCATCCCATTCCTCGAACAAGGAGGCATCTATGCCCAGGTGAATCTGCGCGGTGGCAGCGAATATGGTGAGGAGTGGCATCTGGCAGGTACAAAGATGCAGAAGCAGAACGTGTTTGACGACTTCATCGCGGCTGCCGAATACCTGATCAGCGAGGGCTACACCTCGAAAGAGAAACTGGCCATTGTGGGTGGTTCGAATGGCGGCTTGCTCGTCGGTGCCTGCATGACACAGCGCCCTGATCTTTTCCGTGTGGCCATCCCCGAGGTGGGGGTCATGGATATGCTGCGCTATCATAAGTTCACTATTGGCTGGAACTGGGCCAGCGACTATGGCACCAGTGAGGACTCGAAGGAGATGTTCGAGTACCTGAAGGGCTATTCTCCCCTTCATAATCTGAAGCCAGGCACGAAATACCCTGCCACACTCGTCACCACTGCCGACCATGACGACCGTGTGGTGCCAGCCCACTCGTTTAAGTTTGCCGCTACCCTGCAGGAGTGTCAGGCCGGCGACGCCCCCGTGCTTATCCGCATTGACACGAAGGCAGGACATGGTGGTGGCAAGCCTCTCGCCAAAGTCCTTGAGGAACAGGCAGACATATATTCTTTCATTCTCTACAACATCGGAAAGTAAAATGACGCGCGAACAAGATATTAAGAATGCAGTAGACGTACTGCGAAAGGGTGGGGTGATACTCTATCCGACTGATACTGTTTGGGGCATCGGATGTGACGCCACCAATGCCGAAGCTGTGCAGCGTGTGTATGACATCAAGCAGCGCGACGACTCGAAAGCCATGATATGCCTTGTTGACAGCGACGCCCGCCTGCAACGCTATGTGCGGCAGGTTCCCGACGTGGCCTGGCAACTCATCGACAGCCTGAAGGATGGCGACTGTAAGCCGACGACACTGATTCTTGACGGTGCCGTCAATCTAGCTCCCAACCTCATTGCCGAGGATGGTTCGATAGCCCTGCGCATCACCAGCGAACCATTCTCTAAGGAACTATGCTATCGCTTCCAGAAAGCGCTGGTCAGTACATCGGCCAACATCAGCGGACAATCGGCAGCACAGAACTATTGCGACATCGACCCCGTCCTGCTCGACGCCGTCGACTATGTCTGCTGGAGCCGTCGTCAGGAACACAAACCTCATACGCCAAGTAGCATTATCCGATTGAAATCCGATGGTCAAGTAACTATTATTAGAAAGTGAAAAGGCATCATTAAGGTAAAAGGTAAGAAAAGTAAAAAGGTAAAATATTAAGCATTATGAAAGGTATCGTATTAGCAGGAGGCAGCGGCACGCGTCTCTACCCCATCACCAAGGGCATCTCGAAGCAGTTGATACCTATCTTCGACAAGCCCATGATTTATTATCCCATATCAGCACTGATGCTGGCTGGAATCCGTGACATCTTGATTATCTCAACACCCTACGATCTGCCAGGCTTCAAGCGCCTGTTAGGTAGTGGTGAGGATTTGGGCGTACGTTTCGAATATGCTGAACAACCCTCTCCTGACGGTCTCGCCCAAGCCTTCATCATCGGTGAAGAGTTCATTGGTGACGACTGTGCCTGTCTCGTTCTGGGTGACAACATCTTCTACGGCAGCGGCTTTACAGGACTGTTGCAGCAGGCCGTTGAAAATGCCGAGCAGCACGGTCTGGCCACCGTCTTCGGATATTATGTTAACGATCCCGAGCGCTATGGCGTCGCCGAGTTCGACAAGGACGGCAACTGCCTCTCTATTGAGGAGAAGCCCGCCAAACCCAAGTCCAACTATGCCGTCGTGGGTCTCTATTTCTACCCCAACAGTGTCGTCGACATTGCCAAGCACATCAAGCCCTCCGCCCGTGGAGAACTCGAGATTACCACCGTCAATCAGGAGTATCTGCGGCAGCAGAACCTGAAGGTGCAGACCCTCCAGCGCGGCTTTGCCTGGCTCGACACAGGCACCCACGACTCTCTCTCTGAGGCTTCCACCTTCATCGAGGTCATCGAGAAACGCCAGGGCCTGAAGGTTGCCTGTCTGGAGGAAATCGCCTTCAAGCGTGGTTGGATTACTCGCGAACAGCTCCGTAAGGTTGCTGAACCCATGGCCAAGAACGACTATGGCAAATACCTGCTGAGACTTTAATCCTTTTTCCGTTAGTTTTTTATGCCGGTGCGTCAAAAAAGCCTCGCGAATACTTTTCGCGCATATACTTTGACGCATAGAAGAATCCATTTTAAGACGTTTAAAGTTAAAAAATGATAAAAAGAGGCTGTTTGTGAGCTGTGAGTGGTGGACTATGGACTGAATTTATTACTTTTGCAACCGATATAATAACAATTTTTAATAACTGACATCAAAACATTTTGCCTATCGACGGAACTCTACTTCATAAAAAAGTATAGAATATGAAGAATTATGCAGGCATGGCTGACGAGGAGTTGGCACTGCTTTACGTAGGAGGAGACAATAGGGCGTTTGATGAGTTATTAGCTCGCAATCAACAAAAGCTCTACAGCTATATTTTGTTCGTGGTCCGTGACCCTGAATTGGCTAACGACGTGTTTCAAGATACGTTCATGAAGGTCATTGTACGGCTGCAGGAGGGGAAGTACACCGACTCGGGTAAGTTCTCGTTCTGGCTGACACGTATTGCGCACAACGTCATCATGGACTGCTACCGCCAGCAGAAGAGTGAGCATATTGTGGAACCGTCGGAGGATAACGACCTGAGCAATCTGCGCTGTGATGATCTGCTCGATATCAACCGTGAGAACGAGTTTGTCAATGCTCAGGTGATGAACGACGTGCGCCACATCATGGATGCGCTGCCTGCACCACAGCGCGAGGTGGTATATATGCGATTCTATCAGGATTTGTCCTTCAAGGAAATAGCGGAAGCCACAGGGGTTAGTATCAATACGTCACTGGGGCGTATGCGCTACGCTCTTATCAACATGCGACGCATGGCAAAGCAGCATCGCATACAACTGACGCTGGAGATGTAAGAATTGTGAGTTAAGAATTATGAACTCTTAACTATGAACTTTTAACTATGAATTGTTTATAGTGCCCGAAGCTCGCTGATGGTCTGCTCCGGCGTTGGACTCCCAAAGACATAGCTGCCAGCAACCAAAATATCGGCACCGGCCTGGACGAGGCGTGGTGCCGTTTCGTTTTGCACGCCACCGTCAATCTCGATAAGGGCCTTTGAGCCGCTTTCGTCAATGAGACGGCGCAGACGCTGCACCTTTCGGATGGTGTTCTCGATGAACTTCTGACCGCCAAAGCCTGGATTGACACTCATGAGCAGCACCATGTCAACGTCGCCAATGATGTCGTCAAGCAATGAAACGGGTGATGCAGGATTGAGCGTCACACCGGCCTTCATGCCGGCTTGGTGAATCTCCTGAACGGTACGGTGCAGATGGGTGCAGGCTTCCACGTGGACGTTCATCATCATGGCACCGAGCTTGGCGGTCTGCTGGATATAGTGCTCGGGGTGTACTATCATGTAATGGACGTCAAGAGGTTTGGTGCACTTTTTAGCAACGGCCTCGAGAACAGGGAAACCAAATGAGATGTTGGGTACGAAGACGCCATCCATCACATCGAGGTGAAGCCAGTCGGCCTCACTGCGGTTAATCATTTCCAACTCGCTGTCAAGATGCAGGAAGTCAGCAGCAAGCAGCGACGGTGAAACTATCGTAGCCATTCTTCGTCAATGTCTTTTTAGAATTACACATACGAGCAAACTGTTTGATAAACAGAATGGTCGTGGGAGCTGGCGAAAAGTCATCTTGAGTAAAATGTTGCATAGGCAATAGGGTGTTAAAATGAATATTTTGAGTTCTTCTTTTTCTTAGAGAACGTAACACCATGCCATTTTATTATCTTACCCTTGAAATATTTTTTATGCCATTCAGAAAGTCGCGTACTGCCATGCGTTTCTTACCTGCCAGCTGTAACTCCAACAGCTCTAGCAGACAGTCGCCAGCCGATACGAACAGCTGTTTGCCGTCGATGATGATGGTGCCGACAGACTGCGCGGGACGATTGGTCTTGCGGGCCTTGAAAATCTTTAGCACCGTCTCTTTTCCGTCTGCCGTCACCAATCTGGTCCAGGCGCCAGGGTAGGGGCTGAGGCCGCGAATGAAATCGTACACTTGCTTGGCGGTTTTTGTCCAGTCAATCTCGCAGGTTTCCTTGAAGATTTTGGGGGCGGGCTTGATGGCAAAACCATCAAGCACACTATCTTGGTCGACGGTCTGAGGGTGACCGTCGGCAGCGACGATGGCGTCAAGGGTTTCCAGACAGAGTTGGGAACCGAGGTGCATCAGTCCGTTGTAGACATACTCCACGTCGGCATCGTCGGGAATGTCGAAGGACTTCTTCATGATGATGCGTCCTGTGTCGATATCGTGGTCGAGGAAGAAGGTGGTAACGCCCGTTACGGTCTCGCCGTTGATAACTGCCCAGTTGATGGGGGCTGCACCACGGTATTGTGGCAACAGGGCGGCATGGACGTTGAATGTGCCATACTCGGGCATGGCCCATACCACTTCAGGTAGCATGCGGAAAGCCACCACAACTTGCAGGTTGGCGTGGTACGACCGTAGTTGTTCGATAAAGTCTGGGTCTTTCATCTTTTCGGGCTGGAGCACGGGTAACCCGTGTTCAGTGGCATACTGCTTCACTGCCGACGGCTGCAGTATTGAGCCATGACGCCCTACGGGTTTGTCGGGCTGTGTGACAACAGCAACGACGTTATAGCCGTTGTCCACCAGAGCCTGCAGCGTCTCGACGGCAAACTCTGGCGTTCCCATAAATACGATTCTCAAATCTTGTTTACGCATTTCTTTCAAAAGGTAAAAGTGAATAGTGAAAAATGAATAATTTCTTTGACCTAAAGGTGCAAAGTGTGGCACGCAATGCTACCGCCCGTAATAACTATGAACAATGAATTGTCTTAGTCTTGGCTGAAGTCGTGTACCATCTTGCGATACATGCCGTACATGCGCTTTCTGGAGATATAGCCCTTCAGATGGTGGTTGTTGTCGAGAACAGGCAACCAGTCGGCCTGGGTACGCTCAAAGGTGCGCATAACTTCGTTCATGGGCGTATCGTCGCTCAGTATGGCTGCGGGCTCCACCATGAGCTGGCTGGCCATGAAGTGATGATAGAGCTCGGTGCGGAACACGACGTGACGGATTTTCAGGATGTTGACTTCTCCCAGCAGCGTACCAGCAGCGTCGGTGACGGGCAGCACACTCTTGCGTGAACGGCTAATCTGGTGGACCATCTGTCCCAGTTCCATGTCGGGTGAGACGGCTTGATAGTCGCGGTCGATGACAGAGTCGAGGCTCATCAGTGTCAGTACGGCATGGTCAGTATGGTGGGTGACGAGTCGTCCCTGACGTGCCAGACGCATGCCGTAGATGCTGTGTGGTTCGAAGATGATGATGGTGAGGTAGGAGGCCACGGAGACAATCATTAGCGGCATAAAGAGGTTGTAACCGCTGGTAATTTCGGCAATGAGGAAAATGCCAGTCAGCGGTGCATGCATGACCCCGGACATGACGCCGGCCATGCCCAATAGCGAGAAGTTCTTCTCAGGGACATAGACGCCTATCTCGTGGATGTTCCATAGCCGCGAGAAGAAGAAGCCCGTGAAGCAGCCGATGAACAGCGAGGGCGCAAAAGTTCCACCGCAACCGCCTCCACCGTTCGTGGCCGACGTGGCAAAGACTTTGGTGAGCAGAACCAGTCCTACATATAATATAAGGTATTCGGAGTGGCCATAGAATAGTGACCCTTCGAGAATCTGGTTCCAGTCGGCCTCTGTCTTGCCGTTGAGCAGCAGGTTGATAGCGTGGTAGCCTTCACCGTAGAGTGAAGGAAAGAGGAAAATGAGCATGCTGAGGACTATTCCGCCAATAAGCAACTTGACATAGGGTTTGTCCTTGAAGCGTGCAAAGACGTCCTCACAGGCATTCATGGTTCGGATGAAGTATAGGCTCACCAATCCGCAGGTGATGCCCAGTAGTACGCATGCTGGTATGCGCTGTACTGTCCAGTCGCTGTCGAGATGGAACGAGAAGAGTACGGCATCGCCGCTGAAGATGTAGGTGAAGCACGTCGCCGTAACACAACTGACAAGGATGGGCAAGAGTGCCGACATGGTCATGTCAATCATCAGCACTTCCAGTGTGAATACCAGTCCGGCAATAGGTGCCTTGAAAATGCCGGCAATAGCTCCGGCTGCTCCACAGCCTACGAGTGTCATCAGAGTCTTGTTGTCAAGTCGAAACAGTTTGCCGAGATTTGAGCCGATGGCCGAACCTGTGAGCACAATGGGTGCCTCGGCACCTACCGATCCACCGAAGCCGATGGTGATGGCCGATGCAATGACGCTGGACCATGTGTTGTGGGCCTTCAGTCGTGAACGGTTCGAACTGATAGCATAGAGAATGCGTGTGATGCCGTGCGAGATGTTGTCCTTGACAATGTAACGCACGAAGAGTGACGTCAACCAGATGCCTACTACAGGATAGACCAGATAGAGCCAGTTATAGGTGTTGGTGGCAAATCGTCCGGTCAATAGGGCAACAATAGTGTTGATAAGTCCATGCAAGATGTAGGCGGCAACAGCCGACAGCAAACCCACTATCAGCGCCAGGATGATCAGAAACATCCTGTCACTCACGTGTTGTACTCGCCAGTCATGTAGTTTGACTAGCCAATTTGGTCGTAACTCTTCCATCTTACATCATCCCTCTTCCTTCTAACCTCGCAGCAGCCATCTTTTCCCATTTGGTGCCAGGACGACCATAGTTGGCGTAGGGATAGATGCTGATGCCACCACGGGGGGTAAACAGTCCTACTACCTCTAAGTATTTGGGCTGCATCAGTTTCACCAGGTCTTTCATAATGATGTTGACGCAGTCCTCATGGAAGTCGCCATGATTCCTGAACGAGAAGAGGTAGAGCTTCAGACTTTTCGACTCTACCATACGCTCACCGGGGATGTAGGCAATCTTGATTTCTGCAAAGTCGGGCTGGCCTGTGATAGGACACAACGACGTAAATTCAGGACAGTTGAACTGCACCCAATAGTCGTTGTCAGGATGTTTGTTCTCGAATGTTTCCAGCACTTCTGGCGCATAAGTCATTTTGTAGTCCGTCTTGCGCCCTAATAGTTGTAAATGCTCTTGTTCTCTATTTGTCGTTTCCATACTTTCTTGATGATTATTTAAAGGAATGAGTTTTAAAATAGCGTCTGGCAGCCTCGATGATGAGGTCGATGCCCTGGGAAGTAGCCTCGTCGGTGAGGTCGATTTTGATGTCTGGGTTGATACCGAACTCGGTTTGCTGCTTGTTACGGTCGTACATGGGGCAAGCGGAGTAGCGCACGCTCCAGCCATTGGGCAGCGACGACGACATGGGCATGCCGGAGCCGCCGCCGGTATGGTCGCCAACGATGCGGACGTTAGGTAGGGCATGCATGATGACGGCAAAGTCGTTGGCGGCACTGAACACGCTGCGGTTGGTGAGTACGCAGACGCCCTTGTGCCAGCGCAGGTTACTGGAAGGTTCGAGCCAGCGCTCCTCGAGGTCGGAGAAGTCGTTGTGACCCTTGCCGGTCTTGTGCTGCATATAGCCCACGAGGGTCTTTTCCTGTATGAAGCGACCTGCCAGACGTTCGGCTGTGGTGAGCTCGCCACCGCCGTTGTTGCGGATATCGATAATAAGTCCGCGACAAAGCATGAGATAGCTGAGGCAGTCGTCAAGATTGCCCTCCCCCACTGGAGTCATGAACGACTCGTAGCGGATGTAGCCGATGTTATCGTCGAGAACGCGGTAGCGCAGGCCTCCAGCAATCTTGTAGTCGGTACTCATATAGCGCCGTTCGAGAGTGTCGCTGAAATTCTGTGGATAGGCCTCATGCCATGCCCAGTAGCGTCCGTAGTCCATAGCGGAAGTGAGGTTGACGTGACCGTCGCGCAACTCGGAGAGCATGTCGGTGAGTACCTCGAAGAGCTGTTGGCTGTTCATCTTGTCGCTCACGCGTACCTTATAATTATTATAGACGGCGTTCCAGTCGAGTCCGTACTCATGCTGCTTGTAGTCGAAGAAACAGTAGTGCTCATCCATAATCTGCCACAAAGCCTCGAAATTGCCCGTGGGGGTGTTGGGCTGTTCGTCCGTGTCGACGCAGGAGGAGAGAGAGACGAGATGTACTAGAGTAACTATATAGACTAGATATTTCTTCATGGGACAGGGATGATGGAAAAACGTTTGGTGATACCGATGAGGACGCGGTGGGTGTAGACGTGCTGCTTGATGTCGTTGACATCAGACTGCTGCATGTTGCCCAGATAGCCCAGACGCAGGGTGAAAGTGGACGACAGCTGGGCGTCGAGCGTCAGCATGTGGCGCCACTCGGGACTAGTGACAAAGGTGGTGGCGACGATGTTGTGGTCGTAGTTGCCACGTTGGAAAATCTCGTAGTACGACTGTCCGTAGTTTGGTGAGAACATGACACCAGCCAGAGGCAGTGCCAGTTCGTAGCGTACCGTCATGGGCTTGTGGAACAGCGTGAAACGGTAGCTGGCGACACCCGTTGGCATGATGTTGATATGACAACGGGCCTGGGCGGGGTTGTTGGAGTTCGACGTGTTGTAGATGAATCCCAGTGTGCCGTTGCCCATTCCACCGGCCTGTAGCCGCAGCCGTTTGTCCATCAGCCACCACTCATGTAGCCATCCATAGTAGAAGTTGTAGGCTCCCTCCAGTTCCTGTTTGTTGTCGGTGCGGTCGTTAACGCTGGAGATATTGGCCTCATGCAGGATGATCCACGACCACGCTTTGCCTGGTGTCTGCCGTTCCACGGTGGCCAGGAATGAGAACCCCGGGCCGCTGAAGTGCTCCTGCGACAGGTAGGTGTCGAGTACGTTGGTGACACCCAACCCCAGCATCTGGCTGCGGGTGATGACGGTTTGCGCCACTGCGTGGCTAAATGATAAATGATAAATGATAAATGATAACACTATCACCTTCATTATCCTTAGCCAATTGTTCTTTATTGTCATTCCATCATTTGCCATTTAACATTTGTCATTTATCATTTAGAGCGTAGCCCGCTATTCTTCAGGAAACAAACTGAGTTGTCCGGTCAGTTCGTCGAGCACCTGCTGCTGGCTCTTGCCGGCATCGGGGTCGAGGTCTTCTTCCTCATCTTCCGAGGAGCCGAACTCCTCGGCACTAGGAGGTTCTGGGAAACGGGTAGGCTCCAGTTCTTCGATGGAGGCTATCTGGTAGGTGGTCAGACGCTTACCCTTGGCCTTGTAACCCTTGACGGCGATGAACTGTTCGACATCGACCTCCTCGCTGCCGCGGAACGCATCGTTGCCGCCATAGGTAACCAGCAGTCGTGGATAGTAGGTGTCGGTGAGTAGCAGCTGCTGAGAATTCTCGTTGTCGCCCAGGTAGTTCTGCTTACGTTTCGTGGCTTCCATGAGGAAACGCTTCAGATAGGGATAGCCCTGATTGTCAGCATCATAAAGCACGCAACTCCATACCTTGTCGGCCTCGTACTTCTCGATGCGCCAAATGTTCTCTTCGAAGTGAACGTTGGCATCGAAGCCGCTGAGGTAGTAGTCGCCGTTCTGGAGGATGACCAGGATGCTGTCGCCGTCGTTGAACTCGCCCAGCAGTTGTCCGTGTTCGTCATAGTTCAGTCGGTTGACGTCGGGGTCGTACCATACCTTGCGGCCACCCAGTGTGGAGTGTCCGTGACTCTTCAGTCCGATGCGGTGTACCTGGAACTTGGTCAGCAGGTTGCCCTTGGCCGAGCGTCCCTTGATCATAATCTCCGAAAAGTCCTTGTCGAAGAAGATTCGCTTCAACTTGGGGGCGGGGTCGAGTGTGACCTTGATGACCTCTGCCTCACCGTTGGGGTTGGCGGTAAAGTAAAGTACGCGCGAGCCATCGGTACCTGCCGTGATGTCGTATTCACGGTCACGGGTGATAGCAGGCACGTTGAAGCGTTTGATATAATAGTAGCCCTTGCGCCCGTCGCGGTAGACGGCATTATAGATGGTACGCTGGTCGTTCTTCTTGAACACACCGAGCCACATGACGTTCTTGCCGACGAAGAGCTTCTCTGCCACACGGACCACCTTGAACTTGCCATCCTTATAGAAGATGATGATGTCGTCGATGTCGGAGCAGTTGCATACAAACTCATCTTTCTTCAGACTTGTGCCGATGAAGCCGTCGCTGCGATTGATAAATAACTTCTGGTTGGCCTCGACGACCTTGGTGGCCTCAATGGTGTCGAAATTGCGGATTTCGGTGAGTCGTGGATGCTCCTTGCCGTACTTGTCCTTTAGGAATTGGAACCACTGAGCCGTGACCTCGACGAGGTTGTTCAGGTCGCGGTCTATCTCGTCAATCTCAGCCTTGATGCGGGCCATGAGCTCGTCGGCCTTGTCCTTGTTGAACTTCAGGATACGTTGCATCTTGATTTCGAGCAGCTTCAGGATGTCGTCCTTTGTCACCTCGCGAATCATCTGCGGATAGTAGGGCGTCAGACGCTCGTCAATATGTTCACAGACGGCATCGACGTTGGGAGCCTGTTCGAATTTCTTATCCTTGTAGATGCGCTCCTCGATGAATATTTTCTCCAAAGAGTAGAAATGCAGCTGTTCGAGCAATTCACCTTTGCGGATTTTCAACTCTTGGCGAATAAGGTCCTTGGTGCGGTCGGTGGAGTGGCGCAGCACGTCGCTGACTGTGAGGAACTGTGGCTTGTTGTCCTCAATGACGCAGCAGTTCGGTGAGATGTTGATTTCGCAGTCGGAGAAGGCATAGAGGGCATCGAGTGTCTTGTCTGACGATACACCTGGAGCCAGCTGGACCTGAATCTCGACGTTGGCAGCTGTCAGATCTTCGACGTGACGGGCTTTGATCTTGCCCTTCTCAATAGCTTTCAGGATGCTGTCAATGATGGTTTCTGTGGTTTTCGAGAAAGGAATCTCACGAATGACTAGCGTCTTGGGGTCGAGTTTCTCAATTTTGGCACGTACCTTCAGCACGCCGCCACGCTGTCCGTCATTATACTTGCTGACGTCAATGCTGCCGCCCGTGGGGAAGTCGGGGTAGAGGTGGAATTCCTCGCCATGCAGGTAGCTGATGGCGGCATCACACAGCTCTACGAAATTGTGAGGCAGCACCTTGGTGGAGAGACCTACGGCAATACCCTCAGCACCCTGTGCCAGTAGCAGAGGGAATTTTACGGGTAGCGTGATAGGCTCCTTATTACGTCCGTCATAGGACATCTGCCATTCAGTGGTTTTGGGATTGAACACCGTGTCGAGGGCAAATTTCGACAGGCGTGCCTCAATGTATCGAGGTGCTGCCGCCTTGTTGCCCGTTAGAATGTTACCCCAGTTTCCCTGTGTGTCGATAAGCAGGTCCTTCTGTCCCAGCTGCACCAGGGCGTCACCAATGGAAGCATCGCCGTGGGGATGGAACTGCATGGTGTGTCCCACGATGTTCGCCACCTTGTTGTAACGTCCGTCGTCCATGCGCTTCATGGAGTGCAGAATACGGCGCTGTACGGGTTTCAAACCGTCCTCGATATGCGGTACGGCACGGTCTAGGATGGTGTAGGAAGCATAGTCCAGAAACCAGTTCTGGTACATGCCGCTCAGATGGTGTACGGCTGCCGCATCGAAGCGGTTAACAGGTTTGTAGTCACTGTGGCTTTCAGCACCGTCTTGTTCTAGGTCTTCCTGACCCTCCGGAGCATCTTGTTCAAGCATTTCGTCGTCTCTTATTTCGTCGTCCATAGGGTTATTATATTAAATAATGTTGCAAAGGTACGAAAAATTCTCAATTCTCAATTCTCAATTCTCATTTTTTTAGTACCTTTGCACCCATAATTTCGAAATTATTAAGGATTTTATGGCACAAGAAGATGTATTTAAGAAAATCGTAAGCCACTGTAAGGAGTATGGCTTTGTATTCCCAAGTAGTGAGATTTACGATGGTTTGGGAGCCGTTTACGACTATGGTCAGAACGGTGTTGAGTTGAAAAATAATATTAAGCAGTATTGGTGGAAAGCCATGACGATGCTTCATGAGAATATCGTTGGTATCGACAGCGCCATCTTTATGCACCCCACCATATGGAAGGCTTCCGGACACGTGGATGCTTTCAACGATCCCCTCATCGACAACCGCGACTCGAAGAAGCGCTATCGTGCTGATGTGCTCATCGAGGACCAGATTGCCAAGTACGACGAGAAGATCCAGAAGGAAGTGGAGAAGGCTCGCAAGCGCTTTGGCGACAGCTTCGACGAGGCTAAGTATCTGGAGACTTCTGAGCGTGTGAAGGAGACCAAGGAGAAGCGTGATGCGCTGCATGCCCGTTATGCAGCAGCTATGCAGGGTCCGGATTTGGATGAGCTGAAGCAGATTATCCTGGACGAGGAGATTGTATGTCCTATCAGCGGAACCCGCAACTGGACTGATGTCCGTCAGTTTAACCTGATGTTCTCGACGGAGATGGGTGCTTCTGCTGATGCTTCCATGAAGATCTACCTGCGTCCTGAGACGGCTCAGGGAATCTTTGTGAACTACCTGAACGTGCAGAAGACCGGTCGTATGAAGATTCCTTTTGGTATTGCCCAGATTGGTAAGGCTTTCCGTAACGAGATTGTTGCCCGCCAGTTCATCTTCCGCATGAGGGAGTTCGAGCAGATGGAGATGCAGTTCTTCGTACAGCCCGGCACAGAGCTGGAGTGGTTCCCGAAGTGGAAGGAGACCCGTATGAAGTGGCATCAGGCTCTGGGCTTCGGTGCTGAGAACTATCGTTTCCACGATCATGATAAGCTGGCTCACTATGCCAATGCTGCTACCGACATCGAGTTCAAGATGCCGTTCGGCTTTAAGGAGGTAGAGGGTATCCACTCTCGTACCAACTTCGACCTCAGCCAGCATGAGAAGTACAGCGGCAAGAGCATCAAATACTTTGATCCGCAGACCAATGAGAGCTATACGCCGTATGTCATCGAGACTTCAATCGGTGTCGACCGTATGTTCCTCTCTATCATGTGTCATGCTTACGAGGAGGAGAAGCTGGAGAACGGCGAAACCCGCGTGGTGCTGAAGTTGCCCGCAGCTCTGGCTCCCGTGAAGTGTGCCGTGATGCCGTTGGTGAAGAAGGACGGCCTGCCCGAGAAGGCTCGTGAAATCATCGACCAGCTGAAATTCCATTTCAACTGCCAGTATGATGAGAAGGATTCTATCGGCAAGCGCTATCGTCGTCAGGATGCTATCGGTACACCATACTGCGTCACTGTTGATCATGATACCCTCAACGATGGTTGCGTCACCCTGCGTTTCCGCGATACGATGGAGCAGGAGCGTGTGAAGATCAGCGAGCTCAACGGTATTATTGAGGATAAGGTAAGCATTGCGTCGTTACTGAAGAAACTCCAGTAAACAATGAAGAATTGGAAATACTTTTTGCTGAGCATGATACTATTCCCATTCGCGGGGATGGTATCATCGTGCAGCGAATCTGACGACGACAGTATCAGTGAGTTTGAGAACTGGCAGCAGAAAAACGAGACATATTTCGAACAGCAGTATCAGGCACATAGTGTCCAAAGCGATACGAAATTTATTTTGCCCAGTTGGAAACAGGCCGGCAGCAAGTCGCTCAGTGACATTGCTCATACAGAATGTATCCTCGTCGATGTCATTGAGACTTTGGGGATAACGGATGTATCTGCGCCTTTGTTCACCGACTCTGTCGAAGTACACTACAGAGGCCGTCTGCTGCCGTCGCGTAGCTATCCTACAGGTTATGAGTTTGACAAGAGCTACTACTCTTCCAAGCTTGACGTGGGTGTGGACGTGCCTTATACGTGCTCACCCAGCGGCAATCTTGTAACGGGTTTCTCCACTGCCTTACAGTACATGCACCGCGGCGACCACTGGCAGGTCACCATTCCTTACCAGTTAGGCTATGGTACAAGTGATTACGAAACCATACCAGCCTATAGCACGCTGATTTTCGATATCTGGCTGGAAGACTTCTAACTTCCATCCCAATCAACCTCCAACGACTAACCCCTAATAGCTGATATATGTTCGACAAGGAAAGAGGGCTGTATATTGCCCATTGCGCCAACGGAGCGCTGAGTATTACAGGTAAGATGGCCAACCGTCACGGACTCATTGCCGGTGCAACGGGTACTGGTAAGACGGTGACGTTGCAAGTGATGGCCGAGACATTCTGTCAGGCCGGTGTGCCATGTTTTATGGCCGATATGAAAGGCGACTTGAGCGGTATCTCACAGGTAGGCAAGATGAGTGGTTTCATCGAAAAACGCTTACCGGAGTTCGGCATCGAAAATCCTGAGTTCCAGGCTTGTCCTGTGCGCTTCTTCGACGTATATGGTGAACAGGGACATCCTATGCGTGCCACCATCAGTCAGATGGGACCGCAGCTGTTGAGTCGTCTGATGCAGCTTAATGAGACGCAGGACGGTGTGCTGAACATTGTATTCCGCATTGCTGACGAGCGTGGACTATTGCTCATTGATCTGAAAGACTTGCGTAGCATGCTTGACTGGGTGTCAAAGCATGCCAAGGAATATACTACAAAGTACGGCAACATCTCTATACAGACCATCGGTGCCATCCAGCGTGCCCTGCTGCAGCTGGAGAGTCAGGGTGCTGACAAGTTCTTCGGCGAGCCCTCGTTTGATATCTATGACCTCATGCAGTGTGAGGGTGGCAAGGGTGTGATGAATGTGCTGGCTGCCGACAAGCTGATGATGCAGCCGAAGCTCTACTCGACATTCCTGTTGTGGCTGTTGTCGGAGTTGTATAGCACGCTGCCTGAGGTAGGTGACTTGCCTTTGCCGAAATTGGTGTTCTTCTTCGATGAGGCTCACATGTTGTTTACTGATACCAGCAAGGCACTGCTTGACAAAATTGAACAAGTCATCAGACTGATTCGTTCGAAGGGTGTGGGTATTTACTTCATTACCCAGAGTCCTACGGACATTCCTGAAAATATTCTTGGCCAGCTGGGTAACCGTGTACAGCATGCTCTGCGTGCCTATACGCCGAAAGACCAGAAGGCCGTTAAAACCGCTGCTGATACTTTCCGAGCTAATCCTGCGTTCAAGACCGATGAGGCTATCATGAATCTTGAAACCGGTGAGGCTCTGGTCAGCTTCCTCGACGAGAAGGGTGCTCCCGGCATTGTGGAGCGTGCCAAGATACTGTTTCCGCTGTCGCAGATTGGAGCTGTCACCGAGGGTCAGCGTCTGGACATTATCAAACAGTCGCGTATCTATGGCAAATACGACACCCCAATAGACCGTGAGAGTGCCTTTGAGGTGTTGATGGCTGAGGCTGAGAAACAACTGGCCATTCAGGAGGAAGAAGCTGCAGCCATCGAGGAAAGCAAGTCTGCCGGCAAGGGTGAGAAGGTAGAAAAGCAGAAGCCCGGTATGATGTCGAAAGTGTTGAAGGCCGTGATGACTGCCGTCACCTCAACACTGGCTGCCGTACTCGGTGCATGGGTCAGCGAAAAAGTCAGCGGCAAGCAGTCGAAGTCTCGTACATCGGCCAAGGAGAAGGTGGTAAAGAATGCCACCAGTGCCGCCACCCGTACCATCACAAAGGAACTGACACGCGATATTCTTGGCAATCTGGTAAAGTAATACCGTGTCATGCCTGACATAACGCTTTTGGCTCGATGCTGTTCCTGACGTCATACTTTCCGATAACCAGTCCGACGCTGATATTCTTCGTCGTACTGCTTATCATCCTGTTTGCTCCTATCATCATGGGCAAGCTGCGCATTCCGCACATCATCGGTATGGTGCTGGCGGGCGTGCTGATAGGACCGTACGGGCTGAATATTCTGGAGCGTGACTCGTCATTCGAACTCTTTGGCAAGGTAGGACTACTTTATATCATGTTTCTGGCAGGTCTGGAAATGGATATGGAGAGTGTCAGGAAGAACTCCCGCCGATTCCTGATATTCGGCGTGTTGACATGTTTCGTGCCACTTCTCGTCACCTATTTCATGGCAATCTGGCTGTTAGGCTACTCCTCGCAGGCTTCATTCCTGCTGGGGTGTATCATGGCCTCGAACACGCTTATTGCCTATCCCATCATTTCGCGCTACGGTCTACAGCGCAACTCCAGTGTCATGCTGAGTGTAGGCTCCAGCATGCTGTCGCTGTTGATGGCACTGCTCATGTTGGCAGCTCTCGCAGCATCCTACGACACCGGTAACGGAAGCTCTTTCATGCCAGCGTCAAACTCCATTCTATTCTGGATTATCTTCTTCGTGAAGTTTGTGGCTTTCTATGCCTTACTGATATGGGCCATTCCAAGACTGTCGCGTTACTTCCTCCGTCGTTATTCTGATGCCATCATGCAGTTCATCTTCGTGCTTAGCGTTATGTTCCTGTCTGCATCTCTATCGGAGGCTATCGGAGTTGAGGGTATCGTTGGCGCTTTCCTGGCAGGTCTCATATTAAATAGGTATATACCCCATGTGTCGCCGCTGATGAACCGTATCGAGTTTATCGGCAATGCCCTGTTCATTCCTTATTTCCTGATAGGTGTGGGCATGCTGATCAATGTTGGTACGCTGTTTGAGGGACCTCACATGTTGTGGATTGTGGCTTTGACAGTCTTCTTCGGTACCTTTGGCAAGGCAGTGGCTGCCTATCTGTCAAGCATGTTGTTCCGATTACCCAAGAGTGCCGGCAACATGATGTTCGGTCTCACCTGTGCCCACGCTGCCGGCGCCATTGCGATGGTGATGGTTGGTATGCGCTTGGAGGTTAGCCCTGGCCATTATTTGGTGAACGACGAGATACTGAACGGTGTCATCATCATGATACTCTTCACCTGCATTATCTCGACCTTGATGACAGAGAAAGCTGCTCAGGAAATTGTTATAGCCAACAGCCAGCAGCCAACAGTCAGTAGCCAGCATGATAATGAGAAGATGCTGTTGTGTGTCAAATATCCAGAGATTGCCCCGCAATTGCTGGAGCTGGCTATCATGATGCGCAGCCAGCATGCCAATAATTCGCTGGCAGCCCTGAATGTGGTCTACGACGACAAGAACGCTAATAAGCACCGTGAAGAAGGACTGCAGCTGCTGGAACGTTTGGTACAGCGTGCTGCTGCCAGCGATATCCAGATGCAGACACAGGTACGGTTGGCTACCAATATTGCCAACGGTATCAAACATGCCTTCCGTGAGTTTGGCGCCTCGGAAATTATTATGGGTATGCACGTCCATACTGATGTCAACCCGAAGTTCTGGGGCGAATTCATTCAGAGCCTCTACAACGGTCTGAACAGACAGATTGTGCTGACACGCTTCGTTCAGCCCCTCAATACGCTGCGTCGCATACAGGTGGCTGTTCCGTCACGTGCTGAGTTTGAGCCAGGTTTCCATCGCTGGTTGGAACGTTTGAGCCGCATGGCCAGCAATCTTGACTGCCGCATTCAGTTTCATGGACGCAACGAGTCGATGGATTTGATACGCGAATACATCAACAACCGGCACCCCAACGTTCGGGCAGAATATACTTATATGGCACACTGGAACGAGTTACCTCGACTGGCTGAGAATATCCGTGAAGACCATATGTTCGTGGTCATCACCGCCCGTAAAGGTACCATTTCATACAAGAATGCATTGGAACGTCTGCCCAACGAATTGATGCAGCACTTCAGCGGCAAGAACCTTATGATACTCTTCCCTGACCAGCATGGTGAGGAGAAGGAAGAGAGCATGACGTTCACTGCAGCACAGCACCAGGAGGAGAGCAGTATCTACGATACCATTACACGCTGGATTAATTCCAGAAAAACTTTGAACAAGATAGAAGACGATAGGAAATGATATGATTGAAATAAAAGGCATCAAGAAGAGTTTCGGCTCACTGGAAGTATTGAAAGGTATTGACCTCACCATTAACAAAGGTGAAATAGTCAGCATCGTTGGCCCTAGTGGCGCTGGCAAGACTACGTTATTGCAGATAATCGGCACACTGGACCGCCCTGATGCCGGTACGGTGCACGTCGATTCTGTCGACGTGACCAACCTTTCGCAGAAGAAACTCAGTGATTTCCGCAACCGTCACATCGGTTTTGTGTTCCAGTTTCACCAGCTGTTGCCTGAATTTACGGCATTGGAGAACATCATGATACCAGCCTACATCGCAGGCAGCTCGACGAAGGCAGCCCGTCAGCGTGCTGAGGAACTGCTGAGATTCATGGGACTTAGCGATCGTGCCAGCCACAAACCCAATGAACTGTCAGGTGGTGAGAAGCAACGCGTGGCTGTAGCCCGTGCCTTGGTCAACAATCCTGCTGTCATCTTGGCCGACGAACCCAGTGGCTCGCTTGATTCCAAGAATAAGGCTGAGTTGCATCAGCTTTTCTTCGACCTCCGTGACAAATACGGACAGACCTTCGTCATTGTCACTCATGACGAAGGTCTGGCAAGTATTACTGACCGCACTATTCACATGCGTGACGGTCTGTTAGAATGTCCCGCTGTCGAGGATTTACCTATCGACGACACTTTAAAACTCGGCACTTTTGGGAGTACGGGGGAATGGGATGACATCGCGGATGTTCTGCATACCGGTGACAAACAGGATGAGGCGCTCGAAACCGAGACCGAAACCGGCATGGGGGCATGAACCCCACTTGCGAGTGTCGATGTACCACCACAGATGTGTCTTGTCCATCTGACGACGTTCTATCTCAGCCATCAGCTTATCATAGCTCTCTTCACGGACGGAGCCACCGATAATCTCGCCAATCTGCGGGAACAGCACGTCTGTACCCTGCATCGTCGGCCCAGGAGCCACAGCGCCCTTGTAACCGATAGAGCTCCCGTCGATTCCGTCGACGGGTTTATTCTGCTTCATATAGAACGACTTGAAGGCACGCGGATAGTCGGTCATGATGACGGGCTTCTTGAAGTGCTCTTCTACCAGGTAGCGCTCGTGCTCGCTGGCCAGGTCGTCGCCCCAGTTGCAGGGGAACTCGAACTTCTTGCCGTTCTTGATGGCTTCCTGCAAGATGTTGATACCTTCGGTATAGGGCAGACGCACGAAAGTCTCTTTCAGTACACCCTCCAGACGGGCGATAAGTGTCTTGTCAATCATCTGGTTTAGGAACTGCAGGTCATCCTTACAGTTGTCGAGAGCCCAGCGTACACAATATTTGATGAAGTCCTCTTCCAGATCCATCAGTTCTTCCTGGTCGAGGAAGGCCACCTCAGGCTCTACCATCCAGAACTCAGCGAGATGGCGAGGAGTGTTCGAGTTCTCAGCACGGAACGTAGGACCGAAAGTGTATATAGCCCCCAGAGCCGTAGCACCCAGTTCACCCTCCAACTGTCCAGACACGGTCAGTGAGGTCTGCTCGCCGAAGAAGTCATCATCATAAATGATTTTTCCATTTTCGTCCTTCTTTAGGTCGTACAGGTTCTTGGTGGTTACCTGGAACATATTGCCTGCACCCTCACAGTCGCTGGCTGTAATCAGTGGTGTGTGGAAATAGAAGAAGCCATGCTCGTGGAAATAAGTGTGGATGGCCATTGCCATATTGTGACGGATGCGCATCACAGCACCAAAGGTGTTGGTACGCAGACGCATGTGGGCGTTCTTACGCATTACTTCGAAGCTCTGCCCCTTCTTCTGCATGGGGTAGGTGTTGTCGCACAAACCATAGATTTCCAGCTTTGTAGCCTGAATCTCACAAGCCTGACCTGCACCTTGACTTTCCACCAGCACGCCCTCAGCACTGATACAAGCACCGGTGGTGATGTCCTTCAACAACTGCTCGTCAAATTTCGTGGGGTCGACGACCACCTGCACATTCTTGATGGTCGAGCCGTCGTTGAGTGCAATGAAGTCTACAGCCTTGCTGCTGCGGTGGGTACGTACCCAGCCCTTCACGCACACTTCTTTTCCATATTCCGTGCTCTGTAGCACGTCAATTATCTTTGTTCGTTTCATTGTCAATTATCAATTATCAATTGTCAATTACTCGTAAGCTCCCATGCGCAGACGATCTACTTCTTCCTCGGTGAGGTAGCGCCAGTCACCGCGACGCAGATTTTTCTTGGTCAGACCGGCAAACTGTACGCGGTCGAGTTTAACCACACGGTAGCCCATGCTCTCGAAGATACGACGTACGATGCGGTTCTTGCCAGAGTGAATCTCAATGCCTACCTGCTTCTTGTCCTTCTCGTCGGCATATTCAATGGCGTCGGCCTTGATTTCACCGTCCTCAAGCATGATGCCCTCGGCAATCTGCTGCATGTCATGAGCCGTTACGTTCTTGTCCAGATGGACGTGGTATATTTTCTTCTTCAGGAACTTCGGGTGTGTCAGCTTCGAAGCCAGATCACCATCGTTGGTCAACAGCAGCACGCCAGTGGTGTTGCGGTCCAGACGGCCAACGGGGTAGATGCGTTCCGGACAGGCATTCTTTACCAGGTCCATCACGGTCTTACGCTGCTGGGGATCATCGCTTGTGGTCACATAGTCCTTGGGCTTGTTCAGTAGCACATACACCTTCTTCTCGAGTGATACAGGATTGTCGTGGAACTTCACCTCGTCAGTGCGCAGCACCTTGGTGCCCAGTTCGGTAACTACCTCGCCGTTCACAGTCACCACACCAGCCTGGATGAACTCATCGGCCTCGCGACGGCTGCATACTCCGGCATTGGCCAGATACTTGTTCAGACGGATGGGCTCGTTCGGATCGATGTTCTCCTCCTTATATTCTATACGCTTCTTGAAGCTGTACTTGGCATTGGGGTCATAATTGCCGTGAGGCTTCTTAAAGCCACCACGCTGCTGACCATAGGGACGGGGCTGTCCGTAACCGCCTTGACGCGGCTGCTGACCATAGGGGCGAGGCTGTCCGTAACCGCCCTGACGCGGCTGCTGACCATATTCACCTTGTGGACGTGGCTGGTAGCCACCCTGACGCGGTTGCTGGCCGTAGGGACGAGACTGTCCGTAACCGCTTTGACGTGGTTGCTGACCATATTCGCCTTGTGGGCGTGGCTGGTAACCACCCTGACCATATTGCTGACGTGGACGCGGCTGATAACCGCTTTGTCCATACTGTTGGCGTGGACGCGGCTGACCGTAACTACTACGTGGTTGCTGTCCGTATTCTCCTTCTCCCTGATTATAGTTGCGGGGACGATAGCTGCGCTGAGGTGTGCTGCTTTGCAGACCAGCACCAAAACCCTCAGGGCGGAAACCGCCTTCTTCCTGGTTCTGACTACGATTGAATCCACTCTGTCCGCTAAAGGGACGAGGCTGGTGGATACGCGGACGTGGTGAACGTCCTGGGCGATAGCCCTGATAGCTGCTTTCATGATTTTCCTGAGTACCCTGCTGCTCAGCAGAGAGCTCCTCGTTTTTCTTTTCGTTTTCCATTTTCCTTAAACTCTTAATTCTTAACTTCTTAACTTCTATAACTTCTTAAACTCCTTGTGGAACTACACTCCCGTATAATTCATGGGCGTTATGGCCATTAATTCTGCCTTAATGTCATTGCTGACGTCCAGTCCCTGAATGAATTCATGGATGCTTTCTTCAGTCATCTTTGTGTTGGTTCGTGTCAAGGCTTTCAGCGTTTCGTATGGGTTGGGGTAGGCTTCACGGCGCAGGATGGTCTGGATGGCCTCGGCCACCACTGCCCATGTCTGTTCCAGGTCAGCCTGCAGTTTCTCTTCGTTCAGTATCAGCTTGCGCAGACCCTTCAGCGTACTCTGAATGGCTATCATGGCATGTCCCATGGGTACACCCACATTGCGCAGCACCGTTGAGTCGGTCAGGTCGCGCTGCAGTCGACTTACTGGCAACTTCTGTGCCAAGAATGTCAGCACGGCATTGGCCATACCCATGTTGCCCTCGCTGTTTTCAAAGTCGATGGGATTCACCTTATGCGGCATAGCACTGCTTCCCACCTCGCCGGCCTTGATCTTCTGTTTGAAATACTCCATCGAGATGTACATCCAGAAATCGCGGTCCAGGTCAATAATGATGGTGTTGATGCGACGCATGGCATCGAAGATGGCTCCCAGCCAGTCGTAGTTTGATATCTGTGTCGTCCACTGCTCGCGCTCCAGTCCCAGTTTCTCACTGACAAAACTGTTGCCGAATTCGCGCCAGTCGTACTGCGGATAGGCTACATGGTGTGCATTGTAGTTGCCCGTAGCACCACCGAACTTCGCCGTGATGGGCGTGTCCTTCAAGGTACGCAGCTGTTCCTCCAGTCGGTACACGAATACCATGATTTCCTTGCCCAGTCGTGTAGGCGATGCCGGCTGACCGTGCGTCTTGGCAAGCATCGGCACGTTTTTCCACTGTTCGGCATAGTCGTTGAGTTGCTCTATCAGTTCCTCCACCATAGGATAGTACACCTGCTCCAGTGCCTCTTTAATAGAAAGAGGTACGCTTGTGTTGTTGATGTCCTGCGATGTCAGTCCGAAGTGGATGAATTCCTTGGCCTCAGTGGGGAAACCACCGAGAACGTCAATCTTTTCCTTGATGAAGTATTCTACTGCCTTGACGTCGTGGTTCGTCACCTTTTCTATGTCCTTCACACGTTGGGCATCCTGCTCGGTGAAATTCCGATAGATGTCGTGTAGTGGCTCGAACAGTGCGTGATTGAAACCTTCCAACTGCGGTAGAGGCAATTCGCACAGGGCAACGAAATACTCTATCTCCACCCTGATGCGGTAGCGAATCAAAGCATATTCCGAGAAGTATTCTGCCAGTTCCTGTGTTTTGTTCCTATAACGGCCATCAATAGGCGAGATGGCTGTCAATGCGTTTAGTTCCATGATGTTTCCTCTTGCTCTTTTTACCTTAACCCTTATTTCTGAATCTATTATCTCTTTTTTGTCATTTTTCTATTTTTGTCTCTTATCTCAAAAGACGCTGCAAAGGTACAAAGAAAAAACGGACTAACCAAACGTTAAAGCGACTTTTTTTTCTTTTTATTTGCTAACTCCGGTTATCAAAAAAGTAGTGTTCCGTCATGTTTTACTCCTATGTTCTTGACATAAATCAAGAAATGGTATCTTTTTTAGAAAAAAAGCTTGCATGATAGGGGGAAAGTTCATACCTTTGCAACGTCGAAATATAACACCATACTCCATACATGAGGTAAGAGAAGGTTAAAACTTTGACAATATTGTATTAGGATTTAGCAAAATAGAGATATTTTTTTGATTTGTTTTAGTAGATTAGTTTTTAAGTAGTTTGTTTGAAAATTCGATTGTCGTGATGACAATCGGATTTTTTTTTGTACCTTTGCCTCCAAATTGTCAACATTCTATGCAAACATTATTAGAATTATATAAGAAATGGCACGGTGAAGAGCCGCAGAGTGTGATGAAGTTGCCAGGAGCAGGCAGCAATCGTGAGTATTATCGGATGATGGATGCTGAGGGTCGGAGTGTCGTAGGCTGCATAGGAACCAGTCGTGACGAGAACCACGCCTTCGTCTATCTGTGCCGCCACTTCACCAAGCGAAAACTTCCCGTACCCCGTGTACTGGCCGTTAGCGACGACGAGTTGCGCTACCTGCAGACCGACTTGGGAAGTGTGTCGCTGTTCGACGCCATCCGTGGCGGTCGTGAGGCCGGTGGACGTTATACGCTAAAGGAACAAGAACTGCTGAAGAGCACCATCCGCGAGTTGCCCAATATCCAGATTCGCGGAGCCCGCGAGCTGGATTTCTCGAACTGCTATCCGCAGCCAGCCTTCGATACAGACTCCGTGCTTTTCGATCTGAACTACTTCAAGTATTGTTTCCTGAAGGCTACCGAGTTGGATTTCCATGAATTGAAGCTTGAGGCTGACTTCCGTCTGCTGGCCAAGGATTTGACGGCGGCTGACGACACGCAGTGTTTCCTCTACCGTGACTTCCAGGCCCGTAATGTCATGCTGGTTGAAAGCCAACAGCTAACAGCTAATAGCCAACAGCCCTACTTTATCGACTTTCAGGGAGGCCGCAAAGGGCCGTACTACTACGATCTGGCTTCGTTCCTTTGGCAGGCTAGTGCGAAGTATCCGCATAAGTTGCGCCGTGAACTGGTGTATGAATACTACAACGCCCTGAAACTTTATTCCGAGGTGCCCACACCTCACCGTTTTGTGGAGCGTCTGGCGCTGTTTGTGCTGTTCCGTCAGTTGCAGGTGCTGGGAGCCTATGGCTTCCGTGGCTATTTTGAGCGTAAACAGCATTTCATCAACAGCATACCGCCCGCCATGCAGAATCTGCGTGAATTGCTTAGTGAGCGTTCGTTCCCTTATCCACATTTGGTCGACGTACTGCGTCGACTGACTGAACTGCCTCAGTTTCAGCAGATTGAGACGATAGCCTCGCGTGCCGACGGCTACAAGACGACCGACAACAATCCCTACAAGCCCCATCCGCAGGACGGTCCGGCTACGTTCTCGAAGTACGACGCCCAAGGTCCGCTGGTGGTTCGTGTCTTTAGTTTCTCTTATGGTAAGGGCATTCCCGAAGACGAATCAGGCAATGGTGGCGGCTATGTGTTCGACTGCCGCTCGACCCACAATCCCGGCCGTTACGAACCTTACAAGAAACTGACGGGTCTCGACGAACCCGTCATACGTTTCCTTGAGGACGATGGTGAGATTCTGACCTTCCTCGACAGCGTCTATAAGCTGGCCGATGCCCATGTGCGCCGCTACATCCAGCGTGGCTTCACGTCGTTGATGTTCTCCTTTGGATGTACGGGTGGTCAGCATCGTAGCGTATATTCTGCCCAGCATTTGGCTGAGCACATCCACGAGAAGTTCGGTGTCGAGGTACGCATCTGTCACCGTGAACAAAAGATTACCCAGACGCTGCCAAGCGCTGGGTAATCTTAAGACCTTATTATAATATAGAGACGCTTAGCGCCAGATAGTCTTCTTTCCGTTTTGGATGTATATCCTGCCAGTCTGGGGTGTTGCCACCTTGTTGCCCATCAGGTCATACATATCGTGACAGTCCTTTGTTACGACGGGCAGCTCATCGATGCCTGAGGCGTCGCCCAGCACCGGATTGATGGCGATGCTACCGCTGGGCATGGTGATATTCAGTTCATTGCCAGTCACCTCTTGCGTGATGGCCCCCGTCACCCTCCAGCCAATGACAGCCTTACCGGCAGCAGCCTGTCCGACGAGCTTGATGCTGCGGGTGGCAAAGAACTTGCCGTCGAACACCTTCTCCTTCAGTTCCACGCCGTTGAACGTGATGGTCACGTCGTCCTGATTCTCCTTATTGATGGTCAGGGCTATGGGTTCCCCCAGTGAATACTTGTTGCCCAGCTGCTGATAGAAGTAGTTGGTACGGTTTTTCAGGAAGTTGCGGGCATTGTTCAGTTCATTGTTATAGTTATTCCAACTGTAATAGAGTTGTTTATGGTAGGCATATTCTGTCTTGATGCTGTTATATAGGGGATCCCACACGGCACGTGTACCTTTCTCGTTCAGGAAGTCACCGACGTAGATGCAGCAGCGGTCAATGAATTCTTTCTTGAATTCAGGCGTTTCCATCAAGCGACGGAATAGTAGGGTGCCCTCATAGCTGTTGGCCCCCCAGTTGTTACTGCTGTCGAAGTAGGGGTTGTACAGCCATTTGAACACCTCGTAGTTGGGGTTGCGGTTGTACAGTCCTAATCCGAAGTCGGTATCCTTGCACACGAAGCGCCACTTGCCACCTTCGGCCTGCGGACGCCACATGACGATGTTGTTGCCTGGGAAGTCGAGGTTGATATAGTAGAGGTTCACAATCATCAGGTTGATGAACTCCTTCCAGTCCACGCGTTCGTCGTATTCGGCCAGGGTATGCCCCTCTTCTGTGTAGAATGCCTTGAACTCGTTGAAGCTGTCAATGGTACCCTCTTTCAACTCGTACCAGTTCTCCACCATGTCGATGTCTTCCAGGCCGTTGTAGTTGGTGTAGATGTTGTCCTCGTTGGAACGCTCGCGGATGTTCAGCATGCCTTTGTACACGCCGTTGATGTAGATGATAGCGGGACGGTATGCCTGCCAGTCGAGGTCTAAGTGTGTTCCTGCTGTCACCTGTATGATGGCATCACGCTGATAGAGGTAGCCGAAGTCGTTGCCTGAATTGCGCAGCATCAGGCTCTTGAAGTCCTTCAGACCGGGTTTCTGGTCAGGGAAGAACTCATGGTTGAAGCGCTTCTCGCCGAAGCGTTTGTTGGCATAGATGGCCAGCGACTTCAAGGCTGCTTCACGTGACTGACCGCCAGTGACACGCGTCTCACAAAGCTGGTTGATGAAGCTTTCCGTGTTGGGAGTCTCAAACATCTCGACGTTGACGGGTCGACGCCAGTTGTGACTGTTTTCCTTGTTGGGATTGTTTTTGATGATGCCGATGGTGTTGTCGTTCAGGTAGCGGTCGTCGGTGAGTAATGAGACGACGATGAGCGTCATGGCGCGGTTGTGGGAGATGTACGACTGTGCCGTAGAGATGGGCGACAGCCAGCCGTTGCAGAACAGCTTGGCACGGATGCAGCGTGTGCTGCCGATGGTGATGGGACCATTGTATAGCGTGCTGGTGGCCGTTGGCTCTGAACCGTTGGTGGTATAGCGGATTTCAGTACCGTCGGGCGATCCTGGAGGTGCCGTCAATGTCAGCTGGAACGAGGTGCCGCTTTCGAACACCTTACCTGTTTGACTGAATTCGGGCGCTCCTAAGATATGGTCGGCAGCCACCACGCCGCCTTGGTTGGCTGCATTGGGTGTAGCCTTCAGTTCGAAGCCCCACTCGCTGCCGCCGTCAGTCTTGCGGCCGTAGCCGATGTTGGGAGCAGGCTGTGCAGGGAATTTCTTCACTTGGTCGACAATATCACTTCCCTTGAATAGGTAGACGTTACCCTCCTTGTTCGACTCCAGGCGGAAGTCGGTATGCATGGCCGATACACCCTCGTCCTCACCGGCCTTGTCGCAATAGATGATGACATACCCTTTGGCGGCCACCGTCATGTTGGGCAGCTGCCAGGCCTTGTTGGCCTTGTCCTTGGTACCTATCTTATAGTCACCCAGGTTGACGGCTGTTGTCCCCGGGTTGTAGAGCTCCACCCACGAGTCGGGGAAGTCTACGAGGTCGTCCATCACGCAGTCAATGTTCGACTGCATGAACTCATTGATTTGTAACGTCTGGGCACTGGCTGTACCGCAGAAAATGGTTGACAAAAGAAGTAAAAGTTGTTTCATTGAAATCACGGTTTTTGAATTTTGCGTGCAAAGGTACAAAATAATTGATAATTGATATGATAATTGATAATTATTTCGTATCTTTGCAACCCAAAGCAAAGTTTATGAAACAAGCAATGATATTGGCCGCAGGTCTGGGCACCCGTTTGAAGCCCCTGACCGACACCATGCCCAAGGCATTGGTACCTGTCGGAGGCGCGCCACTGCTCGACCTGAACATCCATCGGCTACAGTCCTTTGGCTACGACCGCTTCGTGGTCAACGTCCATCATTTCCCACAGCAGATCATTGACCACGTCCGTCAGCAGGACTATGCTCCGTTAGTACATTTCAGCGACGAGTCAGAGACGCTGCTTGAGACTGGCGGTGGTCTGAAAAAGGCCCAGCTGCTCTTCCACGACGACCAGCCGATACTCATTCATAATGTCGACATCCTCGATAACGTCGACTACAACTGGTTCAGCCGCCAGCACCAGCCCGACGAGGATGCCGTACTCCTGGTAAGCCGCCGCCGAACGAAGCGCTATCTGCTCTTCGACAGTGCTATGCGGCTCATGGGGTGGATGAACATTGAGACAGGCGAGGTGAAGTCGCCCTTCCAGTGGTTGCGCGAGTCTTCCATCACCATCGACGACCAGCTGCAGGTTCATGCGCAGCCCAATTCTCAATTGTCAATTCTCAATTATCAATTGAAAGCCTTCGCCTTCAGCGGCATCCACTCGTTCTCGCCCCGTCTGTTCTCACTCATGGAACGTTTCCCGGACCGTTTCCCCATCATCGACTTCTACCTCTCTACCTGCCATCGTGCCCATATCGTCGGCCTCCTCAAGGATGACCTTCGCCTCATGGATGTTGGCAAAATAGAAACTCTCTCTGAAGCAGATGCCTTCATTCGAACCCCCTAAGTTAGGGGGCAGGGGGTCTGAACAAGCGCAGAATCTCCTGATAATACTAACACATAAATCATGGTCTGATAAACGCTTGTTCAGACCCCCATCCCCCTAACTTGGGGGGCTTGAATATGCAAAAGATTATCATTCTCGATTTCGGTTCCCAGACCACCCAGCTCATCGGCCGTCGTGTTCGCGAGTTGGACACGTTCTGCGAAATCATGCCCTACAACAAGTTTCCGAAGGACGACCCCTCGGTCATCGGCGTAATACTCAGCGGTTCGCCGTACTCCGTCCACGACCCCGAGGCCTTCAAGGTCGATCTCACGCAGTTTGTCGGCAAGGTGCCCGTGCTGGGCATCTGCTATGGTGCACAGTTCATCTCGCATACCCTCGGCGGACGTGTCGAGAAGGCCGACAGCCGCGAGTATGGCCGCGCCAATCTTGAGACCGTCGACACTACGAACCCTTTGTTCAAGGGCTTCGAGCAGCATTCACAGGTGTGGATGAGTCACGGCGACACCATCACTGCCATCCCCGACGGCTTCCGTGTCATCGGCTCCACCAAGGACGTCAAGAACGCCGCATTCAGCCTCACCCCCAGCCCCTCTCCAAAGGGAGAGGGGAGTAAATACATAGCTAATGGTGAGGCTCCAGTATTCGCCGTTCAGTTCCATCCCGAGGTCTATCACACCCAGCAGGGCAAGACCCTGTTGCGCAATTTCGTGGTTGACATCTGTGGCTCCCGTCAGGAGTGGAGTGCCGCTTCGTTCGTCGACACCACCGTGGCCGAACTGAAAGAGCAACTGGGCGAGGACCGTGTCATTCTCGGACTCTCCGGCGGAGTCGACTCCTCCGTCGCTGCCGTACTGCTCAACCGCGCCATTGGCGACCGCCTCACCTGTATCTTCGTTGACCACGGCATGCTGCGCAAGAACGAGTTCCAGCAGGTCATGAACGACTACAAGGTGCTGGGTCTGAACGTTATCGGCGTCGATGCCAGTGAAAAGTTCTTTGCCGACCTTGCCGGCGTCACCGACCCTGAGCAGAAGCGAAAGATTATCGGCCGCGACTTCGTTGAGGTGTTCAACGAGCAGGCTCGCCTGGCCAATTCTCAATTATCAATTGTCAATTCTCAATTCAAATGGCTTGGCCAAGGCACCATCTATCCAGACCGCATCGAGAGTCTCAATATCACGGGTAAGGTCATTAAGAGTCACCATAACGTCGGCGGATTGCCCAAAGAGATGCATCTGCAGCTCTGCGAACCCCTGAAGTGGCTCTTCAAGGACGAGGTGCGCCGCGTAGGCCGTCAGTTAGGCATGCCTGAACACCTCATTGGCCGTCATCCCTTCCCGGGTCCCGGTCTTGCTGTCCGCATCCTGGGCGACATCACAAGGGAGAAGGTACGCATCCTGCAGGATGCCGATGACATCTACATCCGCGGCTTGCGCGAATACAAGACGAAGCTCTCTGGCGAACAGGCTGCCCGCGTGCTGGCTGCCGGAGTCCCGGCAGAACTGTCCAATGGTGAACTCGAGATATCACTCTACGACCAAGTTTGGCAGGCTGGTGCCATCCTCCTCTCGACCGTCCGCAGCGTCGGCGTCATGGGCGATGAGCGCACCTACGAACACCCCGTGGCCCTGCGTGCCGTCACCAGCACCGATGCCATGACTGCTGACTGGGCCCATCTACCCTACGACTTCATGGCCCGTGTGTCGAACGAGATCATCAATAAGGTCCGTGGCGTCAACCGCGTCTGCTACGACATCTCGTCAAAGCCACCCGCAACGATCGAATGGGAGTAAAAATAGGGCTTTTTTAGCCTATTTCAAGCACTTACAAGAGCCTCAAACTTCGGTTTGGGGCTTTTTCTATACCTTGATTATCAGTATTTTACGAGATTAATTAAGGGATTTTAGCTTATTTCTTAATTTTTGTATTTTGACACCACTTTTTGACACCACCTTCATTTTTGCCTTTTGGTTCAATGGAATTTAAGCTGTAACTTTGCCGAAAAAAGGATAGTATAATGGGACAGATTTTGGGACAGCCAATAATGGGACTTAGAAAATTTCTATTACTTAGATTTCTTTTTCTCGTTTTTTTTGTGTATATTTGCCTTGGGCGATATACGTTTAACGGAATATGGGCATATATCAGCATTCTATTTACATATTCATTTCATTAACTTAATTTCAATACCATTTATGATAGAAAATGATATTAATATCAATGGGAGGTTTTCACTGAGAGTCAATTTTAACTTGGTGATGAAGAAGGGAAGTAAAGCACAGATTTGGTTAACAACCACTATTAATCGTCAGCGTGTTCGTATCTACACAGGACTAAGGATAGAGCCTGTGTATTGGATTAGGACAGAGCGAAATCAAGTAGGTGAAAGAGCCATTGTTGACGGCAATATTTCAGCAGTACAGAAACGAGCCAATAAGGAAGTGAATAAGCAACTGCATAAGATACTTGGATATTGTCAAGAGTATGGTGTGGCTGTCTCACAGGAGAATTTGTTAAACGATAGTATGGATTTTTCCAAGGAAACGTTTGAAGCATTTATTGCAGCCAAACTGAGAGGTAAGGAAGCAATGATACGCAAAAATCCATTGGACTTCATTCAGGATTACATCGAGCGTAAGAAATCTATGACCAACAAGAGTACGAAAAGAACGCTTTGTAATGGAACTGTCTATAATCACAAGAATGCCTTGAAACGTTTACAACTCTTTTGCTCAGAGAAAAAGTTAGGTCTTGTTTGGGAAATGTTCAATAGTAAGTTAGAGGAAAAGTTTACTGCATGGATGAATAAGAAAGGATATGCAGCCAATACCATTGCTTCACAGTATAGTATAATGAAGGTGTGGTTGTCTGATGCGGAGAAAGATGGACTTGTCAAAGACCCGTCCTTCCATCAGTACACAACGAAAACCCATGATGTGAGTAACATCTATCTGACTGAGGATGAGATAAGGCGCATCTATGAGATTGACTTCAATAGCAAGGACGTAAAAGAGCAAATAGACCCTAAGAGTAACATTGAACAGACAAGAGATTTGTTTGTGATTGCATGTTGGACGGGACTAAGATATGGTGATTGGCACGACCTTTCAAAAGCATGTATTAGTGGAGATAGAATGACAGTGCCAACTCATAAGACCAACAAGACTGTTATAATACCCTTACACCCTTACGTAAAGGCAATCATTGAGAAATATGATGGCGTTCTACCTAAAAGCGTGGATAAAAGCAAGACAAACAAACAAATACGTCTGTGTGGCAAGCTTGCAGGTATTGATGAAGAAGTTACTTTGAACAGAATTAGGGGAGGTAAAGAGGTGCTGTTGAGAAAGCATAAGTACGACTTCATAACCAATCATACAGCACGTAGAAGTTTTGCTACTAACATGTATCAGAAGAAAGCTCCTATACTCTCTATCATGGCTATCACAGGTCATACAACAGAAGCAAACTTTATGAAGTATATCAAGATTGACGAACAGCGTCACGCAGATATGATTGCAGAATACTTTAAGTAGTGGGGTGGTCGTAAGACCATCCTCTCTTGCTTTCCGTGTAACCCTTACAGAGTTTTTATGAACTATATTCATGAGTAATTCAGCATCAGTTTCCGGAATTCCGGAAACTGATTTTGCAATTTCAAAAAGTGTCCCATAAAAAAGTGTCCCACGAATTTCAAAAAATCAATGGGACATTTCAACTTTTACTTCTTTGATTCGACATCATCATTGAGTAGGTCTTTCAATCTTGCTAAGTCGTTGCTCTGCATCACTTCATTAGTAAAGAAAAGGCGAAAGAGAAATAGTTGGGTCGCAAGGCTTGGCTCATCACTCGCCATTTGGCAAAGAGCCCTCATTTTTTCAATGTAATCTTTACTATTTCCCCTCTCTTGATGAATTTTTCTGCATTCTCTTGCTAACAGGAAGCCGTTTGCAACGGATTTGGCATTCCAATCAGTTGAACAGCTTTTTAAACTTATCTTTTCTGTTCCTATTGCCTTTAATGCCTGATGAAGAGTGAAACTTCTGCATAGATGGTATAACTCTTCACCCAACTCCTCTTCTTTCATGTTATCCACAAATTTCCTCATCTTCCCATAGTTGGTAATGATGGTTGCACCGCTTGCGCCCCTTAATGACTTGGTATAGCGCTTTAAAATTTCTTTTAGTTGAACCTTATCCATAATCTTCAATTTTAAAATGTTAATTTAGTAACCACTCCATCCCATCCTCTTCACTTGAAGATGACTCAGTAGTGGAATTATTATCAAATTCAAAAAGTATATCTTCAACCCACTCCCCTTTTCCTTCTTTTATTGATGTTGTATCTCTTATAGGTTCTTGTGGGTATTGTTTTTCTTGTATTTCTTGGTTTTCTTCTATAGTGTCCACGATTTGAGGCTTTTTGTAAAAATTTGGAAAAGGATTGTCTGCCTGCATGTAAAGTGTTATCCCCTTATGATTGGCAGATTTCGATTTTATCTTCAACGTGGGGTTCTGCAAGTCTTGATAGGATAGTTCTGAATAGCTGTTGATTAGTTCATAGTTCAATCTATAGGTATTACTGCCCTGTCCTTCTCCTTTCCCCTGTCCTTCACAATGGATGGCTATTAGCCCATTTTCATATAGGGTATCAAGTGCAGCTATCAACTTCGTTTTTTTTACACCTGACTTAAACTCCAAATCTCTGCGTGGGACAAAGAATATGTCAGTTCTCTTTGGAGCCATTCTCTCATCTATCAATGCCATCAATACTCCTTTGAGGTCATTATCCAACAGCCACATTAATTGTTTGGGTACTGTGGTGAACTGTCTGAATGGAACTTTAATTGTTTTCTTGTCGCTATCTTTCATGTTACTTAAATTATTATCCTGTGTTTCTCAACTATTACAAATATACAAAAAATAAATGAGAAAAAGAAATTATTGCGTATAAATGTGATATTTATATCATATATGAAGTACAACGGAGTTACTTCATTAAATAATTATAACGTAAAACACAAAAGATATATGGATAACAACACTAATGTATCAAGAGGGTCAAGGGTTGGTTCTGCCAATCCTATGTATGGTCGCACTCAGTCACAAGCGACAAGGGATGCGATTGCTAAATCACAGCGTGAGCGCTATGAGCGTATGAAAGAGAAAATTCATCATACAACAATGGATGAGTTTCTTCAAGGCGAGATTTTTAAACGTAGAGTAGCTGAAATACTACGAGAGGAAATGGCAAAAGTTGTTGGTAGACCCATGTCTATTCCACTTTAATTCAATGGGACATCAAAAATGGGACAGACATTTGGGACATACTTTATGGGACAAGTGCAATGGGACAATCGAAATAGGACACAGTTTTCGCACTGGCCGTAATGACTAAAAACGCCCAATTTCTCAGAACGCCTATTTTATGGGAGTTGGGAACAGTTGTTTACATTTCGCCTCGAATGAAAATTGTAATTTTAAATTTTCCTATTCAGACTGTTTCCTTATGCCTCTTCCCCCTGACTTACTAAGTAATAGCCCCTTTCTGATGATGCACTTCTTATTCTTATAGGGATGCTCATTTGACAGCCCATAATTACGAAGTGAAGAATATTCTATACCGAGTTGTTCACTTGTGTAATACTCGAAAATGTTTGCCATGCTGCCAAAATAATGATGCTCGTCAGTCTCTAATAGCTGCAAGTGTATGACCGTTCTTTCTTTCTCCATTTTACTTGTTCAATTTCAATTTCGATGCAAAATTACACAAATTATTGCAATTACCAAATAAAAGTCATGATTTTAGCTTTAATTAGCTTTAAAAAGTTGCATATATTGAATAAATGTTGTATCTTTGCATCAGAATTAAGAAACAAAGTTGAACTAATAAAAATAACAGATATGGCAAAGAAGGTTGGTACATACTATTTCGCAAGACTTCGCTCAAATTGGGGCATTTGGATTGTTATCAGCAACGACAATGGCATTATGATGGGCGATTTCGTAAAGAGTGTCAGCAACTACGAAGATGCAGTTCGTGAGACCTACTCTTTGAATGGATGGAAGCAGCCCGAGAGAATCATCAAGAAGTATTAATCATTTAATTATAGGAGATTTTGATATGAAGCAGATTGCAGCTGTCAACACCAATGAGATTGTACGTTACAGCGTAAAGAATGCAGTTATGAACCACGTGGATATACTTACAGCCACATCAAAGGGCATAGCATTAGAGACCATGAAGAAACGCATGATGCGTGGTGAGGTCGTAAGATTCGCTTACATGAAGTTAGATGGCTCTGTACGTGTTGCAGTAGGTACATTACAGCCTCAGGCTGTTGCAGCCAATGTAAAGGGTACAGGTATTCCAAAGCGTTTCTATGGAATGTTTGCTTACCTTGACCTTGAAAAGATGTCATGGCGAGGTTTCAAAGAAGAGCGGTTTATTGGAACGATTGAAAATTAAAAGGAATGGGGAGCAATCCCCATCCTATTCTCCTGATGTCCTCAAAATAGAGCCGTTATCAAAAAAAGCAAATAATTCAGAGGTTCACAAGTGCATATATATAATAAGGTGTAATCAGATTTATCAAAGAGAAATATGGAAACAAAAACAGCAGTTATTTACAGTCGAGTTAGTTCAAGTGGTTATCAAGTGAATCGTCAGGACACATCGAGACAGATTGAAGACCTTCAAGCCTATGCCAATTATTCACAAGTGAAGGTGGTGAAGGTATTCGAAGAGCATATCAGTGGAGCAAAGAGAAATGATGAACGTCCTACACTTGTTGAGGCTATCAACTATTGCAAGAATGAACATGTTGACGTGATGCTTGTCAGTGAACTCAGTCGTTTGGGACGCAATGCCTTTGAGGTGCTTTCAACTGTGAAGGAACTGAAAGACAATTGTATCAACCTTTATCTACAGAAGGAACAGTTTTCGCTTTTTGATAAAGATGGTAAACCTTCCCTTTTCTCAGCCATAATGATAGCAACACTTTCAACGTGTAGCGAACTCGAAAGGGAGAATATTAAGTATCGCCTAAATTCAGGACGTGCTCAGTATATTCGTAATGGAGGTCAATTAGGTCGCAAGAAAGGTAGCGTCAAAACGACAGAGCAGAAGGAGAACCAATATAAAGAGGTGCTTGCATACCTTCGAAAAGGATACTCGGTTCGCATAACAGCCAAACTAACCCGAGTGAGCACATCAACCGTCCAACGACTGAAAACTGAATTTTCGATATTTTAAAGAGGGATAATGATTGCGCCCAGAGCGCAATCATTATTTCATTTATGCACTTTACATTCCAACACATTGCCATTTCAAAATTAATTGCTATCTTTGCAGCAACCAAATGAAATGAATATGAATAGAAGATTTGTTATTAGCCTATTATTAATGTTATGTGTTGGGTTGTGCTCAGCTCAAACGGTTAGAAATGCCAATAATTCTGTGATTGCAAAAATTGATACAGATGGCACAGTTAGAAATAGCAATAATTCAGTAATTGCAAGGATAAACAGCAATGGTGATATTCGTGACAGTAATAACCATCTGTTAGGTAAGATAGGCAGTAATGGTGACATCCGAGATAGTAATAACTCATACATGGGTAAGGTCGAGAGCAATGGAACTGTCAGAAACCGTAATAACTCAACACTTGGAAAAGTTGAGAGTGATGGCACTGTGAGAGATAGCAATAATCACGTCCTTGGTTCTGCAAGAGGTGTCCCCATAAGATATGCAGCAGTCTATTTCTTCTTTAAACTTTTTTTAGTCGAAAATGAATGCACAGTTTGGCCCAATTGTGCAGAAATGACATAATTTTTTATGCATAATTTGTAAATTCAAAAATATATTACTATATTTGCGGCAAGTTAAACAAATAAAAGTATGCTTATGACATAGAACAATTAATGACGTATAGAAATTGAAACGTTAGCTTGCATTCTTGCTTCTAAAAATCGCCAAATTTGAAAGCAGTCAAGAGTAAAAGAGAACGGTTCACGTGTAGCGCGTGGGCTCATACTCGTTTAAGACTGCATGGTGTTTGGCGATACCTTAGAAGCGTAGACGAAGTTATTAGTCCACGTTTTCTTTTTCTGTCTACCATCAAGAATATTGGGCTAATTAAATATTAACTAATCAAAACAAACAAAATATGAAAGATTGGAAAGTATGGGCAGTGATAATTGGTATCTATCTGTTATTTAAAATGTGTGGAGGCTGCGACGGCTGTGGCTCTTCAAGGTTTGACATGGAGTCTGTTGAAAATGCTATTGAAATACACCTTATTTCAAAGGTACACGCGGACCCCCATATAACAACTATTAAACAAACAAGTGATAATCCACCAACATACAGATTTGAATATGAGTATCTTGACCGATACGGCATACGCCAACACAGGTCAGGTTCTTGTACTTTCTATGAAGATGGACAAGTAAAAGACTTAAAATGGTAGTTGTTGAATGTAAAGTATAAATGTACAATCTGATGTGCGGAGGACATTTACTTATGCACAAAGATGGTTGCGTTATTTGCTTATTTTATTAACTATAATGAAACTATTAAAGACATAGGTATGAAAGATTGGAAAACTTGGGTATTGCTTATAGGCGTATTCTTTTTAATAAGAACTTGCGGTGGTTGCGAAGGATGCGAAAGTAGTGATGATAGTTCTTCTGAGAGCTATGAGCAGTCATCAAGTAGTAGTGATTCTGATGATAGTGCACATTCATGGATTCAGGGAACTTGGGAATGTGACACACCATATGGCGAAATAATCATTAGAATTGACGGTGACCGCATCTATGAAGATTATGGAGACGGTGTTATGAGTGGCACATATAGAATCTATGACAATGCCATTCATCCAAATACAGGTAATCCTGTCACTTATGAATTAGATATGTCCTCTCATCGTATTCTTGATGGCAGAGGTGGATATTTTAGAAAGCGGTAAAAACTGTCCCTTCCAATGAGAGAACTGATTAAATACAGAATTGCGCTATTGGCACTATATTTCCTATGGACTTGTATGGGTTGCGATGGAAGTGGCACCAAATATGAAAACGTATAACTAAATAGAAAAGAAGTATGAAAAAGATGGTATTATTAGCAGCGATTATGCTGATGGGAGTTATTCAAAATGTTAATGCACAAAATGAGAATGAAGATTGTGGGGTTCTTGTTGTTCCTACCATGTATGACAATGTAAGTGTTGCTAATGATGGTTTGTTTGTAGTAGCGCAAGGCGACAAGAAAGGTGTTATAGATTCTAATGGGAAGATGATTGTTCCTATTCAATACGATAACATAACACTTGGAGAAAATGGAAAGGACTGTGGTGGTCTAATCGTTGTTAGTAATAACTTGGAGAGAAAAACCGACTACGACGACAAATCTTTTATTGTCGGCATGTACAATAAGGACGGAGTTATGATTGCTCCTATGGATAAATATGAAGGCATAGGTATAGGAAATAGTGATTTCGGTTACGAAGGATTGGTCTTTGTGAAAATTCTACAAGAAGTAAGAAAAGAAAGAGAAACATCTATTGGGAGTAATAAATATATAGAATATGAGAGGCATATAACAAAAGATGGCATTATATTGAAAAACGGGACATTGTTGACTTTTGACGATAGAATTTCTATCGAAAAAGGAGGTTTGATTATCGTTAAAGAAAATGGTCTCAAAGGTATTCTTGACAAGAATGGTAAGGCTATAATTCCATGCAAGTATGATGATATTAGCATGAGAATGCGTAATGGCCTCATAGAAGTGACAACTCCAATGCAAAAAGAGAATGGGAAATACGTCCACAAATATGGTGTTTACAATGATAAAGGCCAAGTTGTTGTTCCTGTTGGAAAATATGAGCGAATTGATATTGAACGTAAATATATCATCGTCAAAAATGGAACGCAGAAAGGCGTCCTCAATATTAATGGAACTCAAATTGTACCAATTGGTTTATATGAAGATTGTAGCGAAGAAGAATGTGATGAAAGAGGACAGTATTATGTGAGCATTTCATCACATGGCAAAAGAGGCGTAGTAAACGACAAGGGGAAAGTGATTATTCCAATAGGTAAATATGAGAGGTTTAGAGTTTTAGACACCAACTTTGTGGCAATTATGCAAAATGGCAAGCAGGGAATTATTGATATGAATGGCGTTATGATTGTACCAATTGGTAAATATGAGCAATTAGCATATAGATATGGTGTTTTAACATATAGCAAAAATGGGAAATGGGGAGTCTTGAATAATAAAGGTATTCAGGCAACTCCTGCAGAATATGACAATATTGAACCTGCAAGACATTCAACAGGTATGGCAGCGGTTTCAAAAGAAGGAAAAGTGGGAGTAGTAAATAAAGATGGAAAGATTGTTGTTCCATTGGGAGACTATGCAGATGGGGAGACTAATGGTGACATTATTATCCTTAAATCAACAGATAGCAAAGTAATAGTCAAGACAAATGGGGAAACACTTTTGCCAATTGAAAAATATAAATGCGCAGAGGCCAAATTTGGCAAATTAACTCCACTCAATGTAAATGCCGAATATGGATTCTTTGAGATTAATTCTAACGGGAAGTATGGTGTGGTAAGACTATGGTAAGTTCTGTTGCTTCTCTGCTCCTTCAGGTCATGGTTATCATTCTACAGGACCTGCAGGGTATGGGAGTTTATAAAAAGAAGTAGATATGAAAAGATTAACATTAAGCGTATTAGCAATTATTTCTGTCTTGATATTTTCATGTAAAAACAGCAATAACACAGCAGTAACAGATGAAGAAAGGGGAATACAGATAGACCCTCAGTTTCAAGAACTTGGCGAATTAAATGTCAAGTTATTGGATTATGACGAGATTGACATTCCTCAGAAAGGTGTTATACCCGTTAAAAAAGGAGGAAAATGGGGACTTGTCGCAATGGGTGGTAAAGAGATACTCCCTTGCTTATACAAAGAAGTAAGTTATGGAGGTCAAGAAGATGTATGGATAGTTAGAAGAAACGACTCCATCGGCATTGTTGATAATAAAGGAAAATTCATAAATGAACTGACAAGTTCCTTCAAGTCATACACATGTCTTGGCAAAGGTCTTTTACATGCAATCTATAACGATGCTGTTGAGCATCAATATATTATTCCCATGAAGTATAATGGAGAAGGATTGTTAGGTGACGTAAAAAGTGTAACGCCGTTTTATGATGATGTAATATTGGTAGAGTATTTTGGCAATTATAAGCTCTATTCTTATACAAGTGATTCTTTAGTGGCTATTTCAAGCGACTATCAACATTACACAGAAGAATGTGGCGAGGGACTATACTGCGTAACGAATGGATTTAGTGACAGTAAGTATGGTTTCATTAATTCCAAAGGAGAAGTGGCCGTTCCGTTTGAATTTGATAAACCATGTGGCGTCTTCTCAGATGGCATGGCAACATATACAGACTCTACTGATAATGTTGGTTTTATCGACAGACAAGGCAAGATTGTAATTCCTGCGCAGTATTCTTATGCGGAAAAATTCTCTGATGGATTGGCATACATCACCAATGAAGAAGTAACGGGCTTTATTGACAAATCGGGTAAACTACTTATTGACACAAAGAATAAATTCAGTAGTGGAGGTGGATTCACGAAAGGCTTTTGTGTCGTTGTTGGAGCCGATGTTGAATTAATGGGAATCATCAACAAAAAGGGCGAGACAGTTGTTCCCGTCGAATATGTGATAAATTCTCTGTCAGATGACATGTACGTAGCATGTACTTCAGGAGATAATTACAAGTATGGGGCTTTTACTTATGATGGAAAGCAAAGTGTTCCATTTGAATTTGATGATTTGTCAGACTTCCACGATGGTTTAGCTTTGGCTCAAAAAGGCGATGTGCAATTTATCATTAATAAAGAAGGAAAGACCGGAATACAGAACTTAGAAGAAGCATTGGCTATTAAGAAAGAACAAATAGAACAAGCCAAAAAGGAAGCTCAGCCCAAACTTGAAGAAAGCATTAAGAAACAACTTATGGAAATGATTAATGAAAGTAATGGTTGGGAGGTTTTGTCAAGTCCTAATTCTGTGAAGAATCTACATAAGGAAGAAAATGGCATGTACAAGGCTGAATTTTGGACTGAAACTAAGTATGAAACGATGGATTATGAAATACGAAACATTGAAGTAGACGAAAATGGAAAAGTTCAAGGCTGTGAAACAAAGAGAGTAGGCATGAGACCAAAAGCCAATAAGCCTGCAGGGAGAAGAACTGCTGAAGAACAGTTACAGTATTACAACGAGAAAGTTATGGAAGGGAATAGGTATAATCCATATAAGTAAATTGGTGAGCCTTGTCCTCGTGGGATGAGGCTTACCTTATTCAAAAAACAATATTGATTATTAAGTTAAAATTTTGGAGAATGAAAATAAAATTATCGATAATTCTTCTTGCAATATGCTTTATGGCAGGAAGTTGCTCAAAGGGGCCAAAAGAAATCTGTATTACTTTGCAAGCAGAAACAGCTGAAGCACACGGACCTCAAGAGCGTGAAAGAAATATCATTTCCTCGTCAGGAAACTATGGCTTTAACTATGATGAAGGTCGATTCTATACTGATGAGATAATCGTACCTGAGGGAAAGACATGGACTTACAAGAATTATGAGGTGCATTATGTCGGAGGTGAGGGTACTGTTCCCGATGTCCGTCACTACTATATGGGCTATCAAAATGAGCGTTACAAGACATATAATTGTAGAGACGAAGCACGTAACATGCCTATATTCCGTGGCAACGACAAAATTAAGATAATCGTCAGCAGATGGGATGAAGGAAAACCTAAAACGATGGATGTAAAAGTCTATTTCGTTGAAAAAGACGATGATTTACAATAATCCACTTTAATGAGTTATCGAAATTGGTGAGCCTTGTCCTTACGGGATGAGGCTCACTTTATATGACAATTCTATCATATTTTTGGTTGGTTAAGAAAAAATCGTTATCTTTGCACCCAAAACAAAGTTGTTATGGCCAATAAGAAAGAAGGAGTGTCACGTTATGATGATACAAGATTAGACAGAATAATGTCAATTATGAAGGAGCGTAAAATAAACGCTACCAATCTTGCAGAGTTGACGCAAATTAGACGTGAGACGTTATATCGTGTGCTTAATGGTACACAGCCTTTGTCAATGAAAACATTAGAAGTTATAGCAAAGGCATTAGAGATACCATTGATTACTTTCGCATCTGAGAAAGAAACAAATGAAAAGAGGCAATTACAAGGCACTTCATACGAAGTGGTTAAGGCGATTGCAGATTTATTCCTGAAACGTGACATTCTACTTTCACAGGAAGCAGAAAGAACAGAAGCATACAAGCAAAAATGGGAAAGCCATTTGCCTTTGTCTTTGAATGATTTTCAGTTTCGATGTAATCACAAGTATGATACTTCTGAGATTGAGTGTTGGAGTTTTAATAGCGGCAAAGATGTAAGAGATAGCATAAATTTACAGTTAGGCAACATGGGGAATGAGTTCGGTGTGAAGATATTGGATAGTTCCTTTCCCAACAGCGAAGTGCCATATCAACTTGCTATTTTCCGAGACACAAAAGAGGCTTTGGAAGTTCAGCAAAAAGCTTCAAAAGACAAAATTGTTTCTAATGGCTTGGGGTTTAAACGGAAATATATTAGAAAGAAGGAATATACAGAGGTAAGACGAGATATGGATTTTGAATTGGGCAAACAAATGTGGTGCTATGAATGGATGAAGTTTATTGTGTGGGAGAAATGTAAGCAAAACAAGGGATTTCGAGATATTCTTCTTAGTATTCCTCGAAATGCGATTATTATTGAGCAAGCACAGCATAAGAACGAACTAATGTGGGGGTGTTGGAACGATGAACTAAAACATGCAAGGGATGTTTTGAAGAGAACAGCAATGATTGAAAACTGTGTAAAGAAGTCGAGTAAGAAGGTGATGGAAGCTGAGTACAAAGTAAACAATATAGGAGTGTGGAAAGGACAAAATGCGATGGGGCAGATATTGACGATGTGCAAGATTTGTTTATACGATGGAGTAAAATTGCCAATAGATATTGAGGTGTTAAATGAGGCGAAGATTAATTGGTTTGGTCGAATACTCTTTTTTGAGAAGGATGATAATGATGAAGTGTCGGTCATAGCCATATAATGTGTTGGATTTGATTCTTCCTTATATTATTAGTAAGGTACGCATGAATGGCAATGTGTTAAAAGTTTGTTAAAGTGCTCAAATTGTGCCATAATGATTTCTTTTTCTCTTTTTTTTCTTGTATATTTGCTTTGTTAGGTTTTCCAAGTGGCCATAGAGAAAACCATAAGCCCATCGGGTTCTGAAATCTTCTAACGAGTTCGAGGAAGATAGGAGAACATACAAAGCGAGGGTGATAATCAATAAATAAATGTCTAATATGAGACAGAGTTTAGCTCTGTTGGGTTGTTCTCTGTCTCTTTAATAAAGTGCGTATGAAAATAAAATTGAGATACGACAAGTCCGAGAGGAAAAAGAAAAAGCAGGAGGTGAAGAATTTGGTGATAGCATTTACTTGCAATCAAAAGTATAAGTTAAATTTAAAATTATAAAAATCATGGCAAATATTATTAATAGAAATTTGGCTCAGCCCACAGAAACCCTTGCAATCTCTAAGGGTAGTACAGTAACCGCAGTTGTCGAGAAGCCTAAACGTAAGTCTGCGACAGTAACGTATCATCTGAAAGAAAGATTAGGTAGCGTTTTCTCAGCTAAAACAGCAAATGATACTCTCGCAGAAGCGAAGAAACAACCTGACCCACGAAAACTATGGAAGGAGTTTTGGTTTGAAAATGAAGTCTGTTGTCTTTTTGCTGACACCAATGTTGGTAAGTCTGTCTTGGCAGTTCAGATTGCAACAGAGATTGCAAAGAAAGAAAGGGTGCTCTACTATGATTTCGAGCAGTCCGAGAAACAATTTCAGATGAGGTATACAGACCCGGAGAGTGGCAAACTATTTAAGTTCCCCAATAATCTTATCCGCCTCACATTGTCAACGGATAATCTGCCAATAATGGAGAGCAAATTGGAAGATATTATCATGGCATCTATTGAGGGTGATGTGGATAAGTACAAATCCACAAAGGTTATCATTGATAACATATCATGGTTGGCAAATGCAACCAATTCGACTAAGACTGCTTCTAACCTCATGCAGAAACTTGTTGATTTAAAGAAGCGTTGTGGGCTTTCCATCTTAGTGCTTGCACATACGAATAAAAGAAAAGCCACAAGGCCAATCGACCAAAATGACCTTGCAGGAAGTAAGAAGCTTATTAATTTCTTCGATGCTGCCTTTGCAATTGGTGCAAGCATGACAGAGGAAGGAGTTAAGTATGTAAAGCAAATTAAGGTAAGGACAGGTAAGTTTACCTATGATGCTAATAATGTCTTACTTTGTACGATTGAGCAGAAAAATGCTTTCTTGCAATTCGTTGAGGAAGGAAGAGGCAATGAAATTGACCATCTGCAAGTTCCCAAGAAGAAGGACACAGACATGAAAAAGGCAATGCTGATTGAGTTGGTGGCCAAGGGTGAGACCTCATTACGTAAGATAGGTGGTATCATAGGTGTAGGTAAAAGTACGGTTGGTAGGTGGATTGACGAACTTGGATTAAAGGAGAAACTTCCAAAGGTTTGATGTCCCGAAGTAAGTGTCCCAAAGAACTGTCCCAAGTATATAAAAAAATGGGGCAGTTCTTGTTAGTATGGATTATTATTTGTATCTTTGCAGCAGAGTTGGTGAACATTTAAACAGAATAGTTGAGATTGACACCACTTTTTGACACCACCTAAAAAATTTAGAGTATGGATAAAATAGTTAAACTCTTAGAAATAAGTATAATAGCGTCTCCCAAGTTTTTAACACAAAAAACTGAATGGGAGTGAGACAAATCAATAAATCACGGGGACAGGTTGGCCAGAATCAAGCAACCTGTCCCCGTGTTTTTTTGTCCCCAGTGATTTAGTCTGTCGAAACGACCAACAGCTGTTGGTCGGCATCCAGTGCGGCCTTGATGTCCTTGCCGCCGGAGGTTACCTTACACAGGCTCACCTCGTCGCCCTCGATATCCTTCACCCTCAGGCGGCCAATCTGCTTGCGCGTCTCCTTGCCGCCGATGGTACCGATGACATAGACGTTGAAATGGGTACCCTCCTGCAGTCCGTGCTGGGCACCAAGGTCGATGTACAGCTCTTTCTGCTTGTCCTTCTTCTCTGTGCCGCGCTCCAGAATGTGCGCCGTGTACGGATAGGCGGCATTATAGAACTTCGTCACCTTGTCGCTCAGTCCCTCCAACGCGTCCTTGATGGCTGTATCGGTGCTGTTGAACCACGACCAGCTGGTGCGGTTCACGTCGAATGTCTGACCGTTGATGACCGTTCCCGTCTTGGCGTCCTTCACGTTCAGCGTCACGTTAATCTGTGCATAAAACTGGGGCTCCTTCTTTTTGTCCGAATTCGTACGGAGCTCACGCGTCGTCGAGATGTAGTTTACCGTACCGTCTAGAATGATGTTCGTTTCGTCGCTCGGAGCCACCTCACGCATGTCGGTCACCGCGAAACGGCGAACGTTTCCCAGCGCGGCAATGACATTTGCTCGCACGGCGTCGGCATAGCCCGGCTGTTCCGTCGTCGTCTGTTCTGACAACACGTCGAGCACCGCATCGACCACCGTACCCAAATCTGTCTTCTCCTGTTCCTTCACGGTGTAGTTCAGTTCACCGACACTCACATTCTGTAGCGCATTTGCATCTTGCGCCATTATCGGCAGCCCCATCAACAGCACCCCGATCAAGCTCAATAGTCTTTCTTTCATATTCTTAGTCTTTATATTTTCTGCCTACAAAGGTACGAATAAGTGAACATAAATCTTCTTATAACTTCTATTTTAGGTACTTGTCAATTGTCGAATCATGAACTTTCGTAAGGTTTACCGTTGTTCCCCACATTTCGAGGGTCAATGTTGATTGAGAATGATTGAGAATGGTATAAGTATAAGTTTCCTTCAAATTTCCCTCAGTCTCTTTCATTATAAGTTTATTGTTCGTTACCTTCCATGTGCCTTTGGTGATATAGAGACCATCATCAAACTGCACATTGATATATGTTCCATTTGATTTGAATCGGACATATTCAGGTTCTCCATTACCTGCGTCACCACCCTGTCCTTGGTCAGACGTTATAGACCATGTACCAACCAAGAACGATGAATTATCTTTATTAACTTCATCACCACCATATGCGGATAATCCAAATGCTGCAACCATCATTGCAAGCATCATAATTGTTGAGAACAGTTTCTTCTTCATCTTATTCTGATTATTGTTTTTGCAAAGATACGAACAATATCTGAAACGACCAAAGAAAAGAGGAAATAAAGTGTCGGGGCTAAAGAGCTATTATTCAAATTCAGTGAATTTGGTGACCAATTTCAGTTAATTTGGTATCCAATTTCAGTGAATTTGGTGTGTCGTTTGACGTCAAAAGAATCATGAAATCATGGGGACTAAATCATGGGTACAGGCTTTTGATAGGGTAAACGACCGCAATCAAAAGCCTGTCTCCGTGATTTTACCTCCTTTCGATTTGCTCAGTTCTTTATATAACATCATTCCTTTTACGGTCAGTAAATATTTCTGGTGGGGATGGCGGGGTTTGTCAGGATAAAGCAGACGGACGTAGCCCCCTGACAGAGCGGGGTTCAGATGATATTCTATAAAGTTAGGCCTGTGCTTTAAGCCTGTTTCCTTCATTAATTGAGTAACAGAAAGTTCTTCATTACCAATCACTTTTACGAGCTCTATAATCAAGGAATTATCTGTATGCAATTTGTCCTGAACTTGTTCGGGTACTTGTTCGGGTACTTGTTCGGGTACTTGTCGGGGTACTTGTTCGCTTTCAGGCATTTTCCATTCTTCAGGCCCGTCAATCATCATATATCTGTTCTTTAGCGTGTTGTTTTCGCCCAGCAACAGATTACGGAAGAATTTCACCAGGAATAGCGGTTCATAGTTGATACCCTTTTTCAGGTTTCGATAATTGGCACGTACCAGCGCATTGCGGAAATACCATGAGTGGCGCTCAAACAGGTCGTTGTTCACGCTGAATCCCTGCGAGCGTAGGTACTTAATGGCAAAGATGGCAGTAGTTCGGGTGTTACCCTCGCCAAAAGGATGAATCTGCCACAGGCCTGCTATGAACTTTGCCAAGTGATCTACCATCTGAACTTTGTTCAATGGTGTATAGTCAAACTGTCGCTCTTGTTCCAAATCGTATTCAATAGCCATACGCAAATCCTGCCAACGGCCATAGAGCACAGAGTCACCTCGCAACACCCATTCTTTCTTTGAGATGTCATAATCGCGGAATCGCCCGGCATGCTTAAAAACCCCCTCAAAGATAGCACGATGAATAGCAGCAAGCCCAGCTACACTATAGGTAAAGGCATCCGTTTGCAAGAGTTTCGAGATGTTACTCGACACGCGGTCTGCCTCTTCCTTGTCTTCGTCACCTTTGTCGTGAGCTGTCTTCTTGACATAATATTGCTTCACCAGTTCACGCGCCTCATCAATGGTAATCTCTCCCTCGATATTCCTGCGTGCTGTCTCCTGCAGATATTCAGACGTCTTCAGCCCATCCACAGCCTGCAAACCAATAGCCACGCGCCATGCTTCAGCACGCTCGCGTTTCTCTGGTTCACCCTGACGGATATACTCATCGAAGTTGATATATAGCTCTTTCTCGTCCATCTTGCACGCTTTCTACGTGCAAAGATAGCAAAAAAATCTATATTTACCAAAGAAAAAGCAGGGATTTTTCATCCCTGCCTTTCCCTTTGGAGTGTAACAACTTTATTCCGGTTCTACTACACCATCGGTCTCAACGGCAGCAGGTGCATCCATAGCAGGAGCAGAGTTGGACTTGTTCAGGATGATGTTCACGATACCTACGGCGTCGGTGATGGAGATGCCGCTGTCACGATTGACGTTGGCCGCCTTGAACTTGAAGTTGCTCGACGGATTGCCTAAGATGTAGTTCACCACAGCCACGGCATCGGTGATGGTTACATTGCCGTCGCCATTGGCGTCGCCTAACAGATACTGACCCGCGAGTTTCACCGGCAGCACATTGTTTGCGGGACGGACATCGGTGAGTACCTTAGTGCCCTGCATCGGCGTGGTGCGCAGGAAGAGTCTCTGGTCGATTTCCGGCTGGTTGACGGTCAGGCTGACAATCTTCACCTTGTTCTTCTGTTCGGCAGTTGCATCGTAGAGGTCGTCGGCGTTGACGGTCACAAAGGCGCTGCAGACGGAGTTCTCGTCAAGTATCGGCGTGTCATAGAGGCCCACCTTGACGGACATGTCGTCGGCTAAAGGCAGCAGCGAGGCATTGTTCACCTCGGCCACGATGGTCGTCTTGCCATCGGCATCAGTCTTCTTGCTCAGCATCTTCAGGGCGATGTCTACCTGACGGACGTTCGTCTGCGAGCCATTCTGACTGATGCGGTGCGGACGGGCGGCAGAAGCACGGCGCATCTTCAGCGAGTTGCTGTTGCCGGGAGTGAAGTTGGCCGTCACGTCATAGTCGATGGTGCCGTTGAAGCTGTCGTCCACAGAATAGTTGACCGTCAGGTTGGTCTTCTCCTGCGGCATTACCAGCACCTCGTAGGTGGTCGTCTCGCCACCCATCGTCACGTCGATGCTATTGATAGGCTCATAGCCGTTGTTGGCCACGGTGATGGTAACGGGCACCTGCTCCGCGCTGTTCACCGCGTAGGCGTTGTAGCTCGCCTTGTGGTCGATGGCGTTGGTGAAGGCCACGTTGTTCTCCATCACGGCACCACCGTCCTGCTCGTTGGTCACGCAGTAGGCCACCTTCATGTCGAGACCGTTCAAATGGCCATCCATCGAAGCCAGGGTTACGTTGTCGGGCATAGTTGCCACCTCGACGGGTGTCGAGAAGTAGAGCATCTTGTCTTGGCTGCACAGCTTCGAGGCATACACGCGGTTCTTCATCAGTACCGTCGTCGTTTCATCGCCATTGTCTATCGACTCCTGGTCGCTCTGACTCCACAGCAGTCCTACGTCCTCTAAGTCGGTAGCCTCGTCATCGGCCACGAGTTTGAAGTCGCTCACCGTACGCTTGTTCATATCCAGCTCTCCGGAGAGCTTACCCGTGGGCTCGCCCTTCATGTTCACCGTGCTCAGCACGATGTCGCGGCCGTTCTCGCTCGACTTGATGTAGCCCACGAGGTTAGCACCGTTCACATGGATCATCTGTGGCTTGACGCCCTCCACTAAGGTAAAGCGCTCACGTACCTTGTCGTCGGGCGATATGCTGACGTAGACCACTGAGGCCTGCTTCTCATCATTCTCCACATCCTGCTGCAGGGTCATCATCACGAGGACGCTGTCCTCCTTCATGCTCACCTGATAGTCGGCAGGCACGCTACGGCTGTGTATGCGCTTAATCTCAATGGGCTCGCTCCAGTAGCTGCCGTCATAGCGGCTGAGCATCAGGCTGCCGTCGATATAGCGTTCACCTGTCGGTTTGCCGTCCTCGTCGCACTGATTCTGTCCGTTGAACTTGGCCACACCCTGCTGCCAGATGACAGCGGCCTTGCCGTCATTCTGTACGGCCACGGCGGGAGAGACACAACCCATGGTGGGAATGGTGCCGATGGTTTCCTGATTGCTCCAGCTACCGCCATTTTTACGAACCGACACGCAGATATCAGTTAGTTCGCTGATGGTCTTAATCTGGTCATTCTCGTTCATGGCCTCCAACTCGTTCTTGTCAACCTCTGTCTTTATCTGTTCGTAGGCCAATACTTCGGTCGTGCCGCCCTTGGCCACGCTGAAGTCATACTGCGCACCGTCTACACCGTACTCCGTGACGTCTTCCTTGTCGCCATTGCTATACATTTGTATGCGGTCGTCATTGTAGTTGCTGGGGGTCTTCAGGTTGTTGAACAGCAGCGACTGGCCGCCTAACAGATAGGTAGGCCGTGCCATACCGTTGATATCAGAGATGATTCTAGTGCCTGGCAAATCGGCAATCGCCTTCCGTTTCAGCTTCTTGTAGCTCTTCGTCACGTTCTGACGGGTCATCGTGAACACTGGCTCGGGGTTGGACGGGTGGAACGGATTCGTCGGGCTATTGGGCACGAGGTATTCTTTATAGACGTCGAAGATGGGCCACGTCTTCTTAACCGACCAGAACAGGAAGCGAGCCTCGGCGAAGGCTTCCATCTTGGCCTGCAGCGTGGTCTTCATGCCAGCCTGACCCTTGCGGACATAGGCACGGTGGTGCATGTCAAAGCAGGCACCGCCACGTACACCAGCCACGGCCTTGGCTATCCAGAGATCGATGCCGGCATAAGCCCAGGCACATACCTTCAGGCGGGCCTGATAGTCGAAGATGAAGTCAATGGTTGTCGATTTGGCCGACACATTGCCCATCTCGGCGGCAGTGTTGACCAGACCTAAGGTCATGGCCATCTTTGCATCAATCGACATGCCGAACGAGCCGATGCCGAAGCTGAGGTTGGCCTGTGCGGCTGCCGATGCCTCGAAGACGATACCACCGTCGTGGAAAGTGAATTCAAACTTACCGTTCTCGCGGTCGTAGTATCCGATGCCGCTGAGGTAGCCCTTGATGCCCACAAAGGCTGAAGGCCAGCGGGGAATGTCGTCGAAGAAGTCGTCGTCGGCAGGCTCAGCCGTGTTCACGGCATCCATACATGCCTGGAACTGCTCGTCGAAATACTGATAGTCGCCCAGTGCGTCGAGGGCATCCATGATTTCGCCGCCAGGCAGGAAGTTCTTCTCCATGCAGGCACGAATAATGAAGTGGTCGCCGTCGCGTTCGATGTTCACAGTGAAGGGCAGCACGGGCGGCAGCTGGAAGTTGAACTTGTCGAAAGCCTTGCCAGAGTCCTTCATGTCGACGCCGTTCTCTTCAGCCTGGTTATCCACTTCGGTCAGTTCCGGGCTGTCGAAGTCCAGCGAAGTTTCACTGGCCGCGTTCATGGCTGCCAGGTCGAGGTCGTAGTTGTGCAGCGTGGGCAGGGCGGCCAGCGTTGTCGTGCCGTTTTTCAGCGTCAGCTTGGCATCGTCCTCTATCTTGTTGGTCAGGTCGAAGTCGAACACGCAGTAGTTCTGTGCGAAGGGGAAGTCAGCCGTAGTGATGTACTGCATCGTGGGCTGCACCTGCATCGAATTGTTGGCGGTCGACAGCTTCAGGTTGGGCGAGCTCGCATAAGTCATCAAGCCGGTGACGTGGGCGTAATTCTTACCGCTCCAGCCCTCGGTGCCAAACCTCGGGTCCTGAATGTGCTTCGTCACCTCTGCATTTTCGGCGGTCTGCGAGAAGTCCAGCGTCTCTTCGCTGTCTATCATCAGCAGATTGTCAGCGTACATGTAGGCATTCACATTGCCGTCCTTTATGACGCCGCTGCACCTCGGTGTCTCAAGCGTCAGGCTGTTCAGCTGTTCGTCGGCGTCGTTCATCACGATGGTGAGGCGGCGCGGCTTGCCGGCATTATAAACGCTGTTGTAGTCATAGTCCCACAGGTTCATCCTGACGAGCGTCGGCTTATAGCCATCAGCCACGGCCTCGAAGAATTCGGCATACTGTTCGTGTGAAGTGGGCACTTGATATTGCTTCGATACCGGATTGTATGTGGCTGTTCCTTTTGCGCCTGTCTGAGTCATAGAGGCATCCACACATGCATAGTTGACGGTGGCATTCTCGATGTGCTGGCCCCTGCTGTTGACAACCTCGACAAATGTATTGTCACGAGTTAGACGGCTCCACCAAATACAAGTTAATGAAGACATATTACCAAAATGCGCAAGACCTCCTAAACGTACGTATTCGGCCCAACTAAAAGCAGCCCGTGCAGTTGTTACACTTTTAAGCCAAACTTCCTTCAATTCCGGCTTGAGGGTCCGTGTATATTTAGTTCTATTGAAATTATATAAATTGCCAGCAACGGAACATTTAAGTTTTGTGCCTCCATAGCTGGTGATAAAACAATCATCGGGATTCTGCATATAGAGGATACCACTCAACCTCCAATTTGTAGTATTTCTGATGGGTATGTCGTACTGTTCTCCGTCGATGAAATGATTGATGTAAATGACGGGACCATTGTAATCAAGCATTTGCACTTCTGCAGTATAAAACCTACTGACATCAGCGTTGACAAAGGTGTTCTTGTATCGTTTGTCATATCCGGGATAATACACCTCAACGGTATAGGTGCGTCCGTCCATGGGAGGTTCGAATACGAGGTTTCCCCTGAAGTTCTTGATAGTCTGAATTACTTTGTTCTCACAGGAAACTGTCAGGTCTGCTCCCAAATGGAAGAAATCGTCTTCAATCTGGAAGAAAGCCCTTTGGTAATTCAACAGTCCAGGCAAAGATGTATCCGTATAAAGGTTATACGCATAGAAGCCATCCTCTTTACACTTGTCGATGATTTCCTGCACAGTAGCCGTATTGTCGAATGTCAGGTCGCCCGTCACATCCACATCGTTCACACGATACTTGAAATAGGCGTCAGGATCCACAGCTGACAAATGGGTAATACTGGTCAATTCGTAGCGCCATGCTTCCTCTGGATTGTAGCTACGCTGGGCCATCGTGTAGAAGTAGTACAAGTTGTTGCTCTCGTCTATCTCAGGCTGCACCTTGATTTGGGCGGTATAGTACAAGCCGTTCTCTTCCAACGTCAGCCAGTCGGGCACGGGGTCGCCACTCAGGTTGCTGTAGGTTTGGCGGAGGTTGAGCTGCGGAATCTCATAACCCACGCTGAAGCCTTTCTTCGGCAGATACATTACCTCTGAGGTAAAGGGAGTGGGAAAGTATTTGGCATTATACAACCCCTCATACTCCTTAAAATCGCTGAGTGAAGGCATCCGCAGGTCGGGCACCAGTTTTGCAACAGACTCTACGGTGACAGGATTGCCGTTGGCGTCCTCGGCCTGCATCAGCACTTGTGCGGTGACGATGGCCTGGCCTACCTCGCTGCCGTCAGCGCTCACATTGGGATGCTCCTCGGTGAAGCTGAAGGGCAGGTCGTACAATACCCGGCCTTTGCTCAACGGATGTTTTTTCAAATCCTTGAGTTGGTAGGTTGCCGTCCACTGGGTGCCGTTGAGGTGGGTATAGTTCACAGTGACGGGAGCGTCAGCGGCCAATACGTTTTCCATCTCAAATTGGAACAGCGGGAAGGTGGTCTCGGCCAGATAGGTGCTGGTGTGTTCCTTGCCCCGTGGTGCCTTGGCCCACACGTAGAAGGAGCGCGAGGCGCTGAGTCCGCTTTCCGTTGTGGCCGTCACGGTAACCTTGCCGGAGGTTTCGCCCAAGTACATCAGGTCATTGATGGGCTCGTTGGTAAACGGGTCGTAATCAAAATGTGCCGTGGCGCCGTTCTCATTCGTGATGCTGTACGTCACGTTGTTGGCGTCGGTGGCGTTGGCCGGATAGCAGGAAACGGTCAAAGGCACTTTCATATTGTCGACGTGCGTCATTTCCTGATCGCCAATGAAATAACTGTAAGAACCCAGTGCAACGATGCTACCCTCAGCGGGCAGGCTTTCGAAGGTCAGCGACTGGGCTGGAACGGCGGCAGCCTGTGTGGAACCGACGTTGACGGTGAAGAAGCAGTCGGGATTGATAATGGGATCAATACCCATATATAAATCCATCAGTTTGCTGTACAACCCCACCTCGACGGTGCCGGCCTCGGTAGGGGCGTTGAAGCTGCAGGTGAGAAGACCAGTCGCTTCGTCGAAGGTGGAACGACACGGCACAGAGGTTGCGCCGTCGTCGAAGCTCACACCGAACGACTTCATGAAGAATTCGCGCTGTGCACGCTTCACAAACTGCCAGTTGTCCATCTTGGCGGTGATGGTCAGGACCTCGCCGCTATTGACGGACGTCTTGTCGATGCTGGCATTGGAGAAGTGGGGTGTGAAGCTGCTTCTGCGGCCATATACCATGAAATTGGAATTCAACTCAGGCAGGTCGTTGCGCGAGAAGAACATATATTGCACGGCTCCCTCGGCAGGGTTGGCCACCTCTATCGGGCCTACCTCGCGGATGGGATAGACGATGCGCTTGTCCTCATCAATCTTGTTGTTGTATACGTCGTCGTTATAGGAATGCAGGTATTCGTCCTCTGAGGGCTTGTAGAGATACCACAGCTCGTCGCACACGGAGCCGGCGTTGATGGGCGTCAGCGACACCTCGCGTATCTTCGACATGCCGTAGTCGTCGGCATCGGGTGAAAGACCTTCGTGGTTGGTATAGCGGACATCCATCACCAAGCGGCTGTTCGCGGTCACCTTCACCTCTGTGGACATCTTGAAGCGAATCAGGTAATACTCGCCGTAACGACTAATCTGAGCGTAGGCACGGTCAAAGCCTTGCAGATTCTGAAGACATTCCAGATGTGTCTCGAAGGTACACGCTCTCGGAGCGGCGGCACCCGTGCGGTTCGTCTTCAGAATCAGTACCTGATATTTGCTTTCGGCACACGAGGTGTGGCTGATTGTGTAGATAGTAGGTACATAGCCGCTCCAGGCGCCTGAGTTTCCTGCACCAGGATCTTGTTCTATCGTCTGACTCAGTGGTACCGTCTTCTCGGTTTCGCCGGCCTCGAATTCCACAAGAATTTCCCCCTGCATAACGGGGTCCTTCAGCGTGATGGAAGCCTTATGCGCAGGGTTGGTACGTCGGAGAGTGACCGTAAAAACTTCATCGAAATTAGACCAGTCGTAGGTCTCCGGATTATAAGTGGGGGCAGGAAAGTCTCCCACATTAATCACATAGATGTCGGAGTTGTTTGGGTCTTGCTCTCCACCCGTAAACGTGATGATGTCGCGGTCGTTGTCGGCGCTGACATTGAGGCTTGCACCGAACAGCAGCAGTACAGCCATCAGGCACAGTTGCATCAACCACCCACTTGGAAGGCGATGTGCATTGGTCGTTAGTTTTGTTGTTGTCATATAATTAATGGTTTTAAGTTGTTGACAGAAATACCCTGCAAAGATACAAAAAAATCCCCGAACCGCCAAACGATTCGGGGAATATTTTTTTGATTTCTTTATTCCGGTTCCTGCTCAGTTTCTAATTCCTCTGCTGGCGCATCCATTGCAGGAGCTGAGGCGGACTTGTTCAGGATAATGTTCACGATACCCACGGCATCGGTGATGGAGATGCCGCTATCGCGATTGACGTTGGCCGCCTTGAACTTGAAGTTGTTCGACGGATTGCCTAAGATGTAGTTCACCACAGCCACGGCGTCGGTGATGGTCACCTTCTTGTCGCCATTGGCGTCGCCTAACAGATACTGACCCGCGAGTTTCACCGGCAGCACGTTGTTCGACGGACGGACATCGCTAACCATTGACCATTGACCATTGACCATTGTCTGCGGCGTGGTGCGCAGGTAGACGGTCTGGCCAAAGTCGGGAACTGTGGCGGTCAGCGTGACTAACTTCACCTTATTGGACTTGGTGCTGGCATCGTAGAGGTCGCTGTTGCTGACGGTCACTTCTGTCGAACCAGCAATCTTCTCGGTGGACAGCGGCGAATTGTAGAGTCCAACCTTCACGGCGACATCGCTGGAGAGCGGCAGCAGCGAGGCATTGTTCACCTCGGCAATGATGGTGACCTGGTCGTTGTCGATACGCTTGCTGACTATCTTGGCAGCCATGTCCACCTGGCGGATATCGGTCTGTGTGCCGCTCTGGGAGATGCGGCGTGGACGTGCGGCAGCCTTGCGGCGCACTTTCAGCGAGTTGCTGTTGGCAATGGTGAAGGTTGCAGCTACGTCGTAGCTGATGGTGCCGTCGAAGTCGTCGGGTACAGGATAGTCCACTGTCACGTCGGTCGTTTCCTGAGGCATGAGGCTTGTGTAGAAGCGGTAGTTGTCTCCGCCCATGGTGACGTCGATGCGCTCGATGGGTTCGAAGCCGTTGTTGGCGACGGTGATAGTGACGGGAATCAGCTGGTTGTCAGTTACCTCGTATGGGTTGAAGCTGACCTTGTGGTCGATGGCGTTGGTAAACACCACTGGCGTTTCCAGCACGGCAGCACCTTCGTTCTCGTTGGCCACGCAGTAGACTACCTTCATGTTGAGCTCGCTCAGATAGCCGTCCATCGACACGAGGGTCACATCGTCGGGCATGGTAGCCACCTCGACTGGCGTCGAGAAGTAGAGCTTCTTGTCGTGGCTGCACAGTTTCGAGGCATAGATACGGTTCTTATAGGTGACGGTGGTCGTGCCGTCGGTGTTGGGCGTCTGCACCTCGTCACTCTGGCTCCACAGCAGGGCGACGTCGGTGAGGTCCGTTGCCCCTCTGTCAAGAATGAGTCGGAAGTCGTTCACCATGCGATTGGTCATGCCCAAGTGACTGGAGATCTTGCCTGCCGGCTCACCCTTCATGTTCACCGTGCGCAGCTCGATGTCGCGACCGTCCTCGTTCTGCTTGAGGTAGCCTACGAGGTTGATGCCGTCGACGTGAACCATCTGCGGCTTCGAGCCTTCCACCTGTGTGTAGCGCTCACGTACCTTGTCGTCGGGGGTCACGCTGACGAAGACCACCGACGCGCCCTTATCCGTATTGTTCACGTCCTGCTTCAGCGTCATCATCACCAGAATGCTGTCGCCGTCCTGATGGTCGCTCTTCATCACCATCTGGTAGTCGGCGGGCACGCTGCGGCGGTTCAGACGCTTGATTTCAATAGGCTCGCACCATTTGTCGTCTCTGTTGTAGCGTGACAGCATGAGGCTGCCGTCGATGTAGCGGTCGCCTTCGTCGTTGAACTTGGGAGTGCCCTGCTGCCAGATGGCGGCGGCATGGCTCTTCTGGTCGTTATTAGCCATCTGGTATGTCCCCGGTTCCAGCCAATCGTTTGTCGCTGCCACCACAGGATTCACACAGGCGAATCTGTTTGAGCCGAGGGTTTGGGTTTGCCAGTCATCCCAGTGGTCGTCATCATCGTAAATGTGGTTTTGTCTGAAAGCCACCCTTACCTCGCTGTTATTGGTGACAGTCTTGGTCTGTTCCTGCTCAGACATGGCATCCAGCTTGGCCTTGTCGATGGCCTGGCCCAACTGTTCAAAGGCCACGGCCTCTATCATTTGGTTGCCGTCTGTGCTGAAGTCATACATCGGGGCATTGATGTCCGTGCTGACGAGGTCGTTCTTGTCGCCGTTGGCATACACCTGCAGACGGTCGTCGTTGTAGTCGTCGGCATCCTTCAGGTTGTTGAACAGCAGCGACTGGCCTCCCATCATGTAGGTAGGTCTGGCCATACCGCTTACATTATTTATAATAGGTGTACCCAGGTCGGCTATCACCTTCCGCTTCAGCTTCTTGTAGCCTTTCGTCACGTTACGCTGGCTCACCTCGAAGATGGGCTCGTCGAACGATGGATGGAAGGGGTTCGACGGGTCGTTGGGCGTCAGCCATTCCTTCCTGGCATCTAAGATCTTCCAACTCTTCTTTTTCTTGAAGAACAGGAAACGTACCTCGGCGTAGGCCTCCATAGCTGCCCGGAGACTGAACTTTGCTCCGAAGGCATTGCTGCCACCGCTGTAGAAGGGTACCACGCTGCGGTTCATGATGTCGATGCTTGCACCGCCACGAACGCCTGCTGCAGCCTTGGCTATCCAGATGTCGATGCCGGCCTCTGCCCAGGCACATACCTTCAGGTGGAACTGGTTGTCGAGCATGAAGTCAATCTTCGGCAGTCCGCCCACTTCTCCCAGTGCCGCAGCATGGTTGACGAGTGCCATCGTCATGGCAATCTTCGCATCGACAGACATGCCGAACGAGCCGATGCCGAAGCTGACGCTGGCCCGTGCCGATGCCGACGCCTCGAAGGTGACGCCACCGTCGTAGAAGTTGATTTCGAGCTTGCCGGTATCATGGTTGATGGTACCTATGCCGGAGAGGAAGCCCTTGATGCCGACGAAGGCTGACGGCCAGCGTGGTATGTCGTTGAAGAAGTCGTCGTCCATGGGCTTTGCCGAGTTGACGGCATCCATGCATGCCTGGTACTGTTCGTCGAAGTATTTCAGGTTGTCGAGCTTGTCGAGGGCATTCATGATGGGACCGCTCGGCAGGAAGTTCACCTCACAGACGGCCCTGACGAGGAAGTAGTCGCCATTGCGCTCTATGTTCACCGTAAAGGGCAGGATGGGCGGCACCTGGAAGTTGAACTTGTCGAAGGCCTTGCCCGTGTCCTTCATGTTAACACCCTGGGCACTGGCCTGGTTGTCCACGTCCTTCACGTCTGTCGTGTTGAACGGCATCTGGATGTTGTTCTCCTCGTTGAGCACAGCCAGGTCGATGGTGTGGTTGTGCAGAGCGGGCAGCTCTGCCAGCGTCTCGGTGCCGTTCTTCAGCACGGGCTGGGCGGTGGCGTCGGCAGCAATCTGATCCGTCAGGTCGAAGTCGAAGAAACAGTAGTTGTTGGCGAAGGTGGTGAAATCGGACTTGCTGATGAGTTTGCTGACGGGCGCTCCGGCATCCACACCCTCCAACGTCAGCTGGCTGGCATCGAAGTTGTCACCACAGGTGATGAAGCCCGTGAGGTGGGCATACTTCGTGCCGCTCCACCCTTCGTCGCCGAATTTGGCATCGCTCATCTTCTTGATGGCCGTCTCGTAGTCGGCGGTCTGCGAGTAGTCCAGCTTCTGGCTGGGATCCATCATCAGCAGGTCGTCGGCATTGATGGAAGCCACCATCACGTTGTTCACCATGTTGCCACTGCGCTTAGGCGTCTCAAGTGTCAGACTCTTCAGCTGGTCTTCGTTCTGGTGGAGTACGATGGTGTGTCGGCGCACCTTGCCACTATTCTCACGACTGGTGTAGTCATAGTTCCACAGATACATGGTGGTGAGCATGGGCTGATAGCCAGGAGCCACCACTTCTATGAGCTGTGCAAACTGCTTCGAGTCGGTGTTGATCTGATAGGCATCTATGCCGGTGTCGAAGGTCGCCGTCCCGGCATCGTCCTGTATGGTCATTGTGTTGTCCACACAAGCATAGTGGAGCTCGGCATTGTCGACGGTCTGTCCCTGGCTGTCGACTACCGTGACCTGCGTGACGTTGCTGGTCATCTCGTCCCAGTACAACAGATTCGTCCAGTTGGTGTGGAATTTGTTCATGAACTTCGTGTCGAAGCTGAAAAGCGGATCGTGGTTGTACATGATGAGTTCTGCGGGAGCCTTGAACTCGATGGGTATCAGGAAGTCCTCGGCTTTCATGCGTATGCTCGTCTTCTTCACGTTTCCGGTAGCAGGAATGTCACGGAGCATGAAGTCGTGGGGGTTCTCTGCGTAGAGGAAGCCCTTGATTTTGCCATAGCAGGCGGACGAAGCATACTGATATTTACCACTATTGTACTGGATGTTCCTGTTCTCATCGCCATCGGCATAAAGCAGTTCTACATTCCTGCTGACAGCACTATATGGTCCTGTCATCAACGGGTAGAAGCGTGAGACGTAGGATTTGATGACATAGAGCTTGTCGAGCTTACCACTGACAAAGGTGTTTTTGTAGCGCTTGTTGAATCCCGGGAAGTAGACCTCCACCTCGTAGGTCCGTCCGTCGGAAGGCGGTATGAAGCTGAAGCGTCCGGTGTAGTGCGTCAGCGTCTGGATGGTGTCGCCGTCGCATGTCAGCACCACCTCGGCACCGTCGAAGGCCAAGTCGTTCAGCTCAAACGTGGCGTGAGTCTGGCGGAGCAGGTTAAAGAGCTGGTCATACACATCAGCAGGGTAGTCACTCGTAGAGTTATTAAACGACATGTTTTCAGACCAAAGGACGCCCGCCGTCTGCATCTGACTGGTGAACTCCGACAGCCCCTGCTGGTTGTCGAATATGAGGTCGCCCGGCACGTCATCGTCGTTGACACGATAGACGATGAAGTCCTTGGCGTCGGCGTATGTCAGGTTGGCCATACAGGTCAGTTCGCGCATCATCACCTCGTCGGGATTGTAGCTGCGCTGCGCCAGGGTGTATAGCGTGTATCGAGTGATGGTGGGGTCGGGAGTCGGATGAACCTTGATGTAGGCCGTACAGTAGTATGCGTCCTCCTGCAGCTCCAACCAGTCGGGAATGGGTTCGCCACTCTTGTTGTTATAGGTCTCAAGGATGCCCAGTTCCGGAATCTCATAACCCACGGTGAAACCCTTGAGAGGCAGGTACATCACCTCCGACGTGAGGGTGACGGGACAGGCCTCGTTATGGTATGCCGTCATCTCGCTATAGTCGCCGAACGACGGCTTCTTCAGGTCGGACGTCAGGGTGGCCATACACTGAATGTTTTCTTTCGTTCCATCGGTGGTCGGCACGCTGAGAAGGACTTGGGCGGTGACGACGGTCTGGCCTATCTGGTCGTCGGTGCTGGCATCGGGATGCTCTTCGTTGAAGCTGAAGGGCAGGTTGTAGCACACGGTACCCCTGTCAGTCTGCTCGCTCTTCAGATTCTTCAGGCTGTATATCTCCGTCCACTGGAGACCATTGACGGTGGTGTAGTTGACGGTGACTTCGTCATCCAAGGGCCAGTTGTCGGGATTCTTCAGCTCAAACTGGAACAGCGGGAAGGTAGTACCCATGTAGTAACTGTTCGTATGGTTCATCGGTTCGGGCATCGCCAATTCCTCTTCATCATAATTTCCCCACTTTATTCTAAAGGTACGCGAGATGGAAAAGCCGCTTGGCAGGGTGGCCGTCACGGTGACTGTTCCTTCATATTTACCAGTGTACAGCAAATTGCCGCCATATCCGTCACCCATCAAAAGGGCCTGGGCATCGTCGGAATTGGTGATGGTAAGGGTAACGGGATCGCTGTTGGTAGCATCAATGGGCAGGCAGGTCACATAAAAGGGAAACTCCTTAATTTGAACATCGTCCCATTGGTAAGGCCAAGAAACAACCACCTTATGCTTCAGCACGACGACGCTGCCTTCGGCGGGCAGGCCCACAAAGTCCATCTGCGTGACGGGTTTGGGAGCGGCCTGCTCAGGTGAGACGGTCACCTTAAACCAGCCTTTGCTGTCGGTACGCACCTCACTGTAATATCCTGTCATATTGTCTGAAACGGGACGCACCACAGGACCGAAGTCCACATAGAGCGTTGTCGGTTCGGTCACCGTCGGTGCCGTAATGTAGTACGTCACCAGCCCCGTCTCCTCATCGAAGGTGTAGTGGCGCGGCACTACCGTCTTGTTGTCGTCGAGCGTGGCACCGAAGGACATTCTGAATTCGTTGGCTTGTCCGCGTTTCACAAACTTCCAGTTGTCCATCGTGGCGGTGATAATGATTGTCTCGCCGCTCTTGAACGAGGTCTTGTTGATTTGGATGTTCGAGAACTTCGCCATGAGACGGTCGTGCTGCATATAGATGGGAAAGTTGGAGTTGGCAGAGTTCTCGGGCAGGTCGGAGCGCGAGTAGAAGATGTACTTCACGGCATCCTCCGTAGGATTGGCCACCTCGAAGGGTCCCACTTCAAGGATGGGATAGACCACTCCCCTGCTCGAATATTCAGGATCATTACCAGGCATCGAATGCAGGTATTCATCCACATTGGGGCGGTACAGACACCATACCTGATCGCAGATGGAACCCGCATTGATGGGGTGCAGCTCCACCTCGTGCGACTGTGCCAAGCCGTAGTCGTCGGCATCGATATCCAGATTGGTGTGGTCGGTGAACCGTGCATTGATGACGTAGCGGCTGTCGTTGGCAATCTTCACATCCGTCGACAGGTAGAAGCGGAACAGCATGTACTCGCCCCATCGCTGCGGAGCGTAATAGGCACGGTCGTTGCCATAGGTGTCTTGAAGCACCTCCAGCTTTGTGGCATAAGAGCTCTCTCTCGGTGCGTCGGCCCCAGTGCGGTTGATACGCAGCATCAGCAGCTCGTACGCCGCATCGGCATGGGACGTGCTTTCCACAGAGTACAGCACCGGAATGTTGCCGCTCCAGGTGTATATATCCACCCAGTCGTCGTTCTCGTCCATGTAGCCGTCTGTGGGGTCGATGGGGAGAGTCAGCTGCACGGTCTTCGTCATCTCGCCGGGTTCGAAGGTTACCTTGACCAGTTCCGCCTCGTCGTAATACATATTCTTCAGCGAGATGCTGGCCGCACGGGTAGCCGACGCTCCCTGAGGACGGCTGAGGGTGACGGTAATGACGTCAGGGATGTCGTAGCCCTCATCGTCCTTTTGGGGATGGGCTGGCAAGTCGCCCACATCAATCACATACACTCCCGGATATTCCGTACTCTCCGTACCACCGGTGAAGGTGATGACGTCTTGCTGACTCTGCGCCAGCATGGACACAGACACCATGAACAGCAGCATCAGCACACATAGCCAACGGCTCAGGCGTAGCTGTCGCCAATCCACGCAAACGGGGACAAAATGCTCGTTTTCTTTCATTTTAACAGTTATCAGTTTATTAGTTTCGTTATTTCGCTGCAAAGTTACGAATAAGTGAGTAGAATACCAAAAGAAAATATCTTTTTTTTGTATTCTCGAACGATAGTAACTTCTCGCAGGGCGAAAAGTTACGAATAAGTGAGCAGAATACCAAAGGAAATCACAATTTTTTTGTATTTAAACTGGTTTTGGAAACGAATGAGAATAATGAGAATAATTCATTCACGAATGGGAATAATAATTCGTTATAATTCGTTCAAATTATTCTCATTCGTTTCCTTAAAACAATACACAATAGGTTACAAGGCACTGGAAGGGGCTTGTAGTGCCAGTAGACGTGGTTGTTGCAGGCAGCAGGCATGGTTGTTGCAGCAAGCAGACCAGGTCAAAGCAGCAAGCAGACAGGGACTTTGCACGTAGCAAGCTACCGTTTGCGTACGCCCGAATAACCGTTTGCGTACGCCCAAACGACCGTGCGCCTATACCCAAAAGCTGCGACCTTACTTTTTCAAGGCAATCGATTGGGGTATACCAGGGGTATATGAGGGGTATATGATTTTAGGGGTAAATCTAATGATAACGCGCTGTATTACAATAACTTATCTTTTGTGGGGTACTTGGGGTATAGTTTTTTTTGTTTTTCTGCTGTATAGATAACCATATGATGCAGACGTTTAATGTCCTTAAGAGCCTGCTATAACTTATTTCAGATCCTCGTAAAGTGCAACCGGACCTAAATGCCAGTATTTTGTTTCTTCTTTCTCCAAATGACGATAAGTGTCAGATGCATATATTTCCTTAACAGCTTCAGCTATACTGACATGCTTGTCCTCAGAAAGCATGTCTGCCAACCAACTAATTTTAGAAGGAAGGAATAGGTATAGATTGTCTTGCGTTACATTTAGATTCATAACATCACCTCCTTTGCCTCAATAAACGTCAAATATTGTAAAGATGACGGTGTATGGAAAAGATACTGATCAACCAATTTGTAGGTTTTCAATTCACGAATCAGTTCCTGCTTACTCAATACACCTCCTTCGAAAAGAGCAAAAGCAGCTCTCCTTTTGACCCAATCTTCTGCCTGATCTTGAGATGTGGTTGCGTAGAATCCTTTACCATAATCCAGTGTGTGGTCTGATTCACGAATTTCAGGTTTATCGACCTGCTCTAAACTTCCATGATATAGTTTCATGCCACTTCTCCTTTCCTTAAACTGATAAACTCATCGATGTCTTCTAAAATCCATTGGTGACTCTGCGAGTGAAGTGGCTAAAAGTGTTCTTCGAGATATTCCAGCACACCATATCGGTCAAAAATCCTTGCAGCTTCAGCTCCAGACAAATGTTTGGCCTTTTTGTATTGCTCAATACAAAAGGACAAGAAATAGCCGATGTCTAAGTTCTTTTTGTTCATTCCAGCTGCAAAGATAAACATTTATTATCAAACGACATATAATGTTAGCCGTATTTTTTGCATACTTAATTTTTTGTTCTCGATTTCAGACGCTTTAACATTGTTTATTCAGGTCATAGGTTACCCTACGAGTCAGAATATGATTTCACCAGAATAAGAGATGTGTTCGCGCTGAATGGCCTGGACATCAATCTGCGCGCTACCGTTGTCAAAGACGTCAATAATATAGAGGTAGGTGTCTTCCTCGTTCTTTACGTCTATTTCAATATGCCGGTGGTCTTTCTTTACCTGTGTCTCCCGATAGTTACCTATGCGCTCTGAGAAATCCAGTCCCTTGCCGCCACCGTAAGGCACTTGATAAGCACGGCCGAAATAGGGTAGATAGGAGAACAGCGAATCGTTCCTCACCTCCACTGAATAGTTAAACGACACATTCTTCGGCGTTCCCCTCATCGGATACATGCGGTCTATACCTATTTTATATTTTCTCTCCGTCAGCGCGACATTCACCCTTTCAGCAACCTCAGCAGCCTTTGCTGCTCTCTCAGCTGTCGTCGCACATCCTTCCAGGACAACTACTGTCAGGAGTGCAAATCCCCATGTCAGCACTACCGTGAGGACTCTGTTAAGTCTTTTAGTCATGAATCGTTTCATTGTTCTTATATTTTCGTTTATATCTTTGTTATTTCAAATTAATTTTGTATTTTTGCAGCCAGAAACCAAAGAAGTTAAGATTATGACAGCATTAGCACAGAGAATCAAGGAGACACCGATGGCTCCATATATGGCGCTGCTGAAGGGTATGACCCGTGAACAAAAGCAGATAGTGGTGACGTTCATCACAGAATCGATGGAGGAACCTGCGTCCAAGAGACAGGTGCCCGCAGAATTTAAACGTTTGCGCGGCATGGTGAACATCACCGAGGACGAAATGGCACAGGATGAACACTTAGCACATATCATGGAGCGATGAAACGGATATTTCTTGACACCAATATATTGATTGACTACATTGACAACCGTGCGGGGGCGGATGACGCTGAGCAGATTTTTGCCTGTGGATTCTCGGGTGAGGTGATGTTGTTCGCATCGGCGCTTACCTTCGCTAATATTGCGTACATTATCAAGGGACACACCCAAGAGGAAAAGTACGATGCGCTGAGCCAGATGGCTAACGTGGTAGAGATTGTCGACCTGCGTAAGCAAGAGGTAATGGCAGCCATCGCTCAGCCGGTGAAAGACTTCGAGGACATGCTGCAATATCAGTGCGCCAAGGCTGCGGAATGCGACTACATAATAACTAACGACCGTCGGCATTACGATTTCTCTGACATCACGCACTTTACGTCGGCTGACTTTGTTGCGCATTTGGATGAACTTATAAAGTAAACATATTTTATTAAGCGACAATGACCATTCCCCTCGCCAAGCACTGGCGAGGGACTTTTCTTTTATGGTCATTGATGATTTCATAGTTCTTTTATTTGGTAATTATGATCTTCATTTAGAAATTGGTCTATAGTTATCAGACGGTGGTTAATCTGCTGCAAAGATACGAAAAAAATCCTTTCCTGCAAAAAAAAAGATAAAAATAATGCTCACGATGAACGTTGTTTGAAAATAAATGCTTATCTTTGGGCCATGTTAAAGGAAATGATCATTATGAAGTACAGATTATGCATCATCGGCTTGCTGCTGATGTGCTGCGCAACCCTGTGTGCACAGACCATTCGTAATAGTAACAATTCTGTTGTGGCCAGAATAGAAAACGACGGTACGGTGAGGAATAGCAACAACTCCGTCATTGGCCGCATCAGCAGCAATGGCGACATCCGCAACAGCAACAACTCGCTGTTGGGTAAGATTGAGAGTAACGGCACGGTACGCAACAGTAACAACTCGACGCTGGGCAAGGTGGAGAGTAACGGCACGGTGCGCAACAGCAACAACTCGACGCTGGGCAAGGTGGAGAGCGATGGTACGGTGCGCGACAGCAACAACCACACCATCGGCTATGCACGAGGTGTCCCCATGCAGTATGCTGCCGTCTTTTTCTTCTTCCAATTTTTCTGATTTTCCCTTAACGGCTGGCTCACTCCTGAATGATGACGGATGGAGGACATTTGTACATGACCTTAGCATGGTTGGTACGGATGAGATGACTGGCGACACGTTGGCCTGTTATGGGGTCGATGACGTCGCGATAGACTTGACCGTTGCGGTAGACCACACCGTCTTCACGTGAAAAATATTCGTTTTCAGCGTGAATGTGGAAGGTGTGAGACTGTTGTTCCGTAGCCCGTAGTTCTCCGCACAGATATTCGTCGTCCACCCAAAGCCTGAGCTGATAGGTGTTGGTGGTGTCGTTCCTGAAACGGTAGTCGATGTAGTTGTATGAGATGCTGGTGCCTGTGCCGAAAGGAATCTGCCTGCCGAAGTCAGGAAATAGGTCCAGTCCGTCGTGATGGTGATGTTCCGTAATGGTCAGCTCGCTGTGCAATATCAGCCAGTGAATCAGGTTCGACAGCTGGCACATGCCGCCTCCGATGCCGTGTGACGGCTGTCCCTTCGCAATGGTCAGGCCTTCTTTATAGCCCTTCCGTGCTGATGTTCTTCCAATCAACTTCCATGCTGAAAACGTCTCGCCAGGCCGAATCAGCAGTCCGTCAATATGGGTCACCGCCAAGGCGAGATTGGTGGCCTTGTTCTCCTGCAGCTGCATGTCGACGTTGCCCAGACGGCGGCGGATGAGTGAATTGTGACGATAGACGACCACCGGCAATGATGTCTCCGTCCTTTTCTTGGCAAAACGCGTCTTACTGAAACAGTCCTTCAGATGACGTTTCATAATCTCTTTCTCCATCGACAGGCGATAGGTAAAGGGCGATATCTCACAAAATAGTTTCCGTTCCATTCAAGAGTGCAAAATTACGATTATTTCAGTTCATAGTTCATAGCTCATAGTTCATATTTGCATCCGTTTAACATCTTTTATCACAACCGGCATAAAAATAACTGTGAACAATGAACAATGAACAATGAACTTTTTGTACCTTTGCAGCCGGTAAACACTAAACATTAAACAATAAACGTGAAAACAATGAAGAAAGTAATGTTGTTCAGTATGATGCTGATGGTGGCTCTTGTAGCCAATGCACAGTTGAAGGTGACTCCGAAATTGACCAAGGGTCTGGAGAAACAGTATGTATCGGAAATGACGATGTCTATTCCCGGACAGGGTGATATTAAGATGTCGGTTGACGACACATACAAGGTGGCTGATGAGACTGCCGACGGCTATGTGATTGAGCTGACGACAAACTCGGTGAATGTTGAGGCTGATGCCAACAATATTGTTGGTAAGCTGATGGGGATGACGCAGGAGATGATGAAGGGTATCAAGGTGCTTATTGCCACTGACAAGGACGGCAAGGTGCTGCGTATCACGAACTTTGAGGAACTGAAGCCGAAGATGGAGCAGTGTGCTAATAAGCTGGTTGAGGATGCCATCAAAGACCTGCCTCAGCTGGAAAGCATGAAGGACATGCTGAAGACTCAGACCTTGAGTGCCATTGACGAGGAGAAACTGCAGTCGAACATTCTGGAGGCAACGAGTGTGCTAGTGCTGAACGGCAAGACGCTGATGACCGGTGCTCAGGAAGATTTTGTTAACGGCGAAGGCCTGAAGATGAAGCGCATGTACTTCGTCAACGGTAAGTCGATTACCACCAATTCGACCATGAATATGTCGAAGGAGGATATGAAGGAGTTGATTATCAAGCAGGTGGAGGCTAGCGCTCCCGAACAGGCTGCAATGGTTAAAGAGAACATCGACCAACTGTTAGAGGGTGGCATGCTGAAGATTGAAATGAAGGAGAAGGCCACCTACGAGCTGGATGATGACGGTTGGGTGAAGTCACTGAAGACTGAGGCGTCGACAGACAGCATGGGTCAGAGCGTGACGACAGTAACAACGGTGAGAGTTAAGAATTAAGAGTTAAGAATTAAGAGTTAAGAATTAAGAGGTGTCGGCTACGCCGAGTAAGAATTAAGAGTTAAGAATTAAGGTCTAAGGACTAAGGACTAAGGACGAAGTTTTTAGCTCGGAAGAAAAAAGGCTGCTACGATTCTGTAGCAGCCTTTAATATTTCGCTCAGGGTGGGGTGGATGTGTACCATGTCGCGCAACTGACTGACGGTGGTGTCGCGGCACATGAGTACGGACACTTCCTGAATGATGTCGGCAGCGTGCGCTCCATAGGCGTGACAGCCCAGGATGGTTCCTGTCGGTTCGGCAGAGAACAGCTTCAGCATGCCTTCGGTTTCGCCCATCGCCGTCGCTTTGCCGTTAGCACGCCAGAAGGCCTTGTGACACTGGTAGGCAATGCCGTCAGCCTTCTCTGACCGTTGGTCAGAGTGTGGCGTTGCAATCAGCTGGTCTTCCGTAGGACCGACACTGGCAGCCTCGGGGGCGGTGAAGATGGCGGCTGGCATGATGTCGAAACGGATGCTATCCTGTTTACCGAGGATGTGGTTCACGGCACGCATGGCTTGCATCTCAGCAGCATGGGCCAGCATCTGACGGCCATTGACATCGCCGATGGCGTAGAGACCGTTTAATTGAGAATTGACAATTGATAATTGAGAATTGACAATTGATAATTGATAATTGTCGTCGACGGGGATGGCTCCCTGTGGGGTGAGGGTGATGTCTGTGGCTTCGAGGTTCAGCCCCTCGGTACGGGGCTTGCGGCCTGTAGCCATGAGGATAACGTCGGCATCGATGTCGTTCAAATTCTGCACAGCGGTCTTCATCTTAAAGGTGATGCCGCGCTTCTCCAGCGTCTTGCGCAGACGCTTGGCAATGTCGCTGTCGAGAGCGGGCAGGCATTCCTTGAGGTACTCAATGACTGTCACCTCGGAGCCAAAGCGGTTGAAGACGCTGGCGAACTCCATGCCGATGACACCGGCACCGATGATGCAAAGCTTCTTTGGAAGCGTGTCGAGCTGTAACAGCCCCGTAGAGTCGACCACGCGAGGGTCTGTACCAACACCCTCAATAGGGAGCCATTTGGTCTGGGAACCGGTGGCGATGATGATGTTAGGGGCGGTGTAGGTTTCGGTTGTTGCGTTGGTAGCGCAACATACTGAACGGGCATCGATGAAGGATGCCTTGCCACGAACCAGCGTGATGTTGGGGTGGGAGAGGATGCTTTCGACACCAGCACGAAGCTGGGGGACGACGGTGGCCATGCGCTCGCGAGCCTCCTCGAAGGTGGTACTATGGACATAGGTCTTGGTGGGTATGCAGCCCACATTGAGACAGGTGCCGCCGACGTTGTCATTCTCGAAGATGATGACCTTCAGCCCCTGCTTGGCGGCATATTCTGCCGCCTTGTAGCCTCCAGGACCGGCACCGATGATGAGCAAATCAGCCTTTTTCATAATTGACAATTGATAATTGATAATTGACAATTAAACTTCTGCCTTCATTTGGCGGTACGTCGTAACTGGATGCTTGGCAGCCAGAACGTCGTCGACACGTCCGATGGGTGTGGTGTGAGGTGCAGACTTCACTAAGTCAGGGTCGTTCTTGGCCTCGTCGGCTATCTGGCGCATCACGGCGATAAAACCATCGAGTGTCTCCTTCGACTCGTTTTCCGTGGGCTCAATCATGAGCGATTCATGGAAAAGCAGTGGGAAGTAGATGGTGGGCGCATGATAGCCGTAGTCGAGCAGACGCTTGGCGACGTCCATCGTGGTGACTCCCGTACTCTTATCCTTCAGGCCGTCGAACACGAATTCGTGGCAGCAGGTGGTGTCGATGGGCAGCTCATAGACATCCTTCAGGCTCTCCTTGATATAGTTGGCATTGAGCGTAGCCAATGGACCCACCAGTTTGACATATTCGCGTCCTAGCGAGAGGATATAGGCATAGGCACGCATCATGACGCCGAAGTTGCCGTGATAGGGAGAAACAACAGGGAAGAACTGCTGCAAGCCCTCACGGACTCCCACAGGACCAGAGCCTGGTCCACCACCGCCATGAGGCGTTGAGAATGTCTTGTGCAGGTTGATGTGCATGACGTCGAATCCCATGTCGCCAGGACGGCAAGCACCCAGCATGGGATTCAGGTTGGCGCCGTCGTAGTACATCAAACCGCCACAATCGTGGATGAGTTTGGCGATGGCCGGAATGTTGGTTTCGAAGAGACCGAGGGTATTGGGATTGGTCATCATCATGGCAGCGATGTTGGGACCCTCCAGATTTACCAGACGTTCCAGATCAACCAGATCAACCAGGCCATTCGCATCCGATTTCACCTCGATGATATCCAGTCCGCAGACGGCAGCTGAGGCAGGGTTGGTGCCATGAGCCGAGTCGGGCACGATGACCTTCTTACGCTGCATGTCGCCACGTGAACGGTGGTAGTTGTCGATGACCATAAGACCTGTCAACTCACCGTGAGCACCGGCGTATGGCTTAAAGGTGAAGTGAGCCAAACCCGTCAGCTCGCAGAGCGACTGTTCCAAGAGTGTTTCCAGTGCCAAGGCACCCTTCACGGTATTGCCTGGCTGCAACGGGTGCAGATTCTGGAACTGTGGCAGGGCAGCCATTTCCTCGTTGATTTTAGGGTTGTACTTCATCGTACATGAACCTAAAGGATAAAAGCCCGTATCGACACCGAAGTTATTGTTCGAGAGATTCGTATAATGGCGCACTACTGTCAGTTCGTCGCACTCTGGCAACTGCGCATCTTCAGCACGCCGCATCGCAGCAGGTATCTCGTAATCACCAAAATGATTTTTTGGCAGGCTATAGCCTTTTCGGCCCTCCTTTGAGAGCTCAAAGATCAGATTTCCATATAGTCGGTTGTTCATAGGGCAGCAAGTTTTACGAGGTTATCAATTTCTTCTTTAGTACGCTTCTCAGTAACGGCAAACATGAGGCCGTCCTCCAGTCTGACACCGCCTAAGAATCCTGCATCGACGAAACGCTGGTAAAGGGCCTCTACATCGCCATCGTACTTCACATAAAACTCATTGAAGAAAGGCTGATTGTAAACCAACTGGAAACGTCCCGTCTTCTTGAGCTCGTCCCAGAGATAATGGGCACCAGCGTAAGAGAGCTCTGCTGCCTCCTTCAAGCCTTGCTTGCCCATCAACGACATGTAGATTGTCACCCATAAAGCCATCAACGACTGATTGCTGCAAATGTTTGAGGTGGCCTTTTGACGACGGATGTGCTGTTCACGAGCCTGCAGGGTCAGCACGAAGGCACGCTGGTCGCGGTTATCCTTCGTCATGCCGACAATGCGGCCAGGCATCTTGCGGATAAGTTTTTCCGTGCAACACATATAGCCGACATAGGGACCGCCCCACTGCATGGGAATGCCCAGCGACTGTCCGTCGCCGACGGCAATGTCGGCACCCCATTCGCCAGGTGTCTTCAGCACGGCCAGGTCGGCAGCAACGCTATCCATGATGAAGAGCGCCTTCTGTTCATGACATGCATCGGCAAAACCTTCGTAGTCCTCGACGATGCCATAGACATTAGGCTGCTGGACGATGATGCCCGCAACGCCCCCCTCGGCTAACAGTGCCTCAAGGTCTTGCCTAGAGGTAACACCCTCCTTTGCCGGAATAGTCACCAGGCCAATACCATGATGCAGGGCGTAGGTGTCGAGCACTTCGCGTGTCTTGCCATTAACGGTCTCAGATATGAGGACCGTGTTCTGCTTCTTGCCGGCAGCCACAGCCATCATCATCGCTTCGGCAGTGGCTGTGGTACCGTCGTACATCGAAGCATTGGAGATGTCCATGCCTGTGAGTTCGGCCATCATCGACTGGTATTCGAAGATGTAGTGCAACGTGCCTTGAGAGATTTCTGCCTGATAGGGTGTGTAACAGGTAAGGAACTCAGAACGTTGCACTATCTGAGGAATGACGCTGGGGGTGTAGTGGTCGTAGACACCATGGCCGGCAAAACACATCAGCTGCTTGTTTTGAGAACCGAGACGTTCGAAGAGCTGACGTACCTCTTGTTCGCTCATGGCTGCAGGCAGGCCGTAGTCACCACGGAAACGGATGCTCTCCGGAATTTGGGCGTATAAAGCATCGAGAGAATCGATGCCCACCTTTTCGAGCATTGCCTGCAGGTCGTCCTCGGTATGGGGAAAATACTTGTACATTGAGAATTGATAATTGATAATTGACAATTTATGATGTTTATCTGCCCGTTTTGGGGTTGGGGCCATATTGGTTAGTCATAGGCTCGCTGTCCATGAAATAGAATACCAGCAAGGTGATGGGACCTGCTATGCCCAGTAATAAACCAATGATGGGAATAATCATGAGAATACCTGTCAGTGACAGCAGAATCCACCAAAAGCTCCTGCCGGTGTCGTGCAGACGGCGTGAGGCTACTGCCAAACCAGGTATCAGAGCAGCGAGCATGAAGACTGTACTGACGATATAGGTGGCTATGGCCATCGTGGGCAGAGCTATCAGTAAACCTGCTCCGCTGTCGTCGAGCATGAGCATGACGATGAATACCAGCAGGGAAGTGAAAATGGAAATGCCCAGTGCGATGAGTAGGTTGAAAAGGGCAAAACTCCAGAATTCAGTGCGGCGTGCACGACCAGAGAACGTAGCGTAGTTGCTCCAGCATTTCTTGTAGTAGCCCCATAAGCTGAGTTGTTCGGGCGCAATGAACTGGGCTCCTGGCTGCTGGTAAGCCTGGTTGTAGCCCTGCTGAGTCTGGTAGCCGTTATTCTGCTGTGCCTGATAGCTCTGATGTTGTTGGGACTGAAAGCTGTTAACCTGTTGAGGCTGATAGGAACTACCGTAGTTGGGCAGCACCTGGGAGATAGTCCCCCAGTTTCTCATACCCTGACACCAGATGGGGGTGCTCGGTGACAAATTCATGCCACGCAGCGTGGCTTCATCATACGGCCCACGCTGAACACCGTTCAGATGAATGTAGTAGACTCTCATAGTCACAGAAATGTGTTATTTTTCGCAGAAAGCAGTGTAGGCCTTAGCATCCATCAGGTTGTCGAGCTCACTCTTGTCTGAGAGCGATACCTTGATAATCCAGTTCTCGTAAGCATCGCTGTTCACCAGTTCGGGCTGGTCGTCGAGTGCCTCGTTGACCTCAACGACGACACCTGTGACGGGCGACATCAGGTCGCTGGCAGCCTTGACACTCTCAACAGCACCAAATTCCTCACCGGCAGATACCTCGTCGTCGACGTCGGGCATGTCGACATACACCACGTTGCCCAGTGCGTTCTGGGCATAATCTGTGATACCAATGTAACCGAAGTCACCTTCAACACGTACATACTCGTGCGACTCACTGTAATAGAGTCCTTCCAATACTTTTGCCATACTGTTTATTTTTTATAGTTTTTGTTATAAAATTGTTTCTTAACGACTTTGCCAGGGAAAACCTTTTTGCGAATCTGTATCTCTACCTCTGTGTCGAGCTTAGCATACTGGCTGTCGATGAGTGCCATGCAGACGCTCTTGTCCGTCGAGATGGTATGATAGCCAGTGGTTACCTCGCCAATGGGCTGTCCATCCTTTAGTACGGTATAGCCATGACGTGGAATAGCCTTGTCGGCCAGTTCAATGCCCACCACCTTTTTGGCAGGACCTTCCGCTTTCTGTCGAGCTAATGCCTCCTTGCCGATGAACTCCTCCTTATCGAGCTTGACAAACATGCTCAGACCGGCCATAACGGGGGTAATGTCTGCCGACAGCTCGTCGCCATAGAGTGGCAGACCAACTTCAAAGCGTAGGGTGTCGCGACAGCCCAGACCACAGGGTTTGCAGCGTCCGCTGGCCATCAGCTTGTCCCAGCACTCATTAATATAATAAGGTGTAGCATATATTTCAAATCCGTCCTCACCCGTATAGCCGGTACGGCTGACGATGACGTCGCCAATGACCTTAAAGGTATAGAATGTCAGTTCGGCACAGTCAATTCCCAGTACCTCCTGCATGACCTGCTCGGCTTGGGGACCCTGTACTGCCAGTTCGCCATACTGTTCGCTTTGGTGCTCCAATGTGATATCGTAGCCTTTGGCCTGATCTTGAATCCATGCCCAGTCCTTGTCAATATTGGCAGCATTGATGACGAGAAAGAAACGGTCGTCGGCCATCTTGTATACCAACAGGTCGTCGACGGTGCCACCATTCTCATAGCACATCATGCCATAGAGTATTTTTCCTATGGGAATGCCTCTCACGTCGTTGGTGAAGATATGGTTGACGTAACGCTCGGCATCGCTGCCGCTAATGAGCACTTCGCCCATGTGGCTGACGTCAAAGACACCGCAGGCCTGACGTACAGCCTGATGTTCGTCGACGATGCCTGAATATTGGATGGGCATGTCAAAACCGCCGAAGGGCGACATCAATGCACTCAGGCCAACGTGTTTGTCATAAAGACAGGTTCGTTTTATTGCTTGTTCCATAGTTGTTATGATTAATGTATGAATTCTTCCTGCAGATACTGTTGTTCCAATTGCTCGATGGCAGCGACATCATCGCCAGTCAGCATGCGTTCCTCTTGACACAAGGTCTGTCGGATGCAGTTTTTCACTTCGTCAAGGCTTAACGATACATAATCCTTTAACAGAGTGACACGTTGACGGACACTCTGGATGCCTTTCGACTGTAACTTTTCCGGACTGGGTGTGATGGCTTTCGTGATATATTCGAAGTTGGTGTCGTAAAGCAGTGTGCTATGGACAATGCTCCTGTCGGGCATGTGGTAGAATGCAGTACCACTCACCTTACGGTCGCCAATCATGACGTCGTTATGGCTGGTACTTGTTGCCTCAATGCCCATCTTGCGTAACACCAGCAGAATCATCTGTATGAATTGATTGAAGACAACACCCACCTGATTGTCGGCAGTGACATAGGAGAGCATGATGTTGTTCATGTCGGCATACACACAGCCACCGCCACTCTTGCGACGATACACCTGAATGTGATGCTCATGACAGAAATCTGCGTCAATCTCGTTTTCTATCACTTGGTTGCGACCGATAATGACCGTAGGCTCCACCTGCCACATAAAGAAATAGTCATCAGGCGGCAATGTCCTGGCAATATATTCTTCCATAGCGAGAAAGAATGAAAGACGTCGCGTCGGATGGGGCGGAAGAGTAATATAAATCATCGGTCTTTTCAGTTTTACACCGCAAAGATATGAAGAAAATATGCAAACTCCAAAAAAAGTATGATTTTATTTTGCTTTTTGCTCACTTATTCGTACTTTTCACCCTTGGTGAAGGTACTTTTGTTCGAAAAAACTCAAATTTCCTTTTGCGTTTTGCTCACTTATTCGTACCTTTCACCATTGGTGAAGATACTCTCGTTCGAAAAAACTCAAATTTTATTTGGCTTTTTGCTCACTTATTCGTACCTTTGCCAACAAAATCGGAAATACTGTGGAATTATTAAAGAAAATAATATATCCAGAGGACCTGCGGAAACTGACTGTTGACGAGTTGCCGGAACTATGTAGGGAACTGCGCGAGGACATCGTAAAAGAGCTGTCGGTGAATCCAGGACATCTGGCCTCCAGTTTGGGAGCCATTGAGATTACGGTGGCTTTGCATTATGTCTACGACACCCCTCATGACCGTATTGTGTGGGATGTGGGCCATCAGGCTTATGGACACAAGATACTGACTGGCAGGCGTGAACAGTTCTGTACCAACCGTAAATTGGGTGGACTGCGCCCATTCCCGTGTCCGACTGAGAGCGAATACGATACGTTTATGTGTGGTCATGCTTCCAACTCCATTTCAGCGGCGTTGGGTATGGCTGTGGCTGCTGCCAAAGAAGAACGGTCTGAGGGACAGCCCGAGCGCAAGGTTGTGGCTGTCATAGGCGATGGTGCTATGTCGGGTGGACTGGCTTACGAGGGTCTGAACAATGTATCGTCGAGTGACAATGATATTCTGATAGTATTGAACGACAACAATATGTCTATCGACCGGGCCGTGGGTGGCATGCAGGAGTATCTGCTGTCGCTCAACACCAACGAAACCTATAATGCCCTGCGTTTTAAGCTGACACGCTGGTTACATAGGATTGGCTTGTTGGAAGACGACCGCCGTCGTGGACTTATCCGTCTAACCAATGCCTTAAAGTCGGCCATCTCCCATCAGCAGAACGTCTTCGAGGGTATGGATATACGTTACTTCGGTCCCTTTAACGGCCATGATGTCAAGGAACTGGTACGCATTCTGCGTCAGCTCAAGGAAATGAAAGGCCCTAAGCTGCTGCATCTGCATACTCAGAAAGGGCATGGCTATGCTCCGGCAGAGAAGGATGTCACCGTATGGCATGCACCAGGCAGGTTTGATGCAGAGACCGGACAGCGTCTGGTCAAGGACACGGAGAATATACCGCCCCGATTCCAGGATGTGTTTGGTGAGACGCTGTTGGAACTGGCCCAGCAGAATCCCAAGATTATTGGTGTTACCCCTGCTATGCCGACAGGTTGTTCAATGAATATCATGATGAAGGAGATGCCCGATCGTACCTTCGACGTCGGCATTGCCGAGGGACATGCCGTGACCTTCTCTGGAGGTATGGCCAAGGAGGGCTTGCTGCCTTTCTGTAATATCTATAGTGCCTTTGCCCAGCGGGCATACGACAACATCATTCACGATGTAGCCATATTGAAGCTGAACGTAGTGCTTTGTCTGGATCGTGCAGGCTTAGTGGGAGAAGACGGACCGACGCATCATGGTGCCTTTGATATGGCAGCACTGCGTCCGATTCCTAATCTGACCATCGCCTCACCTATGGACGAACGTGAATTGCGCCGGCTGATGTATACGGCTCAATTGCCGGATAAGGGACCGTTTGTCATCCGATATCCTCGAGGACGTGGCTCACAAGTCGACTGGCATTGTCCGTTTGAAGAGATCCCCATTGGCAAGGGCCGCTGTCTGCGTCAAGGTGATGACGTGGCAGTCATTTCTATCGGCCCCGTCGGTGCCTCGGTTGCAGCGGCTATCGATGAACTTAGCACTTCTCACCCCTCACCTATAGTGAGTGTCGCCCACTATGACCTCCGTTTTTTGAAGCCATTGGACGAAGAATTGTTACATGAGATAGGCCGTAAGTTCAAGAAAATTGTGACCGTTGAGGACGGCGTACGCAATGGCGGCATGGGCTCTGCTGTATTGGAATGGATGAGCGAACACGGTTATCAGCCTGTTGTCCGTCGTCTGGGACTGCCTGATGTTTTTGTCGAACATGGCAAGGTGAAAGAGCTGCAGACCATTGTGGGCATTGACCAAGAAAGCATCCAAAAAGCCATCTTAACAATATGAAAATCATTATTGCCGGTGCAGGCGCCGTAGGTACTCACCTGTCAAAACTGCTGTCACGCGACCATCAGGACTGCGTGCTCATCGACGAAGATCCCGCTCGTTTGGGTGATTTGGACAGCAAGTATGATATCATGACCCTCCAGGGGCGTACCACCAGCATCAATACGATGAAGGAGGCTGGTGTAGAGCATGCCGATCTCTTTGTTGGCGTTACTCCTGACGAGAGTCGTAATATGAATGCTTGTATGATAGCCCATGCCTTAGGCGCTAAGAAGACAGTGGCCCGCATCGACAATTTTGAATACCTTGACCCCACCCGCAAGGAACTCTTCGAGAAGATGGGCATTGACTCACTGATTTTCCCCGAGGTGCTGGCAGCCATCGATATTACCAATGGCTTGAAGATGTCATGGGTCCGTCAGCGTTGGGACGTCAATGGTGGTGATCTTGTCTTATTGGGTGTCAAACTCCGTCAGACGTGTCAGATATTGAACCGTCCGTTGCGAGAGCTTTGCGGTCCTGATGACCCTTATCATATTGTTGTTATCAAACGTGATGGCGAAGCACTTATTCCTGGCGGTAACGATGAGTTGCACGTCAACGACCTGGCCTATTTTATGACGACCCGTGAGTATATTCCTTATGTCAGACAGATTGCCGGTAAGGAACATTATGCTGATGTAAAGAATGTCATCGTCATGGGTGGTGGCAGAACGGCAGTCCGTTTGGCCAAGATGCTCCCAGACTATATGAGCATGAAAATCATTGAACAGGATGAGTCGCGTTGTGAGAAACTTAATGAGAAACTTGCTGATAATGACGTCATGGTGATTCATGGCGACGGACGAGACCTGGGATTACTACAGGAAGAGGGCATCCAGAATACACAGGCTTTTGTAGCTTTGGCAGGTAATGCCGAAACCAATATTCTGGCTTGTCTTACAGCCAAACGACTGGGTGTCCGTAAGACGGTGGCCATGGTGGAGAATCTGGACTATGTGGATATGGCCGAGAGTCTGGACATTGGAACCATCATCAATAAGAAAACGCTTGCAGCCAGTCATATATATCAGATGATGCTTGACGCTGATGTGTCAAATGTACGTAGTCTGATGTTGGTTGATTCCGATGTGGCAGAGTTTTCTGCTGCCAAGGGTTCCAAAGTCACCAAACGTGTTGTGAAGGAACTTGGCATGCCATCGGGAGTCACTATCGGTGGATTGGTTCGCAATGGTCAGGGTATTCTGGTCAATGGTAACACACAGATACAAGAGGGTGACCTGGTCATGGTGTTCTGTCACGAACATAACTTGAAGAAAGTAGAGAAGTATTTCAAGGCCAACATGTTATGGTAAATTACTCTCTGGTCTATAAGATAATCGGATCGCTGCTATTCCTCTTGGGGTCGCTGCTGGGCATTTGTGCCGGTATCTCTGCGTACTATGCCGAGGATGACCTGATGCCTTTTGTTATCTCTGCCGTTCTTACTATTTGTGCTGGTTTTATATTGAAATATTTCGGTCGTTCGGCTAATAATAACCTGAATCGTCGCGACAGCTATCTGCTGGTAACAGCCACTTGGGTCATCTTTTCTTTCTTCGGCATGCTACCGTTTCTTATTGGTGGTTATATTCCTAATATTACTAATGCCTACTTTGAAACGATGTCGGGCTTTACTACTACGGGAGCCACTATTCTCGACGATGTGGAATGGCTGCCGCATGGTATTCTTTTCTGGCGTACTCAAACCCAGTGGATAGGTGGTTTGGGAATCGTCTTCTTCACTATTGCCATTCTGCCGTCAATGGTGGGTAACGGTAGCGTGAAAGTTTTCGCAGCAGAGGCTACAGGTCCTATCCGCTCGAAGATGCATCCGCGTCTGTCGACAATGGCCAAGTGGATTTGGACCATCTATCTTGGTTTAACGATTACTTGTGTCATGTCGTTCTATCTCTGTGGCATGCCTTGGTTCGACAGTATCAACTACGCCATGACCACCACGGCTACAGGCGGTTTTACTACTCATAACGATTCGACGGTCTATTTTCAGTCGGCTGCCGTTGATTATGTTTCCGCGCTCTTTCAGTTCTTGGCAGGTATTAACTTTGCCATGCTCTACTTCGCTATCTTCAAGTTGAGAATAGGTGCATTGTTCAAAAGCTCGGAGTTTAAGTTGTATGTGTTTGTCGTCACAGCCTGCACCTTGTTCATCATGTATCTGCTGATGACGCGTAACGGCTATGGTATGGAACGGGCCTTCCGTTCGGCATTGTTCCAGGTAGTATCGTTCATGACAACTACTGGCTTGTTCAACGATGACGCGGCCATGTGGCCACAAATCACATGGGTCATCATGGGGTGTCTCATGTTTATGGGTGCCTGTTCAGGTTCGACGACGGGTGGTTTTAAGTGCATCCGCTGTGTGATGGTGTTGAAGGTGCTACGCAACGAGTTCCGCAAGATAGTGCACCCCAATGCCGTTTTGCCTGTTAAAATTAACGGTCAGACCATATCGCAGCAAAGACTGTCTACATTGCTGGCATTTTTCGCCATCTATACTATAATGGTAATGATTTGTACCACTATTATGATAGTGGCAGGTATTGACAATACCAATGCTATTGCCATTGCTTTTGGATGTTTGAGCAATGTCGGACCGTCTTTGAGTACGCGTATCGGTCCAGAGATGTCATGGAGTGAGCTCCCCGAATATATCAAGTGGATCTGTTCGTTTCTGATGCTTGTCGGTCGTTTGGAAATTATGTCGGTACTGGTGCTTTTCACCAGAGGATTCTGGCGAGACAACTGAGGAACAATAAAACAATAAAACAATAAAAAAATAAAGCATTAAATTACAAAACAAAACAATAAAACACTAATGACACATTATTATAAATTCATACCACTGCCAAGGACGCTGATATGGGGTACCGAGATTTGGCAGATTAGTGGTGTTAAAGACTATGAGACGAAAGTGGAGGGTGATTCCGAATCGCTGTCCATTAACGATATTGTCCGTAGTCAAAAAGCTGCACTGCTTGGTGAGGCCAACTACCAGCGTTTTGGTGATGAGTTCCCCCTGCTCATCAAATTCATCGATGCCCGTCAGGAATTGAGCATACAGGTTCATCCCTCTGACGAGGTAGCCCGCCGACAAGGCAAGCCACGTGGAAAGACGGAGATGTGGTATGTGATGGAATCGGCCCCCACGGCAACGCTCTACAGTGGTCTTAAACAAAAGATTACACCTGAGGAATATGAGGCATTGGTGGATAATGACACCATTTGCGATGCGCTGGCTAAATATGATGTGAAGGAGGGTGACTGCTTCTTTATTCCTGCCGGACGTATTCATGCCATAGGAACGGGTTGCTACTTGACTGAAATTCAGCAGACAAGTGACATTACTTACCGTATCTATGACTACAAGCGTCGTGACAAGGATGGTAACTTCCGCCAACTACATACCAAGGAGGCTGCCGAGAGCATTGACTATACCGTATTGCCAAACTATCGTCAGCAGTACACACCTGTCAAGAACCAAAGCCAGTTGCTGGTAGAGTGTCCCTATTTCAATACGGCCGTCTATGACCTTGACGAGCCCATGCAGATAGATTATTCTGAGCTTGATTCCTTTGTCGTCCTGATAGGTTTAAAGGGAGAAGGAACGCTGACCATTGATGGCGAAACCATTTCCTTCTGTGGTGGAGAAACCATTTTGTTGCCTGCTACCTGCAAGGAGGTTTGTACTCAGGGAACCCTGAAGTTCCTTGAAACTTACGTTATTTCGTAGTTTTTATCGCGTTAGCGAGAATTTCATGGAGAGTCCGAAGTCGCGTGTCGTCGTCGGATACGAACTGCTGGACAACAGTGGCGTGTTGGTTTGGCGGTCGTAGTAGAACGATAGGGTAAGCAGGCGCGACAGGGTGTAGTCTGCCAGGAACGAAATCTTCAGGGCTGAATTGCCACTACTTGCTGCCGACGTTCTGCTGGCAATGTCGCGGGTAATAGCCGCCTGGTCACGCAGCGTCAGGTCGAGGCGTAGGTTCAGGTCATGGTTGACGCCGCCCTTGCCTCGTGTAGAACCTTGCGCATTTTGGTCGTTTTGATTGCTCTTCGATCCTTTTTGCGACTTCTTGATCTTTCGTGACATGCCGCTATTGAACAAACGGAAGTCACTGATTTTATAGCCCAAACCTATTACCCAGTCGTTTGAACGGTTCTCGTTGATTTGTATGCTGGTGGTTGAGAGTGTCAAGGCACGCGTCCGACGGAACTCTGCCTTGACAGTGAGATTGTTGTTGAGCGTAGCGTCCATACCCAGCAACGGGGCAAAACTCTCCTGAATGGTAACTGTCGGTACGCTCCAACCCAACATTGATGCCGTTGCCGTACCACTCGTGTAGCTGCCTACTGCGTAGACACTCTTGTAAGAGTGGTTGATGTTCACCGACTTGAAATGATCACTGAGCCACGGCAACTTAGACAGTCCTCCATAGCGAAGTGTCCAGTTAGGCAGCAGGCGTGTCAGGGCAGGGAAGAAGTCGAGTGAACCGCCACCACTGCTGGTATAGGTGTTGAGGAATGCCGGTATCATCACGGCAGCACTGTATTGGTCTACTTCCTGGCCATAGTGGGCTGCAGCCTTGGCCTGATAGTCGGGTAAGGCATTGCAGAAACGGTCGAAGACCTTTGAGGGATAGCCGTTGTTGGCATCACCCATCGACTCGAATGCCGACGATATGGAAAGTGTCGTCATGGTGAAGGTACCACTCTGGGTCGTCGGCATACCGTCGTACATATACTGGATAGAACGGGCTTTTGACTCTGTTCTTGATGCATTCAGGTCTATCTTCAAGTCACGTACAGGTTCCAGCGTGGCCCGCAACTGCAAGTCGATGGTCTGGTTGGTGGCAGCCGGTGATGTCAGACTGTCTGAGAGCCATCCATTATCACGTGCCTTGCCGATGAAACTGTCATCGGTCATTCCGAAAGCAAAAGCCAGACCAGGTGCCATCACGTTGCCACTGGTGTTTTGTCCGAAGGCGTCACCGGCCATCGGCATGAAGCCAGGAAGTGACATGGAATACTGGTTGCGGTAGCTGATGCCGATGGTACGGGCCATCATCAGTACACGGGCTACAGATTGTGTCGGTTTATACCACCAGTCGTTCTCCAGCGACGGCTTGGGCGTCACTGTCACACTGATAGCAACCGAGTCCTTGTTCTTGATGCGTATCTTGTTTTCGTCGATGACCTTGTATTTGACAGGATAGCTCTTGCCGTCCTTGGTTTTAGCGGTCACGATCAGCCGCTTGCTTTTCTTGTTATGGGTGATAGTGAAGGTGGTGTCGGGCTTCAGCGTCAGTTCCTGCTGGTAGGAATTCTTGTTCTTGGGCAGATTCTTATCGTCGTTTTTACCTTTGGAATTTTTACCGGCAGGAGATTTTCCATCCTTGCCATCCTTGCTATCCTTGCCATCTTTCCCTTCTTTTCCGTCTTTGCCATCTTTTCCATCCTTGCCATTCTTGTTGCCTTTTGAATTCTTCGGCTTATTGGTGGTGGCTGCCTTCTTGAAACGCTCGTTGGTCTTTTTCAGGAAGGGGAAGTGGTTGTAGAGTGTCTCGAGGTTCAGATTGCCGTTGATGTTCAGCTGTCGGTTGTTCGAGATGGTATTTCCCAGCGATTTGCCGTCTTCCAACCTCATGCCACGTACCCAGTTGTAAGAAGCATTATAGCTGGCATCGGCATTCACCCAGTCCAAAATGGGTAGCTTGTTCAGTGGCAGCTGGTAACTGGCTGTGAATGTCTGGCGGTAGTTCAACGGAGTTCCTAAATGCTTGATGCTATGCCATACGGAGTCCTTCCACGCCGTGTAACGGTCTGGATAGAGATCTTTGTTGATGGGGAGGTCACTATCGGGTTCCTCAATTTCCGCCTGAGTACCCGACTGGAAGTTCATGTGTAAGTTCTTTGTGAAGTCCCATCGCAGCGAGAAATCGCGGTTCCATAGGAATGTCGAACTCCACTGAGCGGGTATCTTCGAGCCTCCTAGATTGTCCATGTCACGTTCCTGTAATTCGGAATAGGTGTGAGACAAATCGGTGTTGAACGTGATGTTCTGCGGTAGGTAGTTGATGCCGAAGGCTTTAGGCAGTGCCATCCATTTCGACTTTGACTTTGATTTCTTGAACGGTTCCCACGTTTTATACACAGGGGTGTAGGTGTAGTTGAAGGAACCTCTCCACTCGTCTTCGTGCTCATAGACAGTCGTTTCACCCGAACGGCGTGTGTTCCTTGAACTGTATGAGAACGAGAAGTTGGCTGGATCGTATGGCATGGGGTGACGCTTGGTCTTGATGCCTACACGGACATTGCTTAGCGAGAAGTTCTTGGTGGTCGCCTTGGTGATGGCTATCGACTCGATACTATCGCGCTCATGCTGGTCGGCTACTGACTCCAAGGCGTCATCCAGTTCCATATCGGTATCCAGCGGATTGTATTTCGGCCTTGTTATCTCCTTTGTCACACTATAATAAATAGGTGCAGTCACCTTCATCTTGTCAGGGAAGAACTTGCCCAGCTCGAAATTGGTGGTTAGTGAATAGGTCTTGTAGTTGTCTGTGGTGCGCTGTGCCACCGATTCCTCAATGCCACCGAATCCCTCGGTGATGATTTTTCCCATCAGGTTTACCGTACCGACATCCGACAGTTGTACGTTCAGGTTACCCGATGCTGCCCAGCCGCCCTTGTTGTTGACGTCCATCAGTCGTAACTCATTGACCCAAACCTCACCCGACTTCATGGTGCCAGTCAGGTTACGCACACCAATAATCATGGTCTTCACCTCGCCCAACGACGGATTACCCATGATGCTGATACGGTTGTTGGCATTGTCAGGGTCATAATCATAGTATTCCGTTGTATAGCTGGCCGTTCCTATTGCACGGGCCTGGTTGCGTGCCTTCTTCAAATGCGTGAATATAGAAAGGTCAATGTTGAGCATGTTTTCCAACGGCCATACTGCACGGCAGTCGTCCAAATTATACTTGTTGTAGTCATTGCGGTCGGGCGTCAGTTTCAGTGGAATGAGATATTCGTAGTAGTTATTACGATAGTCGCTGCCAAGACGTATGAAGACGGCCAGTTGGTCGTCACCCAGCGTGTTGTCGTCAATTAAGTGGTTGGCGTGCACGAACATCTGTATGCGCTTATACTGGCGCAGGTCGAGGGTGGTGTTTCGGTAGACGGCTTTCGATTCGCCCTGGCTCAGGTTCTTCACCATCATACACAGAGACTGCTCGTTGGCCTCAGTCAGCTGAGGTTGTGACGGGTCTGTCACTCGTGAGATGCCTGGTGGCACCACATAGTTCACTGGCCGGCGGTCATTGTTCTCTTCAATGTTGACGGCGCTGACTTCCATTGTACCGCTATTCGAACTGCCTGTCAGTTCCTGTTCATAGACACGCCATTCGCCACGTACCAGATCGAGCGATCCGAAACGTAATACAATAGGTTTGCGGAACTGTGTGAGGAACATACGCATGAAGCGGATGCTTGTAAAGTCGCTGATGCCACCTACAGGTTCTTCATACTGATTGAGAGGGATTCGGAACTGGTACCACTTTACCGGCTCTTTCTTGCCATTGCGCAACGAAGCCGTGTGCTCTCGGATGTCGGTAATGAAGTTGTGCCCCAGTCGTAAGTCTTCAGGACGTATGCTGACATGGTACTGGTAGTAGCGTTCATACTCATTCAGCGTGTAGTCCTGGTTAATATCCTCAACGTCGGGGTATGACTTGTATGACGTATCGTAACCTTCCGTCTGCTGGTCATTGTCGGGCGAGTTGCCCTGTGGCATGTTGATACGCTTGTAGCGGTCCAGAATACTGGCCTTTCGCTCGTCCAGATCGCTGCCGCGGAAGTAGTGGTAATTGTCGTTGGCAGGGTCTTGGTTCCAGGCTGTGCGTACGCTGTCGTTCACATTGACATGGCTTAGGAAGTCTGCATAGGCAGGATATGAGCGCTCTTCTTCGTCATTCAGACCGTTCAGACCCACGTCCTGTTTGGCACGTGCTCCGCTGGTGTTGGCAAAAGCGTAAGTCTGCGTGGCCTGTATGGGAATCTTACCCCACTGGGTGGTGGTATATGACGAGGAACCGTCGACGGGCATGCCGCTCTCATAGAATTTCTTGCCGTCGTGGAGGATGTCCTCGCTCACCTCACCGAGGTTGATGTATAGGTCGCCACCGTAGTCGGCAGCATCTGGTTCCTGTGATGAATAGATGAATGGGTCAAGGAGCCAGAACTCGATGTACTCGATATTAGCCGTCTCGAAGTCGTTGGTGTCCAGCTTGCGCATCATGCCGCCCCAGTTCTGTAGCGGCACCTTCAGTGAACCGTCCATGTTGACGTTGGTGTTCAGGTTGTATGGACCACGTTCCTGCGGATAGTATGCCAGATTCAGAATGGGCAGTGTCGATGTAGCGCCACTGTAAGTCGACTGTTGGCGGTTGGGGTATAGCTCACTGACGTACACGGCACGGACGTAGTGGTTCGACAGTTGCTCCAGGTCGCTCTTGATGTGGGCGGGTGTCAATGATGACGAGCGATAGGTGAAGAGAGGGTCGATGGTGTACCACGACAGCAAGGCACGGTTGTAGCTGCTTGATACCGAGTCTTTGTCGTTGTATTCAGGGAACATGGTGGGTACGCTGGAAATGTTCCATGACTTAGGTTCCATGACGTCAATGGCACTGGTAGCATTCTCGAAGTCGTCGATATACGAGGCGTTGTCCTGTGTGCCGCTGGCTGTACCTGCTATGAGGTGTGCGAATTCTCCTGTAAAGGTGATTTGCGAGGGTTGCGTACAGTGCAGCAGTGGTAAACGGTCGAGCATGCTTGTCAGCCACTGGCTCTCGGTCTTCCAGTTGATGTTCAGTCCCCACAGCGTATTCTTCAGTGGCTCGCTGCCCATGGTGACCTTCGATGTCAATGCCTGTTCCGACAAGTGTTGCAGGGTACCGCCTATCTGGAAGTCTTTCGAGAAGTCATATTCCCAGTTGAGTCCTAACATGGTCTTCCGCTGCATGCCGTATTCCGTGTTCGACTCCAGCGACACATTGACGCTGGTGCCGGCGTCGATGATGCTCTGGTTCAGGATGGTCACCTCACCAGCCGAGTAGTCCACGCTATAGTCCGACCCCTCGGTCAGCGTCACACCACCAGCTGTGACAACCACCGAACCTTGTGGCACGTTGTATGCACCCAGTGAGATGACATTGGCCGCCGACCCTTTGAACTGTCCTACCAGCAGGTATTTGTCCTTATCGGTCATTTGGCGGGCAGCAGTTCGTGTAGTGTCGTACAGTTCATGGAAGGTATAGCGTTCAGCTATGTCAGGGCTGACACCGTTGCGCAGCAGGAAGTTGCGGAGCGTCGTGCCAAACGGTTCTGCCGATGGGAAGAACACACGGCCGTTCTGGACGGTGTAACCCTCCACGAAGTCAAATACGCCGTTGGGGTGTAGTTTATTGTTGTTGTCTAAGCGGTCGCAGCCCAGTCCACGCAGTAGTGTGATATCCTTTACCTCTGGAACGTAGGTCAGGTAGACGCCAGCAGTGTCGCTCTTGTACTTGATGTCGAGTTTGAACTTCGTCTTTTCAACGTTCGACGCCAGATAGTACACGTTTTTCATCATCAGCGACCAGTTGTACTGCTGTGGATTGCTCGACGTGTTCTTCAGGGACTTTACATAGAGTGCCTCGGCGGCATTGGTGTGGTCAGCAGCAAACTCACCCACCCGGTAGGTCTGTCCGCCATAGGTGTACTCGTAGGCTATGGCCAGCACCTGGTCTGTTTGCAATGTCGTCTTCAGAGAGATGTATCCCAAGCTGGCGTTCACCGTATATTCCGATGTGTTGAGCAGTCGCGCAGAAGCCAGTTTCTCATAGTCCTTGCCACCCTCGAAGACAGGATCCAGCACCGCAGACGTCTGGTCGATGTCACGTGCTGCGGCGTACGTCGTTGTCAGCTGACTGTACAGGTCGTTTACACCATTGTCAGGCACTGCCGACGTACCTCCCGTTCCCTGACTGCCGCTTCCAGGCTCCTTCACTTTACTTTCACCCAGGTCGGGGAAAGCAATGATGTTTCGCGAGTTGGCGGTCGTTCCCGACTTGTTGGTCACCCATACTTCTACACGGCTGATGTTGATGCCCGTCGTGATGTTGGGCAACTGAGCCATAGCAGCGTCGTAGCGTTCACGGAAATATTTGCCTAAGTAGAAGTGGCGATTTTCCTCATAGTTGGCCACATCAAGCTCGAAGGGTGTCAGTTGTGTGCCGCCTTTCGATGAAACACTCTTCGATGTGGAGTTTTTCTGCGACAGCACTGTCTGCAGTTTTAGCTTGCCGAACTGCATGTCGGTACGAAGACCGAACAGACTCGTGGCACCTTTTACCAATGAGTTGTTCGAGGGGAACGTTACGTTACCAGCCTCGACCAGTTTGATGATTTCATCCTCTTTGCCTTCGTAGCGGAGTTTCAGGTTCTTTGTGTCGAAGTCGAACGTAGCGTCGGTATTATAGTTGAGCGACATGTTGACCTTGTCGCCCACCTTACCCGTCACATTCAGGTTGATTTTCTCGTCAAAGTCCACTGCTGTCGTCTTACGGTTACGTTCTGGCAATGAGGGATTGTCGATGTTCTTCAAGGTGGCACCCAGCTTTAGTTCTGCCGTTCCCTGTGTCTTGATACGCACACCTCCAGGACCGAAAATCTTTTCAGCAGGGCCCAGATCAAAGTGCATGTCGGCAAACGAGAATTTCTCCTTGCCTTGTGTCTGCACATTCTCAGCATCTTTCATGCGGAAGAACTTTTCGCGTTCTCTGCGTTCACTCCACGCGTTATATTCCTCTGGTGTCATGAGGATGGGCGTGTTCAGGTACGAGTCACCCAGTTTCGACCCGATGCGATACAAGTTCAGCGAGTCGTCGTACTCTACCTCCTGCTTGATGTTCTCAGGCAATCTGAGGTCCAGTGCCGATGAGTCCAGGTCGGCCACCTCCACAGGTGCCGTCCTCTGTATTTTCCATCGGCTGTGAACCAACGAATCTGGTACGGTGTCGGCCTCAATCTCCAGCACAGGCTGCGCCTTAGCCTTGCGGACGGTGTCAGCTGGAAGTGAAGAGTGAAGAGTGAAAAGTGAAGAGTGAAGAGTGAAGAGTGAAGAATTTGCTGCCGCCATCAATAATGGCAGCATAAGTGGCATGGCAATAAGCAGCAAAACGACTACCTTGCGTATCCACCGTGCGGTAGCAAATTTTTCACTTTTCACTTTTCACTCTTCACTTTTACTTTATCTGTTTCAATGCCAGTTTCACCACTTGCTCCACAGGCAGGTCGGGTTGTTCCTGCAGGATGGCTACCACCACCTTCTGTGTCGGAGCTGGTGCGAATCCTAACATGGTCAGGGCTGCAACCGCCTCGTCTCTCACGGCCGTGTTGACGGGTGCCGATACAGAGCCGCCGGCAGGAATCTCATCGGCAATGCCCAGGGCTACGATTTTATCTCTCAGGTCGACGATGATGCGTTGTGCCGTCATCTTGCCGATACCCTTGATGCCCTTGATGAGCCGTTCATCACCACGCGAAATGGCTGCACACAGTTCGCTGACGCTCATCGACGAGAGCATCATGCGTGCTGTATTCGTACCCACGCCGCTTACCGTAATGAGCAACTCGAACATCTCGCGCTCCTTCTTGCTCACAAAACCGTACAGCACGTAGGCATCCTCGCGTATCGCCTCATACACGTACAGCTTGGCATCCTTCTTGCCTTGCAATGCTGAGTAGGTCGTCAGCGAGATGTTCAGTCCGTAGCCTACTCCTGCGGCTTCCACCGTAGCTAATGCCGGGGTCAGCTCAGTCAGCTCACCCTTGATGTATTCTATCATATTTCTTTACTAATAATGTATATATACAATTCTAATAACGCCCCTTTCTGTCGATTTATTGTATTTGACCCTCAAAAAGAATTTTTAAGTGGAAAACAAAAGAATACTGTTTTTTCTTTGGTTTTCTGCTTGCTAATTCGTATCTTTGCGGCATCATTATTAAACAATACATAGAGATTATGGCAAAAGTAGTTGATTTCAAGTATGCCCCGATGTTTCAGTTGGGCGATGACAAGACCGAGTACAGACTTCTGACGAAGGAAGGTGTGACAACTGCCGAGTTTGAAGGCAAGCAGATTGTGAAGGTGTCGAAGGAGGCCCTGACACTGTTGGCCCAGCAGGCTTTCCACGATGTGGAATTCATGCTGCGCCGTGAGCACAACGAACAGGTAGCTCAGATTCTGACCGACCCTGAGACCAGTGAGAACGACAAGTATGTGGCCCTGCAGTTTCTGCGCAATGCCGAGGTGGCTGCCAAGGGTGTGCTGCCGTTCTGTCAGGACACTGGTACGGCCATCATTCATGGTGAAAAGGGTCAGCAGGTGTGGACGGGCTTCGAGGACGAGGAAGCTCTGTCGTTAGGTGTCTACAACACCTTTACGCAGGATAATCTGCGCTATTCCCAGAATGCGCCCCTGAACATGTATGACGAGGTGAACACCAAGTGTAACCTGCCAGCCCAGATTGACATTGAGGCTACGGAGGGTGCCGAGTATCGTTTTGTGATGGTTGCCAAGGGTGGCGGTAGCGCTAACAAGACCTACTTCTATCCCATGACGAAGGCTACTATCCAGAACGAAGGTACGCTGCTGCCGTTCCTGGTCGAGAAGATGAAGTCGCTGGGCACTGCTGCCTGTCCGCCATACCACATCGCTTTTGTCATTGGTGGTACCAGTGCTGAGAAGAACCTGCTGACGGTGAAGCTGGCCAGCATCAAGTATTACGACTCGCTGCCTACGACAGGCGACGAGACGGGTCGTGCCTTCCGTGACATTGACCTTGAGCAGAAGTTGCTGAAGGAAGCTCATAAGATTGGCCTGGGAGCCCAGTTCGGCGGTAAGGCCCTGGCTCACGACATCCGTGTCGTCCGTCTGCCACGTCATGGTGCCAGCTGTCCCATCGGCATGGGCGTGTCTTGTTCGGCTGACCGCAACATCAAGGCCAAGATCAATGCCGACGGTATCTGGTTGGAGAAGATGGATGCGAACCCCACGGAGCTGATTCCTGAGGAGCTGCGCAAGCCCGGCGAGGGAGGCAAGGGCATTGAGATTAACCTGAACGAAGGCATTGATGCCGTTCGCAAGGAACTCAGCAAGTATCCTGTTTCCACGAGGGTAAACCTGCGTGGCACAATCATTGTAGCTCGTGACATTGCCCATGCTAAGCTGAAGGCCCGTCTGGATGCCGGCGAGGGCATGCCCGACTACTTCAAGAAATATCCCGTGCTCTATGCTGGACCAGCTAAGACGCCAGAGGGCTATCCCTGTGGTTCCATGGGTCCCACTACGGCCAACCGTATGGACCCATACGTCGATGAGTTCCAGGACCATGGCGCCAGCCTTGTGATGATAGCCAAGGGTAACCGCAGCGACGTGGTGACTGAGGCCTGCAAGAAACATGGTGGCTTCTATCTGGGTACCATTGGTGGTGTCGCTGCCGTCCTGTCGCAGTCAAGCATCAAGAGCATCGAGTGTGTGGAATATCCTGAACTAGGCATGGAGGCCATCTGGAAGATTGAGGTAGAGGACTTCCCCGCATTCATCCTGGTCGACGATAAGGGCAACGACTTCTTCAAGACGCTGAAGCCGTGGTGTCCTAATGCTAAATAAATAGTGAAGATAAGTAAATATGCTGCAACACTGCTTCTTCTGCTGTCGTTTGTCTTGACGACGGCAGCAGAAGATTCGTGTCCCAGCAGTCGACACAGATACAGGGGGGACGGCTCTCCCGCTGTTCGCTATGTTCCTCACGGCGGGAACCGTTCCCGCTCAGAGGGTGAGGCCCTGCAAGGTTCCTTCCGCCAATTGGTTTATCTTGTCGCCTTCAGCGACCGCTCATTCCAGGAAGAGAACCCTATGGAGCTATGGGAAAAAGTGTTCAATCATCCTGATTTTCAGGAAGAGCCCTTTGTCGGTTCTGTTTACGATTACTTCCGCGACCAGAGCTACGATCAGTTCCATCTGCAGTTCGACCTGCACTATGTGGTCATGGAGAACCCTGCCGCCAATTATAGCAGTGGATATATAGGCAATGTTCCTGACGACAGCGGTGCAGGGCTGCTGCTGACCGAGTTGCTCGACCTGACCAAGGACGATATTGACGACTGGTCCGTTTATGATTGGAATGGTGACGGCTATGTCGACCAGATATTCATTCTCTATGCTGGCAAGGGACAGAACGACGGTGGTGGCGCCCAATCTATCTGGCCCCACCAGTGGCGGCTGAGCGAACAGTCGGAAGATCCATGGAACCGTGAATGGGGACATCCCTATCAGGTGGCTGAGGGTCTGTTGGTAGACAGCTATGGCGCTTTTGCTGAGTTGACCGGCCGTGGCACTTACGGTACTTTCGGCACGCTCTGCCATGAGTACAGCCACTGTCTGGGACTGCCTGACATCTACTATGGCAGCTCGACGCAGGTCGTTGGTGCCTGGGACCTCATGGACCGTGGCAACACCAACGCTGGTGGTTTCTGTCCGCCGGGCTACAGCGCCCACGAGCGCATGCTGTTAGGGTGGGTTAAACCGAAGGAGTATGAGGGGACAGTCACCGTTGACGACATGCCGCCCCTTTCCGATGCGCCAGAAGCCGGACTGCTACGCAATGACGGCTGGCCTGACGAATACTACGTGATAGAGAACCGCCAGCAGAAAGGGTGGGACGCGTCGTTGCCTGGCAGCGGCATTCTCATTTTCCATATCGACTACGACGAGGCGGTCTGGGCAACGGGCATTCCCAATTCTAGGGAGCTGAAGCGCTACAGCATCATTCCTGCCAACAACAAGACCTCGACAGCGACGTCAATCAGTAAAGACTGGGCCTATCCCTATCAGGATAACCATGAGCTGACGGACACGTCGACACCTGCTGCCAAGTTGCATCACCCTAATGCTGAAGGCATACTGCTGATGTCGAAGCCCATCACCGATATGGCGGTCAGTGCCGATGGACTGGCTTCGCTGGTAATCAATGCCGACCCTACGGCTATCCGTCAGGTGTCGGCAGCCGGCTCTCATCAGGTGCTATACAACATCGGCCCCATCACTATCATGCGTGGAGCCGACGGCACAGTCTTTAAGGTCTTAAGATTTTAAGTTTTTCTGACCTTCTTACCTTTTTGCTTTTTACCTTATAAACAGTAGTTCACGGTATTTGGGGAGTGTCCAGAGACCGTCCTCGACAATCATTTCGAGGGCGTCAATCTCATGCCGGATGTTCTCCATGTGCGGACAGACGGTATCGTGATACTGTATGGCGCGCTGGTGGATGTCCTGAATGCGATTGGCTATGCGACGGGCGTCGGTCAGCTCTTCTACTAGCTGTTCAATCTTCTCCGTGCGTTCGGCAATTTCCTCAATGAGCTTCATGTTACGGGCTGAGAGACGCTCGGCCTTGTCAGACGAGAAGACGTCCTTCATGCCCTGTACGTTCTTGATGAGCTGCGACTGGTAGTGTGTCGATACGGGGATGATGTGGTTCATGGCCAAGTCGCCTAACACGCGGGCCTCAATCTGCACGGTCTTCACATACATTTCCCATTTTACCTCGTTGCGGGCCTCCAACTCCTTGCGGTTCATCACCTTCGTGCTCTCAAACATCTTCACGGAAGACTCGTCCAAATAGTGCTCGAAGATAACAGGGCACGACTTCTCCGTGTCCAGTCCACGCTTGGCAGCCTCCTTCACCCAGGCTTCTGAATAGCCGTTGCCGTCGAAACGGACGGGCTTGCAGGTCTTGATGTCCTCGCGCAGCACCTCCACAATGGCGTGAAACTTCGCCGTATGGCCCGTACCTTCGGCATATTCCGGACGTAGCGCAAATTCGGCAATCTTTTGGTCGACACGCTCCTTGAACGATGCCAGCGCTTCGGCCATAGCGGCATTTAGGGCTATCATGGCCGAGGCGCAGTTGACGCTCGAACCAGGTGCACGGAACTCGAAGCGGTTACCCGTGAAGGCAAAGGGCGACGTGCGGTTGCGGTCGGTATTGTCGATGATGAGGTCGGGAATCTGCGGAATGTCAATCTGCATGTTCTTCTTGCCTTTAACCTCTAACCGCTCACCTCCTTCAATCTTGTCGAGCAGTTCAGTGAGCTGTGTGCCGAGGAAGCTGGAAATAATGGCAGGAGGTGCCTCGTTGCCACCCAGACGGTGGGCATTTGTTGCACTCATGATGCTGGCCTTCAGCAGTCCGTTATGCTTGTACACGGCCATCAGCGTCTCGACGATGAACGTCACAAAGCGTAGTGTCTCGTTGGCTGTGGCCTCAGCAGTCAGACCTTCCGTCTTGCCTGGAGCGTGCAGCAACACACCAGTGTCGGTCGACAGGCTCCAGTTGTTGTGCTTACCGCTGCCGTTGATGCCGTCGAAGGGCTTCTCGTGCAACAGCACACGAAAACCATGGTTCCTGGCCACTTTCTTCATCAGCGACATCAGCAGCATGTTATGGTCGACGGCCAGGTTGCACTCCTCGAAGATGGGCGCCAGTTCAAACTGGTTCGGTGCCACCTCGTTGTGGCGTGTCTTCACAGGAATGGCCAATTCTAAGGCCTGAATCTCCAGGTCCTTCATGAAGGCCTGCACACGGTCGGGGATGGTGCCAAAGTAGTGGTCGTCCATCTGCTGGTTCTTGGCACTCTCGTGACCCATCAGCGTGCGACCGGTCATCAGCAGGTCGGGACGTGCCGAGTAGAGACCCTCGTCCACGAGGAAATACTCCTGTTCCCAGCCCAGATTCACCTGAACCTTCGTCACGTTGTCGTAGAAATACCGACACACCTCCGCAGCAGACTTGTCCACGGCATGCAGCGCACGCAGCAAGGGAGCCTTGTAGTCGAGCGCCTCGCCCGTATAGGCAATGAATATGGTAGGGATACACAGCGTGTCGTCGATGATAAAGACCGGACTGGTAGGGTCCCAGGCCGAGTAGCCACGTGCCTCGAAGGTGTTTCTGATGCCGCCATTGGGGAACGACGACGCATCGGGTTCCTGCTGTACGAGTAGCTTTCCGCTGAACGACTCAATCATGCCGCCTTTGCCGTCATGTTCCACGAAGGCGTCGTGCTTCTCTGCCGTGCCCTCCGTCAGGGGCTGGAACCAGTGCGTATAGTGCGTCACGCCCATCTCCTGAGCCCACTGCTTCATGCCTGCGGCCACGGCATCGGCTATTCCTCGATCCAGCCGTGCCCCGTTGTCCATCACGTCAATCATCTTGTCGTAGACATCCTTCGGCAGATATTTGTACATTTTCTTGCGGTCGAACACGTATTTGCCAAAGAACTCCGAGGGACGTTCCTTGGGCGCTTTCACTTCGACAGGACGCTTCTTGAACGCCTCTTCTACTACCTGAAATCTTAAGTTATTTGCCATTGTCTCCTTAATTTTTGCGTGCAAAGGTACAGAAAAAAAGTGAAAAGTGAAGAGTGAAAAGTGAAGAATTTGCTTCCGCACGCAAAAAAACTATGAACTATAAACTATGAACTATGAACTTTTATAATACCTTCCCAACAAGAGATAGCTATCTAGATGAAAAGCAAATTCACTGAATTTGGTGACCAATTTCAGTTAATTTGATGACCAAATTCAGTGAATTTGCTTTCTAAATAGGGACTATCGTTAAATATTAAGATTATTTACAACTGTCTGTTTTTCAATGTGATATAAATTTTGTACCTTTGTAGAGGATAAGAAAAATCCCCCAACCACCGTAGG
>JAEEGF010248632.1_pt1 | contig 119096 bp, 109 predicted proteins | sample 9134171 | NCBI WGS metagenome assembly JAEEGF01 (sample SAMN16246542, study PRJNA631951) | gut metagenome | biome: gut microbiome; feature: rumen; material: AP-attached | host: Bos | place: Iran: Karaj | collected 2018-10
GCATATGGAGCCAATGGTGGGAATCGAACCCACGACCTATTCATTACGAGTGAATTGCTCTACCCCTGAGCCACATTGGCTTATGCTTTCGGCTTAAAAAGAATACTCATTAAGCCGATAAGTGTCAAGACTTAAAAATCCCAAGAGTTTATATACTTCTCCTGCTTTTCAGTAAGCTTGTCAATGCTTATGCCACGTGTCTCGAGAAGGATTTCTGCGACTCTGTTATCGATAACTTCAGGAGCCATATAAACCTTGTTCTCAAGTGACTTACCATTCTTGGCAATGTATCTTGCAGACTGTGCCTGGAGTGCAAAGCTCATATCCATGATCTCAACTGCATGTCCGTCACCAGCAGCCAGATTAACAAGTCTTCCCTCTGCAATAATGCTGATAGTGTTACCATTCTTGAGTTCATAACCAATGATGTTATGACGAAGCTCTTTGCTGGATACACACATCTCCTTCAATTCCTTAACACTGACTTCACAGTCGAAGTGACCTGCATTACAGCAGATAGCACCATCCTTCATGAGTTCGAAGTGTCTTCCGACAATTACGTCCTCACAGCCTGTAACTGTAACAAATACATCGCCCAAGGGAGCAGCCTGATCCATTGTCATGACTTCATAGCCTTCCATGATAGCTTCGCAAGCCTTTACAGGGTCAATCTCAGTTACGATTACCTTTGCTCCGAGGCCCTTAGCTCTCATAGCAACGCCTCTGCCGCACATTCCGTAACCTGCAACTACAACAGTCTTACCGCATACGATGAGATTTGTAGTCGCCATGATAGCGGTCCATACTGACTGGCCTGTACCATATCTGTTGTCAAACAGGTGCTTGCAGCGAGCATCGTTAACTGCAATTACAGGATAAAGAAGCTTTCCTTCCTTCTCGAGAATATTAAGTCTATGAACGCCTGTTGTTGTTTCTTCGCAGCCACCGATAAGATTCTTAGAAAGATCCTTAAGGTCTGAATGAAGTAACATAGCAAGATCTCCGCCATCATCAATAACGATATCGGGACCAAATTCAAGAGACATCTTAAGATGCTTGATATAGTCTTCTTCGCTGTCACCATGAATCGTATAAACACTCATACCGGAATTAGCAACAAGAGCAGCTGCTACATCATCCTGAGTAGACAAAGGATTACATCCTGTAAGAGCAACATCTGCGCCGCCTCTCATAAGGGCTCTTGCGAGACATGCTGTCTTTGCTTCAACATGAACACTTACAGCTATCTTAAGTCCTTTGAAAGGCTGTTCTTCAATCAATTCTGCTTCGATTGCACGAAGAACAGGCATGTTTCTGTATGCCCAATCAATCTTTTCCTGACCATAAGGCGCGAGATTAATGTCTTTGATGTCGCAATTAGCCATAAGTATCTCCTTATAATGATTTAATAAACAATCTTGCTAACTTGCAGCTGTCGGCAGAAGCTCTGGCTGCACATTCCATAACTTCCTCATGCGACAGCTTATTCTCTGAAAGTCCTGCTGCTTTGTTTGATATCAATGAAACAGCTACAACTCTGATTCCGCAATGAACCGCAGCGATAGCTTCAGGTACAGTTGACATACCTACTGCATCAGCTCCCAACATTTTTAGTGCTCTTATCTCCGCGGGAGATTCATACTGAGGTCCCTTCATATATGCATATATGCCTCTATGAAGCTTAATTCCGGCTTCCTCGGCGGCTTTCTCAAGAATAGAGATATATTCAGGATCGTAAACCTGTGACTGATCCGGGAATCTGACACCAAACTCATCAAGGTTGGGTCCGATAAGCGGAGATTCGCAGAAGAATGAAAGATGATCAGTAACAGTCATAAGTTCAGCGGGATTGATCTTGTCAGATATACCGCCTGCAGCATTTGTCAGATAAAGAGTTTTAACTCCGAGAATTGACATTACCCTTACATAGAAGGTGCATACAGAAGTGTCGTAGCCTTCATAATAATGGAATCTGCCTGACATCATGAACACTCTTTTGCCTTCAAGAGTGCCAATCAGCAATCTTCCCTCATGTCCGGGTACCGTTGATACCGGGAATGCAGGAATGTTGTCATACGGTATCGATAACTCAATATCGCACTGCTCTGCCAAAGGAGATAATCCAGAACCGAGAACAACACATATTGTCGGGATCTCACCTTCTGAGATCTTCGACTTAATGTAGCCGGCTGCCTTATAAACTGACTGAGTATAAGATCTTTCTGAATCTATCATGCGTTCTTACCACAACAATTCTTATACTTCTTTCCTGAACCACAAGGACAAGGGTCGTTTCTGCCAACCTTATTCTTATCACGCTTAATGGGTTCATATGTCTGGTTGCTCTGTGCTGCACCCTCAACCTGCTTAGCCTGCGTAGGAACAGCTTTCTGTGAAGCTGTGGCTCTCGCAGCAGCTCTTGCAAGAGGAGATGCCATCTCGTTATTCTGAGAACCTTCTCCCTGCTCACCCTGTGCATTTCCGGAGTTAGCATTATTCCTAACTTCAAATCTGCCTCTCATAAGAAGTTTAACGGAATCGTTCTGGATAGCTTCATTCATCTCCTCGAACATCTCTCCGCCTTCCTTCTTATACTCGACAACAGGGTCATGCTGACCGATAGATCTCATTCTTATAGAAGTCTGGAGCTGATCCATAGCATCGATATGATCCATCCACTTGGTATCAACAGTCATAAGGAGAATAGAACGCTCTGTTTGTCTGAATATATCAGAACCTACCATAGCCTCCTTAGCTGCAAGACTTTCAATTGCCTGGCTGTTGATCGTGCTGATTAATGTATCAGGATCAGGTATATCCTTGGATTCATCCTTAATGTCAAGAATGATCGGAAGATCACCGAAGATTTCAGAAAGCTTTGTTCCAAGTGAGAATCTGTCAATGTTGGAAACCGTTCCATCATTAACAAATGCCATAACCTGTCTCTCGGATACTCTCTCGAGCATCTTCATGAGTGTGTCATGCATATCCTCACCGTCAATGACCTTACGACGCTGCTCATAAGTAATAGTACGCTGAATGTTCATTACGTCATCGTACTCAAGGACATTCTTACGTGCTCCAAAATGCATTGCTTCGAGCTTCTTCTGTGAGCTGTCGATAAGCTTTGTAAGCATACCGTTCTGAATCTCCATTGTCTCATCGACACCGAGTGAGTTGTAAAGACCATTTACTCTGTCACCGCCGAAGATTCTTAACAATTCGTCATCGAGAGCCAGGAAGAACTTTGTGCGTCCGGGGTCACCCTGACGTCCCGCACGGCCCTTTAACTGATTATCGATACGTCTGGATTCATGACGCTCTGTACCAACGATGAACAGACCGCCCAATGATCTAACCTCATCAGCCTCAGGCTTAATCTCTTCTGACTTCTGTGCATAGAACTCAGCATATTTCTGTCTTGCTTCGAGAATAGCCTCATCATCTGTCTCATTATGAGCTGTTGAAGCTTCGATCATATCCTCGTCATAACCGAGCTTTCTCATCTCCTGCTTAGCAAGGAATTCAGGGTTACCGCCGAGAAGAATATCCGTACCACGTCCTGCCATGTTGGTGGCGATAGTAACTGCTCCCTTACGGCCTGCCTGAGCGACAATCTCAGCCTCACGTCTATGATTCTTAGCGTTAAGAACGTTAGCCTGAATACCTGCCTTACGGAAAAGCTTATCAAGATACTCGGACTTATCAACGTTTACAGTACCTACAAGAACAGGCTGACCTGTCTTATGTACTTCGATTACTGTCTTAAGAACTGCATGGTACTTGCCCTTCTGAGTCTTAAATACAGCATCATTCTCGTCGATTCTCTCGATCTTCTTGTTAGTAGGAATAGTAATAACATCAAGGTTATAGATCTGTCTGAACTCGGCTTCCTCAGTGTAAGCAGTACCTGTCATACCTGAAAGCTTGTCATACATTCTGAAGAAGTTCTGGAAAGTGATGGTTGCAAGAGTCTTATTCTCGTTAGCTACCTTAACACCTTCTTTCGCCTCGATGGACTGATGCAGACCGTCGCTGTATCTTCTACCGGGCATCAAACGACCTGTAAAGTCATCTACGATAACAACCTCACCCTCGTCTGAAACGATATACTGCTGATCTTTATGGAAGTTACCGTGAGCCTTAAGAGCGTTATTGATATAGTGCTGGAGATCAAAATTCTCAGGATCTGAGAGGTTCTCTACATTAAAGTAAGCCTCAGCCTTCTTAATACCGTTAGCAGTGATTACAGAAGTCTTAGCCTTCTCATCAATAACGTAATCAGCATCACCAACGAGTTCGTCCATGTCAATCTTATCATCAGTCTCAACTACTGTGTAAGGCTTGAGCATACGAACAAATGAGTCAGCCTTCTGATAAAGATCAGAGGAAGCTTCGCCTCTACCTGAAATGATGAGAGGTGTTCTTGCCTCATCAATCAAAATAGAGTCAACCTCATCGACGATGGCGTAATTGAGTTCTCTTTGAACAAGCTGTGACTTGGAAACAACCATGTTATCACGCAAATAATCGAAGCCGAACTCATTATTGGTTCCATAAACGATATCGCATGCATACATCGCTTTTCTGTCTTTGTTGGGAATATCGTGAATGATAAGACCGACTGTGAGACCCAAGAACTTATAAACCTTACCCATCCATTCCGAGTCACGCTTTGCAAGGTAATCGTTTACAGTTACAACATGGACACCTTTACCGGTAAGAGCATTAAGGTAAACAGGCATTGTAGCAACGAGCGTCTTACCTTCACCTGTCTTCATCTCGGCAATACGGCCCTGGTGAAGAACGATACCACCGATGATCTGTACCGGATAAGGCTTAAGGCCCAATACTCTCCATGCTGCCTCTCTTACAGTAGCGAAAGCTTCAGGAAGAATATTATCCAAAGTATCGCCGTTGCTAAGTCTGTCCTTAAACTCGTCTGTCTTTGCTCGAAGTTCGGCATCACTTAACTTAGAGTATTTTTCCTCCAAGGCGAGAACTTTCTTCTTGATCGGCTCGATCTTCTTGATCTCGTGATCACTGTGCGTGCCGAAAATTGCTTCTAAACCCATTACCTGTTGTCTCCTTTAAGTCTTCCCAGCGCGGTTCTGTACCCTCCGTCCGGGTTGTTATAACATGCTTTTACCCTAGAGATAGTTGTGGAACTTACCTTGGTTCCGCTTCTTCCCTTTCCCTTACGCGATCCCCTTGTTTGTTCAGGATCTTCCTGTGCGTTTTCCTTATTCTCAGGTGCAAGTTCTCTTATGATTTCTTCATAACTCTTGCCTTCATCAATAAGTTCGAGGATCTGCCATCTGTGAAGCATAGAACATAGCTCATTTCTTGAGCAAAGATCTTCAAAGAATAAATGAAGCTCTTCGGGAGTCTTGAGCGTCAGTATTGCTTCATAAAGGCTGTCCAGAGCCTTTCTTTCATCTTTATCGAATTCCATTTTTATTCAATAAGTGCGAAGAAACCGTCTATCAGGTCAGGAATATAGCCTGAAACACAAAGATAAACGATCAAAGCTACAAATACCAAAAGCCCCAGCGCAAGACAGATGCGCTTAAACATGAGTTCCTTACGAGCCTTACGAAGAGCATCACCGATGGATTCTTTACCTTCGATGCTGCTGCTGACCGATGAAACTGCTATGGAAGGTCTTCTAACATTGCCACTCATCGCCAATTGGACACACCTTTCTAAAATAATCCATACAATAATAACCTAAAGTACTTATTAAAACAAATAATAGTCATCCGGAAGTCCCATCCTCAACTATTTGCAGATCTACACCTACCGCTGTTGCATATGTAACCATTGAATATACTGCCGTTCTTGATGATTCTGGTGAATCCTCAGGTATGACAACTATCAAAGTTCTTTGACGGATATTGTCGCCATATACCACATATCTTGATCCGTTGATCATTACGTCAGCACCGTCAAACCTTGCAAGTTCATCAATCTGCTCAGTAACTCTTAGAACACAGGCAGCAGGATTGGAATAAGTAGGTCTGTTAAGGTCAATGCTAACAATAGATCCTGCCTGTCCGGAATTATAGAAATTGAGCGTGGGAAAAGTATGAGGAAGATTAGCTCCATATCTTTCTGCGAAGTATTGACCTCTTACAAAATTATTCTCTTGCCAGATACTGCTGCTGTCCTGCGTTGAAGCTTCAGATTCGTTAAGAAACAATTCGAAGTCTCCATAGAATGGGATTGTTGATATGATCTCTCTTTGTATCGGACCGATAATGGTGTTAACGCTATAGCATACATAGACCTCGATATAGTAGTCTTCAATGCCAAAATCAACATATATGTCATCAGGACCAAAGAAGTAACTGCCGTTATAATCGTAGTATTCTGAAGCGATATCATCAGCAAACATACTACCTAACAGTATATTTAAACAGGCAGATCTTAATTCACCTGAAGTCACATTATCTATTCCAGCAATTACAGAGCCGACACGTTCTATTGTTCCGTCATCGCTATAACTATCAGGAAGAGCATTCGTAAACGTTGATACTGAATCAGCTGCAACGATTGAGAACGGCATAAAGTGAGCCAAATCATCACAACTTTGCTTTACGGCTCTTTGCATAAGAATGTCAGTCCTTAGGAACGCAGTTACGCTGATGATTCCTGTTATAAAGATTAGTACAATTGAAAATGATATTGCAGTCTCCAATGAGACTGTTCCCTTTTTATTGATATAGTTCATATACAGCCTCGTATGTTAAAGTGCTTCCCGCATAATCCGTTTCAACATTTATTCCGATACAATAATCGGGAAAATCCCTGTTTATAATCACGAGCATGCGTGTAAGCAGAGTGTCGTCAGGGACAAGATTCATGAATACAGTTAAGAAACCTCGGTAATCAAGAGTTAAGACATCTGTATCGCCAATGCTTAAGAAAGTGATCTCACCACCATTTAAAACAGTCACAAGTTCTTGAACAGATTCAATCTCAGCCATAATGATGACGATTATCAACTCATAGACTTCAGGAGGCAGAATAACTGTCCCCGCACTTAAAACAGAGATAACTGCAGATAGAACATCTGCAACAGGCACTACAATCTCCCTAGTCTGTGGATCTGAAAGATCATAGGCAAGATTTTTGATAAATAAGGTACCGAATATGTAGTAATCAGTTAAGGCTTGTGCCGGGAAACCTTCTAACCCTGTGAGTATGTATTCACTATCTGATTCGTTATCCTGGTGGAAACAGTTATAAGCCGTTCCGTCTATCGCTGTATCATCTTCTAACATACAGTCGAAGTTGTTCGCTGCATAATCCGCAAGACATATGTGAATAAATACATTCTCATTGATATCAGTTCCCAAATCATAGAATGATGAGTTAAGCTCGAGAAAATCAAATATGAATCCGAAGTCAGAGGGATTAAAATCATTCCCAAAATCAGGAGATTCATGATTCAGAGCTCCTAATGAAGACATCAGATATAAGAACATCTGAACTTCAGGAGAAGATTCATCCACCCCTAGTAACTCAAGTGCTCCGGATATGGCTTCGCTAATATCAGCACCTCCGGCTATTATCCTGCCCATAAGACCGGAGGCAGGGCTTGTTACAAAACTTCTAAGTTCAGCAATCACTCCTCCCTCATCTATCTGTTCGATCAATGCCATTATCTGAGAAGCGAATCTTTGGAAGATGACTCCCGAGCCTCTGTATGAATAATAACAAGCTACAGCTCTTCTCAATGCATCTGTATCTATGCTGTAGATTCCGCTTGCATAGATTGTGTCACCATCTTCATATCCGTTTGCTGCAAGTATCTGATTAAATACATATGGATCTATGGTTGTATGATCAAAAGCATATATCCCGTATGTTTTGAATAATTGTCTGTTATAACTGGCCAGATAAATCTCAGCCTGTTCCTTAAGTGCTCTGGTATAAGTAAGCCTTCTGTCCAAATCTGCAACATATGCTATATATGTTGTCTCGACCAGTATCAGAGCTGACAGGATAATGGCCAGAAACAGCGTCGATGTACCTTTCTTATTCTTCCTCATCTGACACCTCCCCGACTATTGAACCGTATATGATCCTGTAGTTCTCAGAGATTCCCGTAAAGAACGTGTTTAGCCGTTCAGGAGAAATAAGATCATCTTCCGATAACACATCTTCGATCGCATCCTGAACGTCAGTTAACGCCTCAGCGCACAGCTGTGCCGGTAAAATGATAAGAGCGGATAGTACCAGCATTACGGCTGATATAACGATAGTTGTTTCCAGTGTGCTCATAAAAATACCCCCGTATTCCAAAGTGATACCTTTAGGATACAGGGGTTTGATGCTTTATTTTTCGACAATTGACGACAATTATCGACAAAAAACGACAAAGATTATCTCAGGTGAGCATCATATGTCTTCTCAAGCTTTGCGATGATCGCATCATACGGTGCCTTAATATCAGCATCCGTAAGAGTCTTCGCATCATCTCTGAAGATAAGAGATACAGCAACAGACTTCTTATTCTCACCGAGCTTGCTGTCTTCGTAAACGTCAAAGAATTCAACTTCCTTAAGAAGTTTTCCTCCGGCAGACTTACAAGTTCTGAGGATGTCACCTACGGCAACTTCCTTATCGATAACTACTGCGATATCTCTGGAGATTCCGGGGAACTTAGGAATCTGCTTGTAGACTCTATCAGTCTTGGCCGCATTGATGAATGCATTAGCCTCAAACTCGAAGAAACAAGACTTCTCAGGTGCTTCAAATGCATCAGCAACTTCCGGATGGATTACGCCGATAACACCGCATACCTTGTTGTTAACGAGAATCTTTGCAGTTCTTCCGGGATGGAATGAAGGATTATCAGTAAGAGGCTCGAAGTTCAAAGATCTGATGTCAAGAACCTTACCAAGCTCTTCGATTATTCCTCTTACATGGTAGAAGATACCCGCGCTGTCGCCAACGGAATTGTCATAATAGAAACCGCTTACAGTAGGTCTTTCCTCAGGAAGGTTGGCAGGATCCTCATCAGGAATGTAGACATATGCCAATTCGAACACCTTGGCAAAAGGTACGCCTCTGTTAGAGTTCCTTGCTGCAATTCTGAGCATGGAAGGCAGCATTGTCGTTCTCATTACGGAAGAATCGTCTCCCAAAGGATTGCTTATCTTAACCTGCTTGCGAAGATCGCTGTCAGCAGCAACCTTCATAAGGTCGAGATCTTCGGGGCTCTCGAAAGAATATGTAATGGCTTCGTAGAAACCGCAGGAAACAAGTGTGTTCCTGATCTTTTCGGCGAGGTTCTGCTCACGTGTTCTGCCGCCGAGCGTAGTCTCCTTACCGGAAAGAAGTGTAGGCTCAATGTTGTTATAACCGAAGAATCTTGCGATTTCTTCTGAGATATCTGCTTCTCCCTCGAGGTCGGGGCGGAATGTGGGCGGAACGATCATCTCCTTGCCACCTTCATTCTTGAATTCACATCCAAGGTCAGTAAGAACCTTTCTCATAAAATCTTCAGAAGCATTGATTCCGATGAAATTGTTGATCCAATCGGGTCTGAACTCGATATTCTTTACGGGACGCTTTGTAGGATATACATCGATAAGTCCCTTGCTTACCTTACCGCAACCGAGAAGCTCAACGAGCTCACAAGCACGGTCAAGAGCTCTTAAAGCATTCTCAGGATCAAGTCCCTTCTCATATCTTGAAGAAGCTTCTGTACGAAGTCCGTTTCTGATGGCTGTCTTTCTTACGCTTACTGCATTGAAAGTAGCTGATTCGAAAAGAATGCTTGTAGTAGTATCAAGAACCTCGGAGTTCTCACCACCCATAACACCTGCAATGGCACAAACCTTCTCCTCGTCTGCAATAACAAGTGTATCATTATCGAGAATATGCTCGTTACCGTCGAGAGTAACTGTCTTCTCGCCGTCCTGTGCAGTTCTGACGATGATGTGATTATTCTTAAGATAATCAAGGTCAAATGCGTGCATGGGCTGACCTAACTCAAGACATACATAGTTTGTGATATCAACGATGTTGTTAATAGGTCTCATACCAGCAGCAACAAGCTTCTGTGCCATCCACTCAGGAGAAGGACCGATCTTAACATCTTCAACAGTTCTGGAGCAATAACGGTAGCAAAGATCAGGTGCCTGAATCTCTACCTTAGCAACATCCTCAGTATTAAGTGAACCTTCCTGCTTTAATTTGCTCTTTACAGGTCTGAACTCATTGCCGATTGAAACAGCTGCTTCGCGGCCGAGACCTTCGATAGAGAAGCAATCAGGTCTGTTAGATGTGATCTCAAAATCGATTGTAATAAGTGCATCAACCTTAAGATATTCACGAAGATCAGTGCCGATTGGAGGACAATCCTCGAGCTTGCCAAGATCCCAAAGACCATATTCATCAGCTCCGGGCTTTCCGTTAGCTATAGGTCCGAGCTCTTCAGCGGAACAACACATACCGAAGCTCTCTACACCGCGGATCTTACCCTTCTTGATATTGAGCTCAGGAAGCACTGCGCCTTCTGCAGCAATAGGACAGATCATGCCCTCATAAACATTAGGTGCTCCGCATACGATCTGAACATCGTGGCCTAACTCATCCCTGCCAAAATCAACCTTCAGAATATGAAGATGATCAGAATCAGGATGATCAACAACACTCAAGATCTTTCCGACATATACTCCGGAGAGCTTATAATCAATAACTTCTTCAACTTTTGAACCTGTTAAGGTCATCTTATCAGCCAATTCCTTAGCTGAAACATCAATATCTGTAAAATCTTTTAACCAGATTAAAGGTGCTTTCATTCTGACTTCCTCCTTACTTGAACTGCTTTAAGAAACGCACATCGTTCTCATAAAGAAGTCTGATGTCATCGATTCCGTATCTGCCCATTGCAGTTCTCTCGACACCGATACCGAAAGCAAATCCGCTGTAAACGGAAGAATCAATACCGCAGTTCTCAAGAACTTCAGGGTGTACCATACCAGCACCGAGAACTTCGATCCAGCCCTCGCCCTTACAAACATTACAACCCTTACCGCCGCACTTCCAGCAAGTGAGGTCTACTTCAACAGAAGGCTCTGTAAACGGGAAATGATGAGGTCTTAATCTTACTTCTGTGTTCTCGCCGAATAGCTTCTTAGCAAACAGTCTCAAAGAACCGACGAGGTCACCCATTGTAACTCCCTTATCAACTACGAGTCCCTCGATCTGATGGAATACGGGAGAATGAGTAGCATCAAGAGTATCCTGTCTGTAAACCTTACCGGGGCAAACTACCTTAATCGGCGGCTTACCACCATTCTTTGTAAGCTCTTCCATAATACGGATCTGCATTCCGGAAGTCTGAGTTCTCAGAAGGATATTATCGCTGATATAGAAAGTATCCTGAGTATCTCTTGCAGGATGGCCCTTAGGGATTCTCAAAAGCTCGAAGTTGTACTTATCATACTCTACTTCAGGTCCCTCGCCGATGCTGTAACCCAATCCTAAGAAGATGTCGCAGATCTCGTTGATAGCGTTGTTAAGAGGATGTCTTGCACCACAGCCCTCATAATGAGTAGGCAAAGTAACATCGATGACCTCTTTCTTAAGCTTATATGAGCTTTCAAGAGCTTTCATCTTAGCCTGGCTCTGAGCAAAAGCTTCTTCCATCTTTGCACGGACTTCATTTACCATCTTACCTGCTTCAGGTCTTTCTTCAGGTGTAAGATTGCCCATGCCGCGAAGAACTCCGGTAAGCTTACCTTTCTTACCAAAGTACTCTACCCTTATCTTCTCGATATCTGCAAGATTCTGTATCTCTTTTATTCTTTTCTCGAATTCTTCACGGGTTTGATTAAGACTGTCCCGAAGATCGCTCATAAAATAAGCCTCCTTGAAAACTTCACTTTAACTAAAAAAATATAACACAATCCCTTTAATAATTAAAGAAGGGATTGGTCTTGTGTTCGTTTTCAATCGTGGAAGAAGGTCCGTGTCCGGGGAAGATCTTAATATCGCGGTCCAAAAGAGACAGTTTTTTCAAAGAAGCCATAAGCTCCAAGCTGCTTCCTCCTTTGAAGTCTGATCTGCCGCAAGAGCCCGCGAAGAGCGTGTCCCCCGTAAACATGAGCTTCTCGCCTTCCTTTTCGAAAAGGAAGCATACGCTCCCCTTTGAGTGTCCGGGGGTCTTTATTACAGTAATGCCCTCCAACTTAAGTTCAGAAACGTCCTTGGGAACGCATTTATACCGGCAAAGCTCAGCAAAATAAGAAGAGCAGTTGAAATCAGGGTCTGAAAGCCCATCAATATCGTCTTTTGACATATATACTTCTGCTTCGGGATAAGCTTCACACCATTTATCCAGAGCATTAATGTGGTCAAAATGGCTGTGTGTTATCAGGATATAATCCAATTTCTGAGGAAGATCATCTTTCTTAAGATCCTCAGGATAAACGGAAGGATCGATTAAAAAAATCCCCGAACCGGTACTAAGCAAGTACATATTCGAGGATAAAGGTCCGTAAGGAAAGATCTTAAGCTCCATCAGGAGACCTTAGTGTCCTTAAGCCACATTCTGTAGTCGAGGTCTCCCCTGTCAATCGCAAGGATCAAGATCTCAGCAGTAGCCAGATTAGTGGCATATGGGATGTTATTAGAATCGCATGTCTTCAAAAGATCTGTTGATGCTGCTTCACCGTCAACAGCCGCATCACGAAGATAGATAACACAGTCAATCTCATCAAATTCAGCTCTTGAGGCCAACTGCTCGATGCCGCCAAGGTAATCAACATTAAGTCCTGACACCTCAATACCGACAGCAGACTTAAGATACTTCGCTGTGCTGTATACAGAAATAAGCTGATGCTTTGTGAGTAATGTTTTATATGCTATACAGAAATTTACAAGAAGCTCGGTTTTACGGTTGTCAGCCATGAGCACGATCTTCATACCAAATTTCCTCCATTAAAAACTATAGATATTGTATAAAAAGAATGCTAAAAAGGCAACGATATATTGTCAAAATTGATAAATATAATTCATTTTTGACATTTATCGTCAAACTTCATCCGGTACGATCGCAGGGATCAAGGCTTCCAGATCATCACCTGTTATAGGAATTGAATCGAGCATCTGCTCAGCTCTTGTAGGTGCAACGTCAAAATAAGCTGAAAGAAGTCTCTGGGCAATAATAGCTGTGGATGATCCCCACTCACCTCTCTCAACAACGAGAGCGATTGCAATCTGGGGGTCTTCAGCCGGAGCATAACATACGAACAGTCCGTTACTGTACTCTTTACGGATCTCCTCGTAACCGGTCTCGGCTGTACCAGTCTTACAAACTACATCCACCGGGAAGTCTGAGAAGATATCCTGAGCTGTACCTGGCCATGTAGATGTACCGGTAACAACGCATCTCATTGCAAATCTAACGGCTTCAATATTAGGCTCGCTTATATCAAGCGGTACGGACTGGGTCTGACCTTCATAAAGGATGGTTCCGTCAACAGCAGTAACATTATCGATTACGTATGGAGTAACCAGACGGTTCGTTGCGATACCCGCTGTATAACGGCAAAGCTGCATGATGGTAAAGCAGTTATCGAACTGCCCGATAGCAGACTGAGCGGTATCAGCTGGGAACCATGTACGGTCATATTCATATTCGTGGAGTCTGATCTTGGTCTCACGGCTGGCTCTTACACCTCTGATCTCACCGGGAAGGTCAATGCCTGTATACTCACCTAGTCCGAGTCTCTCACCCATCGCATCTATATTATCGATACCGGTATCAACACCGAGTCTCATGAAGTAGATGTTGCACGATGTTGCCATGGCACCGTTAAGATCAAGCGGACCGTGTCCTCCGTCAGCAAACTCGAGACATCGGAATGTCCAACCGCCGATATCAATAGGAGAATCGCATGAATACCAAGTGGATCCGGGAGAGATTATTCCATTCTCAAGTGCAGCAAGGGCAGTACACATCTTAAATGTAGACCCCGGAGCATACTGGGACATGATGGCTCTGTTCCACAAAGGCATGTCTTCAGCAGTTATATCTTCATATTCACCAAGACCAAGGTAATACTGAAGCTGCTCCTCTGCCCTTTCATCACCATACATGGACAGAACGAAGTCGTTAGGGTCAAAGTTAGGATATGATCCCATGGCAAGAACCGCTCCGGAATTAACATCCATAACTACAAAAGCTCCCGCGTTGGCTGTCTTATAACCGGTCTGCTCGATGATCTCGGCATTCATGGCATCTTCGATATATGTCTTGAGAGCTTCGATTCCAACTCTTTGCAGATCGGTATCTATGGTCAGCTGTACAGTAGCACCGCTTTGTGCTGGCATTCCGTAGTTTGATGGGAAGAATGTTCCCTCCTGTCCTTGAGTGGTCCAGGTATTATAGGTTGAGATTCCGGAACTTCCATGCAGATATCTTTCCATCTGGGACTCAACACCTGACTGGCCTACAAGGTCACTGTTGGAATAACCATATGGAGCCAAAGTAGCAAGTGATTCCTGTGAGATTCTACCTACATAACCTACAACATGGCTCGACAGCTGAGCCTGAGGAGTATAAGTTCTCCTGTAGGATTTTGTAGTAATTACACCCATATAATGGTAATTCTGCTCGTTTAGAATCGTAACAAGTTCATCCGGAACGTTAGTAGCGATCTCAACCGGAGTACCGGTTTGGAAAGACCAGTTATCCTTAAATATCTGGAATCTGATCCTTATGATCCTGTAAGCTTCTTGTTCCGTATAGTTTGTATCAAGCTCAAACAGCTGTCTAAGATACAGATAGAAAACCTGAGGGTCTGTCTTTACATAGTTATCTGAATAAGTAACAATAATTCCTTCTGAATAATCATCAAGATCAAACAGATTGTGGTCTGTCTGCCAAAGACGTATCTCTTCTTCATCCTTAAGGAATCTGAAAGGCTCAGTGGCAAAGTATTCATCAAGCTCTGACTCACTTATGCAGTTATACTGGTCGAACAGATAGCTCAATTCCAGACACATTGCATTAAGATCATCATTCTCCATATAAGCATTGGAGATCATGACAGTGTTTACTTCCTGTGAAGTAGCAAGAACAATGCCGTTAGCATCAATGATGTCACCTCTGGGAGCTGTAACTACATACTGTCTGGAAACACCTTCCGAAGATGCTGAGATAGTTCTTTGGTATCCGGAGAACTGCAAAGCTGCAGTCATGTAGAGAATGATCGCGCCAAAGACACAAAAGATCGTGCCGAGAATAAAGTATCTGTTCCCGATTACATCAAGAACAGCAGAGAATAAGGATTCCTGCTTGTTGCTGTTTACATTGTCAGCCAAGTATTATCTCCTTTCCTCTTCTCATCGATCAAAACAGGATTTATGCCCTTCTTGTAAGGGCCTGCAAATCTTAATAACAAGTATAAAGGAACAGCAGATATCATGTTCAGTAATATCTGAGGAATAATAGATCTGAATACAATCTGAGATAACTGCAAATTGTAAGTCGTTCCTTTAGCGATATGCGACCATAGAAAGATTCCAAAGTGTCCTATGGTCTTATAAAGCAAAGTTGCAATTAATACAGAAACAAATGCCAAAATAAAATTACGTTCTATCCTTACCGTAAAGAATGAAGAACCGAATGCTGCTGCAGCTACCATAAGAAACAGGCCGATACCTACAGCAGTAGTAACAGTTCCGTCAATTGAAGTTATAGACGGAGCAGAGAAATAATCTCTGATTATTCCAGCCAACGCACCGAATACAATTCCGTCATAGAAACCAAACATATATGAGCAAAGAACAACAAGAACAAACATAAGGTCTGCCTTTAACCCATAGAATGTCACTATTCCGGGAAACGTTACCTGAACTGTTGAGAACAGAAGCAGGTAAAGTGCGTATACGACATATTTACGTATCTGCTGCGGCCGTCTCATTGGTTTCCTGAACCTCTTCTTCAAAAGGAACCATTATAAAAATATCGTTAAGATCTTCGATATTTGAATAAGGTCTTAAAGTAGCCGTTATATTAAGTTCATTCGAAGTATCGACTGATTCTATGACACCAATCGGAATACCCTGAGGGAAAAGGCCTCCGTCACCTGACGTAACAATCTCATCACCGACATTAGGGATGGTATCGGGGTCAATTCCGGTAACAAGGCATAATCCCTGTTGCTTAAGTGAAGCATCACCAACTATCAGGAAAGTAGCACCGTTAACGGCATTAACTTTACCGCTTACTTGAAAACCTTCGTGAAGCAGAAGCAGAATATCAGAGTCATCCTCGTTGACTTCAATAACTCTGCCAACAAGATTCATTCTTACGTCAACTACGGCAAGTGACTGACCCTGCTCGAGATAAATACCGTCAGAGTTACCGGCACCTACGCGGATAACTGAGAACCACTCATCAGATTCACGCGACAAAACAGAAGCTCCGAAGATATCGTAATTACTGAAAACCTCCCTTATATGGAAAGCTTCCTGTAATTCTTCATATCGTATCGCAGCTTCTTCGTTCTGGTTAAGCTGATACTGAAGTTCCGCGATCTCTGCTCTTAACTGCTCATTCTCATTTCTTATAGCGATACCGTCTGTAAGCGCTGCCCAGAAACTATCGATAGAGTTTCCGCTATACTTAACCACTTTCTGTATGGGGTTAACTATAGCTCCGATGGGCTTAAGAACAGCGTTCAACGGACTTCCCGGCAAAGATCCGAGTATGATTACAGCAAGTATTATCAGCAGAGATACTACTGTTAAGAACCGCTTGTTAGTCAGCAGTCTTCGCATTTTATCAGTTTACTTTTTTACCGCAGCAATTCTTATATTTTTTACCGGAACCGCAAGGGCAAGGATCGTTTCTACCAACCTTATTGGAGTGAGCGATGTTAGCCTCTCTGTATTCACGGGCAATCTCAGCCTTCTTGTTATCATCGAGAACATTCTTCCAAGATGAAAGCTCAAAAAGCCACTTAGCCTTAGCATCTCTCATGTTGTAGTAGAGCTTCTCATAATCGATATCGAGATCGATCTGAGTGTCATCATCTACACTTTCTACGTCAAATTCATTCTTCAAGGAAGTCTTGATACCATCGAGGAAACCTACGAAGATATCCATTGTATCCTTGTTGAAGCCAAGCTTCTTTGCAAGCTCGGAAGCCTTACCGGAAATGAGCTCCTTATTATCAGGGTAAGCCTTGAGGATCTTATCGTAAGCATCCCTCTCCATTGAATAATAAGTGTTGATATAGTGAGTATAGGATGTCTGATCCTTTACATTCTCAGAATTATCAATCCAAGTCTCGTAATATGTCATTTTCTCTCTCCTTTATGCAAGTCTTGAGGCAATAGCCTTAAGGAAATCCTCAGTATTTACTACATTCTTCTCAGGAACATCGATGAGGTTCTTGAGGTCACCTGTAATAGTACCTGACTCAATTGTCTCGAGTGAAGCCTTCTCGAGTCTGTTAGCGAAGTCAACAAGCTCAGGAAGCTTGTCGAGCTCTCCTCTCTTTCTCAAAGCACCTGTCCAAGCGAAAAGCGTAGCCATAGGGTTAGTGGATGTAGCTTCACCCTTGAGATACTTATAGTAATGCCTTGTAACAGTGCCGTGTGCTGCCTCGTACTCGTATACACCTTCAGGTGAAACGAGAACTGAAGTCATCATTGCAAGTGAACCGCAGGCAGAAGCAAGCATATCTGACATAACGTCACCATCATAGTTCTTGCAGGCCCAAACGATACCACCCTCAGATCTCATAATTCTTGCTACAGCATCATCAATAAGTGTGTAGAAATACTCGATTCCTGCAGCTTCGAACTTATCCTTGAACTCAGCTTCAAATACATCGTTGAAGATATCCTTGAATCTGTGGTCATAAGTCTTGGAGATTGTATCCTTTGTAGCGAACCAGAGGCTCTGCTTTACATCAAGGGCATACATGAAGCAAGAACGTGCGAATGCCTCAATAGACTTATCTGTATTGTGCATTCCCTGGATGATACCAGCATCCTTGAATTCGAATATTGTCTTCTTATCTGTTCTGCCATCAGGATATGTAACAACGAGTTCAGCTGTAGCAGGACCATCAACTCTGATCTCAGAGTTTCTATAAACATCGCCATATGCATGTCTTGCGATAGTAATAGGCTTCTTCCAACATGTTACGAAAGGATTGATGCCCTTAACAAGGATCGGAGATCTGAAAACCGTACCATCGAGCATAGCTCTGATAGTACCGTTAGGGCTCTTCCACATCTGATGGAGCTTATACTCATCCATACGCTGAGCATTAGGTGTGATAGTAGCGCACTTAACGGCAACACCGAGTTCCTTAGTTCTGTTAGCTGAATCAACAGTTACCTGATCATTAGTAGCATCTCTGTTGGGAAGTCCGAGATCAAAATACTCAGTTTTAAGATCAACGAAAGGAAGAATAACAATATCCTTTATCTGCTTCCATACTATTCTGGTCATCTCATCGCCGTCCATCTCAACGAGCGGCGTCTTCATCGCAATCTTAGACATATAGTCCTCCATTCTTTTTATAACTGCATTATTTTAAAGTAATTACTTACCTGATGCAAGGACTATAAATGACTCAAGACTGGCCCTCTCATCAACCTCGCCATGCTTCAAGTCATAATCATTTTGATAACAAAGTCTGTATAGTTTGATCAGTTTATCCATACGGAAGTTTCTGGACTGACTTAGAAGCTTATCGGCTATAAAGCTTCTTGCTCCTATTCTCTTTATCAATTCTCCCTTATTTCCGAGTTCTTTAGCACAGATAAGCTCACGGAAATGTCTTGCAATCATGAATCTGATCCTCGGCAGAGGTTCCTTGAGCTTTATAAGGTTATCGAGCAGTACAAGAGCAACATCAGCTTTGCCTTCTCCTACAGCATCCATTATCTTAAAGATATCAGCATGCACATCCGGTTCACAAAGCTCATCGACAACATCAAAACTAACATTCTGAGTCTGTGTCGCTGCACAGTACATAGAGATTCTTTTGACAGCAGAATCAATCCTTCTCATTGATGAATCATAGCGGCTTATTATGCTCTGGCATGCATCACTGTCAATTGTAAGGCCATTCTTGGATAATCCTGAATTGATGAACTTTATAAGTCGGTTCTCTTCAAGATATTTAACCTCACAAACCACACCGTGCTTTATAAAAGAATCAAAAAGCTTCTTCTTTCGCTTATCGACCTTATCAGTTACGAACAGCAGTACAGTGCTCTCCGGAATATGGCTGATAATATCAGGAATTTTCTCTGAAGCTTCTTTATCAAAGTCAAAGTTAATTACTTCAACCACCCTCTTGGTCGATGCCCACGGAGGAAGCTCAATGTTCTCTGTGATTTTATCGGGTACAACAGCTTTACCGCCAAAATCCAGTCTGGTCAGGTCCATCTGCTCAAATCCGCTTGCCAGGTATTTTCTCTTGATAGAGTTAACAGCAAGCTCGATAAAGAAGTCTTCTTCCCCATATATGAGAAAAAGTCTGTCATCGCCTTCTTTTATCTGTTTGCTTAATGAATCTGTATTGATCAGCATGATTATTATCCTTCGCTGTGTGCCCAGCACCAGCAATATGCCTGTGTTCTTCCCGCAAAGTGCTCGTCAGTCTTTAAAAGTTCTCTCATCTGCTCCTTTGTATACCAGGAAGCTTCTATCTCTTCTTCAGCAGATGTAGAAGGTGCAAACTCGCCTTCTGCCACACCGATGACAACAATTGATCTCTCATTGGTAATGCCTACGGCACTATAAGACATCGGCCATACATCCTTGATGCTTGTTAGCTTAAGGCCGGTCTCCTCCCAAAGTTCTCTCGCTGAAGCCTTCTCATAGTCTTCGCCGGGATCAATAAGGCCCGCCGGGAAGTTGTAGGCATAATCGCCAACTGCCATACGGAATTCCTTGTTAAGAAGAATCTTCTCGCCGGTAACATCGTGGATTATAAGGACTACAGCCTGAGCGTTGTTGTTCTGAAGATCTTCAAATGTCTTTATATCAGCAGATCTGCTGACCATCTCGTAATTCTTGATGTTACCGTCTGATGTTCTGTATTTAACGTTGTATCTTGTAATGAATCTGCTTTCAAACAGTTTCTCGATTCCGATGAATTCCATTATCCTTCTCCCATTCTTTTCTTGATTATCTCTTCACTGGCAACAGAATAGCCGAAGAATCCCAGTTTCTTACCAAGAAGGAAATACTCTCCGTGGTTATAAGCAACGAGATTAGCCTTATCAAGGCATAGTCTTCCGTTATCATCAAGAAGGTACGAATCCGCAGTAATACCTACGATCTTTGCAGTAAACATGTCATGAGATCCGAGTTCCGTTACAGATTCAACCTTACATGAGATTGAAACAGGAGCTTCTTTAATCGCATAGGCATAATCCAAACCTTCAGCTTTAACAGCATTAAGGCCACAGACTTCAAACTTATTGATATCTGCACCACTCTTTACTCCGCAGAGGTCACAAGGCTTACACAACTGCTTATTAACCATGTTTATAACAAACTCGCCAGTCTCAGAGATCAGTTTATGTGAATGTCTTGATTTACGTACTGAAATAGATATCATCGGGGGCTCAGAGTTAATCGTTCCTGCCCATGCGATGGTAATGATATTGGGTCTTCCCTCTTCTGTTGCAGGATCTTTACCTGCACATGAGACCATAACTACAGGAACAGGATTAAGTATCGTTGAAAGTCCTAGTGTTGTTTTGTCGTGTTTTGCCATTTATTCTCCTTATGCAAGCGGCATCGCAGCGAAAAGTTCATGCGTCAGCAGGAAATCCTTAAACTCGACTCCATCCTTAAAGCCTACCAGCATACCGTTCTTACCTATAACTCTGTGGCACGGAACGATGATGGGTACAGGGTTTTCTGCACAGGCATGTCCTACTGCGCGTGTAAGTTTTGCCGCCTTTTTTATATCACCATCGGTTAATTCTAAGGCTATATCTTCATAACTGATAGTATAGCCGTAAGGTATAGTCTTTATACACTCCCATACAGCATTCTTAAAGTCTGATGAGTTGGTGGGTCTTACAGTAATATCAAATGACTGTCTCTTCTTAAGCAGATATTCTCTGATTTGGGTTATGGCCCTTAGCACTTCTGCAGGTGCATCATCAGGTTCGTATTCTTTATAACATTCATCTCCTCTGGAACTCATTTTCCCGTCTTTTATAAGTCCGCAGTGATCAGCACATCTCATAAGATATTCATTCTTCGGTGCTTCATCAAATCTTAAGAAAGAAACATCATCAATATAATCTATCCCTCCTGATACAGCGATAACACCTCTTTGGAAAGGAAGGAAACCGACGCTGTATTTCTTATACATAGGCAAAGTTATATAGAACAAACCTGCATCGGTAAACGAATCATTTATGAGTAATTCTTCGTGAAGAACTGCCTCCTGTAAGAACCCGTTTCTAACAAGAACTCCTTCAGTTTTATTATCATCAACAGAAATGATTACGCTAACCTTATAGATTCCCTTCTTGAAGAATAAAAATCTTAACAGATCATCAACAAAATCATCGTCTGACTGACCGATAAAGCGGATAGTAACGGAGTATTGGCTTGTATATGAGCTTCTTGCCAAGACGTTAAAGTCATTATCAGTATAATAGATGTTCTTACGGATATGATCCTGGGCAGATGCAACCGTATCAAAGCCTATAGCCGACTTAATCCTTGAAGCATCCTGTACACGAAGTTTTCTGATCTCGCCCATATCAATCACCTGCAATTGTATAGACCGCATCATTCATGTACTGTTCATAGAGCATGGACTGAGCGCCGAATAATTCGTCAGAAGAAATCTGATCCCAAACTCCGCGAGTCGTTACAGGCGGGAAAAATCCGCGCAAAGGCTCGAGCCTTCTCAGAAGCATCTGAGCATCTCTGTCAAAGCATATGAATGATGCAAACCCTGAAGCGAATTCCGGATCTTCGCAGGCTGAAGAAAGACAGACAGGATAGACAACTGCATTAACTCTTTCTGTTGGCAGCATGGTAAAGTAAAGTCCATCCGGATAATAATAGCTCCATGTATCAATCTCACCGGAATTCATAAGCCACATACCGCATGATCTGGATACTCTGGGATCAGCTCCGTAAGCATCAGTTAATGACGTTAGGCCTTCGTTATGTAGTGAATCTGACAGGTCATCGCCCATATATGGTATCAGGCTGTCAGCATCATAGAATCGTGTGACATATGTAGTTCCGTCACTGCTTGATGAGCGAATATCACGAATAAACTCGTGCAGTTCATCTTCGGTCATAATATAAGCCGGTACCCCCTCTTCAGGAAGAAACTCTCTGCTTCCGGTAAGAAGATAGACTGTTGAATAAAACGGAAGACCGTAATGCCCCTGTTCAGTTCTAAGAGCTTCAAGAGAATTCAGATAAACGGTTGAAGCCAGAATAGAACTGTTATCAGAAAGATACTGGTCAAAGGGAATGATCGTTTCCTGATCGATCATCTCGTTCATATCGGCAGCTAGAAAGATATCAGGTAGTAATCCCTGCTGCTCCAATGTGTTAATGCTTTCAACAGTCTCTCCTACGCTTGTAGTCGTAATAGTATTAACGACCCATGGTGTACTTATTGCACTTAGGTATTCGATACTGATATCTGCGCCTGTCATTTCAACAGGAAAGAGATCATTATTCTTGGCGTAGTAAAGCTTCATCAAAAGATCAACGGTATCTTCGCTAAGCGGCAAAGCTACTGTTAATTCATGAAAGTCATTCATTGAAGGCGTTTCCTGAATTATTGATATCTGAGATTCTGCTGCTCCACCCGGAAAATAGAGTATCGGGAAATCGTCCTCATTAGTAGAACAACCTGTCATAAATAAGCAGGATAATGTCATGGATAATGCTATAAGAACAACCAATAACCGTTTACTCATAAAGACTCCGAATTAATTATAGCATTATTTGATATGTTGATTTTACGCTTGAATTAATGTAATATTCTAAAGCTAATTCGCGGATGTGGTGGAATTGGCAGACGCGCTAGCTTCAGGTGCTAGTGGGAGCAATCTCGTGCGGGTTCAAGTCCCGCCATCCGCACCATCACATAAAAACACCCTCGCTACGTCCTCGCCGCTTCGCGGTCTGCGGAAGTCCGCGAGGGGTATTTTTATGTTCTGTACTTTATATTATTCTCAACAATTATTAATAAATTAGCGTATAATTGAAAGAGTTTATAAATATAGCTGGGTGATACGTATGAGTAATAATTGGAAAGACATTTGGAATAAAAAAGGAAAAATTGTTATTGATGACAATCTTGATGAGTATCAGTGCTTTAAACTGTTAAAACGTGCTAATGGATATGATGTTGAAGTTAATGATGAATGTGAATACTATAGTTCATTTTACAAAGAATGGATAAGTGTCTTTAATAATATTCAAACAATTACACATAACGGAATTAGCAGTGTTTTTGAAGTTGGTTGTGGTAGTGGTGTAAACCTATATATGTATAGAAATAGAGGAATTCAAGTAGCAGGTATAGACTATTCTCTCGGTCTAATTGAAATAGCTAAGCAATTTGGAAATGAAGACATCAATTATGGAGAAGCTGATTCAATAAATGTGCTTCCACACTATGATCTTGTTCAATCTGAGGGTGTCTTCGAATATTTTGAATCACTTGAGTATGCTGAGAAAGTGCTAAGAAAAATGATTGAGAAGAGTAATAAGATCGTTTTCTTAGGAGGAGTTTGGGATAAGGATAAAGAAGACGAACTCATGGATTACAGAAGAGCGACTATTAAAGATTATGACGAACGTTATAAGAATCTACAAAAGCAGTTCTATTCGAAAGAATGGATAATCAATATATCTGATGACTATAAGCGTAAGGTTGTATTTGAAGGAGTTAACAATTCCGCATATTGGAATTCAAAATACACATATAATTGTTACATATATTGATATTATAGATAAAGGGATTGACTTATTGTTGGACCAAGAGTAATATTGCGTTTGGTTATACAGAATATTGCATAATTATACATTTGATGTAATAAAATTATTGGAGGTGCCACATGGCAAAAGAAAAATTCTTACTCGCATACTCAGGCGGACTTGATACATCCATCATCATCCCCTGGCTTCTTGAGAACTATGACTGCGAAGTTATCGCAATGGCCGGTGAAGTCGGAATCGGCGTTGATGAGGAATTCCTTAAGGAGAAGGCACTTAAGTGCGGCGCTTCCAAGTGCTATGTAGAAGATATCTCTGAGGAGTTCATCACAGATTACATCTACCCTACTCTTAAGGCTAACGCAGTTTATGAGGGTAAGTATCTTCTTGGTACATCTTTCGCTAGACCTGTTATCGCTAAGAAGATGGTTGAGATCGCTCGTAAGGAAGGCTGCACAACCATCGTTCACGGTGCTACCGGTAAGGGTAACGACCAGGTAAGATTCGAGCTTACAATAAAGGCTCTCGCTCCTGAGATGAAGATCCTCGCTCCCTGGAGAGTTTGGGACATCAAGTCCAGATCCGAAGAGGTTGATTACGCTGAGGCTCGTGGTATTCCGGTACCTGTTACAAAGGAGAACAACTATTCCAAGGATGAGAACCTCTGGCACCTTTCTCACGAGGGTATGGATCTTGAGGATCCTGCTAATGAGCCTGATCTCGATAAGATCCTTGAGCTCATGGTTTCACCTGAGAAGGCACCTGATACACCTACATATGTTACATTCAAGTTCGAGAACGGTATTCCCGTTGAAGTTGACGGACAGAAGCTCTCACCTGTTGAGATGCTCAAGTACTGCAACAAGGTTGCAGGTGCTAACGGCGTTGGTATCGCTGACCTCGTTGAGAACCGTCTCGTTGGTATGAAGAGCCGTGGCGTATATGAGACACCTGGTGGAACTCTTATGTATGCAGCTCACAGAGAACTTGAGCTCCTCACACTCGAGAGAGATACACTCCACTACAAGGATCTCGTAGCTCAGAAGTTCGCAGAGCTCGTTTACTACGGACAGTGGTTCCACCCTCTCCGTGAGGCTCTCTCCGCTTTCGTTGATGAGACACAGAAGGTTGTTACAGGTGAAGTTAAGATGAAGCTGTATAAGGGTAACTGCACACCTGCAGGCGCTAAGTCACCTTTCTCTCTCTATGACGAAGAGATTGCTACATTCGAGGCTGAGGAAGTTTACGATCAGGCTGATGCAGGCGGATTCATCAACTGCTTCGGTCTCCCTATGAAGGTCGTAGCAAACATGAAGAAGAAGAATGGTCTTCTCTGATAATTGAAGCAAACGATTCAACTGACGGGGTCGTAATTACGGCCCCGTTTTATTTTCCGGATAAGGAGGCATATTATGATCGACTACAGGCTTATGACGATAGATGATTATGAGCAGGCCTATGCCCTATGGATCACATGTGGCAACGGACTTAATGATAAGGACGATTCGCGAGAAGGAATCGATAAATACCTGAAACGTAACCCCCATACTTCTTTTGTCGCAACTTGTGACGGCAAGGTCGTAGGGTGTATATTATGTGGGCACGACGGCAGGCGCGGAATCATTCAGCACGCATGTGTCTCTCCGGACTACAGAAGGATGAAGATTGGTAATAAGCTTGTCGATCTTGCACTTGAAGCACTTAAGAAAGAAGGTATTAATAAAGTCCTTCTCGTTGCTTTCAAGAAGAATGAAGGCGGGAATGCTTTCTGGGAGAATCAGGGCTTTACACTCCGTGAAGATCTGAACTACAGGAATAAAGCGCTGACTGAGATGGTCAGGATCGATCCCGACTATGTTAAGGAGTAATTGATATGGCAAAGAAAATGTGGGCAGGCCGCTTCGAGAAGGCAACCGACGAGACTGTAAACGACTACAACTCTTCCCTTCCTTTTGATTCAAGAATGTATGCACAGGACATCGAAGGTTCTGTAGCACACTCTGCGATGCTCGCGCGTCAGGGAATCATCTCTCAGGAAGATGCGGATGCAATAAGAGAAGGTCTTCTCTCCATTAAGGATGATATAGACAGCGGAAAGCTCACATTCGATTCTGATGCTGAAGACATCCATATGTTTATTGAGGAAGAGCTTACCAACCGTATCGGCGATGCCGGCAAGCGTCTTCACACAGGCCGCTCCCGTAACGACCAGGTAGCACTTGACCAAAGACTTTACCTTGTTGATGAGGCTCTGGATGTCATCGAGCTTCTTGATGAGCTTATTGAGACAATAACGGATATGGCTAAGGAGCATATTACAACATATATGCCCGGTTATACTCACCTGCAGCGTGCTCAGCCCATAACATATGCTCATTACCTCACGGCTTACATCGAGATGTTCAAGCGCGACCGCGACAGGATTGAGGCAGCAGCTTCAAGAGCAAACGTCTCTCCCTTGGGTTCCGGTGCTTTGGCAGGAACAACATATCCTCTCGACCGTGAGTCCGTTGCGGATGAACTCGGTATGTCCGGCGTAACCCAGTGCTCCCTCGACGGCGTTGCTGATAGAGATTTCGCGATAGAGTTCGCATCTGCCGTTTCTATCCTCATGATGCATCTTTCGAGAATGTCAGAGGAGATCATCCTCTATGCTTCACAGGAGTTCAAGTTCTATGAACTCGACGATGCATACTCCACAGGTTCTTCCATGATGCCTCAGAAGAAGAACCCTGATGTAGCCGAGCTTACCCGCGGTAAGACAGGACGCGTTTACGGCGATCTTATCTCACTTCTCGTAATCATGAAGGGCCTTCCCCTCACCTACAACAAGGACATGCAGGAAGTACAGGAATCTCTGTTCGATGTAGTTGATACCATCAAGGGTGTACTCCCTCCTTTCACGGGCATGATGAAGACCATGACGATCCGTAAGGACAACATGGAGGCAGCTGCACTTGGCGGCTTCACTAATGCCACAGACCTCGCAGACTACCTTGTTCGTAAAGGAATCCCCTTCCGTGAGACACACGCTATCTCCGGCAAGCTCGTGCACTACTGCATCGAGAACAACACCACTCTCGAAAAGCTGACGCTCGATCAGTTCAAGCAGTTCTCGGATCTTATCGAGGACGATGTATATGATGCGATCTCGCTTGAGACATGCGTAAACAAGCGTACTCTCACCGGCGGCCCCGCACCTGAGACTGTAAAGAAATATCTGTCAGAAGATTAATCGCCGGTATCGTACTTATAGAAGTTTATTCTCTTCTGTAAAAATGAGAACACCGGATCAGTAATGATTGAATATACCTGCCCGATTATCCATCCGATCAAATACAGGATCAGGCAGGTAATGATCACATGCAGTATCATTACCGGTGCGAAAGCATTAACATACGATTGCACCATCATGAATCTGAATAAGAATACATGAGATAAATATACCGAGAATGCATTGCGTGCCGTCATATTTATTACGGAAGAAGAAAACGGCTTTTGTTTTACAAAGAAACAGAAGATCATTACTGCTTCAAGAATGACTATCGGACTGCAATAAGAATGTGCTATATAACTTACAAAAGACAAAAGCGAATTAATACAAACGCACAGCAGATAAATCAAAAAATACAATGAAGCACTGTATTTTTTGATCAGATCTGTATTTCTTCTTATAAACGCACCCAGAGAATACATCAGAACCATATTAACGATGGAATATCCGTCAATAGAACCTGCATTACTGATAAAACTAAAGAATGATAGGTGGCAATCAGTAAATGAATCCAATAAATCAATAAGAGTGGGTTCAACTGAAAAAACAAAAAACAGAATCAATATAAATACTTTAGTCTGTTTATTATTAAGTTTGTTAAAGATAATATTTATATACGGAGAAACAAGATACAGAGCAATATAAATACTTACAAACCAGTAAATACCGCACCATCTGTTTATAAAACCGACAACTGAGGTTGTATTGAAAACTATTCTGTCAAATAAATAGAAAACAGCAGCGATAAAAATAACTTGAACTATCAGTTTCAGAGGTTTAATAATAGATCTGCTGTTATTCTTGGAAAGAAAATAACCGGAGATCAATACAAAAACATCAACTGCAACGATATTGACGAATTCAAGCAAATACAGAATAAATTCATTAATACTGTGAGGCGTAACAAATAAGAAAGCTCCACCCAAGCCATCACAATTATAATGAAGAGTAATCACTCCGAATGTTGCCAATATTCGGAGTAAATCAATACTGCTGTTTCTCGATAACGATCTTTTATATGACATGTCATTACCTTTCCATCAGCCAGATCTGAGATGACTTCGGAGGCAGTGTTGATCCTCCGCCGAAGTCGTGGATTGTACCGGAGATAAGTTCCTGAGCCTGACCGCAACCCGCGTCAAAGTGAGCCGTGTACGGATTGGAATCCATGTTAATTGCAACAAGAACTCTCTGGTCACCACAGTTTCTCTCGAAGATGCACTGTTTGTTGGTAAGAACGATTGACTTCATGCCGCCGTAGTTAAGAGCCTTCGTGGAAGTCTTGGCTGCTGCAAGGCGGCTGATGTGATCGGCAAGGTCATTCCAAACCGGCTCATCAAAGCATGCACGAAGAGCGGGATCTCCCTCTTCTTTTCGTGCCTGTGCTCCCCACTCGGAACCGTAATAAACACAAGGAATACCGGGCATGCCGAATACCATGGTGTAAACGCAAGGCAGAAGCTCGGGGTCGTTGATGATAGATGCGATACGTGTTACATCGTGATTGTCTGCGAAAGAAAGCAAATGTGATCCACGTGCAACAGTCCAGTCCTCAGGTCCGAACAGACGGAGCAAGGAGTGAATGATCTCGAACATATTGCCGGAGTTAAATGATGAATGGATTCCCTTATAGCACTGATAGTTTGTAAGAGAATGCAGATGCATATCGTTAAGCATTCTGCCGTACTCACCATGAAGAACCTCGCCCAAGAGGAAGAATTCATTCTTCTTGCCGTCAGTAAATTCACGAAGGCGGCGCAGGAATTCGTGATCAAGGCAGTAAGCAACGTCAAGTCGCAGACCGTCGATATCAAAGAAATCAATCCAGTAATTAACCTTATCGAGAATATGATCAACAACGGCAGGATTACGAAGGTTAAGCTTTACAAGGTCGTAGTTTCCTTCCCAACCTTCATACCAGAAGCCGTCATTATAGTTGGAATTGCCGTCGAAAGACAGATGGAACCAATCCTTATAGGGTGAATCCCACTTCTTCTCCTGAACGTCCCTGAAAGCCCAAAATCCTCGGCCTACATGATTAAAGACACCGTCCAAGACAACCTTGATCCCTGCTTCATGCAAGGCATCTACGACCTTCTTAAAGTCATCATTAGTGCCAAGGCGTGTGTCGATAAGGCCGTAATCACGTGTATTGTAACCGTGTGTATCAGATTCAAATACAGGTGAGAAATAGATAGCGTTACATCCGAGTTTAGTAATATGAGGTATCCAATCAAGAACCTTCAGGATCCGTGACTCAGGCACGCCGTCATTCTCGAACGGAGCACCGCAGAATCCCAAAGGATAGATCTGATAAAATACCGATTCTTCAAACCACATTTACTTAAGTTTCCTTTCTATACTCTCGATAACAATCTCGAGAGCTTTTATTCTTGCATATTTTTTGTCATTGGACTCGAGAACATGCCAAGGGGCAAATGTAGTCGAAGTCTTCTTGATCATCTCATCAATTGCTGTCTCATAAAGATCCCACTTCTCGCGGTTTCTCCAGTCTTCATCAGTAATCTTCCACTGCTTTTCTGGAGTGTTCTGTCTCTCAGTAAAACGGGCAAGCTGAGTATCCTTATCAATCTGAACCCAGAACTTGATAACAACCGCACCCCAATCAACAAGCTCTTTCTCGAACTCATTGATCTCGTTATAGGCTCTCTTCCAGTCATTATCAGAGCAGAAGCCCTCAATCCTCTCGACCATTACCCTGCCGTACCATGTGCGGTCGAATATCGCGATATGACCATCCTTAGGAAGTCTAGTCCAGAATCTCCAAAGGAAGTGTCTTGCCTTCTCATGAGGCTCGGGACTTGCTATCGGATGTACTTCATATCCGCGGGGGTCGAGTGCAGCTGCAATTCTCTTTATATTGCCGCCCTTACCTGCTGCATCCCAACCTTCATAAGCAATGATTACAGGGATCTTCTTGCGGTAAAGCTCATAATGGAGCTCATGAAGTCTGTTCTGAAGCTGATCAAGCTTCTTCTCATACTCTTCATCAGTTAAAGTCTTATCGTTAAGGCTTATATCTGACAGTTTTGTTGTCTTTTCCAGTGTGAATGTATTCTGAAGCACAGGGAAACTGATGCTTGAATTGGAAAAAGCTGTCTCCAAAGCTTCATTTATCACATCCAAAGCCTGCAGAGCCGCCCAGTTTTCCGAAGAACCGTCGATTATATGCCAAGGAGCATATGTAGAGTTAGTTTCTTTTATGAATTCTTCGAAGTTATTCAAGCGCTCATCATAATGCTTGTTCTGATTAAGGTCGTTCTCACTGATTCTCCATCTCGTGTTCTTATCAGCAAGAAGGTCCTTGATCCTCTTCTTCTGTTCTTTTTTTGTTATATGAACAAACAGCTTGATTACAAGATAACCGTCCTCAACTAGCTGTCTTTCAAAGCATTTAATGCTCTTTAAGCGCTGTGTGCATTCCTCATCCTTACCTTCAGCCTTGAAAGCAGTAAGTTCGCTCATCCAAGCTCCATCCCAAATGCTGATCTTGCCCTGCTCAGGTATCAGATCATAATATCTCTTAACGAAGGGATATCTTTTCTGTTCAGGAGTTCTTCTATCGATATTGAATACTTTGAAGAATCGAGGATCGATATTCTTGATAATATTGGAAATAAGCGTACCTTTACCAGCTGTTCCCCAACCTTCAATAACAATCAGTACAGGCAGATTCTTATCTTTAATGGTCATCTGCTTGGCAAACAGCTCGTCTCTTCTTACACGAAGGCGTTCTTTAAGCTCTTCTTTATCGGGCTTATGCGGTAACTTAAAATCAGTCAACATTATCAAGACCTCGCTTTCGTGAACTGATGAGTCCTGAAAGACTCATTATCAGTATAATCAAAAATGCGCCCGCTCCCGCTGCAGAATTTAAATTTCTTGTTAAATCTGAATACGGATGCCCGAACCTCGCTAACAGTGCATTTATAAGAATAAGCAGTGATACCAGGGCTTTCACGCTGTCTATCTTCCTTAAAGAGATAGTAGTAAATGATTGGCTGATATGAGCCTGAACCATGTTTTTGACAGACAGACCCAATCTTATCAACACATAGACAGCTGTAAGATAGATAGTGTAACCCGGATATTCCTTATAAATACTCAAAAAATGGAAGATAAGGATACTAATTCCGAATACAATATCAAAAGCCAACAACCAAAGACTGAAAATCTTATAGTTGTTGGCTGAAGTAAACCTAGGATTCTTAGATACGAGAGAAACCCCTCCTCTTGATAAAACAGTAATCTTCATGACTATCATGATCACATAGAAGATCGTCATTACCATAAGCCAGGCAGACATACTTATAATTGCTGCCAAACCCGTCAGCGCGGCAAAGATCACACTTCCAATTATGGAAGGAATAGACAGAAGTACTGTTTTACTCCGATAATCCATATCAGTTTCTCATGCTGTGGATCGGAGCGGGAATCCTACCTCCTCTGTTTATGAAATCTGCGCAAGATGCGTTATTAACTTCCATAATGGGGGCATAACCGAGAAGTCCGCCGAATTCGACCTTATCACCGACACCTTTACCGGGAACCGGGATAACTCTGACAGCAGTAGTCTTATTATTAAACGTACCAAGTGCCATCTCATCAGCAATGATTCCTGAAATAGTCTCAGCTGTTGTATCCCCAGGAATAGCGATCATATCAAGACCTACAGAGCAGACACATGTCATTGCCTCAAGTTTCTCAAGTCTTAATGAACCGCTTGAAGCAGCTGCGATCATACCTTCATCTTCAGATACGGGAATAAACGCTCCGGAAAGGCCTCCAACATATGAAGAAGCCATGATACCGCCCTTCTTAACGGCATCGTTAAGCATAGCAAGAGCAGCTGTTGTTCCCCATGTACCGCAAGTCTCGAGACCAAACTCCTCGAGAAGTCTTGCAACAGAGTCACCTACTTCAGGTGTAGGTGCCAAAGACAGATCGATAATACCGAAAGGTACGTGAAGTCTCTCAGAAGCTTCTCTGGCAACAAGCTCACCTACTCTTGTAATCTTGAATGCAGCCTTCTTAATAGTCTCAGCTACAGTACCAAGATCTGCTCCACGCACACTCTCAAGGGCATGCTTTACAACACCGGGACCAGAGATACCAACGTTTATTACACATTCGGGCTCGCCGGGGCCTAAGAAAGCACCTGCCATAAACGGGTTGTCTTCAGGAGCATTCGCGAAAACAACAAGCTTGGCACAACCTAAAGCATCGCGGTCAGCCGTAAGTTCAGCTGTCTTCTTGATGATACGCCCCATATCACCGACAGCATCCATGTTTATACCTGTTCTTGTTGAAGCAAGATTGATGGAAGAACAAACAAACTCAGTTGAAGCGAGAGCTTCAGGAATTGAGTTTATAAGCTTCATATCAGAATTTGTATAACCCTTCTGAACAAGTGCCGAGAATCCGCCGACAAAGTTTACTCCGCATTCTTTTGCAGCTCTGTCGAGAGTCTTGGCAAAAGGCGTGTAATCTGATGTGTCGCACGCAGCAGCAACAATGGCGATAGGAGTAACAGAAATTCTCTTGTTGATAATAGGAACTCCATACTTCTTACTGATAGCTTCACCTGTTGCTACTAGATCATGTGCATATCTTACGATCTTGTCATAGATCTTATTACAGCATTCGTCTACTGAAGATGCAGCACAGTCCATAAGGGATATACCCATAGTAATTGTTCTGATGTCCAAGTGCTGCTCATTGAACATCTTCATTGTTTCTAGTATTTCAAAATCTGTGATCATATTCTGTGCATCCTATTGAAGAGATCTGTGTGCTGGATAGTAATAACTACACCGAGCTCATCACCCAAAGCGCTGAGCTTATCAGCAATATCAGAATTCTCGATATCATTATCTTTAAGATCAACAAGCATGATCATTGTAAAGATATCATCAAGAATTGTCTGTGAGATGTCGTTGATGTTGATATTGTTCTCAGAAAGCAGTGCTGAAACGCCTGCAATGATACCTACACGGTCTTTACCGATAACTGAAATTACGGCAGTATTCTTATCAGATTCCATATGAATTCTCCTACAGTTTATTCTGACTTATAGTAACATACTTTCCGCAAGCCGATTAGCACATTTTATGCCGTCAACAGCGCTGCTCATTATGCCTCCTGCATAGCCTGCACCCTCTCCACAGGGATAAATGCCCTCCACAGCTATACTTTCCAAAGAATCTTTATCTCTGGGTATTCTCACAGGTGAGGATGACCTTGTCTCAACAGCAGTCAAAATAGCACAATCCGAGTTAAAACCTTTAATTTTTCTGCCCATTAAAGATATTCCCTCTATAAGAGTATCAACCATATAATCGGGTAAGAGTTCTCTGAAGTCACACGGAACAACACCGGGACTGTATGTTGGTCTTATATCAGAGTATGAAGAGCCGCTTTTACGGGTTCTCAAGTCCCCATAAGTCATAAACGGAGCCATGGCACTGCTGCCGGCCAGTTTATATGCATTCATCTCGAGCATATCCTGGAAGATCATACCGTAAAGCGGATCATCTGACTCGGAAGCAGGATTGAACGGAATCAGCAAAGCTGCATTTGAATTAATGCCGTCTCTTCCTCTGTAACTCATGCCGTTTGTACATACAGCATTCGCGAAAGAAGCGGAAGGAACGACTTCACCTCCCGGACACATACAGAATGTATAGAGTTTATTGCCGTTACTTGTATCAACTGCAAGCTTGTAATTGGCGGCAAAGATATTCTTATAGAGCGAAGTATCGAACCCGTACATTGCTTTATCGATATCTTCCCTTAAGTGTTCGATGCGTACTCCGATAGAAAATGGCTTGGATGTCACTCCGAGCAGCTTACAGTTCTCTCTGACAAAGGATCTGCTGCTGTTTCCTATCGCAAGTATCAGTTTATCTGTAGAATAGTATCCTTTATTGGTGGTAATACCTTCGAGCCTTGCGGGCCTCGCAAATTCATGAAGATTGATTTCCTTCAATTCTTCTTCGAAATGTACTTCCCCACCAAGCGCCTGTATCTGCTCTCTTATTCCCTTAACAACATTGACAAGGTTATCCGTTCCGACGTGAGGATGTGAATCATATCTGATATCTTCAGGAGCCCCGTGCTTAATAAAAATATCGTAGATATAGTCTTTATATTCGGAATTGACTCCGGTATTAAGCTTACCGTCTGAATATGTACCTGCGCCGCCCTCGCCGAACTGGATATTAGAGGAAGGATCAATAACTCCACTTTCTTTGTAGGCAGCAACATCCTTGTTACGGCTGTCTACATCTTTACCCTTCTCGATAATGATGGGTTTAAGACCATATTGAGCAAGTACCAGACCCGCGAACATGCCTGCGGGACCAAAGCCAATGATCACAGGCCTTTGGGAAGCATTTACAGTCTTATCTCTATGAATAAGTACCGGAATAGATGAATCAGGAGACGATTCGTCAGTAACCCTGTAACAGATCTTTACATTGGGTTTCTTTCTGGCATCTATAAACGACTTTGTGATACGAAGTCTTTCTTTCTTAATGCCTGCTTTTTGTGACAGAACAGCCTTAACGTCATCAACATTGCCTATCTGTTCAGGACTAAATGACAATTCCTTGATCACTTAATCTACCTCTAACAAATCAAGGATTGCATCAGAAACAAGCAAAGCGGAACTCCATGCCCAATGAAGATTATAGCCGCCGCATTTACCGTCTACATTTACAGATTCACCACACACGAATACTCCATGGCTTTCAACAGCCTCAAGAGAATCGGTTAAGGAACTAAGCTTAACTCCGCCTGATGTAACCTGAGCATTCTCAAAGCCCAGACTTCCATTAAGCGAGATTCTGAAGTTTCCGATAACACTTGCAATACTCTCACATGAACCGTCAGATCTTGTTACAACACATTGAGCCAATTGCTTCTTAAGAAGACCTGAGATGGCATCTTCAGGTTTACGGTCCGGGAATCTGTTGATCAATTCCTTAACAGTATTCAGTTTTTGCTCATCATTCATGGATGGTATCAGATCAACATAAACTGCATCTATTCTCTTTCCTTCAGACACAGCGCGGTTGTAAATTCCGGAAAGCTGCATTACGCAGATGCCTGAGATACCGTAGTCTGTAAAGAGAATCTCACCTTGCTCAGTAACACCGTCAAGTGTTACGGTACACTCCTGGCGTATGCCGGAAAGACGCTTCAGATCTTTATCTGAAGTCTTAAGAGGAACGAGTGACGGAAGAAGCTTTTCGAAGCTGGTATTCCCCGTAAAGCTTCTTAGAACAGGATACAGAGAGCCGTTGCTGCCGGAATCGGGCAAGGATACTCCGCCACAAGCGAAAACAACATAAAGAGCGCTGTAAGTACCGTTTACGAAGTAGTTAAGGCCTTCCCGCTTAACAGAAGTCACTTCCGTATCGTAGAGAATGTCGCAAGAAGCACATGCAGCCGCAAGTGCCTCACATACAGTCTTACTCTGGTAAGTGATTGGATATACGAGATCGCCTTTATAGGCTGGAATTATACCAAGGTCCCTACTAAATACTTCGATTATCTTCTCGAATGTATAAAAATCAAGAATCCTTTGAAGTTTGTCTTTATCATCTGTGTTATAAACCGCGGAAGTAATGTTCTTATTGGTAAAATTGCATCTTCCGTTACCGGTAGCCAGAAGCTTTCTTCCGGGCTTACTGTTCTTCTCAATAATGAGAACTTTAATAGCGGGATTCTTCATATTAAGAGCGGCAGCGCATAACAAACCGGATGCACCGCCGCCAATGATAATTACATCATAATTGTTATTATTCCTGCTCATTAGCAGTATCGAGAAGCCTTACCGCTCTAACATACTTACTTTCATCGTAAGGAACGGCACCTGCATTATCTACGATAAACTGCGCCATTTCTTTAAGATCAACAACATCACCGGATTCAAGTTCAATCTCAAGCTCACATATATCTTCGCTCTTAGAACCGGCACTGATAGTACCTGTATCAAAACAAGCTTCCATCATGGAGTCCCCGAATCCGAATGTATATGTAGTCCTCTCGCAGTAAGTGGAACAAAGACATACAAGGTCTTCACTCTTTATGTCACCGAGGGCTTCATCTAGAATCTCTTCAGGATCATCATCACCCTGGCATGCCTTACGTCTGAATTCATCAATATCAAACTCCGGAGAATCTGCATCAACATTCCACTCGTATCTTTGATGAAGACCGTTAACAACTGAACCGCCATACTTAACAGTATGCTCATAACGGCTTCCGTTACTGTCTTCATAAAGCCTTACTCTGATAGAAGTACCTTTTTTGAAAAGAACTCTATCCTTAGTGTCATAGTAACAGTTTGTAAGTCTTACAGGCTCCTTCTGTCCGACATCAAGACAGTAATCAGCAAACCAATCAGCCTGGATTATTCCCATTAGTTCTTCTTTGCTGTTAAAAGCAAGTTTAACTTCAGTTTCCATATATCCCCTGTGTTAATAATCAACCGTATGAACGCCGCCGGTGGAAACGACAACCAAACGGTTATTGTCTGTAAAACCAATCCTAATAATATCCTCATCCACCGACAGGTCAGATATTACATTGCCATTGGATCCGAATACAAGGATTCTGTCATCGATTGAAAGTGCAAAAACACTGTCGTTCGAGGCGATCGCATTAACATCGGAACCCACCTCTGAATCATAAATAACTTCTCCGCCGGCACTTAATATCATCAGCTTGTTAAGCTGATTGACTCCATCGGCATAGACGATAAATATGACGTCATCTACTATCCTTACATAATTAATTGTACCAAAGCTGTCATTCAAAGGTACAAGAGCGTCATTGCTGATTGTATAGATACGATCTGCGCTGAAAGCAAACAGAGAAGATCCGATATAGTCTGTATATGAAAGAATTGTCGTCTCATCAATAGTAAATACAGCATAATCTGATGCTGTTATGGAATCATTATCATAATCGAGACTGAAGATTCTTACATACGGCTTATATACAGCACCCGTAGTGTTCAGCGTAGAAAGGGCAAAATAATGCTCATCCTCAGAGAAAGCTGCACAGATAGGATAACCTGAATTATAAGAAGACCATCTTGATATCTGTGATCCTTCATCGTTATAAAGGATAACTTCACCATAAGCCTCGTCACTGTCTGTAATTACAGCACAAAGACCGGCATCGGAAAGGATCGCTGACTGAATCTTATTCTCAGTGGGCTTCTCATACAGAACATGTTCCGTATCCATAACAACAAAGCCATATCCGTCATTATCAAAAACAACACAATTATCTCCGTTGATATAGCACTGCGGGTTATTGTAAGAAACGCTGACACTGAAAACTTCATTTCCTGAAAGCGTAAGATAAGCAACTCGTTCCTTTGTAACTTTAAGTACGCCTTCACCAAAAGCATAGAGCTTCTGAGCCTCAGCATACTCACAGGTAAAACCTGATTGGCCTGATAATCTGATAAATCTTTCAGCGCCGCGGCTCTCCTCTTCGCTCTTGGAAACAAGAACGAGCAGAACTATCGCGACTATAAGCAGTGCAATGAAACCTATGATCGTAAACTTAAGTTTCGAATCTATACTGCTTGTTTTACCATCTTTGCTCATTTATCAAGCGGCTTCCTCAGTCACCGGTATGTCATAGATACCGCCGGCAGCGTTATCTATCGCCTCTCTAGCAAGTTCATAAGCAGTCCACGCACCATAATTATATGTGTCTGTACCGCCGTTATTAAACAATTCGCTTGCAGGAACATAGAAACAGGAATACTCACCATTAAGGAAAGCATAATAACTATTATTGTCTCTGGGTACGAACGACAATGTATAAGTGCTATGATCAGTTGTTATGAATTCAAATTCCAATACGGGCTCAAATGCCGGATTCGCCTCTGTATCTGTACCGGAAACAGAAATTGTTATGAGTGATTCATACAGGATCGCTGCATAAGAACGTCCTTCTGATGTAAATACTCTTGCATCACGCTGATTAAGAAGAGCTGTAGCATCTTCAGCGGAAATTGAACCAGTGGTATCGATATCATATACAAATGTCTCGTCACCATATGTACCTGTTATCTTGCTCATATCAGAAGCAGGATAATAAACAAGATAGCTTCCGAGAAGCATCATAAGCTGAGTATCAATACCGGTAATCTGCATCTCAGAGATCTTAAAGTAGCCATCTACAATATTACTTGTTCCGTAATAATAACCATCAATTACAGAAGACAGAGCTACGTTAATCACACGTCCGTCATGCAAAGTGAAAGTAAACTCATATGTCGGATCGACAAGTCCATAATCAGCAAGTTCCTCATCAGGGATGTCAACATATGCTGTAATCTCCATGAAAATTATCTTGTCCAACATTGTTGTAAAGTAAGGGCTGCACTCGATGTTATAGGGAGAAATCGCAGTATAGATAGGATCTCCATTATCAGAGAGAGCACATGTGATAAGAAGGTCTGTATCATCTGTTGCACGCTTAAACTCAACAGTTGCAATAGATGCATAATCGATGCCCAAACCTGCAGATTCAAGGAAATCAATTACCATATAGGAGCAGTAAGTATACTTAGCTGCAGCAACTGTATAAACATTCGAATCACCATCCAACATGAAATAACAATCTGTTCCCGTAGCTGTCTTATTGCCAATATAGATCGTATCTACTGAACCATCGTACTGAGTAATGATTATTGTATATACAGGGTTATCAAGACCATATTCAGCCAGGTTTAACTCAGAACTGTCACCTACAGTACCACTGGTAAGGAAGTTCGAGAGGATGAACACCCATGAAGATATACCGCTGTTATTAAGAGGTACGTCAACATAATACTTATCCATGAGTGACCAAATGGTATTACCGCCTGCATCGATTGAACCCTGGAATCCAATTCCCGTCTCATCCTGTCTTACTACTTCAATGGATGAGATAACACCGGAACCGATTGACAATACATTCTGCTGTTCCTGAACCTCTGTTTGCTCAGTTGAATCTTTTGAGTTCTTAACAACTACAGCTATCGCTACAGCTGCAAGAACGATCATTACAATAAAAGGTATCAGTAAGCTCTTTAAAGACTTCATATATTACAGATTCTTTCTCTTGTTATAGACTACGACACCTGCAATGACAAATGCCAAAGGAATGATAGCAACAAGGATGAAAGTCAATACAGTTACAGTATTGCTGTTAATCTTTGTTGTATCGATAGAGTAATCAGATAATGCCTTTCCTTCAACAAATACGCTGTCATCAGCAGCAAGCATGTTTCTGATCGTATTTCTGATGAATACTACGTTAGCATCGTTATAACCGAATGCGCTGATGTAATCATCAGATGTAAATGTCAAAGTACCGAATACATATACATCAGGAGGTGTCGGAGTACCTGTAAATGTAGCATACATACCGATATTGAACTTAGCTGTAGAAGCACTCTGTACGATATTTCCTGTCGTCTGATCGAATACACCGATACTGGTGTTAGATGATGTCGTAAAGATAGGAGATATAGTTATGTAACCATAAGGTGTATCAGCATCAGTGATAGGTCTTGCATAGGAATTACGCAAAGATGTATAACCACCTGCTGTCTCTACATAGTCAGAAGCTACATCGATCAAAGTGTTATAAGGATCGCTGTTGATCTGATGAGCAGGATCATTCTCAACGATAAGAGAATTACCGATGCAGATATTATAGTTAGCCAAAAGCATATTCAACTTAGTGAAAGACTCATTAACATTGGTGTTGTAATAATTCACTGCAACGATCATCTTACCGCCGCCTGAAAGATAAGTCTTAATCGCTTCGATCATGCTTTCAGTAATATCAGTATTGATACCGTTAAGGATAAGCAGATCACAGTCAGAAGGTACAACAAAGTTATCGCTGGCCATAATCTCTTCACTTGCGATGCTCATGGAAGCAAGCATATTGCTAAGTTGCTCATGAGTTCCTTCACCAAGACCTGTAACGAAGTAAGCCTTGTAAGAATATCCCTGTGTAAGATTTACGATAGCACTTGTAAACTTCTGCTCTACGATATTGGCAGTAGGCAGATAGTAACCATACTGCAAATACTCATTGTCATATGTAAAGCAGTCAATAGGATTGATCTGAATGATCTGTCCGTTGCAGCTGACTACATAACCTGTTGCATTAGCAAGATCGTAAACACCATTAGGATCAAGCTCTGCGATGATAGAAGGATACTTAGTAGGATTAATATACTCTACTGTTACCTTACCTTCTGAGATAGAAACATAATCATCAAGCAAAGGTACTATGTACTCATAAGGAGTATCTCTTAAGTTAGTCGGTCTGTCTGTGAGACCTACGATACGGATATGAGTATCAGCAGGCAGCTGATGCAGATAGTTGATAGTAACTTCTGAAACAGAGTTCTGACCTGTTGCAGTCATATCGTATGTAAGATAATCATCAATACTTGTATTGTTGATCTTAAGGCTGAAGATTATGTTTACGGCAATTACGATAACAAGAAGGATTACAAAAGAGCTTACAGAAAACAGCTTAAGCTTTCCTGCTCTGACATCGGTCTGAACACTTTTCTCCTTCTTATCGTTCTTCTTAGCGTTCTTAGCGTTATCTTTACTCATCTTTGTTTACCCTCAACTTAATTCTGCGACCAGCGCTTCTTCTCAAGTATTCTGTATGTAAGGAACAGGAATACGAGAGCCATAGACAGGCAGAAAACCAGAGGTGAGATGGAGAATACACCATATCTGAAGTCCGCTGTCTTTGTAAAAGGGCTCAACCATGTGATAGCTGCGGCCACATTATTACAGATCTTGTTAACCTTCTCAGGTTCTACAGCCAACATTGATGATGACAGTACAGAACCCAAAGCCGAAGAAGCAAGTGTGCTGATCGTCTGAAGAAGCTGAATAACAAGAATGATAACAAAACTGATGATAGCTGAGATTATCTGAGTATCAGTCAATGCAGATGCAAGGATACCGATAGAAGTAAACAGAATAGCGAGGCAGAAATAAACAATAACTGAACCCCATGTTCCTGTATTTACAACACCGCCTGAGAAAGCAGTAATGATCATGTGAAGGAAGACATTGGAGAACAATATCGCTATAAGTGTCATAGCGGCAAAGAACTTGCCAAGCACTACATCAAACATCGATAAAGGATTGGTATAGAAAAGAACTTCTGTACCTCTCTTCTTATCTTCTGAGAAAAGTCCCATTGTAATAACAGGAACGATTACTACGAAGAAGGAACAAAGTGACATAATCTCAGATGAGATATTCACGGAACCGTCTCCGTACTGATTGATAAATACAAATCCCGACAGGAATGAGAACAAAGCCAGCGCAATGTAACCTACCGGCGATCTGAAATATGAAGCTAATTCTCTTTTGTATATAGCCAACATTTAACTCTACCTCCGTAATCAAGCCGATGTGATCGACAGGAATATCTCTTCGAGAGAAGGATCCATCGATCTGAATTCGAGCATTGGCCATCCGCCCTTGCTCATGGCATAGAAAATTGATGCTCTTACATCATTCTTGGCAGAACTGTCAGCTGTGATCTCAACCTGATGAATTGAAACATCGTCATTTGAAACGACTGAAACGACATTAGATACACCGGGGATTGTTCTGATCTTATTAATGACTTCCTTTGAAGGGCCTTTGAATGACAAAGAAAGCTTGGTTGATCCGCTAAGCTTTGACGACAGATCAGTGATCGTATCAATAGCAGCTACCTTACCCTGGTTAATAATAACAACTCTGTCACATACAGCCTGTATCTCTGAAAGAATATGAGAACTCAAGATGATCGTATGATCTGCTGCAAGCTTTCTTATAAGCTTTCTGATCTCGAGGATCTGATTCGGGTCGAGACCTACTGTAGGCTCATCAAGGATCAGAATATCGGGATTACCGACAAGTGCCTGAGCAATACCAACTCTCTGCTTATAACCCTTAGAAAGGTTACCGATAAGACGGTCGGCCATATCAGTAAGCTTGATCATGGAAAGAATAGAAGCAAGCTGCTCTTTCCTGTCCTTCTTAGGAACCTTCTTAAGGTCGCAAATAAAGCTTAAGTACTCAAGAACTGTCATATCAAAGTAAAGCGGAGGAAGCTCAGGCAGATAGCCTATGCACTTCTTGGCTTCTTCAGGCTCTTCAAGGATATCGTGTCCGTTAACTTTAACGGATCCTGATGTCGAAGACAGATAACCTGTGATGATGTTCATTGTTGTTGATTTACCGGCGCCGTTAGGTCCGAGGAATCCAAGGACTTCACCGTCATTAACCGTAAAAGAAATACCGTTGACAGCCTTTATGTCACCGTATCTTTTAACTAGGTTGTTGATCTCTATCATATAGTGCCTCCTGAAAATTGCACATCAACGCATATTATAATATAAGAATAACTAAATGCGAAATCTTATTTCACATACAAAAACGCCTGAACCGTCACCTCTATAGCCATAGACACAAAGGCCTTCATCCGTCTTTTCACAGTAGATATCTACTTTTTGTCCGCTTTTTACCTCTGAGATGTAGTTTATGTTGATGTCATCTACTTCATGTACGTTATATCCACCCTTAAACAAAGCGTCATAAACCCATGCCAGATACCTTGTATTGTTCACATGATGATTGTGGTCCAGTTCCGTATAATCAGCATATTTGGTGATTATTGGCTCTGAATTCGCAGAAAATGCGGGAATCTTAAGCTTCGGGCAAACTTCCCCCAGAGCAAGCTTCTCGGACTGTACAAGACCCTGAGGCAGAGTCTCGAGCTTGTTTGGGAAAACGGGCCTGTGAGACTCCTTTTCGGCAAGGATCCACACAGAAGACGCACATCCAATAAGATTACGTTCCTTATCGTATATCTCGAACTCCCTGTCGAAAAACAGCTTTTTCGCACCGCAGGACCACGTCTTAATAGAAAACTCTTCGCGCCAAGACGGGAGTCTGTTCAGTTTTAATCTGTACCTTAATACGATCCAGCAGCAGTCATACTCTCCGATATCATCTCTTCCCCACCCTGTATCAGCAGCGCCTTCGTCGGCGGTTTCCTGAAGATCAGACAACAGAACATACGGCGCCAGACAACTGTCCGTGCCGCAATCAGTACTCTTTACATAGAAATTTACTACTGAATGATCAGACATCTACCCTCTGAGTACCTCTCGGGTTATATCTTCTGAAATTCTGATACATTTCAGGATCAAATTCGAAGACAAGATTGTATCTTACACGTTCCTGAGTAATACATACGTACCAATTATCATCACTGATGTCGTATTCAGCCTTTGATGTACAGTTGAGCGTAAAATCAGCCTTTTCAAGATCTTCTTTGAATCTGTCAGATGTAACAGAACCTATATACTCACAATCTTTAATGGAGAATGAAGCAAGGAGCTCTTTTTTCTTCAGATTAATTATCTTGGAAGCTTCAAATTCTTCATTAGTAACGGATATCTCATATTCAATATTTAACGACTTGATAATCCTGTAAACCAGATAACACAAGCCGAATGAGATCATTCCGGTAAAGTAAATAATATTGAAACCAAACAGGATCGGTATACCGTTTAAGAACACCAAAAAGATAACAAGAGCAGTAATAATGACAACAGGAAATACTTTCCTCTTATTGCCCAAATCTCTTTTTACGGTCTTTTCACAATAAAGATCTTCCATAAATCTCCTTAAATCAGTAAAGCGGTCATGCTTTTACGCATGACCGCTTAATTATACGATATTACCGCTCTTTATCAATACATCGGAGCTGCAGGAGCTGCAGGTTCCGGCTCAGGAATATCTGTAACAAGAGCTTCTGTGGTAAGAAGTGTTGAAGATACTGAAGCTGCATTCTGCAAAGCAGATCTTGTAACCTTAGCAGGATCAACGATACCTGCTTCGTACATGTCTACATACTTGTTGTTAAGAGCATCGAATCCTACACCATTCTCAGAATTCTTGATCTTCTCAGCAATTACGCTGCCATCAAGACCGGCATTTGCTGCAATCTGACGAACAGGCTCTTCGAGAGCTCTCATAACGATAGCGATACCTGTCTTAACATCACCCTCTGCATTATCAAGCAAAGCTCTTACTGCAGGGATAGCATTGATGTAAGCTGTTCCGCCTCCGGGAACAATACCCTCTTCAACAGCAGCCTTAGTGGCATTAAGAGCATCCTCGATACGGAGCTTCTTCTCCTTCATCTCTGTTTCAGTAGCAGCACCTACCTTGATTACAGCAACACCGCCGGCGAGCTTAGCAAGTCTCTCCTGGAGCTTCTCTCTGTCAAAGTCAGATGTTGTCTCTTCGATAGCCTTTCTGATCTGATCAGCTCTTCCCTTGATGTCATCCTTGCTGCCTGCGCCGTCAACGATGATTGTATTCTCCTTAGTAACCTTAACCTGATGAGCTGTACCAAGCTGCTCAAGTGTTGTGTCTTTAAGCTCAAGACCGAGGTCAGAAGTAATTACTGTACCGCCTGTAAGGATAGCGATATCCTGGAGCATTTCCTTTCTTCTGTCACCATAACCGGGAGCCTTAACAGCGATGCAAGTGAATGTTCCACGGAGCTTATTAAGGATAAGAGTAGTGATAGCGTCACCCTCAACGTCTTCAGCGATGATAAGGAGCTTCTTACCTGACTGTGCGATGGGCTCGAGTACAGGAAGGATATCCTGGATGTTAGAGATCTTCTTATCTGTGATAAGGATGTAAGGATCATCAAGAACTGCTTCCATCTTATCTGTATCTGTAACCATATAAGGTGAGATATAGCCCTTATCGAACTGCATACCTTCAACAACATCAAGCTCAGTCTTCATGGACTTTGACTCTTCAACAGTGATTACACCGTCAGCAGAAACCTTCTCCATAGCCTCGCAGATAAGCTGACCTACTTCATCGTCGCCTGCAGAAATAGCACCAACACGAGCGATATCCTTAGAACCGTCAACCTTCTTAGCATTATCAAGAATCTCCTGAACTGCTGTCTCTACAGCAGAAGAAATACCCTTTCTCAAGATAATGGGGTTAGCACCGGCTGCAACATTCTTCATTCCTTCTCTGATGATAGCCTGTGCAAGGAGTGTAGCTGTTGTTGTACCGTCACCGGCAACATCATTTGTCTTAGAAGCTACTTCCTTAAGGAGCTGAGCACCTGCGTTCTCGCCTCTGTCCTCGAGCTCGATCTCTTTAGCAATAGTAACACCGTCATTTGTGATGAGCGGAGCACCGTACTTCTTATCAAGTACGACATTTCTACCCTTAGGTCCGAGTGTTACCTTAACAGTATTTGCAACCTTATCGACACCTCTCTCGAGTGCCTTTCTTGCATCCTCTGCATATTCGATATTTTTAGCCATTTTCTATTATTCCTCCAGATAATAATTACTCAACGATAGCAAGTATGTCTTCCTGGCGAACGATAATAACCTCTTCGCCGTCGATCTTTACTGTTGTACCTGCATAATCACGGATGATAACCTTCTGTCCAACCGTAACTTCCATCTTTACTTCATTACCGTCAATGACACCACCGGGACCTACAGCAATGATCTCGGCTACCTGAGGCTTCTCCTGAGCAGCTGAAGCAAGAATGATGCCACTCTTGGTTGTCTCTTCTGCCTTGAGTTTCTTAATAACAACTTTATCTCCTAATGGTTTGATCGTCATATCAAACGCCTCCCTGTAATGAAAAAATACTGTTAGCACTCTTTGTTCTTGAGTGCCAACAGTACTTATAATAAGGCTCGATTTATGTTATGTCAATAACGAATATCAATAAAAGTCAAAAACCTTGTTTTTGCCTCAAATTGATTACTTGAGCAGTTCCTCAATATCGAGATCCTGAGGACAATTCTCAAGTGCAGGAGAAGAACTGATATCAGGAACAGGGTCAAAATCAGTTGTCTCTCCATAGAAGAATTCCTGAACATAAGGGATCATAGCATTCCAGTTAGGTCTGATACTCCACTCATCTCCGAACATACCGGAATTGAAGCATCCCTGAATAGGAAGCTGCATGTATTCAATACTGATATTGGATACAGAGGGCAAGAAGTTAAGAGCATAATCCTGAATTCTGTCTTCAGATATATTGGTTGTAATAGCACCAAGAATATCATCCATGGCAGAAAGCTTACCTGTCAAAGACAAAGAGATGAACTGATCCATAAGGGATCTCAATACCTCTACCTGTCTTTCAGATCTCATGTAGTCAGAGTCGATCTTTCTGATTCTTGCATAAGCAACTGCCTGTCTACCATTAAGCCAGATATAACCAGTATTAGTTACAGCATCCTGAGAAGCAGGAAGTCCCATAAGGTTATTAACCTCAGCAAGGTTCCAGTTAAGACCGCCCTCTGAGTTAAGCTCACTGGAAGATACATCACAGTAAACACCGCCTACTGCATCAATGATCTCAGCCATATGATAGAAGTTAACATATGCCCAACCATCGATATTGATTCTCAAAGTATCCTCTACAGTAGCGCAGAGAACATCCGGGCCACCACGGCTCATTGCAGCATTGATCTTCATTGCGTAGGAATAACCGGGAACATGTACATAGCAGTCTCTTGCTATGGAGATCATTCTGATAGTACCAGTTGTGCTGTTTACTGACATAACCATAGTTACATCAGAAAGTCCGCCTGTACCGGTCTCGTTATAGTTTCTGGATCTGCTGTCGATACCGATAAGAAGGAAGTTATGAATATCATCTTCAGTATCGATAGGCTCATATACAGTAGGTGTTCTCTGTGCTTCTACTTCAACAGTATTACCCTGTTCATCGATCATTGTAGGAACTGCATTAGTAACAAAAGTTACGTTACTAAGCAACTTGTGTGAATACCAATAAACAAATCCAAGAACACCAACAGCTAAACCAAGGAGAACAGCAACAATAGTAATTATTACCTTTGCTGCCTTTCCCTTCTTCTTACCTGAACCTGAAACCTGATTGTTTGCAGACTTACTTCTCATTTGATCCTCCTCGATCAATCCTGTAATCCATTAGGATTTTTCTCCTGCCAATTCCAGCAGGAACTACACATATCTTCTATATCGCGTGTAGCCTTGAAGCCCAGAAGCTTCTCAGCCTTGTCTGTAGATGCATAACATACAGGAAGATCACCCGGACGTCTGGGACCGATAACATGATTGATCTCATGTCCGCATGCTTTCTCAAAAGCAGCGACAGCCTCCTTAACCGAAGTTCCCTTTCCTGTGCCAAGATTAAATACATTAACGCCCGGCTCTGTTTTATCAATAAACTGAAGTGACTTAACATGTCCGTCAGCAAGATCACATACATGGATATAATCTCTCAGACATGTTCCGTCAGGTGTATCATAATCGTCACCGTGAATTGTAAGACATTCAAGAGTACCTACTGCCACCTTTGAGATATAAGGGAACAGATTATTAGGGATACCCTGAGGATCTTCTCCGATAAGACCGCTCTCATGAGCTCCTACCGGGTTAAAGTATCGAAGCAGAACTACCTTAAGATCCGGATCAGCATTCGCACAATCTCTTAAGATCTGCTCGATCATCCACTTGGTCCAGCCATAAGGGTTGGTACACATACCAAGAGGACTCTCCTCTGTAAAAGGAACGTCTTCGCTCATACCGTAAACGGTAGCCGAAGACGAGAAAACAAGCTTCTTTACGTTATGCTCCTTCATGAGCTCGATAACGGTAAGCATGCTGTTAATGTTATTGGAATAATATTCAAGAGGGATCTTAACAGATTCACCTACAGCCTTAAGTCCAGCAAAATGGATAACGCTGTCGATATCATTCTCTTCAAAGACTTTATTCAAAGCCTCCTTATCACAGCAGTCAACATTGTAGAACTTGAACTTCTTGCCTGTAATCTCGTAAAGTCTGTTAAGGACTTCTCTTTTACTGTTTACAAGGTTATCAGCTATAACAACATCATAGCCGTTCTCGTTCAATGCGATAACTGTATGTGAACCGATAAAACCCATACCGCCGGTAACCAGAACAGTCTGCATATATAGCCCTCCATAATAAACATTCAAGTGATTATACAAATAAAAAAAGCTTTTTTGAATAGTAAAAAAGTTTCTGTGTTGCAATCATGTTACAAAACGCATATTAACCCTCGTTATTCCTATGAGACAGCTGGACTTTAGGCTTGATGATTGGAATGGTTATAACAAATCTTGCACCGCCCTCCGGCTTGTTATCAGCATAGATCATACCTTCATGTTCTTCCGCTATAGCCTTAGCAAGAGCAAGTCCGATTCCATGCTTACCGTCACTTCCCTTTGCAAACCTGTCGAAAAGAGAAGGCAGCACTTCAGCATCAATACCGGGACCGTCATCACTTATAGTATATTGAATATTCTCGCCTATCTTAATTACAGAGAAATCAACTATCTTATTTGCATATCGGTTGCAGTTGGAGAATATATTCTCAAGCATACGCAGGATATCGTTCTCATTAGCACATATATAAGAATCTCCTGCCCTTATATCCGTTACCAGCTCTTTGCCGTCAAACAAGAAGTTTCCTCTTACTCTTGCAACTATATCTTCAGAAATCTCCTGAACATTAATAATAGTCTTCTTAACTGTATATGAACCGCTTCTGGACATATCCATCTTGGAGATAGAAAGCAGGTTCTCAACCAAAGTAGTAAGTCTTGTTGTCTCAGATATAATTACGTCTATGGCACCGGTCTTCTGCTGTTCATCAAAGATGTCGTACTTGATACCTTCAGCATATCCCTGGATAGACATCAGAGGAGTTCTAAGCTCATGCGAAGCATTCTGGAAGAATGTCTTTTGTTCAATATCTGATTGTTCAAGTTTATTAGCCATGATATTCATGTTAGCACCGAGATTAGACAGCTCACGGCTCATGATATGGCCTTTAACAGGAGTAAAGTCACCTTTACCTACTCTGGATGCAAACTTGGAAAGCTTTCTTGTGGAGAAGAACAGAGGGAAAGCAAGAATAATACTGATAACAGTTGAAACTAAGACAGCAACGATAATAGCTCGTAAGATAGATGCATTGATCGCAGTTGTGAAATTATAGTACGAACTTGTGTCAATGTAGATCAGAAGATAATACTGATCAAATTCTGCTTCATCCTGTTCAGCATAACTTGAATACTCAACATTTATAAATTTGTAATATACAAGATTGCCATCTACCAAAGTGCTTCTTGTTTCATTAGATGACATTGTCTTATAACGGGTCATATTATCAATAATCGTATTCAGATACTTCTCAGCTCTGTTTCTAGAAGATACGGAGTAAGTAGCAGTAGGCCACAAAACATTAAAACCATCACCTGATACATCATCTTCAAACAGAACGATGGAAGCTTCGTTAGAAAGGTCAGAAGACGATACGATGGAATTAAGTAGGCTGGTTCTTATCATCTCCTCATCTCCTGACTCCGGAGTCAGAGAGTTTCTGAATGCTTCAGCAAATGACTGACAGGAATTAACAGCATTATTAATTCTGTTCTCACATTCATATGCAATATAGTTCTGCATAATGAAATTACTAGAAACCCAAATAAAGATTCCGGTAATAAGTGATATGGCCAACAGAGAAATATAGATATGGACAAACAAAGGCAGACGGAATGGTCTGTCTGATTTCTGTCCGTTAATTAATCGATTATTCTGCCTTGCCATCAGCGTACTGATCGGAATTGGTCGTCAATCTGAAACCATATCCCCAAACAGTTGATATCTTTGCATCAGAATCAGCGATCTTCTTTCTCAATCTCTTAACGGTATCATCAGCAACACGAGTCTCGATCTCAGTCTCATATCCCCAGATCTTATCAAGAAGCTCAACTCTGGGGACTGCACGGTCGCTGTTGATCATAAGATATGTAAGCAATGTATATTCATTAGGTGTAAGACTAAGCTCACTGCCCTTCAAAGTAGCTGACTTAGTTTTTCTGTTAATCGTAATATCAGCAAATGTGAGCTCAGAATCAGAAGCATCTACATTAATCGTGTTAACAGCTTCAAGACGCGAGAATATGGACTTAACTTTGGTAACGAGCTTGATAGGGCTGAACGGCTTAGTAAAGTAATCATCACTTCCGAGATTAAGACCTTCGATATAATCCGCATCGGAATCTCTTGCAGTAAGCATTATTATCGGAACATTACTTATCTTTCTGATCTCAGTAAGAATAAAGAAACCATCCCTTCCGGGCATCATTACATCAAGGATGATAAGATCACAAGGATTAGTAATAAATCTCTTAAGAAGATCATCTCCTGTGGGGAATCCGTAAATAATATAGCCCTCACGCTCAAGGAAGGACTTCAGAAGATTTCTTATATTATCATCATCGTCTGCAATGTAGATTACTTTATCCATATATCACCTGATCTTAATTATATTATAAATGCTCTCATTATTATATTTTTAATATGGAATTTAAATTGGTGTATTATTGAGGAAAATAAAAAGACGGGCCGCAGAATGCCCGTCTTTTTTAAGGTGATTGCCAACCCATAACAAATAAATCTAACTAAGGTAAAAAGTTTGTTTATTTACTTTGCAACATCAGTTGCACGTGTCTCGCGGATGATATTAACCTTGATCTGACCCGGATAATCGAGTTCATCTTCGATCTTCTTGCATATCTGCCTTGCCTTAAGGATCATCTCTTCATCGTTAACCTTCTCAGGCTCAACGATTACTCTGATCTCACGTCCTGCCTGGATTGCATAACTCTTCTCGACTCCGTCAAAGCTTGTAGCAATCTCTTCGAGCTTCTGGATTCTCTTGATATATGTCTCAAGATTCTCTCTTCTAGCTCCGGGTCTTGCAGCAGATATAGCATCAGCTGCAGCTACAAGAACTGCTTCTGCAGTCTTGGCCTCAACGTCACCATGATGAGATTCAACGGCATTGCAGACATTATCTGATTCGTGATACTTCTTAGCAATATCGTAACCAAGCTGTACATGTGTACCTTCCTGTTCGAAGTCGACAGCCTTACCGATATCGTGGAGAAGTCCTGCTCTCTTGGCAAAGTTAACATCAAGTCCCAATTCACCGGCCATCATGCCGGCAAGGAAACTTACTTCAATAGAATGCTTAAGAACATTCTGTCCGTAACTAGTACGATACTTAAGTTTACCCAAAAGCTTAATGATCTCGGGATGAAGGTTCATGACGCCTGTCTCATAGGCTGCTCTCTCACCTTCCTGCTTGATTGTCTGATTAATTTCCTTCCTAGCCTTATTAGCCATCTCTTCGATCCTTGCCGGGTGGATTCTTCCATCGGAAACAAGCTTCTCGATAGTAATCCTTGCCACTTCTCTTCTGATAGGATCGAATGACGAGAGGATAACAGCCTCAGGAGTATCATCAATAATCAGGTCGACTCCTGTAATCGTCTCGATCGCACGGATATTTCTACCTTCACGACCGATAATACGACCCTTCATCTCGTCATTAGGAAGATTTACAACAGACACAGTGGCTTCCGATACATAATCAGATGCATATCTTTGGATGGATGTGACAATAATATCTTTAGCAATCTTGTCAGCATCCTGCTTGGTCTTCTCTTCCATCTGCCTGAGCATTACAGCCATATCGTGACTGTACTCCTTCTCTGCCGCATCAAGAACAAGGCTCTTGGCTTCGGCAATAGACAATCCTGAGATATTCTCAAGTTCATGCTCTTTACGGGCTTCGAGTTCCTTCGTTCTCTCAACGTTCCTCTGAGCCTCAAGGAGCTTGTCTTCATACATAGCACGCTTACTTTCTGCGATTTGAAGCTGCTTCTCTACATTGTCTTCTTTCTGCTCAAGCTTGTTTCTTTCTCTTGCAAGTTCCTGTCTCTTCTCCCTTACGTCGTGTTCAAGTTCGACACGGGCCTTAGAGATCTCTTCCTTCGCCTGCAACAGAAGTTCCCGCTTGCGATTCTCCGCATCCTTCTGAGCTTCTGCCTCGATTCTCTCTGCTTCTGCTTTAGCTTTCTCAGAATCCTCAACCAGCTGTTTCTGCTTAGCTGACAATCCCTGTTTATAGAAAATATGCATTCCGATAGAACCGATAAGGATACCGAGAACCAATCCAATGATTCCAAATAACCATTGCATGTTGGTACTCACCTCCAAATATAAAGTTGTCAAAGAACATTTTTATAAGCTATCATTAGCCATTAGTTATAATAAAAATAATTTAAACAGGTGTCAAGAACGACAAAATGCAATTTAACCACGTTGTAACAAGCCTCGAGCACGGCAGAACTCTTAAGTCTGTAATGAGCCACGAACTCAACATGAGCTCGGGAATGATCAAGCGTGTAAAACTGTACGGAATAGTTGAAGTAAACGGTATTCATGCCAACGTTACACAAGTTCTTAACGAATCTGACGTTATTTATGCTTTCTATGACGACGATGTAGGAAAGCTTAATGAGGTTCCCAATATACCCATACTGTATGAAGATGACTACTTTGCTGTCGTTGATAAGCCTACCGACATGGTAACCCACCCTACTCACGGCCATCTTGACGATTCCCTGCTTACTAAGCTTAACAGTTCAAATCACCCTCTTCACCCCGTTATGCGCCTTGACCGTGAGACTTCAGGCCTTGTTATCGTTGCTAAGACAGGGCATATACACAAGCTTTTTACGGAGCAGAAGATAAAAAAGATATATGCTGCAGCCGTATATGGGATTTTCGAGCCGGAGGAAGGCATTATAGATGCCGCTATAAAGAGGCGTGAAGGTTCCGTTATGATAAGGGACGCGTGCCTCCCCGAAGATCCTGGTGCACACGAGTGTCTTACTTTATACAAGACCTTGGCCAAAGACACGGGGCTTAACATCTCGCTTGTACAGTATGAGCTCAAGACAGGCAGATGCCACCAGATACGTGTACATTCCACTTTTAAGGGACATCCTCTCGTAGGCGACGGTCTTTACGGGCCGTGTTCTATTGATAACCCATCTTCTGGTTACCCTCTTGCCCCTGAACTTGATGCAAAATGCGGAAGACTCGCTCTCCATGCGCGCCAGATTACTTTTGCACACCCTTTAAGCGGAGAGAAAATGGTATTTGAAAGTAAGATCCCGGACGAGATACTGGGATTAAGCCCTGAGTTCGTCGATCATTTTTGCAGCTAATTGATTGGATTCCTTGTCGTCTGTACCCGAAAGCAGACGAGCAACTTCACGTATCCTGCCTTCGTTATCAAGTGCCGTAATCTCAGTAAACGTATTGTTTCCGTCAGTATTCTTCTCGATAAGGAAATTCGAGTCAGAGGCTGCCGCAAGCTGGGCAGTATGTGATACACAAAGAACCTGATGCTCCCTTGAGATAGAGTGCAGCTTACGTGCTATCGAGAGAGAAGCTTTACCGGATACACCGGTATCAATCTCATCAAAGATCAAGGTAGGCATAATGTCAGCCTTGGAAAGCACATTCTTAATGGCAAGCATGATCCTCGAAGCCTCACCTCCGGAAGCCGTAGAAGCTAATTCCATCGCGGGCTGACCGGGGTTTGCCGTAAACATAAAGCAGACCTCATCAATGCCGTTTATGTTAAAAAATCTGTCCTTAGGACGGTTCTCGAACTTAACGGAGAAAGAACTTGATGGCATCTCAAGGTCTTTAAGTTCTGAGGTAATGGCTTCAGACATATCCTTAGCAAGCTTCTTTCTTTCGTCAGATAAAGCTGAAGCCGTACTTAGAAGATCTTCCTTAACTTCGTTTATCTTCTTCTTCAATTCAGATGCTTTGTGGCCCGCCTGCTCAATCCTCTCAAGCTCTTCCTGCGCATTCTTCGCGAAAACAATTACATCCTGTACTGTCTTTCCGTATTTTGACTCAAGCTCATAGATCCTGCTAAGACGGTTTGTGACTTTACGCTCTTCTTCCTCGCTGAACACAGAATCAGAGGTTTTATCTGCAAAATCCGAAGCAAAAGCTTCAAGATCAAGACTTAAGCTTTCCAATCTGTCAGCAAGATCCTTATATGAATCATCTTTTGAAGCAAGCTTATTTACTATTCTTAAAGCCTGTTCTAGCTTGCCTGAGGCAGTAAGACCGGAAGCATCAGCACCATTAATCAGTTGATTGGCTTCGGTTATCAGCGATCGATCTCTGGATAAAGCCGATAGTTCTTTCTTCCTTAAAGCAAGGGTCTCATCTTCCCCCGGCTTTAACGAAGCTTCATTTATCTCCTTAACTGCAAACGTCAGATAATCAACTCTTGAAGCTGAAGATGAAGCAAGCTTGGAAGCTTCCTGGTACTCAGATGTCAGTTCCTTATACTCTTTAAGCTTGCATCTGTAAGAATCCAGCATTTCTGCAATCTTCTTGCCGCCGTAGCTGTCGAGGAGCTCAATATGAATAGAAGGATCAAACAATCTGGAATTGTCATTCTGGCCATGGATATCAATAAGTTCACTGCTGACTCTCTTTAACTGGGAAAGTACAACACTCATCCCATTTATCCTTGCGATGCTCTTACCTTCATCTTTAAATGATCTGGATATTATGACCGTTGAATCATCAAAAGGCAGACCATACTCTTCCATGATAGGACTTAATCGACTGCATGTCTTATCGTCACAATCGAATACAGCTTCAACATAAGCACTGTTGCTGTCACTTCGGATGAGATCTTTGGAAGCCTTCTGACCGAATATCAGTTCTATTGCATCTATAAGAAGAGATTTACCCGCACCGGTCTCACCTGATATAACGTTGAGACCATATGTCGGGCAGAACACAGCGTGTTCTATAACAGCAAGATTATTGATCTCAAGTCTTGTCAGCATGATCCGATCCGGTCATGTCAATAATAGTAGCACACAGAGCCTTGGCATCATCGACGCCCTGAGTAGCAACGAATACAGTATCGTGACCTGCGATTGTGCCGACAACATACTGTAGATGCATCGAGTCAAGAGCAGAGGCCGCAGCCTGTGCCATACCAGGCAGTGTGCTAATTACAACAAGATTCATAGCGTTCTTACATGAAAGCAGCGAGTTAGAGAATACATTCAATAATCTGCCGGGTGCTATATCACCTGTCTTATCAAGAACAGCGTACTTAGTCTGATTATTAGGAAGAACAACCTTGATGATACCAAGCTCCTTAATGTCGCGAGAACAAGTCGCCTGTGTAACGTCCATACCCTGCTTCTTAATTAGATTAGTAAGCTCCTCTTGAGTAGAGATATCATTCTCTCGAATGAGCCTTAATATAAGCTCCTGTCTCTCATTCTTTGCCATCTTCATAGAAACTACCCCTTGCTACGATCTTACGCTTAACATTCTGGAAGAAACCCGTAAGGCCGAGATTGATCGTATGAACAGTATAATCATATCTTCTGATCTTAAGAAAATCGCCCTGTTCAATATTAGGAAATAATCTGCCATCAGGACAGATAAGAGGAACCGTCTCGAATTGACCGAGTTGAATCTCAACAACACTGTCTGAAGGGATTACATAACTCATACTCTGTAATGAATGAGGACACAACGGAGTAATGAGGATAACATCCATATTAGGCATTACAAGCGGACCGCCTGCAGCAAGTGTGTATGCTGTAGATCCTGTAGGAGCAGCAACTACAATACCATCACCATAGAACTTCTCTACTCTCTCATTATCAATGAACAAAGTAAGCTTGGTAATATGCGGCTGTGCGCCTCTTAAAACAGAAATATCATTAAGACATACATCCTCCGCCTTAAGCTTCTTATATCGGTCATATAGCTCAGCCTTAAGCTGCATTCTTTTCATAATCTTATAATCGCCTGCGACAATACGGTCAAAAGCAGCCTCTATATTGTATTCAGATATCTCAGTAAGAAATCCGATACTTCCTTTATTTACACCAACAAACGGCTTATTAAGATGGCGGTAATCAGATATTACTGAAAGGAATGTACCGTCACCTCCAATGGAAACGATAATATCAACAGTATCAAAGTCATCGAATTCAATACCATCAACCGAGGAAAGCACACTATCCTTAAGATCCTTCTCGAATACAGGGGTGCAGTTACGATCTAAGATCAAATGCGACAGACTGATAGCTGTCTTATAACCCTTATCGCGAGTGTCGTTAGAATGTATACCGAATCTCACTTTACCGCCTCCGTAATAACAACTTCTATCCTAGAAGCCATGCTTTCCGCATCAAGACCGGCACATTTAAGCTGCTGTTGTACAGAGCCCGCTCTGATCATTTGGTCTTCAATAGCGAAGTTATCGACTCGTCCTGTATACCCTGCTCTGGTCAGTTCAAGCTTGAGGCTCTCACCGAATCCTCCTGTAAGGATTCCCTCCTCACCGGTGAATACATATCTAGAGTTACCGATAACATCAATTATATCTGAAGTATTTAAAGGTTTTAATACCGTAAGGCAAATTACCTTACCTTTGTAACCCTTCTCTTTGAGGATTGAAGCTGTATTATCACAGACTTTTCCGAATAATCCGGTCGTTATAAACACATAATCGTCTCCATCATCAGAGACAACATGAGGCTTATACATTAGTTCAGGATCTTTATAAAGAGGACCTTCCTCCTCATAAGGAGAAGCACCTCTAGGGTATCTGATAGCCACAGGTCCGCTTATCTTATTAACAGCCTGATCCATACATATCTTAAGATCAGTATAGTCCCTTGGTGAGAGTATGGTCATTCCGGGCATGGAATTAAGATAAGAGATATCATGGATACCATTATGAGTATGGCCGTCATTACCGACAAAGCCGGCACGGTCAACGGCAAATACGACGTGGTTATTCATATAACAAACATCATGCAGGATCTCATCATAAGCTCTTTGCAGGAATGATGAATAAATGGCAACAACAGGAATCATACCTACAGAAGCCATACCGCCTGCCATGGTTACGCAGTGTTCCTCAGCGATACCGCAGTCAAAGAATCTGGAAGGATTCTTATAAGCAAAGGCATCCATTCCGGTACCAATTGCCATAGCGGCACATATACCAACAACATTCTTATTCTTTGCAGAGACCTCAAGCATAGCGCCTGAGAAAGCTCCTGTATAAGAAAGCTTATTAGAATGCTTAACACCTGTCTCAATGTCAAACGGGCCTACACCGTGATAATCAGAAGGATTCTCTTCGGCCAACTTATAGCCTTTACCCTTCTTGGTTACGATATGCATAAGAACCGGTACATTAAGGTCTTTAACAGCATTGAAGGCTTTGATAAGACCTTCCGTATCATGGCCGTCAATAGGACCATAGTATCTAAGACCCAGGTCTTCGAACATCGACGGAGTCTTACCATAGATAAGGAATCTGAAGAACTTCTTGATTCCCATGATCATCGCGATAATACCCTTGCCTAATAGAGGGATCTTGTTAAGGAAACTCTCTGTATTCTTCTTGGCTGACAGATAACCGGAGGAAACACGCAAATCTTTTAAGTATTTACTCATTCCGCCTACATTCTTATCGATACTCATCTCGTTATCGTTAAGAACGACAATCATCTTAGTATTCTTAGAGTGGCCTAAGTCGTTAAGCGCCTCATAAGCAAGACCGCCAGTCATGGCACCGTCACCAATGACAGCGATAACATATTCTTTGCCTCCCTTAATATCTCTTGCCCTTGCCATACCGACTGCAGCAGAGATTGAGGTACTAGAGTGGCCGGTATCAAACGCATCATAAGGACTTTCAGATCTTCTCGGGAATCCTGAGATACCACCGTGCTGTCTTAAAGTATCGAACTTATCGAATCTTCCGGTAAGAAGTTTATAAGAATAAGACTGATGACCAACATCAAATACTATCTTATCCTTCGTATAATCAAAGACTGATAATAAAGATACAGTCAGTTCGACAGCTCCCAGATTACTGGCAAGATGGCCGCCGTTCTTAGATACTGTATTAAGTATCTTATCTCTTAATTCCTCACACAGTAATTCTCTTTCTTTCTTTGTAAGAGAAGCGAGAAAGGAAGGTGTAAGATCCGTACTTAGTAACTTATATTCCAATTCTTAATAGTCCCTTTTAAGATTAAAATCTGTAAGATCTCTTAGAAGCATTATATCCATATTCTGAGAAGATAGATAATCAAGATTCTTATAACATGCTTCTTCCTCTTCAGCGAGCTTGTCTTTAGCTCCCTGAAGACCGAGTAAAGTTACGAAAGTAGACTTATCATCTCTCTCGTCCTTACCTACACTCTTACCTAACTTATCGGCATCTGCTTCCACATCAAGAATGTCATCCTTAATCTGGAAAGCAAGACCCAAGTGCTCAGAATACTCCTTAAGCTGCTGATATATATCATCAGGCGCATCTGTAAGGAAATACGGAGTAGTAACGGCAGCCTCGATCAAAGCTCCCGTTTTTTTCTTCTGAAGCTCATAAAGGCGCTCTATTGGTATCTTTACTCCTTCAAAAGTAATATCGATGCTCTGGCCGCCGATCATACCGCCTATACCTGCAAGACTCGATACATTATATGAAGCAAGAGCATGCTTATTAGAAAGAATACTCATCTTAATAAGTGTCTCATTAGCAAGATTAAGAAGCATATCACCGGCAAGCAGAGCTATAGCCTCGCCATAAGCCTTGTGACATGTGGGTCTTCCTCTTCTCATGTCATCATTATCCATACAAGGAAGATCGTCATGGATCAAAGAATAAGTGTGTATCATCTCAAGTGCAGCTGCATAAGACATAATTCCGTCAGTAGTCACACCGTAAGTTTTAAGCATAGTGGCAGAAGCATGCATCAGAGCAGGCCTCATTCTCTTTCCCCCTGCGAAAAGGCTGTAAGAAGCAGCCTGTACGACAGGATCTTCACCGTCAAGAACAGAGAATATCTCCTTAAGACGCGGCGTTATCCATTCATTAGCGTCTATCATTTAACTTCAGCCTCCGTCTCTTCACCTGTCTTTGTATCAATAACAGAAAACTTCTGCTCAATCTGCTTAAGCTTCTCATCACACTGCTTAGAAAGCTCGATACCTCTTGTGTACAACTTCAATGATTCATCGAGAGTGACATTACCTGTACCAAGCTTATTAACTATATCCTGAAGCTCCTTAACTGCATCTTCATAAACAAATCCTTCAGCCATTTAATTATCCTCCCTATGCACTTCAGTAATTACGGCATTAGCATTACCGTCATTAAATACAATATTTATCTTTGAATCTTTTGAAACCGAATTAACTGTAACAGCAGGAGTTCCGTCCTCAAGCGTTACATAAGAGTATCCTCTTCTTAAGACATTATGAGGTCCAAGCAATGCGAGTCGGTCAATGAATCCTGAAAGTTCCCTTCGCTCATTCTCAATTATCTGCTGCTCGTTACGAATCAGACTATCCTTGATCTTATCGAGCTCATTACGCTTGATCGTAGCCACCAGTTCAGGTGTATACAGAGCTTTATTTGAGCGAAGCGCATCAAGTGCTCTTCTCTTATTGGTTAAGATCAGCTTCATGTTGGAGATTATCTTCTCTCTTAAAACCTGATTGTTATTGGATAATTCTTCATATGTCTTAAGAACATCCTCTGCAGCGGCAGTAGGAGTCGGGGATCTTTTATCAGCTACATAATCGAGTATGGTGTAATCCGTCTCGTGTCCTATAGCGGAGATTACAGGTATATCGCAAGCAAAGACGCGGCGTGCCAGGTCCTCGCTGTTAAAGCCCCAAAGATCCTCTATGGAGCCTCCGCCTCTTGCTATGATGATGACGTCAACATTTCGACGCGAGGAAAAATAGTCTATACCCTCTATAACCTCACGGGGGCAATTCTCGCCCTGCACTGCAGCAGGATACAAAACAGCATCAAAGTAAGGGTTACGCTCATTAAGCTTTACGAGCATATCATGGATAACGGCACCCGAAGGAGAACTTATAATACCAATCCTAGCTGGCCTTAAAGGAAGCGGCTTCTTATACTCCTGCGCGAAAAGTCCCTCTTCCTTAAGTTTGTTGTAAAGCGCCGTAAGCTTTGCCTTAAGGTCGCCCGCGCCTGCAAGCTTCATAGTATTGCAGATTACCTGATACTTACCGCGGGCTTCGTATATAGTGCATGAACCTGTAACAGTAACCTTATCTCCATCTTTGGGTCCGAAGGATACCCTTGCAAAAGATGAAGCGTACATAACACAGGAAATCTCAGAATCGCTGTCTTTTAATGTGAAATAAGCGTGACCGCTTGAATAGACTTTAAGCCCGGATACTTCTCCGGTAACCTCCATGCTCTTAAGACGTTCGTCATTTGATAGAACACCTTTGACATAAGTATTAAGAGCTAAGACGGAACCGAAAGAAAACATGATATGTCCTTACAGGCTCTTCTCGTAACTTGAAAGAACTCCGTTTATATACGAATAGGAATCATCGGTGCCGTACTTCTTTGCAAGCTTTACAGCCTCATTGATGGCAACACCGGTAGGAATATCATCATTGTATGAGATCTCATAAATTGCAGTCTCAAGAATTGCTTTATCAAGCTTGGGGATTCTGTCTAATGTCCAGTTCTTAAGATACTTCGTGATGCTCTCATCAAGAGTCTGTCTGTTGGAGATGATTCCCTTTACAGTGGAACTGAAATATTCCATATCCTCTTTAAGATCTTCATGACTATCTACATAGATATCGATCTGCTTATCGATATCCTCATATCTGAATTCGTACTGGTATACAAAGAATACTACGGCTTCACGCGTCTCGATTCTACTCATCTGACTCTCCCCGGAGGCAGTATCCTGTCAAGAAATCTCTTGAATCTGCTCTCGTCGCCGAACAGGAACGATCCGACAACAAAGCCTGCCAACGTAAATAAAACTATAAATAAGGTCTTCCAGAAACCGAATATGCAGATCAGCACAGCAATTATAAAGAAACACAAGGCAAACATAGTGCCTGCCTTGGTATTCTTCAACTTCTCGAATAATCTGGAAAGTAAACGTTCCATATATTATCGACCCTCAACTCTTGCAGCTGCAGGCTCGACTCTGTTAACTCTAACTTTAACCTCTTCTACAATGATACCCGTATAACGCTCTATATCCTTCTTGATCCTCTCCTGAACCTTGGACATGGATGAAGGTATCTCAACGTTAGAATACAAGGTCGCATTAATATTTACATTAATAGATCCATTCTTTGCAGATGTAACTCTTGCCTTAACGGTCTTGATACCTGCCTGAGCAGACATAGCTGAGTTACGGGCAATGGACTCAAGAGCGTCAGCTCCGATATCAACAGAACCTATGTCAGTCTTACGAAGCTTAGTTCTGTAAGCTCTTCCTACGGAGATTACACTGAAGATGCTAAGGATACATGTTACAAGTACAACTAGGATTACACCTACATAGACATATCTTGTAACAGGATTGGTTACAACAGTAGCCAAAGGCGAAAGAAGATCAGCAAAGATACCATCATCAACAACTGCAAAAAGAAGTATTATCGATAACAGCGCAAGAAATACAGAATAAACAAAAAGAAAGAAACGCATCAGACCGTTCATTTTATCTCATTGTCTCCTTTAGATTCTTCTTCCTTGTCCTTAACTCCGCAGACATAAACATCAACGGATTCGACATCGAGACCAGTATAGAGCTCAACATCTTTTTTAACTTTCTCCTGAATAGCCCAAGCCACTTCAGGGATAACCATACCGTAGTAGATAACGGGGTAAACGGTAATAGATACATTCTCTTTACCTGAATCCCCGAATACTACTCGTACTCCTTTGCCTTCATGTACAACTCCGGATTTTTCCTTAAGAGCTACAGCAAAAGAAGGTTTAAGTTCATATACACCGTCGATCTGGAGCGCGGCTTCCGCGGCATACTGTGCCACGAAGCCCTGCGTCATGGATCTGTCGCCCTTTATGGATTCAATGTTTGAATTAACGCTCATTAATCTTTAATAGGGCAACGTACTTATTAAGCACGCTCGAGGTATTCACCTGTTCTTGTATCTACTCTGATTGTCTCACCCTGGTTAACGAAGAGAGGAACCTTAACAACAGCACCTGTCTCGAGAGTAGCATACTTGTTAGCATTGTTAGTTGTATCGCCTCTTACACCAGGCTCACACTCTGTGATAACGAGCTCAACTGTGATAGGAAGCTCAACAGAGAAAACCTCACCCTTGTAAGAGAGAACCTTACAGATCATCTCTTCCTTAAGGAACTTAATAGCATCACCGATAGGTGTTGCATGGATAGGCATCTGATCATATGTCTCCTGATCCATGAAGTAATAAAGCTCACCATCGTTGTAGAGATACTGCATATCTCTTCTGTCGAGATGTGCTTCCTCAAACTTCTCGTTAGGGTTGAAAGATCTTTCAACAACAGAACCTGTCTTTACATTCTTATACTTTGTTCTTACGAAAGCTGCTCCCTTACCAGGCTTTACATGCTGGAACTCAACAACCTGATAAACCTGATTATCCATCTCGAAGCAAAGTCCGTTTCTAAAATCACCTGCGCTGATCATAAAAGTCTCCTTAATCTTTTTATTTAAAACTCACGTTATTTTACTTAAAAGAAAAAAAATATGCAACATCCAAGCCAAGATGTTGAATTAACGCATTTGAGATTATAAAATCATATCTATGAGCATCGGCATGAATAACATATATGATCTGATCAAGGTATGTCAGGAATTTGACACTAAGTTTGATGGCAATGGGACTGTCGAACTGTTTGCCAAAACTCTTGGCATAAGCAAGATCTCATACAGGATTTTCTTTAACGATGTAAGCATCGAGTCCGCTGTTATCTACCACGCCGAGAATAACTCTTTCGGTGAAGAATTCGATTTTAAAAGAGTTGCCAGCAATGACAGAGTCATAATGCTCAAGATCATAAGATACGCAGATCAGGAGTCATTTTCGTCTGAAGACTCATATATGCTTCAGGTATTTGGCGAGACGATCATGTCCGGTATCTGTGTAAAGAATCTTCTCAAGGCTTATGAGAACGCAAGATACTATGACTCCCTTACTCAGCTTTCGAATGTTAATTTCTTTATCGGGTATTTGGATAAGCTTCTTAGCACTGGCATGAATGAGATGTACTCTGTAGCCTGCATTAACATTAAGAATTGCGGAGCCATCAACAGAATATTCGGATCTGATATAACAGACAGGATCATCCGCGACTTTGCACAGGACAGCCTTGATCTTTGTGATCAGAATAACTATGAGTTATTGGCCAGACTGTCTTCTGACAGTTTCATACTTGTTGCTCTTACTGCAAATATCGATAAGATCCTTAACGATATGAACAATATGGAAGTCAGCGTCGATCTTAACGGAGACATTGTTGAATATAACGTTAAGATCAGAGCCAGTGTTGTTAATCTTTATCAAATTGAAAGAAAGAGCAGCGACATCATTCATCTTGCTCAGAATGCAATTAACCTGGCAAGACTCAGAGAGAATCCTGACATCTACTACATTAACGGTGACGGCAGCCCTAACGGTAATAAATCTTATATCTATCTTTCCGAGATTAATCAGGCCTTGAAGTCTAACCAGTTCCATATCTACTTTAAGCCTGTATTAAGAGCCAAGGGCAGTTATGGCAAGAAGGAATTATATGCTGCGGAAGCAGTTCTGAGATGGCGTAAAGACGGTCGTCTTATAGACCCCTATGCCCTTATACCCGGCTCAGGAAACACCAACATTTTGAAAGAACTCGATGACCTTCTGTTTAAGAAGACTTGTGAAGTTATCAATACATGGGATACTTACGGCATTAATAGCGTACCCATTGCCATTCATATCTCATCATTCGATTATTTCAATACGGCTTTTGCTGATAATCTGCTTAGGTCCATTGACCGATATCATATCTCAAGAGACAAGATCATCCTTCAGTTTGATGAGGATAGTTTCCACGGTCATTATGAGGAGATGCAAGTTGCAACTGCCAAGTTCAACAAGGCCGGAATCAGCATATCCATTGTTAATTACGGAAGCGGAAGATCATCTCTTAATGTTCTGAGTGATTTCTCTTATCAGTACCTCAAGCTCAGTCCTGATCTAATTAATTCCAATTCCGCTAAGGATATGATTATTATCGAGAATATTATCTTTATGGCACAGAAACTCGGTTATGAAGTTATATGTGCTGAGCCCAAGGATGAAGAAACAGCTGTTGCTGCTTATAAATTCGGCTGCACACTTTTCACAGGAGATATTTATGACAAGCCTCTTTCAGAGAGATTCTTTAAGAGACGTCTTTCAAATCCTGATTACACCAAGAATTAAGATTAGTGGATTACTTTAAGGAATGAGCGCCTGTGTATCGGGCACATTCCCAGTTCTCTTATGCCCTTATAATGAGCAGCAGTTCCATATCCCTTATGTCCTGCAAATCCATACCCGGGATACTGTTCATCATATTCGATCATCATCCTGTCCCTTGTAACTTTGGCAAGGATAGATGCTGCTGCAATCGAATTTGAATTAGCATCGCCTTTAATAATGGGAACTATTACAGGAACATCGGTACCCTCGAGCTTAACAGCATCGATAAGAAGAACATCCGGCTTAAACCCCTTCTCCTCAAGGCCTTTAACACATCTTCTCATTGCCTTCTTAGTAGCCTCAAGAATATTGATCTCATCTATGGTCTGAGCATCTTCAGCACAGATTTCATAACAAAGCGCTTTCTGCTTTATCTCATCGAAAAGCACATCACGTCTCTTGGCAGAAAGCTTCTTTGAATCATCAAGGCCAAGTATCTGTACCTTAGGATCGAGCACACAGGCGGCAGCTACGACTGGTCCTGCAAGAGGCCCTCTTCCGGCTTCATCTATACCGGCTATTACCTTATATCCCTTAGTCAGGTACTCGTTCTCATATGAACTCAAAGTAACATATTTTTCTATAAGCTGTTCCTGTGTTAGACGTGCCATATCAATCCGCTTTCTCGAAGGTTATCCTTCCGATCCTTCCGCTTCTTAAATCATCGATAAAGAGTCTGGAGAATCTGTCCTCATCGACTCTTCCACCGCTCATAATGCAGCCTTTGGTCCTTGCCATCTTCTGGAATCTTTCATAGGCATCAACTCCCTCATCAAATTCTCCGTATCTGTCTGACATGAGAGCCGGATACATTTCCCAAAGAAGATTAGAGGCATCATAAGCGACCTCTATCATATCCGTAACTTCAGCCTTAACGGCTCCAGTCGCCGCAAGTATAACCTGCGACTTTCTGTTGCCAAGCTTAGGCCAAAGAACTCCGGGCATATCCATAAGCTCGAGCCTTCCGCCTGTCGGAATCCATTTGGGCTGTCTTGTAACACCGGGCTTATCTCCGGTTACTGCAGCTTTCTTGCCTGCAAGAGTATTGATCAATGTTGACTTTCCGGTATTCGGTACACCTACTACCATTACTCTGATGGGTCTTCCTGTTCTTCCCTTGGAAGCTGCCTTCTCAAGAGTATCCTTCATAAGATCCATCGTAAGATCTGTAAGCTTCGATATACTCTTACGGTCTACAGCTTCAAGCGCTACAGCTGGTATGCCCTTGGAAGCAAAATACTTAACCCATTTATCCGTATCATTAGGATCAGCAAGATCAGACTTATTAAGGATTAATATCCTCTTCTTATCACCAATGATCTTGGACAATTCAGGATTACGACTAGATAAAGGTATCCTAGCATCTGATGTCTCATACACGAGATCTACGAGCTTAAGCTTGTCCTTTGTGTCATTAAGGGCCTTACGCATGTGGCCCGGAAACCAGTTAATATCTTGTGCCATGTGGATATCATAACATAAAAATAAGACACCGCGATGAAGCGATGTCTTAAATTTAAAGTCATTAGAAACTTTAGGATTAGAGCTTCTCCTGAATACGAGCTGCCTTACCCTGACGGCCTCTGAGGTAGTAGAGCTTAGCTCTTCTAACCTTACCCTTTCTCATAACCTCGATCTTCTCGATCTTAGGTGAGTTTACAGGCAAGATACGCTCAACGCCAACGCCATAAGAGATACGACGAATTGTAATTGTCTCAGAGAGTCCGCCGCCCTTACGTGCGATTACGTAACCCTCGAAGACCTGTACACGCTCACGAGATCCCTCTTTGATCTTGAGATATGCCTTAACATAATCACCGATCTCTACTTCGGGAAATGTATTCTTTACGTTCTCGCTCTCGATAACTTTTACCAAATCCATTTGAGTTTCCTCCTTCTCCTGCAGGCGTTCGTGAGATCCGATAATCCAGAGGACCGCCCTGATAACCGTATTAAAATATCATAAAGTCCTTCTCATGGCAAGCATTTTCTGCCATTCTGACTCAGTGACCTCTAATTTATCGAGCATATCGGGTCTTTTTACCCATGTTTCGACCAAAGATGCAATTCTTCGGTGTTCATCTATCGCAGCATCGTTACCGGATAACAGAACATCCGGGACTTTAATGCCATCCCATTCAGAAGGCATCGTATATGAAGGTGCTTCCAAAGTTCCGTCCATATGAGATTCATTAGTATAGGCATCCTCATTGGGAAGTACGCCTTCTATCATTCTCGATACAGAATCAATGATCACACAAGCGGCCAACTCACCGCCTGTAAGAACATAATCACCGATGGAGATCTCTTCATCACATATCTTATCAATGACTCTGCTATCGATACCTTCATAATGTCCGCAGATGATACAAAGCCTGTTCTTCTTTGACAGTTCCTTGGCTTTATTCTGTGTAAGTACACTTCCTTTGGGGCTTACATAGACTGTATAAGGTCTATCTTTCTCATTCTTCCAGAGGCTTTTCCAACAGTCATATACAGGCTGACTGTAGATAAGAAGACCTGTACCGCCTCCATAAACAGTATCGTCAATCTTTCCGTAAGAATTCGTACAGAAGTCACGGATGTTTACAGCATTTAATGAGATAACACCTTTCTTCAGTGCTCTGCCGGTAATGCTGCTCTCGATATTTGATTCAATCTGTTCAGGAAATAATGTCAGTACGTCAAACTTCATTCGTACATCTCATAAAGACCAACAGGAAGAGTACATTTAACAACGCCTTCCTCAGGTCTTACATCATAGAAAATCTCTTTGGCGAATGGAACAAGAAGATCCTGCTTACCTGCTCTTTGTATCATAACGATATGCTTGGGGCCGGACTTATAGACATCCTTAATTGTGCCCAGGGAACCTTTATCATCATCTGTAACCTCAAGGCCTTTAAGGTCCTCGATAAAGTAGCTTCCCTCCTTAAGCTTAACTGCATCCTTTCTGTCTACTGAGAGGAACTTTCCCTTATAAGACTCAGCCTTATCACGATCTTCACAACCCTCAATTCTAACCAGAACGCGATCTCTGTCGATCCTGGCATTCTTAATGGTTATCTCAGTCTCGTTATCAGCTTTCTCATCACACAGAAATGCGCTTTTGAGCTTAAGAAAACGACGGGCATCGTCCGTCAGAGGAAAGACAGTAACCTCTCCCCTGACGCCATGCGCCGCCGTGATTTTTCCGATAATAAGACGACCTGATGTCATCCTACAATATCTACGACAACCCTCTTACCGGTCTTAAGATACTTGGCCTTCATAATAGAACGGATAGCCTGAGCTCTCTTACCGTTCTTACCGATTATCTTACCCATATCTTCGGGTGCGACTGAAAGCTCGAAGATGACCGTGTTTCCACGTTCTGTCTTCTTAACCTTAACTTCATCCGGATTGCTTACGAGGGACTTAGCCATGTAAGTAAGTAATTCCATTTATGTCACCTCAGATAATGCCCTGCTTCTTCAAAATAGCACGAACTGTCTCTGTAGGCTGTGCACCGTTACCGATCCACTTCTTAGCTGCGTCAGCATCAATGGAAACCTGCTTGTCCTCAGAAGTCATAGGATCGTATGTACCGATCTCCTCGATGAAACGACCGTTTCTGGGGTATCTGGAATCAGCTACAACTACTCTGTAGAAAGGAGCCTTCTTCTTACCAAGTCTCTTCAAACGAATCTTTACTGCCATTTTTGTGTTCCTCCAAAAATTAATTATTTCTTTTTAATATTGATAAACCGCAAGGGTTAGATCACTTAGAAAAGTCCTCTTTTGCCAAAGCCACCGAAGCCGCCTAAGCCGCCGAATTTGCCGCCGGGGAATCCCTTAGGCATCTTAAGACCACCTTTGCCCATCTGCTTCATAAGCTTAGCGCTCTGATCATACTGTCTTATAAGGTTGTTTACATCCTGAACGGTTGTACCCGAACCCGCAGCAATTCTCTTTCTTCTTGAAGCATTAAGAATATTAGGATTCTTACGCTCCTTATTTGTCATGGATCTGATAATTGCGATATTCCTGTTCATAGTAACTTCGCCTTCATCAAGCTGTTCATCAGATACCTTACCGGCAACACCGGGAACAAGGCCGATGATATCCTTCATGGATCCCATCTTCTTCATCTGTTCGAACTGAGACAAAAGATCGTTCAGATCGAACTTATTAGACATCATCTTCTCAAGAGACTTAGCAGCCTCTTCCTGATCAATATTTGCAGAAGCTTTCTCGATAAGGGACATTACATCTCCCATACCAAGGATTCTGTCAGCCATTCTATCAGGATGGAAAACTTCGATCTTGTCGATCTTCTCACCTACGCAGATATACTTAATAGGCTTACCCGTCATCTTTCTGATTGAAAGAGCAGCACCGCCTCTTGCATCACCATCGAGCTTAGTCATGATGAAGCCGTCCATACCGATTGCTTCTTCAAAAGACATAGCTACGTTAACAGCTTCCTGACCAATCATCGCATCAACAACGAGGAGCTTCTCATCAGGATCAACAGCTTCATTAATCGCCTTAAGCTCATCCATCATCTCATCGTCGATGACTGTACGACCTGCAGTATCCACAATCAGGTAATTACAAAGCATGTACTTAGCTTTATCTATACCTTCCTTAGCGATCTTTACTGCATCCTTCTCATCAGTATTGATATAACAATCAATACCTGCATTATCTGCAAGAACCTTAAGCTGCTGAGCAGCTGCCGGTCTGTGTACGTCTACGGAAACTACCATGGGCTTCTTGCCATCCTTCTTAAGGATATTGGCAAGCTTAACAGCTGTAGTTGTCTTACCTGCACCCTGAAGACCATAAAGCATTACTACAGTAAAGCCCGTAGGAGAAGCAGCTATCTTTGCATTAACGGAACCGAGAAGCTCACTTAATGATTCATGTACGATCTTAACTATCTGCTGACCGGGAGTGAAACTGCCTTCGATATCAGCATTAAGACACTTCTCCTGCATGTCCTTAACGAAGTCCTTAGTAACCTGATAGTTAACATCAGCCTCGAGAAGAGCCATTCTGATCTGCTTCATCATATCTTTGATATCAGCTTCAGTAACGCGTGCTTTACCGCGCATTGAAGCCGTTATCTTCTGAAGCTTAGTTGACAGGCTCTCGAACATCTATTACTCCTCTATCTCATCGGAAAGCTTAGCTAATACTTTCCTTGCATCTTCATAATTCTTGTTATCTATAAGTGCAATCGCTTCGTTAACAGATTCCTTTTGTTCAAGAAATCTTCTGACAAGTCCCAGTTTCTGCTCATAGCCTTTAAGCTGGGACAAACCGCGCTTGACCTTATCATGCACACCTTGCCTTGATATCTCTTCCTCTTCTGCAATCTCAGCAAGAGAAAGATCATCATTAAGATACATATCAAGCGTAATGCGCATCTTATCGGTCAGAAGATTGCCGTAAAAATCCAATAAAAGACTGTCTTCAAAGGACTTCATAGTTCTCCTCCTACTGATAAGACCTTGAGAATAATATTACATGTAACCACAACTGTCAAGCATTTTTACTTGTCAGCTAATTATATAATAAAAAAGCCGCGGCCTGGACCGCGGCTTTTTGATGATCTTTACAACCTGATCAACCCTGCTCGAGTGCGAGAGTAACAGTTGTTCTGTCGCAAACCTCTGAGGGTCCGAAGTACTGGATAGCACCGGGATATGTGAAGCAAGTCTCAACTGCCCACTTATCTCTGTTAGCCTCGAAGTACTTGAAAGGCTTACCGTCGAGCTCAACAAGAGCCTTACGGATAACCGGCTTATCAGCACCGTTTCTTCTCTCGATGTTCATCATCTTTGTGATAGGCATACCGCCTGCAACCCACTCATCAGCAGACTTACTGATGTTGGAAACCTTTGACAGGTAACCTGTATAGCCATACTGGATAAGCATGAAAGCGTTGTAACCCAAGGAATAGCAGTAGTCTGCATCGAAGTTTGAAGGGAATGCACATCTGCCCTCGTAACCGAAGAAGTGATGGAGAGCGGAGAACTTGCCCTTATATGTGCCAGCAGCCTTTCTCTTAGCAAGCTCATTCTTTACGAGCTCGGAGAAGAGCTTCTCAGACTCGATGAGGGAAACCTGAACGTTACCATGAGGATCTCTCTCGAGGAAGAGCTGCTGCTGAATTCCGATAGGAAGAAGATCGAATACTGCGAATGCAGAAGCAGAAAGACCTGACTTGATGAAGTCATACTTAGCCTGCCAATCAGGGAGAGCATTGAACTGCTCTGTCTTCTCGCCTGCGAGGAGCTCGTTGATCTCAGCGATAAGAGCGGAGAACTCAGGAACGAACTCTACGATACCCTCAGGGATGATAGCAACACCGAAGTTGTCGCCGTTAGCTGCTCTCTTCTCAACAGAATCAGCGATGTAGTTTGTGATCTGAGAAAGAGACATGCTCTTAGCCTTAACTTCCTCACCGATGAGGCAGATGTTAGGCTGTGTCTCAAGAGCGCACTCAAGAGCAACGTGAGAAGCGGAACGGCCCATAACCTTGATGAAGTGCCAGTACTTCTTAGCGGAGTTAGCATCTCTCTCGATGTTACCGATAACTTCGCTGTATGTCTTTGTTGCTGTATCGAAACCGAAGGAAGCCTCGATATCCTCGTTCTTCAAGTCACCATCGATTGTCTTAGGGCATCCGATAACCTGAATACCTGTGTTGTTAGCAGCCATGTACTCAGCAAGAGTAGCAGCATTTGTATTAGAGTCATCACCACCGATGATTACGATAGCAGTAAGGCCGTTAACCTTAGCATTAGCTGCAACAGTCTCGAACTGCTCTACAGTCTCGAGCTTAGTTCTACCGGAACCGATAATATCGAATCCACCTGTATTTCTGTAAGCATCGATGAAATCATCATCAAACTCTACGAAGTCATTCTTAAGAAGTCCGTCAGGACCGCCCTTGAAGCCGAGAAGAACATTGCTCTTGTCAGCAGCCTTCAGAGCGTCATAAAGACCTGTGATAACGTTGTGTCCGCCGGGAGCCTGTCCGCCGGAAAGGATAACACCTACAACCTGCTTCTTAGCAGCTGATGTGTTAGCGCCCTTAACAAAAGTAATCTCGGGCTTTCCGTATGTATTGGGGAAAAGAGCCTTGATCTTATCCTGATCAGCTACACTTGCTGTAGCAGCACCTTCCTTAACGCAGATCTCGGAAACGCCGTTACGAAGCATTCCGGGAAGCTTGGGCTGATACTCATATCTTGCCTTCTGAAGCGGTGAAATATCCATGATATACACTCCTTTGGAAATAAAATTACCTTAAAATAATAATTAATCCCTCGTTAAAAGTAAATGCTTAAAGTTTTGACTTTTACTTGAATCGTCTAATGTAATACAATTATGCCATGTTAAGTGATTCACACATGCACACAAAAGCCTTTAGTTCCGATGCTTCACAGACCATCGAGGAGTTAATTAAGGCAGCAAAAGAACTCGGCATAGCTAACATATCTATTACCGAGCACTATGATATGGATTATCCTCATAAGGATGAGATATTTACATTTGACCTTGAAGAATACGGTAAGGTCTTCCCTTCATGGCGTGCTTTATCTGCTGAAAACAACGGTCCTTCTCTTAACATGGGAATTGAGATCGGTTGGCAGCCTCACCTTAATGAACGAATCAAGGACACTGTAGCAACTCTTCCCTTTGATACTGTAATACTGTCTAACCATCTTTTCAGAGGAATTGAGATCTTCTATAGCACAGAATGTGCTCACATTCCCCGTAAAGACAGAAACAAAGAATACATACGAACGCTTGTTAGAATGTGCACCGAATTGGACGATTATGACATCCTTGCCCATTACGACTATATCAACAGATATATTGATAATAAGGAATCTGCCGTCTTCTATAAGGACTGCCCCGAAGAATTCGATAAACTGTTCGATGTGCTTATAACCAAAGAAAAAGCACTGGAGATTAATACCAGCTCTATTAACAGTCAGATTTTAAAAGGATCATCTTATGTTATGCCTGATCCTGAACTTATCAGGCGTTATATAGCCATGGGCGGAAAACTCATCACTATCGGTTCAGATGCGCATAAATCAGAGAACATCGGCATTCACTTCGAGAAGACCGCCAAGTATCTTAAAGCTCTTGGTGTATCCGAGATTTATTATTACAAGAACAGAGAACCCATATCGGATCCGGAATTCTTAACTATCTGATTCAACTGTCCAAGGTCTTACATCAATCGGAGGATCATCCGGATAAATGATGTAATCGGTATAGTTATCAATATAACGATTAAGTTCAGTTATATCATCCGTACCCATAAAGCAGTCATAGATATCTCCTCTGAAGGTATTATGAGGAACGATATCATCATTAGATCCTTCATAATTGCAGCAACCGCTGATAAGCGAACAGTTAAAAGAAACTATCTGATTGGTATACATACCAGACAAATGACCATAATTAGCACATCCGAGTATTCTTCCGGATGAGAAGTTATCAGCGATACCGCCGCATCTGATCATCGCATAAAGATCAGCTTTGTTATAGCAATTGATGATCATGGCATCAGTATTACCGTCAGTAGATGCAAAGCTTCCGACATAATCGCCTGATATTCTTCCACTCTCGATACCAAGGTTCATAACAACGCCGCCGAGCTTTCCAAACAATCCGACAAATTCACAATCAAGTTTATTGGCATCAATATGAAGGTTATAGATTTTGTGTCCGCCACCGTCATAAATACCTCTGAACATATAACCGCTGTCCAATGTACCTATCGGAGTAAAATTATCACACGATGACATATCTATATCTTCAGTCTGCATAAAGTAAACCTGGAAGAAATAGTTACCGTTATTAACAGCATCAGAGAACTTGATAAGATCATCAGCGCTACTTATAAGATAAGGATCTTCATAAGTACCGCTTCCTGCGAATTCATAATGGTCATCCCACTCCCTGAAGACTTGGAAGTTCTGCCACTCATTAACTTTACCCCAGCACCACCATACGATAACTGCAGCAAGAGCTATTCTTACAATGTAAGAAAGCCCAAGAAGAGATGACTTAATTACCCATTTCCAATTAATCGTCAACTTTCCACACCTCTTCATAATAGATACATACGTTATCGGCTACCATCTGGTTGTAATTATCATAAACAACGATAAATACACCCTGATGATTCGTACCCATAAGATTCCAGCCGTCATAGAAACAGCCATCAGTAGTTAAAGCAAAGTAATGATTACCCGCAACCTTATCATAATAAAGGCCGTTCTCGTCAGCTTCTAATACAGTGGTATTCCCGCCTTGGATCAAATACCGTCGGCTGTCATACGGTCGTTCACATTGTATCCCGTGAACATTAAGATAGGTTATCAATGACTCAGACATCATAGATACATCTGTAAGAGCAATGAATATCTCATAATCATCATTAAGAGATGTCAGGTGATTGATGTAGTCATCGAGATCAAAGGTCTTGTACAGGATATAATTATCTACACGGGTCTCAAGATATCTATAGTTCTCGTCCCATGAATCGTAAAGACCAGTCTCATCACCACGACGGTCAGGCATGTCAAAATGCTCTTCAATATACTCACCCATAAATGATGTAAACTTGCGGTTACCGCTGTAATTAAGATGACCGATATCTCCAAAGTCATAAGCAAAATCGATTCCAATCTCATCGTAATACTCGTTGAAATCAATAAACTCAACACCATACTCCTCTGCTATCTGACCTGCATAGAGATAATGAGCTCTAGAAAGATCGTTATAACCGGCATCAGGTGAAACTACTATTACCAAAGGTATTCCAACCTCCTGACAGTACTCGATTATCTGTCTGTAATAGTATTCCATCTTATTGGTCATAGGGATCGGATCAACATCCATATCAAACTGAGGCTCAGTCATAAAATCAGTATGCAGATAATCGTAGAAGCCTTTCCAGTTATCTGTTCTTATGCTGTCACCAAGATCTGAAGCCACATCAGTGATAGTAAGTTCAGAATACCTGTTGTGATACTCTTCGAACAGCAAACTGTAATCGATGATACCGTCTGTATCACTTACGCTGGCTCTGATAGACTCGAGCTTATTCATATTCATATGCATTCCGGATACATTGTTGATGATGGTTCCGTGCTCACTGAAATCATAATCAAGATCGCAAGCTAATGCTTCAAGTACAATAAGATTAGGCGTCTGTGTCTTTAACGCTTCGCGTATGTAGTAATAAGAATTCCAGAAAGGCTGCAAAGAACCGCCGATGACAAATGAAGGAATACCAAACTCGTCCCAAAGAACACCGGTATTCATATCGACGAAGGTATGTGAACTGCCTACTATCAGCATATCTATACTGTTCTCGGGCTGGGCATAGAAAGTCTCCATCATTAAAGAACCGTCATAGCTCTTCTTATGAAGCCACATATTCCATGTCTCAAGAAGGATGGCGACCAAGAGTAAGAAAGCTATTACTCTTACGACATTCTTAATTGATTTAAGTATGTTCATGACAACAGTCTTCATTCACACCCTCCTAGAACTGCAAGTAAATAAAGTCTGCTGCATCGAATGCAGGTCCATAGATACCGAACGTCAATACTGTAAAGAACAGGATTATTATCACAGCCCATCTGAAATACCAAGGCTGGGCTATCATAATATCCCCGATAGACTTATCTGTTTTCTTTCTGGCGATGTCCATAACGAGCAGGACAAGAAGTGCGATAAACAGGATATTAAACTCCTTACGGTCAAGGCCGAGATTGTAAAGGCCGTCATTAAACAGAACCCACAGGTCAGGTTTCATGAACATCCTTCTAATGATCTGATTAGCCATATTAAAATCCGTTATGCGGAAATATACCCATGCAAGGTCAACGAGAACAAAAGTAACAAGTCCCTGGCAGAAACGGTAGCCGAAGCTGTCTGTCTTAGCGTGTGTTACGGCGTTTATCTTTTTTCGAGCAGGCAAAGTAATGTCATCTGCTACCTGTAAGGCGCCATGTATGCCTCCCCAAAGGATAAAGTTCATACCTGCTCCATGCCAAATGCCGCTTACAAGGAACGTTATGATGACATTAATGTACTTACGAAGCTTGGAGCATCTGCTTCCTCCTAAAGGAATGTAAACATAATCACGAAGCCACGAGCTTAATGATATATGCCATCTTCTCCAGAACTCCTTAACACTCAAAGACAGATACGGAGCATTGAAGTTATCAAAGACATCAATTCCCATTAACTTCGCACAGCCCATGGCGATCGTTGAATAACTCATAAAATCGCAGTAGATCTGAATTGAATAACAAACAGATGCAAAGATCAACTCTACAGAGCCATATTTGAAGAAGTTACCATAGACGTTATCAACAATCATCGCAATTCTGTCAGCGATAACCATCTTTGCAAACAAGCCCCATACCAGTAATGTGATACCGTTACTCATACGGTCGGCATCAATTACCTTTACCTTATGGAGGTTCTTAAGCTGAGGAATAAGATGATCCGCTCTCTCGATAGGACCTGACATGATACAAGGGAAAAAGCATGTAAACAGAGCATAGTAGAAAGGATTCTTCTCTGCATGGATCTTTCCTCTGTATACGTCAAACAGATAACCCGTTGAAGTAAAGATAAAAAACGATATACCAAGAGGCATCAGCAGATCAAAATCCGTACTGATGGGTGCACCGCCGCCTGAAGTGATCGTAGGATTGATAAGCTCTATAAAGAACTTAGTGTATTTAAAGTAAAACAGCATTCCGAAGTCAGTGATAAGACCGGACACAAGGAAGAATACTCTTAGGATCTTAAGCTTGCCTTTTGAAGGGATAGCATCCATTAGCACAGCTGCTGACCAAGACATGACAATAGCAAGGAAAAGATAGTTAGACTGTTCAGCAAAGGGTTCTTCTACATTTTTAAAACAATAGAAGAACAGGCTGCTCGCCAGTATCCACCAAACTCGGACCCTGGGCGGCAACACATAAAATACGACCAACACTACTACAAAGAACAGTGCAAATTGGATCGAATTGAACAGCAACCTTTAACTCCCCCCGAGTAGTGATTATACACTATTTAGCTCATAAAACACTCTTCAGATCATCAAGCCATAACTTTGAGACTGCATCCGAAGGCATTCTCCAGTCACCTCTTGGTGATAAAGTAACAGTTCCCACCTTAGGTCCATCAGGAAGACAAGAGCGCTTAAACTGCTGATTAAAGAACCTGCGGATAAAGGTCTCTTCCCACTTATAGATCACATCTGGTGTAAACTGACCGTCAAAAGCTATGCAAGCCAGACGATATATCTTAGAAGGCTTGAAGCCCCACCTTAAGAAATAATACAGATAGAAGTCATGAAGATCATAAGGTCCTACGAGATCCTCAGTCTTCTGACTGATCTGACCATTCTCATCCGGGGGCAACAGTTCCGGAGAAACAGGAGTATCAACAATATCCTTAAGTACAGAAGAAAGCTCGCCTTCTGTTCTTGCAGACTCGAACGAGACAATGTGTCTTACCAAAGTCTTAGGGATGGACGTATTAACTCCATACATAGACATATGGTCACCATTGTAAGTAGCCCAACCAAGTGCAAGCTCTGACAAGTCACCAGTACCAATGACGATACCGCCGTTCTTATTAGCAATATCCATCAGGATCTGTGTTCTCTCTCTTGCCTGGGAGTTCTCATAAGTAACATCATGAACTGACTCATCATGCTCAATATCTTCAAAATGCTGTCTTACAGCAAGCTTAATATCAACAGTCTTAAGTGTAACTCCGTAAGCTTCAGCAAGCTTCTCTGAATTACCCTTAGTTCTTGCTGTGGTACCAAAACCCGGCATCGTTACAGCGATTATGCCTTCCCTAGGAATCTTCAAAAGATCAAAGGCATGAACTGTTACGATTAAAGCGAGAGTGGAATCAAGACCGCCGGAAAGACCGACTACTGCACACTTACCATTAATATGCTTAAGTCTTGTAGCAAGACCTGCAGCCTGCATTGTAAGTATCTCATCACATCTGCCTGTAAGATCAGAAGATACAGCAGGAACAAAAGGATGATCCGCGATCTTTCTTATAAGCTTAAGATCAGTCTCAGGCTCAGTATCAAAATATACGATGCTTAAAGGCTCGTCAGAGCTTTCAAACGTATTTCTCATTCTGTCGTGAGCTATCCTTTGAAGATCAATATCAGCATAGATAACACCCGATTCACCGAAACACTCAGATTCAGCAAGTTTGGAGCCATTCTCACATATGATTCTGTGACCGGCAAAGACCATATCCTGAGTTGATTCTCCGAAGCCGCAGTCAGAATATATGTAACCGCTGATAAGTCTTCCCGACTGCATCGTTACAAGATTCTCTCTATACTGCCTCTTACCTATAACTTCATCAGAAGCAGAGAGATTGCATATGATCATCGCTCCGGACTTAGCAGCCTTTACTGAAGGAGGATCTGCCACCCAAAGGTCTTCGCAGATCTCAACTCCGAACGTGAACTCCTCATAAGTCTCATTACGGAAAACAAGATTACCGAACGGAACTCCGTCCTCAGTCTCATCTTCCCCTTCAAAAGCGTTAAAGTAACGGTTCTCGTAGAATTCAGAATAGTTAGGAATAAACCTCTTCGGCACATAACCAATAACTTCGCCTTTTGAAATTACTGCAGCAACGTTATAAAGCTTGCCCTCGAATTTATAAGGCAGACCTACAACTATAGTAAGATTTGTCTCACATGTAGCTTCAGCAATATCGTAAAGTCCTCTTAAAGCAGACTCGAGCAGCTCATCCTGCAAAAACAGGTCACCACATGTATAGCCTGTTACAGACAATTCAGGGAAAACCAGAAGCGAACACTTCTGCTCATCGGCTTCCATACAGTATCTGACAATCTGCTCTACATTAAAGTCTACGTCTGCAACTTTAACTTCGGGTGATGCCGATCCGACTCTGATAAAACCGTCCTTCATAATTCCCCCTCCAATTACTTAAGTTCTGTAGCTGCCGTTGATCTTTACATAATCATAGGAGAAGTCACATGTAAACATACGGTCATATGCATCCCCCTCCTGAAGCTTTATCTCAACATGAATATCGTGCTCATGAAGCATCTTCGCAGCTTCATCCTCATCGAAAGGTACACATACACCATCATGGAAGAACAGCATTCCTCCTACAAGGATATCGATCTTATCAGGGTCAAACTTTGCTCCTGAGTAGCCGACAGCCGTAAGTACACGGCCGATATTGGCGTCCTCGCCAAAGAAAGCAGTCTTGCAAAGAGGAGATCTTGCAACAGCAGTTACGATAAGCTTTGCATCATACTCATCTTTAGCACCAAAGACTTCAATCTCGATAAACTTGGTAGCACCTTCGCCGTCAGCAGCAAGCATTCTTGCAATGTCATAAGACAGCTCCTCAAGAGCTTCCTCGAAAAGCTTAAGGTCTTCACTGTCCTTCTCTATAACAGCACCGGAAGCACCGTTAGCCATTACTACCACCATATCGCACACAGAAGTATCACCGTCAACAGTTACTCTGTTGAAAGTGTGCGCTACAGCCCTCTTCAAAGCATTCTGCAGAAGATCCTTCTCGATATCAGCATCAGTCGTAAAAATGCCGATCATTGTTGCAAGATTAGGATGAATCATTCCTGATCCCTTTGCCATACCTGCAATCGTTATTTCTTTACCGTCTTTAAGAGTAATAGTTGCTGCAACTTCCTTAGGCACTGTATCAGTAGTCATCATGCCGTATTCAGCATAATGAGCGTTCTTAGCATCAGCGGAGAGACCGCTTACAAGTTCGGGAACCTTATTGATGATCTTCTCGTAGGGAAGTCTGGTACCGATAACACCTGTCGAAGCCGTGAGGATCTCATCAGATGTGCATCCGAGTTCATCGGCAACAGCCTTAGCAACTCTGTCTGCATCCTCTTCACCAACCTTACCCACACCGGCGTTGGCATTCTTACTGTTAACAATCATAGCTCGCATCTTGCCGCCCTGATCGATCTTCTTGATGCTTCTTACCAGAGAATGGCCTTTAACAAGATTAGATGTATACACACCTGCTACTGTCGCGGGTGTATCGGATTCTACCAAAGCAACATCGAGAACAAGAGATTTCTCGACATCAGGATTAACGTTAGCTGCATTAGACTTAAGCCCTGCAACTACACCGTTAGCCCTAAAGCCTTTAGGTAAAGTTATGTAAGCTTCTTCAATTGATTCCATTATTACTACTGTCCGCCTTTATTAATGATGGAAGAGTCTTATGCCTGTAAATGCCATAGCCATGTCGTACTTATTGCATGTCATTATGACATGATCATCTCTGATGGAACCGCCAGGCTCAGCAATGTACTTAACACCGCTCTTATAAGCTCTCTCGATGTTGTCACCGAACGGGAAGAATGCATCAGAACCCAAAGCAACGTCAGTATTCTTAGCAAGCCACTCCTTCTTCTCAGCATCTGTAAGAACCTCAGGCTTCTCCTTGAACAGAGTCTGCCATGTACCGTCTCTTAATACGTCGTCATGCTCATCAGAGATATAAACGTCGATAGTATTGTCTCTGTCAGGTCTTCTGATATCGTCAACGAACTTAAGTCCCATAACCTTAGGATGCTGTCTTAACCACCAGATATCAGCCTTGTTACCTGCAAGACGCGTGCAGTGGATTCTTGACTGCTGTCCGGCACCGATACCGATAGCCTGACCGTCCTTAACGTAGCAAACAGAATTACTCTGTGTGTATTTTAAAGTGATAAGTGAGATAAGAAGATCGATCTTCTTGTCATCAGGAATCTCCTTATTATCTGTAACGATATTTGTAAGAAGATCATTATTGATATCAAGCTCATTTCTTCCCTGTTCGAAAGTAACACCATATACCTGCTTCTTCTCGATGGGCTCAGGCTTGTACTCGGGATCAATCTTGATAACGTTATAAGTACCCTTACGCTTTGTCTTAAGGATCTCAAGGGCTTCATCTGTGTAATCAGGAGCGATGATACCGTCGGAAACTTCGCGTGCGAGCATCTTAGCTGTAATAGCATCACATGTATCAGACAAAGCTACGAAGTCACCGTAAGAACTCATTCTGTCTGCGCCTCTTGCTCTTGCATAAGCACAAGCGATCGGAGAAAGCTCACCAAGATCATCAACAAAATAGATCTTTGCTTCAGTCTCAGAAAGAGGCTTACCTACTGCAGCACCTGCAGGAGATACATGCTTGAAAGAAGTAGCTGAAGGAAGACCTGTAGCCTTCTTAAGCTCCTTAACAAGCTGCCATCCGTTAAAGGCATCGAGAAGGTTGATGTAACCGGGCTTACCGTTAAGAACTTCGATAGGAAGCTCGGAACCATTCTCCATATAGATTCTTGAGGGCTTCTGGTTGGGATTACAACCGTACTTAAGCTGCATTTCGTTAGACATTTCTTATACTCCTTATACGTTCTTATTAACAATTCTTGTTTCAGCTTCACCTGTAGCGATGTCGATAAACTTAACATACAAGGAAACCTTGTTTTCCTCATTGAGGCTCGTCCAGAGCATATCTGTGAACGAGTCGATATCATCAGCATCAATGCCAATCTTCTCAGGCTCACCCTCGAAGCTCGGGAGAGGATTACCGTCACCCATATATGTGTGTATGAATCTTCCGTCACCTGCAAGAGGATTGCTGTAAGCAAATGTATATCTCTGGCAGGAATCGGGATTGCCGTCAGCAGACTTCAGGATAGACATTGCATAGTTGAACTCACCGTTCTCTACATGAAGAATACCTGAGATTCTGGGAGTATAGTTCGGAGCATCATCCTCGAACTCACGTCCGCGAAGACTCATCTCGAATGTCTGCTGTTTATCCATATTCTCGTAGATTGTATCTGTCTGATCGCCGTTAGTAACGATAGTCTTGTTACCGAGAACTCTTACAGGAGAATAAATGATGAGGTGCGGATCAGAAAGCTTTGAAGGATCGAAAGCTTCAGTCTTGATTCCGTCTTCAGTAGCAGTAAACACACGGTTTCTGGAGTTTACGCTTCTACCCATAATAAAGTAAGCTGTTACAGCCTTCTTGCCGTCTGCGGACTTACCGATGATAATTCCTCTTCCGGGATATGCGTTTGACTTTAAAAGATCTGAGATGTTGTACTTTTCCATAATGTCATTCCTTTACATATGCAATATTATTTTTGATTTCTACTTTACCCTCTGCGAAAAGGCTTATAGCCTTAGGCAGAATAACCTGCTCACACTCTTTCATGATTCGCTTCTGGAGCACTTCCGGAGTGTCATCAGGAAGAATATCAACACATTTCTGAAGAAGTATCGGGCCCTCGTCGTAATTCTCGTTAACGAGATGAACAGTTGCGCCTGATACCTTAACGCCTCTGGCAAGCGCAGCTTCGTGAGGCTTGATACCGTACATACCCTTACCGCAGAAAGACGGAATCAAAGCAGGATGAATATTGATTATCCTGTTACTGAATTCCTTTACTGTCTTAGCGCCGAGAAGTGACAGGTAACCCGCAAGAACTATAAGCTCTGCACCAACTTCCTTAAGCTTATTAACAACAGCATCATCCCACTCTTCTCTTGAAGGATAAGACTTAGCCGACATAACGACTGAAGGAATGCCATTATCAGAAGCTCTTGTAAGCGCATAAGCACTTTCATTAGAAGCAATTACAAGAGCAATCTCGACATTCTTCAGTTCACCGCTGTTGATTCGGTCGATTATAGCCTGAAGATTAGTGCCTCCGCCTGAAACAAATACCGCTATCTTCATAAGTTAGTCACCTGATGAACGCTCTTCTCGAAGCTTGCAGGCTTACCGGCTACATAGTTACCGTCGAAGCAAGCAGAACAAGTATCACAAATGATATCGCCGAGAGCCTCCTTAAGACAATCAAGGCTGATATACCCAAGTGAATCAGCACCAATCATCTCGCCAATCTGTTCTACAGTCATATATGTAGCAGGAAGATCCTTATCAGAAGAAGCATTAACGCCATAGCAGCAAGGATACTTTACTTCAGGAGAAGCAAGTCTTACATGGACTTCAGAAGCACCATTATCCTTAAGGAAGCGGATGATATGCTTTGTTGTAGTACCACGAACTAGTGAGTCATCAACGATAGCAATTCTCTTGCCCTTGATAGCTTCCTTAAGTACAGCAAACTTCATTCTTACTGCAAGTTCTCTTTGCTCCTGTGTGCTCTTAATGAACGTTCTTCCTACATATCTGTTCTTGAGAAGGCCCATTCCGTAAGTTACTCCTAGACCATCTGCAAAACCCAAAGCGGCAGCATTACCTGAATCAGGAGCGCCGATTACGAGATCGCACTCACAGGGATGAAGCTTGGCAAGAGCCTTACCTGCTTCATATCTTGACTTAAATACATTAGTACCATCTATAACGGAATCAGGACGGGCTACATAAACATACTCGAAGATACATACCTTACCGTTCTTGATTCTCTCACTCTGATCAATCTGATCATTAAAGTAAACACTGGACTTCTCATCCTTAGAGATGGAAAGAATCTCACCGGGCTCAAGATCTCTTATGTACTCAGCGCCGAGAGCATCGAAAGAACAGTTCTCAGAAGCAACCATCCACTCATTTCCTCTCTTACCGAGAGACAGAGGTCTTAATCCGTAAGGATCACGAACAGCAATGAGCTTATCCTCAGTCATGATGATCATGGAATATACACCCTGAAGTTCCTTCATAGTCTTCAGAAGAGCCTCTTCAGTTGTCTCTGTAACTACACGGTTTCTGGAGAACAAAGACAGGATAAGTTCAGTATCAGTATTTGTCTGGAAGATCGCGCCCTGATTCTTAAGCTCTTCCCTTATCTGCTCTGCATTAAGGATTACAGAATCACAGCTCAAAGCGATATTGCCAACTCTGGACTTAATAACAACCGGCTGGATACCGTCAGGTCCGATGATACCGTCTGCGCCTCTGGCATGAGCAATTGCACAGTTACCGCCCAAAGCATTGAGAGTTACCTCATCAAAGATGTCAGCTACCATTCCGTCTCTCTTATGAAGAAGGAATGTGCCATTATTGTTGATAGCAATACCTGCAGCTTCCTGACCTCTATGCTGTAAAGAGAAAATACCGTAATAAGCTGTACTTGCTGTTCCCTCATCAATACCGGATCTGTTGATAACACCGAATATACCGCTCATATTAAATTCCTGCCTCCTTTAACTTTTCCTGAAGCTTGTTTTCTTTTGTATCTACAGAAGAAGCGAGCTCCTTCTTATAGTCGAGAAGTTTACCTGCCAGTGTCTCATCACTTGTTGCAATGATCTGGGCTGCAAGAATAGCAGCGTTAGAGCCACCGTCAATAGCTACTGTAGCAACAGGAATACCGGTAGGCATCTGAACAGTTGCATAAAGAGCATCAACACCGTTAAGAGCTCCGCCCTTACAAGGAACACCGATAACAGGAAGAATAGTATTGGAAGCCAAAACTCCTGCAAGATGAGCTGCAAGACCGGCTGCAGCAATAATAACTGCGAATCCGTTATCTTTTGCCTCAGCTGCAAGCTTATGTGCTTTATCCGGGCTTCTGTGAGCAGATGCAATATGCACCTCATACTCGATACCAAACTTCTTAAGGATCTTAAAACATCCTTCCATAACCGGGAAATCTGAATCAGAACCCATAATAATCAATACTTTTTTGCCTGTCATATATACACCTTCCTTATTTATTCATCTTCTTGATTCCAATTAAGTCTGTCCATTACGCGATAATAATCATCAGATTCCCAATCGTACGGACGCGGGCAGTAATCATTCGATGTGAAACTCGTCTGACTGTATGGAACAACTGTCAGATTATACTGTTCAACATAGGAATTTGTCTCATCCATAACAAACTCACATCTGACTATGCATGTATCAGGATCAGAAAGACCTGTATTACCGCCAAAACAGAAATTAGAAAGACTATATAAGATATATCTTCCGTTATAGACCTCGATAGGTTCAAGTCTGTGAGGATGCGCACCTACAACGATATCAACACCGTAATCGATAAGTGCGTGACCTACATATATCTGATCGTTTGTAGGTTCATAATATCTTTCTATACCCCAATGGCATGAAGCGATGATAATCTGACAACCTTCTGCCCTTAATTCATCAATCAAAGGATATGCTGTGGCTGCAGTATCGCCATTACCGATCATATCTATACCAAACATTCCGATCTTAATGCCACGTACTTCATATATGGCAACCTGATGCTGATTACTCCAAAGTATACCGGCATCTTCAAGAGTCTGCTGAGTTGTGATAAGACCGTCTTCCCAGTAATCATAACTGTGATTATTAGAAAGATTAACTGCCTCTATACTGCCGTTTATCAGCATCTGAACACTTTCAGGAACATTTGCAAACACGAATTCCTTTGTCATATGAGAAGCTGTCTCATCGCCGTATGTGCCTTCGAAATTCGCATATGTCAGATCATCTGTAGCAAGATAATCAGCACAATTCTGGAAACAATAATTCCAATCTCCGTCAACAACAGCATCAAAGCTGCCCGGAGCTCCGCTCCAAGCCAATGCGTCAGCCAATGTAAGATCGCCTAAGAAACTAACAACAATGTGCTCAGGTGCCGGAGTCGGCGTAGGAGTGTTAGTAGGTACCGGCGTAGGCGTCGGGGTAGCTGTTGGAACCGTCGTTGCTACAGTTTCGGTTACTGCTACAGTTTCATTAACCGTATTAATTAATGAGCATGACGTAAATACAAAGGACATAGTCATCCCCATTAACAACGAAACTAATAACAATATAGAGACTCTCTTACTCACGATTATGTGCTGTAGCCTCCCTCGGGGATATCAAAATCACGTCCGAGTATCAAGGATCTAACGAACAGACCTGAATCAGAAAGCATCTCATCAGGCCAATGACCCGCAGACTTTTGCTCTACAGTAAATTGATTGGAATACAGCCTCAATGCATTGGAACTCTCAAGTATCGCTGTTCCGATAGACCAGTTACACCATGAGATATTATTGGCATCAAGGAATTCCATCCATTCAAGAGTCTCTGTATAGAAAACACCGCTGTTACCGGAATCCATTGAAACTCCCCACTCTGTGCAGAAGATCGGCAATCCGTTATCGATAGCAGTCTGCGCCTTATCTCTATGATCCTGACCGTGGGATCCGGCATAGAAGTGCAGCGTATACATAATATTATCACCATCAATAGGATTCAAAGATGCTACATCTACGTCCTGGCTCCACGTAGGAGTTCCAACAATGATGATATTATCGGGATCGTTCTCTCTGATAGCTTCAATAACTGTCTCTGCATAAGGCTTGATGCAGTTATCCCAATCAACAGGAGAATCAGGATCATCATATCTCATGCCGTTAGGCTCATTACATACTTCATAGATAACATTCGGATAATCACCATAAAGTGCGGATATTCTCGAGAAGAAATCGACAGCATCTTCCTGATATTCAGTAGGATCTCCATCAAACAGGATATGCCAGTCAACGATTACATATACACCATGTTCGATCAGTGTATCCATATAACCGCATACTTCATTGAAATATCTTTCAGGGAAATAAGTATAGCCGTTATCAAGGCCATGTGAAGTCATGGCTAGTCTTATAACCGTGCAACCCCAGTCCTGAATAAGAGTATCGCATACATCATCATTAAAGAACTGGAAACAGGACTGAAGTCCACCGCTGCTCATACCCTTAAGCTGAACAGGAACACCATATTCATTAACAAGCTGAGTTCCTTCAACATGAAGCTGACCATTAACTTCTACAGGAACATCAAGAACCTGAGGAGTACTGCAAGGACCAAGAGTAGCTTCTGTCTGCTCAGAAGTTTCTACAGGAACAGTCTCTTCCAAAGTCTCGGAAGTGGCAGTTGTAGACGGAACAACCGGAAGAGTCTCAGGCGGAAGTTTGGATGAACAAGCACAAAAAACAATGGAAACGCAGACTGTTAAAGCAACTGCAGCATTCAGAAATCTAAGTTTCATAGTGGCTCCACTCCCAAAAAGATAAAATCAGTATATAATTTTAACAGGCCTAATTCAACAATTCTTTATTATAATAATAAGGCGAAGTGTTGACGATGATTTGAATATTTGTCATACTTTGTTAACAAATTAAATTATGTCAAGATATATAATTGTTTTAGAAGTAAGAAGTAAGGAGATATAGGAATGTCAAGAGTAGACAGTTTACGTGGTAAGATTATGAAGCTGGCCGCTAAGGGCAAGCTGGATGGTCTTGTAAAGCTCTCAGGCGATTCCGATGAGGATGTACGTACAGAAGTTGCGATCGCGATGGGACAGATAAGGACCTACGAATCCGGTATGGCTCTTATTCCCTTGCTTCGTGATTCTTCGCCTTCTGTCAGGGCCGCGGCTGCTACATCTGCTGCTGATATCGGTGCTAAGCACTGTGAAGAGTACGTTAAGAAACTTGCTTTCGCAGACTCCGACCCTAACGTAAGACAGATTGCTAAGAACGCATTCGATAGACTTAAGGATAGATTAGTCTGATATAACAACTGCATAATTAAAGGTCCGTCTGATTCAGACGGACCTTTTTATTTTAGTCTTCTGTTTTAACTACGATATTATCTTTATCCTTATATATCGAATGATCAGGAACTATTCCCCTAACCATTGATAGCGGATAGATATTTGTATTGGGACCGACTACGGTACCGGGATTAAGTACTGAATTACAACCAACTTCAACGTTGTCACCGAGCATAGCACCAAACTTACGAAGACCGGTCTCATATGCTCTGCCTTCACCCTTAACAACGACATTCTTACGGTCTGCCTTAATATTTGAAGTAATGGCACCGGCACCCAAGTGAGCTTTATAACCGAGGATAGAGTCGCCGACATAATTATAATGAGGAACTTCTACTTTATTAAAAAGGATTACATTCTTAAGCTCGGTGGAATTTCCGACAGTAGCTCCGTCACCTACAATAGCTGACTCTCTGATGAATGCACAATGTCTTACCTTTGCACCTTTGCCGATAATTGCGGGACCATGGATATAAGCAGAAGGAAAAACCTCAGCGTCTTTAGCAATCCATACATCCTCTCCTACCTTATCGTATTCATCGGGACTCAAAGTGGGGCCGATCTTCAAAATAAAGTCCTTGATCAAAGGAAGAACTTCCCAAGGATAGGTACAACCTTCGAACAATTCCTTAGCAATAGTCTCGTCAAGGTTATACATATTACTGATAAGTGCTGTTTCCATAAATAATCTCCCGTTAGGATAAAATCAATCAGCTGTCAAACCTTCAGCCTTAATTACATCAATTAGCTGATCAACATACTTCTCACATAATTCATCAGTTGATGCTTCAACCATAACACGGATCTTAGGTTCAGTTCCTGAAGCTCTTAAGAGCATTCTTCCGTTACCGTTAAGCTCTGCATTTACCTTAGCTACAGCAGAAACTACAGCAGCATTCTCCTGAGCTTCTTTCTTATCCTTAACAACAACATTCTTAAGGCACTGAGGGTACTTCTTCATCTCGCCTGCGAGCATAGACAAAGGAAGCTTCTTATCGAGCATAGCCATCATTACCATAAGTGAAGTCAGGATACCGTCACCTGTAGTTGCATACTTACCGAAAATGATATGACCGGACTGCTCTCCGCCTAAGATATAGTGATTCTGCATCATGTTTTCAGCTACATACTTGTCTCCGACATTAGTCTTCTCAGTTCTGATGCCGATAGCTTCGAAAGCCTTATAAAGGCCCATGTTAGACATGATAGTAGTTACTACCGTGTCGCCATCAAGCTGACCGCACTCTTTGAGATACTTACCGCACAGATACATAATCTGGTCTCCATCGATCTCATTACCGTGCTCATCAACACAAAGACACCTGTCTGCATCACCGTCATAAGCAAAGCCAACATTAAGGCCATTATCCAAAACATGCTTCTTAAGGCCTTCCATATGAGTAGATCCGCAGTTGAGGTTAATATTAACTCCGTCAGGTGTGTTGTTGATTACATACACCTTCGCACCAAGAGCTTCATAAACAGCTCTTGCGATATTCCATGAAGCTCCGTTAGCACAATCGAGACCAACCTTCATACCGTTAAAGCCTCTTGTAGGTATAGACATAAGATATCCGATATAACGGTTTCTTCCCGAAGCGTAATCTACTACATTACCCATCTTCTCTCTCTTAGCAAGAGGAAGATTCTCAATCTCACCATCGATATAAGCCTCAATCTGCTCTTCAATCTCAGGCTCGATCTTCTGACCGTTAGCTCTCATGATCTTAATACCGTTATCGTAAAAAGGATTATGAGAAGCTGAGATCATTACACCGCAGTCAAAACCATCTGTTCTGCAGCAATATGATACTGAAGGCGTAGTAGAAACATGAAGAAGATATGCATCAGAACCCGAAGAAGTTATTCCACTGGATAATGCATACTCAAGCGTATATGAACTTCTTCTTGTATCCTTACCAATGATTATTCTTGCTCTGCCATCCTCGTGCTGCTGTCCGTAATACCAACCCAGATAGCGGCCGATCTTAAAAGCTTTAGCAGAAGTAAGCACTTCATTTGCTTCTCCTCTGAAGCCGTCAGTACCAAAATACTTTCCCATAACACACTCCTTAGTTTTATTCTACAGTAACACTCTTAGCCAGATTTCTCGGCTTATCGACGTCACAACCCTTGTTAACAGCCATATAGTATGCAAACAACTGACAAGGCAGAACGCCCAAAACAGGTGCAAATATATCATCACAATCAGGGATAATGAACTTCTCATCACAAGAGAAATCATCCTTTCCGATTCTTTCAGGAACGATAGCCAATACAGTAGCTCCACGGGTTCTGACTTCCTTGATATTGGATTCCATCTTTGAAGCAAGCTCTACCTGAGTCATAGGGGCAACAACCAATGTTCCCTCCTCGATCAACGCGATAGTACCATGCTTAAGCTCACCGCCTGCATATGCCTCTGAATGGATATATGAGATCTCCTTAAGCTTTAATGAAGCCTCCATTGACAGATAGTAATCCAAACCTCTGCCTATAAAGAAGATTGAATCAGCGTTGAACTCTTTAGAAGCAAATCTCTGAATCTGATCCTGCTTATTAAGAATGGCTTTAATCTTGTCAGGAATGGCAAGAAGCTCATTCAGATAATTCTTATACTGCTCCTGACTGATCTTATCCAATGTATATGCGAATTTGATCGCCATGAGATACATACATCCAAGCTGAGTTGTATAAGCCTTTGTTGATGCTACGGAGATCTCGGGACCTGCAGCTGTATAAAGAACATAGTCAGCTTCTCGTGCAATTGTACTGCCGATGACATTAACAACAGCAAGTGTCTTGCTTCCCTTCTCTTTTGCAAGCTTCATAGCATTACGAGTATCAAGAGTCTCACCGGACTGCGAGATAACGATAGTTAATGTGTGTTCATCAATAAGAGGATCCGAGTAGATAAACTCACTTGCAACACCACATACGACAGGGATTCTGCAAAGCTTCTCGAACAGATACTTACCTACACATCCTGCATGATATGCAGTACCACAAGCGATAATGTTGATGTTATTGATACCTGCAAGGAAATCCTTATCAACAGGAATATGCTCAAGATAGATCCTGTCATCCTGAATTCTGGGTCTGACAGTGTTATCAAAAGCCGTAGGCTCTTCGAACATCTCCTTCATCATGAAGTGAGCATATCCGCCCTTCTGAGCAGCATCAGCATCCCACTCTACATGAGATACTTTATAGTCAACCGGCTCACCATGGATATCCTTAATCTCAACAGAATCCTTCTTCATGATGAGATAGCAGTTATCTTCCATGAATACAACATCTCTTGTGTATTCGATGAGTGCAGTAATATCAGAAGCTACAAAGTTCTCTTCCTTGCCAAGACCTATAACGATTGGATTATCCTTCTTAGCACAAATGAGCTGATCAGGTCTGTCTACACAAAGAATACACAAAGCATAAGAACCTACGATATCAGCCAAAGCACGTGAAACAGCTGTTTCAATATCATTGCTTCCAAGCTTAACGTAGTAATACTCAATAAGCTGAGCAGCAACCTCTGTATCAGTTTCTGACTTAAACTCATATCCCTTCTTCTTAAGGAACTTACGAAGCTCAGCATAGTTCTCGATAATACCGTTATGAACTACACAGATCTTGCCGTTCATGGAAAGATGAGGATGTGAGTTCTCATCAGAAGGAGCACCATGCGTTGCCCATCTTGTATGACCAATTCCGGCTGATATCTGATTGGTGCGATGTTCTTCAAGAGAATAACCCTGTGAAGCCACCTCTTCTGTAAGCTCATTAACTCTTCCCTTCTTCTTAATAAGGTGGAGTTCTCCATCTCTTATAAATGAAACACCGGCTGAATCGTAACCACGGTACTCCAGTGTCTTAAGACCGTTAATCAAAACAGAAAGGGTGTTTCTGGCACCAATATATCCAACAATTCCGCACATTTAATTAGCCTCCTGATCAGCTGCAGCCGTATCATTCAAAGAATAGACTGTAACAGAAATAGTTTCCGGAACCTGACTTTCTACTCTGAAGTAGACATTATCCGGAGAATACACAACAACCGGAAGCTCAAGAACTCCGGTCTGTGAAACAGACGAATAATCAATAGTTGCAACAATGTCATCAGCGTCCAACTCAGCGATCGTATTATTACGACCGACAATCTCAACCTCTACAGTATCTACAGGATAAGATACATCGATATTATCAGGCGTATCCGTATCCTCATATGTAATAGGCACGGTAATAGACTTTGTTACTACAGGATTAGTATTAACCTGGATGTACATCCAAAGGCAGAAAGACAAAAGCAGTGAGATAAGCATAAGCACAAACTTTGTACCGGGGCCGACACGCGAGGAATTAGCCATAACCTCAGCCTTGGCAGTCCTGATCTGAAGGTGTTCAGAATTCTCACCTGCAGCCTCAGTAGCAGTAACATAAGCAAGTCTGGCCTCTTCTTCAGCCTTCTTCTTTCTTCTGACTTTATGGAGGATCTTACCAAGGCCCTTTCTCTCAACCTTATTAGTAGAAACTCCAAGCAGATAATCAAGGTTTGCTTCAAGTTCCATAGCATCCTTCATCTCATAGAGATTGCCGTTAACAGCGATAGACATCTTGCCGCGCTCTTCTGAGACAACAACTACAACTGTATCGCCCATCTCACTTGCTCCGACAGCAGCTCTGTGACGGGTTCCTGATCTCTCGAGGTTATGCATCGTTACAGACAGCGGTACATGGCATCTTGCTGCAATGATCCTTCCGTCTCTGATAAGAAGGCCGCCGTCGTGCATGGGTGAACCCTTATAGAAGATAGACTGTAATACAGAACTTGTTACTGATGACTCAAACTTTACAACATTCTCCTGTGTAAGAAGCTCATCAAGTCTTGTCTTTCTCTCAATAAGGATCAAGGCACCTGTGCTTGTAGCCGCCATCTCCTTACATGCAGTACTAACCTCGTGAATAAACGTCGAAGATATAGCTGACGCAGAAGCATCCTCAGATGTGAAGAAGTTTCTTACTGATGTAAACGACTTAAGACCAACTGTCTCAAGAACTCGTCTTAATTCCGGCTGGAAAAGAACGATAAACAAGATAGCAAATACATAAAGCAACTTGTTGAATATGAACCCGACCATCTCGAGTCCGAACAGGCCGCACATCAAAACAAACATCAATATAAGGATGATACCCTTGATAAGCTGCCAAGCACGGGACTGCTTAATGAATAATAAAATCCAATAGAAAAGAGCAGCAACAAGGAAAATATCGATTGCATATCTGATAACATCAAGCGTGCTTCCAAAGAAAACTGAACCGCTCGAAAAGCTGTTTATCAACTCAAATATAAAATCAATGATCTGTGTAATTAAAGAATCACTGCCCATAACTAATTAATTTTACCATTATTACCAAGTCTACACAAAGGATTTTCGACACATGCAAGATGAACCTTCCTAGGGTCAATGCCAAAAGAAATGAGTCTTGATGCTTCCTCCCTCATGTTTGTAACGGAACCTGCAAGGTTACCGCCTTCGCCATAGTATGTGCGACCGTTCTTTATAGTAACATCGGCATCCGCAAGCTTATAACAGCCGTCTGGCATACCTGCCCCTCTCATAGAGTCAGAAACTACTATGATCCTCTCCTCCGGCAACATCGCGAAAAGCATCCTCAGCACAGGCGGACTGATGTGGAGACCGTCACATATAATCTCAGCGTACACATCCTTATTATCAAAGACGGCACCGAGAACACCGGGGTCTCTCTTAGTACAGGGATTCATTGCATTTAGTATGTGAGTTACACTCTGGGCACCGGCCGCGAAGGCTTCACATGCCGTGTCGTAATCAGCTTCTGTATGGGCTAATGAGATAACATATTTGGACGAATACTCGCGTATAAAATCCATGGCACCATCAAGTTCCGGCGCAATATCAATAATCTTAAGGATTCCCGGAAACGCCTTCTCAATTCGGTCAACTATCCTGCCGGCATCGTTAGGACTTACACACAAGTCACTATTCTGAACTCCGGCCTTATTCGGACTCATAAACGGACCTTCAAGATGAACACCAAGGATTGAAGCACAATCAGATTCATCCTCAAGAGTTTCGCGTGCATCACATACAGCTTCAAAACATCTCATGATGTTATCTTCGCTGATAGTCATAGTTGTAGGACAAAAGGCAGCAACTCCAAATTCAGGAAGCCTATTTGACATCTTAACAATGCCTGCAGCAGAAGCATCGCTTACATCTTCGCCAAAAGCGCCGTGAATATGCGTATCTATAAATATTGGTTCTTCTATCATGAGTATATTATCTCATAAAAAAAGGGACTGCATAATGCAGTCCCTTAACTTCCGAAAAGTCTTTAATTATCAGATGCAGCCCTGTGCGATCATAGCATCGGATACCTTGAGCAAGCCAGCGATGTTAGCACCGATAACGAAGTTATTCTCGTGACCAACCTCTGTAGCTGTCTTATCAACATTCTCGAAGATGCTTGTCATGATGCCCTTGAGCTTAGCGTCAACCTCTTCGAATGTCCAGGAAAGACGAGCGCTGTTCTGGCACATCTCAAGACCGGATGTAGCAACACCACCAGCGTTTGCAGCCTTACCAGGGCAGAAGAATACGCCGTTGTCGATGAAGTAGTTAGTAGCTTCAAGAGTTGTAGGCATGTTAGCGCCCTCACCTACTACCTTTACGCCGTTAGCAACGAGTGTCTTAGCAGACTCGATGTCGAGCTCGTTCTGTGTAGCGCAAGGAAGAGCGATGTCACAAGGAATTGTCCAAATACCCTTAGAACCGTTAACGTCCTCTGTGTACTTAGCTGTAGGAACATAATCAAGATACTCCTTGATTCTGCCTCTCTTAACTTCCTTGATCTCCTTAACTGCGTCGAGGTTGATTCCGTTCTCGTCGTAGATGTAACCGTTAGAGTCAGAAAGAGCAACAACCTTAGCACCGAGCTGTGTAGCCTTCTCTGTAGCGTAGATAGCAACGTTACCGGAACCGGAGATAACAACTGTCTTACCCTCGAAAGATGTGTTCATCTTCTTGTGGAGGAGGCAGTCTACGAAGTAGCAGAGACCATAACCTGTAGCCTCTGTTCTAGCGAGGGAACCGCCGAATGAGAGCTTCTTACCTGTGAGAACACCGGAGAACTCATTAACGATCTTCTTGTACTGACCGAACATGTAACCGATCTCACGAGCACCTGTACCGATATCACCAGCAGGTACATCGCAGTCAGGACCAATGTGTCTGTAGAGCTCTCTCATGAAGCTCTGGCAGAAAGCCTGTACTTCGTTATCGGACTTGCCCTTAGGATCGAAGTCGGAACCACCCTTAGCACCGCCCATAGGAAGTGTTGTAAGGGAGTTCTTGCAGATCTGCTCGAAGCCGAGGAACTTCAGGATGGAAAGGTTAACGGAAGGATGGAGTCTGATTCCGCCCTTGTAAGGTCCGATAGCGCTATTGAACTGAATTCTGTAACCACGGTTAACCTGGATCTTACCATTGTCATCTACCCAAGCAACTCTGAACATGATCTGTCTCTCAGGCTCAACGATTCTCTCAAGAACCTGCTTCTCGATAAGCTCAGGGTGTGTAGCGAGTGCGGGCTCGATAGAAGAAAGGAACTCATAAACAGCCTGGAAGAACTCAGGCTCTGTGTTGTTCTTCTTCATTACGTCCTGCATCAGTGAATTAAGATACGGATTTGAGATTGTGTAATCCATGTGTGTCCACCTTTCCTTTTTTGCCGCTTTTTGCAAGTTGCGACTTCAAAAAATTCATAAACTGCAAAAATGATATATCAACGATGTTGATTATGCAATAATCATTTTTAGAAATTTCAAATTTAGATTATCAGATAATTCTTTTTATCAAGTCGCAGGAACAGTGGTTGCAGAAGCGGTCGGTACAGTCTGCTCAGTAGTACTTGTTCCAGGTACAGAGAAAGGATCATTACGTGTAACTTCTTCAACTGAAGAGATACCGAACATATCGCTGTACTGCTCAACATTGATATGAGGAAGTATTGCATTAATAGATATAAACAGTAATAAGAAAAAAATAATTAATAATAATCCTCTATTAAGAATAATGAGATTACGCTCAGCATTATGCTTAGAATCGATATGTTCCTTAGTTGCATAGCCAATAAGGACATAAACCTTGTTTACATCTTCTCTCTTAGGCTTTCTCTTATACTCAGTTATCTTCCTTCTTACCCAGTTCTGAGCTCTTGAAGGAAGGTTCTTGAAGAACTTAACTGTGGTCCTTACTACAGAACCGCAGATTGCTGTTATCTTCTTACCGAGATCCGGACTTTCATGGATCGATTCTTTATTCATAGATATGATTATAACAAAACAAGGAATTTATTAAACTGTTTCACCTTCCAATGAATTCAGTCTTTCATACAACAGGCGTATTCCCTTCTCCTGCTTACGGTAACAGGAAGTTTTGCTGATGAACATCGACTTACTCACTTCATCAATAGAGCACCCTTTGAAAAAACGAAGATAAAGAATCCTGGAATAAGGTTCCGGCAAAGATAAGAGATTAAGAAACAAATCCAGCGCATGTGTATGTTTGCTTAATACATTACTTGTTTTCAAACCAATCTGCTTAAGGAATCTGTCATACCCTTCACTTATCTTAATAAGCTCTTCTTCAATGTCATAAGATCCGCCGGTACCGGTAAATTCCGTACTAAGGACTCTAACCGGTGCATGCTCATGATAATAGATATCTTTAATAACAGTCACCTTGTCATCAAAGCTGTTATTCATGAAACTCATAAGCGAGACCGCTTCATCGTTAGTACATGTAAGGTCTTTATATAAACTGGTTAGTCTTTCTCTTAGAATATTCTCGTACATATCTACTCCACGATTACGAACAAGTGTTTGACAAAGAATTTTTGTTTGTTTAAAATCAATACAGAATATATGTTTGGAGGCTGAACAACATGGCTACTAAGGGCAATACTGAAAGCAAGTCCGAGAAGACCATAGACAGAGTCTATAATTACGTTAAGCATTATATTAAGACGAACACATATTCCCCTTCTGTAAGAGATATATGCAAGGGAGCGGGCCTCAAGTCTACTTCTTCAGTCCATATGTATCTCAAGAAGCTGGATGAGATGGGATTGATAGAGTATCGCCCCGGTATGCGAAGAGCGATAATTATTAAGAATAACGAAGAAGAGAATGAGACCTCACTCCCCGCCGATATAGTCAGACTTCCGTGTATCGGTAAGATCACTGCCGGTGTTCCCATCTACGCTCACGAGGATTATTCCGATACGATATGCGTCAACTCATCGATGTTCGGTAAATCCATTATCGGAAGCGAAGATGCATTTATACTTAAGGTAAGCGGTACCAGTATGATCAATGCTCATATCATGGACGGAGATTATCTGATAGTAAGGAAGCAGGACAGCTGCCAAGAGGGAGATATCGTTGCTGCCCTTATAGATGATGAAGCTACTGTTAAGAGGTTTGGAAAGGTAAATGGTGTTCCTTATCTATTCCCCGAGAATGATATGTATTCCCCTATTCCATTTAACACGGAAGGCTGCAGGATATTGGGCAAAGTTGTTGGCCTTCACAGGTATTCTATTTACTGATAGTGTTCATGGTCAGTTCCTCCTGAATGGTTATAAGTCGACTATAACAGCTTGAGGAACATCGATATCGGAAAACACGAATTCCGGTATCAAAACCGCATTGTAATTAACAACTAGTTCATAAACCAGTTCATCTGATGCACAACTGCTTACAGTTGTGCATTTTTTGAACAACTAATGCTATCCAGAACGATTTTTGCCTGTTCTTCGATACTCAGATCTCTGTTTATATCCTGAATACAATCTATATATCTGAACCAAGTCAGTTGCCTCTTGGCAAAGTGACGCGTATTAAGCTTGATCTCATAAGCAACTCTTTCCAAAGTGCTTCCGGGCTGTTCATCGATCAGGGGCAAAAACTCCTTATACCCTATCGCCTGGCAACAAGTACTCTTACGGTCAATCGGTAATGAATACAGATATCGCGCTTCTTTCTCGAGGCCCTGCTCCATCATGATGTCTACTCTTCTGTTAATTCGGTCATACAGGATCGAGCGGTCATCTTCATAACTAATCTGGAATAACTTGAAGTTATATCTCGGGCCTTCCTTAACAGAGTCGATATTTCTCTCTGTCTTCGTCTTACCAGTAGCTTCATATACAGCAAGTGCTCGAATCACTCTTCGGGTATTATTAGGATGTATCTTCGCTGCTGATTCAGGATCAACATCCACAAGTCTTTGATAAATACTGTCGATGCCATTCTTCTTATACTCTTCATATAGCTTTTCCGTCATCTCATCAGCAAGAGGATCCTCTTCAAAAGTAATTCCATCCTTTAGTGCTGAGATATATTGTCCAGTACCTCCGCACAGAACCGGAAGCTTTCCTCTGGACAGAATGTCTTCTATAGCTTTATAGCAGCCTTCAATAAACATCGAGACATTATAGTTATCACCGGGATCAATGATATCGATCATGTGATGGCGAACCAATGCCTGCTCTTCACTTGTAGGCTTGGCAGTACCAACATCAAGTTTTCTATAGATCTGCATAGAGTCACAGGAGATTAATTCACCGCCTGTAATCTCGCATATCTTAAGTGCCAGCGCACTCTTTCCGCTTGCAGTAGGACCTGTAATTATTGGAATCATCTTATCCGTCGGCATCATACGATCCTTTTAAACTTCTTCTCCATATCAGTCTCAGGAATCTTGATAAATGTAGGTCTTCCATGAGCACAGTGATATGGATCGACACATTCATGAAGCTGCGATATTAATGACAGAGCTTCTTCCTTTGTAATTACATCGTGAGCCTTAATAGCCGCCTTACATGCAGTTGTCTGTATAAGTGATTCCCATACATGACTCTTGGCAGGGGTCTCTCTTTTAAGATCCTCGAGAATCTGTGTAAAGAATACCTCAGGCTTGGACATAGACTTAAGTCTGTCTTCGGCTTTAGTTGCAACAGGCACTGCTCTTAAAGCTATCTGCCTCTCACCTACAATATCTATATCAAATCCAAACTTCTTAAACCTGTCGATATTATCCGTAACGAATGATATATCCGCTGCAGACAGATCAATAATCTGGGGGATAAGAAGAGTTTGAACCGGACGCTTGTCATCTTCAAGCTTTTGTCTCTCATTACCAAATCTCTCATACAGCACCCTCTCATGTGCCGCATGCTGATCAACCAGGAAAACATCATTATCCGACTGCATTATTATGTACGTCGAGAATAAAAATCCGACAAACTCAGCTGTATATAGTTCATCAATCTCAGCCCGGCCCTGCAAAGGCTCTTCTATAACTATTCCTTCTTCAGGCTCTTTAACCTCTTCATTAACAGCAGACTGAATCGGTTCAGATTCATTCTCAATAGCCTTTATATCAGGCTTAAACTCAGAAAGGATCTTAAGAAGATTGTCTGTAGCTCCTGCATCTGAAGGTGTATATACAGATCTTTCAACAGGCTTATTACCAAGACTGTGTGACTTAGAAGGCTTAGAAGGTTCGCTGATAACAGTAGAAACTTCCGGTTCAGACTTCATAACTGCACCGGCCGGTTCTGAGAAAACAGCATTCCTTATACCGTGAAGAACCAATCTGAAAATAGTTGAATCATCCGAGAACTTTACTTCAGCCTTCTGCGGATGAACATTAACATCAACGCCTCCTGCAGGTATATAAATACAAAGAACACAAACAGCATACTTATGCTTCATAACTGAAGCTTTATACGCCTCATCTACTGCTGCAGTAACAACAGCACTCTTGATAGGTCTGTCATTTACATACACATACTGCATTCCGCGGTTGCCGCGCACATACGAAGGCTTTGCAGCAAAACCCTTCAAGCGGATCCCATCCTGCTCATAATCAATGTCAACAAGAGAGTTTGTAAGTTCCTTGCCGTAGATGGCATATATCGTATCTCGCATACTTCCGTTGCCCGGTGTAGAGAGTATCTGCTTTCCGTCCTTTATAAGCCTGAACGCAACCTGAGGATTTACGATTGCCAGCTTCTCAACAAGTGAGCATATATACATGCTCTCCGTTGCATCTCGCTTAAGGAACTTGTACCTCGCAGGAATATTCGCGAAAAGGTTCTGCACACATACCACTGTACCTTTATCTGCAGAAACTTCAGTCTCGTTATAAAGCTCACCGTCACGGTACTCGATCTGAATACCAGTCTTCATATCTTCCTGCTTGGTTGTAACGGTTATATCTGAGCAGGCAGCTATGGAAGCCAGGGCTTCACCTCTGAAGCCCTGCGTAGAAAGATCATATATATCTTCTACACTCGTTATCTTGGATGTAGCATGGATAAGAAAACACTTATGTGCATCTTCAATATCCATTCCTATACCGTTATCACTGACTTTAATCAGCGAGATACCGCCATTATCGAATTCAATCTTAACGGATGAGGCACCTGCATCAATAGAATTATCAACAAGCTCTTTAACTACGGAAACAGGTCTCTCGATAACCTCACCTGCTTTAATGGCATTGGCGGTCTTTGCATCAAGGACATTAATTCTGCTCATCAGAATCTTCCTTCCTAACTGTATCTATAAAGCCATAAAGAAGATTCATGGCTTCAAGCGGAGTTACTCTTGTGATATCAATCTCACGAAGAGCATTACGAATACTGTCTTCCTTACGGTAATAAACATTATCAGGATTAAAGATCGAATCCTGACCGGGGAGTTCGGCTTCGTCCGAAGTCTTGAACTCTCCTAATCTCTCAAGTTCTTTAAGGATATTACGCGAACGGGTAAGCACATCATTAGGAACACCTGCAAGACGTGCAACTTCAATACCATATGAATCTGAAGTTCCGCCTTCAACTATCTTATGAAGGAATACAACGCCGTCAGCATTCTCAGTTACATCAACATGATTGTTGAAGATTCCTCTTATGCTCTTCTCCAATCTGTTAAGTTCATGATAGTGAGTCGCGAAGATAGTCCTTGCATAAAGGATCTTAGGGTCTGCGATGTACTCAAGTACTGCCCATGCGATAGAAAGACCGTCGTAAGTTGAAGTTCCTCTTCCGACTTCATCTAGCAGCAACAGGCTTGAGGATGTAGCATTCTTAAGGATGCCGGCCACTTCCTTCATCTCTACCATAAATGTTGACTGGCCCATCGAGATATCGTCAGAAGCACCGATTCTTGTAAAAATCTTATCGACCAAACCTATGTGAGCTGAAGACGCAGGAACGAAGGAACCCATCTGTGCCAACAGAACAATGATTGCAGTCTGTCTCATATATGTGGACTTACCTGCCATATTAGGTCCTGTAAGAACCATGATACGTCTGTCCTGATCAAGTTCAGTATTATTAGGAACAAATCTGTCAGATCCTGTAAGCATCTTCTCAACCACAGGATGACGGCCGTCCTTTATCTCAAGAGCATTGGAATTGTCGACAACCGGCCTTACATAGTTTTCTTCACCTGCCAAGTCAGCAAGAGAAGAAACAACGTCTATCAAAGCAGCTGCCTTCGCACTTCCGAAGAGTCTGTCTGAAGCATCCTTAACCTTATCTCTAATCTCAACGAAGAGCTGATACTCAAGTGCAGTACGCTTTGAAGTCGCACCAACAATCTTCTCTTCAAGCTCTTTTAATTCAGGAGAGATGTATCTTTCATTGTTAGCAAGAGTCTGCTTTCTCGTATACTCCTCAGGAAGCTCCTTAACTGATCTCGGAACTTCCACATAATACCCGAATACACGGTTATAGCCGATCTTTAATGTTTTAACTCCGGTTCTCTCACGCTCTTTTGCTTCAAGCTGCATAATGTAAGATCTTGCATTCGAAGCTATATCTCTTAACTCATCACACTCGGCATTGAATCCGGGCTTTATGATGTCACCTTCAGTTATAACGACCGGCGGATCTTCCGCTATGGAAGCCTCGAGCAGATCATATATATCCTCTAGCGGATCGAGCATCTCATTGATCTGTCTGAAGATGCCTTTACTGAACTTAGAAGAACACTCTTTAAGGAACGGGAGCTTACCAAGAGAATTCTTCAAAGACAGCATCTCACGTCCGTTGATGCTGCCTAAAGAAACCTTGGAAGCAAGTCTCTCGATATCATAAAGACCTGTAAGGCCTTCAATAAGTTCCTGTCTCTCTATAAATCTGTCGTAGCACTCTTCGACTGCATCTAGTCTCGCGTTAATTGAGCTGCTTACTATAAGAGGCTCCTCTACCCACTTGCGAAGGAGTCTTCCTCCCATGGCAGTCTTGGTACGATCAATGGCCCAAAGCAAAGAACCTTTTCGAGCACCGGTCCTGATCGTGTGTGTAAGTTCAAGATTAACCCTGGTGCTGTAATCGATTTCCATTGTCTCCGAGATCTTAAAGCAGTTGATCTCGTTGAGGTGTCTAACCTTGCCTGTCTGTGTTTCTTCCGCATAAACAAGAACGGCAGCACAGGCTCCCATCATAAGGCCCATATCCTGGAACTTATCGTCGCCATACACCTTTATCTGCTTGTTAGAAGTTACAATCGACGCGGAGAAATCACGCTCTGAACGCTTTGTGAATGACACCTCGAAGGCTTGGCGCAAAAGCTTATAGCAGGCACTGTCCTCGAACTCAGGATTATAGATAATCTCAGAAGGAGAATACTTACCCAGAAGATTAATAAGGTGCTCGTCGTTACCTGTAAAGTCCAGCTGTGTTGCTTCGAAGTCACCTGTAGTTATATCAGCAATGGCTATACCATACTGGTTACCGACGCACATAATGCTCATGAGAAAGTTATTCTTACGGTCATCAAGCTCATCAGTATCGGTCATGGTTCCCGGTGTTAACACCTGAACAATACCACGCTTAACAAGACCCTTGGCAAGAGCAGGATCTTCAAGCTGCTCACAAATCGCGACCTTCTGGCCCTCATTTACAAGACGGGCTGCATACGATCTGTAAGCGTGGTGCGGAACTCCGCACATCGGTGCTCGAAGACCGCTTCCGCAGTCTCTGGCAGTAAGCGTGAGCTCAAGCATCTTACTTACGAGCAGAGCATCATCGAAGAAACACTCATAGAAGTCACCTAATCTGTAGAAGATGATTATCTCGCCCATCTGTTTCTTCAGATCGGCATATTTCTGCATCATCGGAGACAGATCTTCATATGGTACGTCATCAAGTCTTAATGCTTTGTTCTCTGTCATTTAAACCTCACAAGCTCACCGTCTACAGAGTACGGACGAGCATTCGTAAACTTTACATCGCACAACATGCCTTCATAATCATCAGCTGGCTTGGAAGGATCCTTAAGTTCTTCAGGAATCGTAAAGTTAATAAGATGATTCGACATAGTCCTGCCTGTAAGAATATCAGGGGCAGTGGAACTTTGTCCTTCGATAAGGATCTCCTCTGTCTTTCCCACCTTAGCCTGATTCGACTTGAATGCAAGATCATTCTGAAGCTCAAGAAGTCTTCCGAAGCGTTCAGTTACGACATCATGAGGAATCTGATCTTCCATTACAGCAGCCTTGGTTCCTGGTCTCGGAGAATACTGGAATGTAAACGCCGAATCGAAGGCGCACTCCTTAACTACTTCCAAAGTCTTATTGAAGTCTTCTTCGGTCTCGCCGGGGAAGCCAACGATTATATCCGTAGACAAAGCTCCGTCCGGAACTGTCTTTCTGAAGTAATGTACTGTCTTAAGGAACTCATCTTTGGTATAAGGCCTGTTCATCCTCTTAAGAACTTCGTCTGAACCGGACTGAAGCGCGAAATGAAGATGCGTCTCGATATTCTCATAGGAAGCCATGATATCGATAACTTCATTCGATATATCCTTAGGATGGGATGACATAAATCTGATTCTGTTAAATTCCTTAATCTGTGCGGCCGCCTTAAGGACATCAGGGAATCTCTCTCCGTTAACGCCTTTATATGAGTTAACATTCTGGCCGAGAAGCATGACTTCCTTATAGCCTTCAGATGCAAGAACGTTAAGTTCCGCGATGATCTCATCGAGGCCGCGTGATCTTTCACGTCCTCTTGCATATGGAACAATGCAGTAAGTACAGAAATTATTGCATCCGTACATAATGGGAACCAGCGCGCGGAACTTACGCTTACGCGTAATGGGCACGAGTGAATCATCAACAATGTAATCCTCACTCGAGATATTAACCAACTGTTTCTTCTTTCCTATCGCATTACGAAGATAGATTGGGAACAGATGGAGTTGCTGAGGATCAAACACAAGATCTACATACGGGAAGCTCTTCTTAATCTTCTCGACATTCTCAGGGACCTTGGTCATGCAGCCGCATACAGCAATGATCTTATCCTTATCGGATTTCTTATCAGCCTTTACAATACCGAGATTACCAAAAAGCCTGTCTTCAGCATTCTCTCTTACGGCACAGGTATTAAAGATGATAATATCTGCTACCGTATCTTCAGATGCTTCCTTAAGACCGATCTGCTCAAGCATTCCGCATAACTTCTCGGAATCGGATTCATTAAGCTGGCAGCCGTAAGTTCTTACATTATAAGTAATATCGCGGCCTTTACGGGATGAAAGAGCTAAGAAATACTCTTTAAGTTCGGATACAGCCATATCGCGATCTCGAAGATCGTCTCTGCCTACCTTGATTACTGCCATATTAGATCCTTTCCATACAAACAATTAATTATACTAAAAAATCTCATTATTGTTATAATCGTATTTATGAAAAGACTATTCTCATTTCTTATAAGCCTTATAATTACTGCCACATTCGTATTCCCGAATGCGGTTCTTGCAGTAAACGACGATCTTGACGATCCCGAAGACGGGCTTATCTCACAGAATGAGGCTTATACCGACCTTCTTATGGATCCGCCGGCTGATGTACCCGAGATAACCGGAACATCCTATATTCTCTATGATGCCGAATCCATGACTATCCTTCTCGGCAAGAATATAGATGCCCAGATTCAGCCTGCTGCCATAACCAAGCTCATGACCGTGCTTTTGGCACTTGAGAATCTCGACCTCGACGATACAGTTACAGTAACCCAGCCTATGTATATCGGTATTCCGGAGAACTATTACACACTTGGAGTTACTGAGGGAGAGATTGTAACCGTCCGTGACCTTATCTATGCATCCTTGCTCGAATCAGACAGCGATGCATGTCTTTGTCTGGCTATTAAGATATCCGGTGCAGAATCTCTTTTTACAGGTCTCATGAATACAAGAGCCAATGAACTCGGCTGTACTAACACATTCTTCACGAATTGCTACGGTAATGATGATATGAGCAATCTTTCCACAGCACATGATATGGCTCTTATTCTCAATGCCCTTACGGAACATCAGGACTTCATCGAGATGTCCACAACGTTCCAGCACACCATGCTCGGTACAAATCTGTACAGTGATTCAAGAATCATGTCCAATGCAAACAGATTCATCTCCACACAGGAGTATTCATATGATTATTACTGCGGCGGACTTACAGGTTATTCAGAAGGATCAGGATATTCGATAGCTGCTGCCGCTAATAAGAACGGACGTAAGATCATCGGCGTAATCCTTGGCGCCACAGATGCACTCGGCCGTTATTCTGACATGATCGATATGTTTGACTGCGGCTATTCCTCATTCTCTACTCTTCCGATAGATCAGGGCGAGTTCCTTCCCCTTTATAACGATACTATCGAACAGATTAATTCCGCTTTACTTGGCACTGACCTTGCAGTAATGGAATCATCAATGGAGCTCTCTCCATACCTGACTACAACAACTTCCAGAGTCTCTCTTGGAAGTTCAAATACAGTCGATCTGTCATCCGTATTGATCGATACATCTAATACCGATAACCAAGTATTCAGAATTCCCGTATTAAGAGTATTTAGCGACGGAAAGACTTATATTGTCGGCGTTTTGGATATACAGGTCGGAGAGAAAGACAATCTCGTATCCATCAACCCTGAGAAACGATCCATATGGTCAACTCTCAGGAAAGCGCTTGTTACAATAATCGTCCTTCTTGTTTTGCTCATAATTCTTGTTTATTCACTCATCGTATTCAGAAGAAAAGCAAGAAAGAGAGCATCCAGAGAATTCTCCAACAAGAATAAGATGCTTTGATTTACTCCGGTGTATAAGTAAAGTTCCTAAGATACAAGGACAGTATACGGTCGTCAGTATTTCCTTCTATGACAGACATAGGTGAGAACGCATTCGGGATCTCGATGACGATATCACACAAATAATCATCAGTAACATCAAACGTAAACTCAAAGCTGTCATCGTACATGGTAACAGGTCTTTCAAATACAGTCTGACCGTTCACCTTAACATTAATAAGCTGCTCCCCGCCGAATACATTAGCAAGATCAAATCTGCCTACATATCTGCCGGGCAGCATATGCATACAAAGGTGAAACTGCCTTCCGTAAACTAATGCCGTATCCCCTTCAAATCCTACAGGACTTCTGATAAGTGAAGCATCTGTCTGTGTAAGATTAGAGAAATTAAGTACGTTCCCTTCTCTAACCATATGGTATCCGGACTGATCGAGATTAACATATGTAAAACAATCACCGTTCATATTAGTTGACGGCAGAGTCCTGAAATCAACAGGAGCTCCTGAAGGATCGTAGATAGTCCACTCACCATTATCAAGCAGAGCTTGAGCTTCAGGTGTTATAAGAACCTTACGCAGATTTCCCTCTTCATCGTAATAAGGGACCGGGAACTTACAGTAATACGATTCCTGTGTAAGTGTTCTTGAATAGAAAATACCGACGGGAGGATTATACAGACTCGGGAATCTGTCCAGAACGTGTCTTCCAATAAAAGTATGATCAAGGTAAAGATTAACAGGATACATGGCATAGATAATGACCATGACAACCATCGTCCAGATTCCGCTTAATCCAAATACAGTACAAGCGGGTTTGTAATTCAGATTTAATACATTGTAGAACGCCATGAACGGAAGGATCCATACGTTATATCGCATAATATAGGACATGCCGCAGTTGATATGAAGCTCCTGCGAGACGATAAACAACATGGCGATGATACAAATAATACTTAATACAGTATCAAGAATATTCTTTCTTCGAACAAGATTAACAACAATGAGTACGAAGAAAACGGGGGCGATCAACAATGTATAAGGTATCATTCCCTGGTTAGGGTCAAATATGTACGAAAGCCCGCATATAAATCTGTTATCGGAAGGCGCGATGCTATTGGAAACAGAAGCAACAGCAGCAACCGGACTATAAGTGCCAAAGAGCACATAAGATCTGATGATAGGTATAAATCCGGGAATTGCAGCAAGAATCACCGGTACAGTCTTCTTTGCTGTAATACCAAGATTCTTTCCATTATCCTTATAAGCAGCAATAAGAAATTCAATTCCAATAAGGAAAGCCGGAACAAGCAAAGTCAGATTACTCATTGATGCAATACTCATTAGCAGCATAGCTATCACATATCTCTTGTTATGTCTCATCACAAGGCTGACTACAACCAAGGAGAACATGAGTATCTCCGTGTGTACCCAGGCCAGATAGAACCAAGCTGGGTTAATGACCAGGAACACCATCAACAGAGTCTTCTTCCATTGTTCAGTATTCAGTACCAGCTGCACTATCAGACAGGCAGCTACCCAGAACAACAGATTCATATACTGGAATGCTTTGGCCGGATTCATTCCGACAACATGGAACAGGCTTCTTAAAGGCATACAAAGCAACGAATAAAGACCGAAATGCTTAACGTAATAAAGACCGTCTGAACCCTTAACAAGAGTTATACTCTCACGGTCTCTGTATATAGTATCGAAGATAGAATTGCCATAGTATTCTTTGGCTGCATCAATATCCTGCTGATCAACATCAGTAGAACCGTGATTAACAAGAGATACCGGGATCATAAGATACTCGAAGCCGTCACCGGGAAGCTGATAGGCATCAGCCTGAGCTATTACCGCAAGTCCCGCTATCGCCAGAGCAAGCATAAGTGCCCAAGATATAAAAGACAGCACTACTTCTTTCATAGTATCCTTCATATCTTAACCACCCATAATCTCACGATACTTGGTAAGTGCCTTCTTAACAGTCACATCCATATCGTAGTATTTATAATCTGCAAGCCTTCCGCCAAAGATAATATTCTCACTCTCTGCAAGCCTGCTGTATTCATCATACAATTCATTATTCTTATTGTCATTAACAGGATAGAAGGGCTCATCCCCCTCTTTCCATTCAGAACTGTATTCTTTGGAGATAACCGTCTTCTCCTGCGTTCCAAACTCGAAGAACTTATGCTCAATGATCCTCGTGAAAGGTGTCTGATCATCAGTATAGTTAATAACGGCATTACCCTGATAATTAGAAGTATCCAGCACCTCTGTCTCGAATCTTACAGTTCTGTACTCAAGCTTACCTAAACGATAATCAAAGAATTCATCCAAAGGACCCGTGTAAACCACATACGCAGCTTCTACACCATCTTTCTTAATGCTTTCATAATCCGTATCAAGCCTTACCTCGATGCCGTCCAGCATCTTCTCGAAAAGCTTCGTATAGCCGCCAACCGGTATTCCCTGGTACAGCGCGTTAAAGTAATTGTTATCGTAAGTAAACCTTACAGGAAGTCTCTTTATGATAGAGGCAGGAAGCTCACTGCAGGGCCTTCCCCACTGCTTTTGTGTATAGCCCTTTACTAGCTTCTCATAGATATCTTTACCTACTAGACTTATCGCCTGTTCCTCCAGATTAGAAGGTTCGGTTATACCGGCTTCCTTTTTCTGTTCCTCGATCTTCGCACGCGCCTCATCCGGCGTTACTACGCCCCACATCTTATTAAATGTGTACATATTAAAAGGCAGAGAATACAGCTCGCCCTTAAAATTCGCTATTGGCGAGTTTGTATATCTGTTAAAGCTAGCGAAGCGGTTAATAAACTCCCACACTTCATCATCATTAGTATGAAAGATATGAGCACCGTACTTATGAACATTGATACCTTCAACAGTCTCTGTATAACAGTTACCGCCGATATGGGGTCGCTTATCAATTACGAGGACACTCTTCCCGTCATCCTTCGCACACCTGGCAAAAACCGCGCCGTAAAGACCTGCGCCTACTACCAGATAATCATACATAAAGCATCCTCACTTGATCATTCTGTTATATGCAGACAGAACGGCTCTTACAGAAGACTTGGTTACAGAGCTTGAGACACCTGCGCCAAGGAACACCTGTCCGTCATCCGCACGCTTTATCTCAATGTAAGTGATAGCTGCGGAATCAGTACCGTTCTCCATTGCATGTTCATTATACATTTTAATCGAGAAATTTACTCCCGTATATGTTGTAAATGCATCAACAAACGCATCAAGAAGACCTTTACCCTTACCTTTGATAACGACAGGTTTTCCGAGATATGTGATCTGAGCTTCTACTTCACTCATCTTGTCTCCCAGCGAATGCTCGGTGAACGTCGAGAGAGCATAAGGAGTCATGACATTGATGTAGTAATCATCGAACAGATCAAATACCTGCTGAGGCATGAGTTCTTTGGAATTATTATCAGTCTCATGTTTAACAACAGTCAGGAAATCGCGCTGGAAAGACTTCGGCATGATAATACCAAAGAACTGTTCCATAACATAAGAGATACCGCCTCTTCCAGACTGACTGTTGATCCTGATGATAGGCTCATATTCTCTGCCGACATCTGCAGGATCGACAGGAAGATAAGGAACAGCCCAAATCTGCGAACCGCTGTCAGACATCTTCTTTCTCCCCTTATTGATAGCATCCTGATGAGAGCCTGAGAATGCGGTAAATACGAGTTTCCCAGCCCATGGGTGTCTGGGGTCGACCTTCATTCTGGTGCAATCTTCATATATATCAATACATTCATTGATATTGGAAAAATCGAGCACTGGATCAACACCTTGCATCATCATGTTTACACACAAGGTGATAATATCAACATTACCTGTTCTCTCTCCGTTACCAAATAAAGTTCCCTCAACTCTGTCCGCACCTGCGAGCATACCAAGTTCAGAAGCTGCAACTCCGGTACCGCGGTCATTATGAGTATGAATGGACAGATATATGGAATCTCTCCACTTCGTATTAGCAGCGAAATACTCTATGCTGTCTGCATACACATTTGGCAGCGTATACTCTACCGTCTCCGGCAGATTGATTATGACCTTCTTATTGGGTGTCGGTTTCCAGACATCACATACTGCATCGCAGATCCTTACTGCAAAGTCAGGTTCAGTCGAAGAATATGATTCAGGAGAATACTCGAGGGTATAATTAGTATCCGAATCATCTTCATCTATAAAATTCTTAATATACTTGGCACCGTCAACAGCGAGCTTAAGACACTCTTCCTGACCAAAGCCGAATACGACCTCTCTTTGGAGTGTGCTTGTAGAGTTATATAAGTGCACGATAACATTTTTCGCGCCGTATACAGCCTCCATGGTCTTATCAATTATCTCAGGGCGTGACTGTGTGAGAACCTGAATAGCAACATCATCAGGAATCAGATCATTGTCGATCAATTCACGGCAAAAGTTGTAATCCGTATCCGAAGCTGCAGGAAAACCGATCTCTATCTGTTTGAAGCCGACTTTAACAAGCAGATTGAAGAACTTGAGCTTCTGATCCATGGTCATAGGAACCTCGAGTGCCTGATTACCGTCACGCAGATCTACAGAACACCATATAGGTGCCTTCTCAATCACTTTCTCAGGCCACTTGCGGTTCGTCAGATTAATCTCCGGAACCTTGCGATACTTGCCATAATTCATCATGTTTGTACCCCCTGGCATTAAAACGACCCTTCATCCTGTTAGAGACGAAGGGTCGTTCGCGGTACCACTCTAATTCATTCACTTGGAATGCACTCAACGGATACAGGATTAAGATCCGATATCCTGTCCCTTTAACGCTGGACATGCGTCCGATCCTTGGGTCACGCCTTTCAGAACGGCTGCTCCGAAGTGAGTTCCCTGTCAACTCCGCCACTGCCTTGCACCAAACGGCAGCTCTCTGTAGGTTTAATTGAAGGTACTGGTCTTCATCAACGCATTATGTATATATGAGGTGATGTTAACAAAACACCAAACAAAGGTCAAGAAGGCGTAGCTACACCATCGCCGTCGAAGGTATAAGTTCCGTTAAGGAAGTAAACTGACCTTACATCCTCAGGCGGATTAGTCATGATAGCAGTATTGATCATCGAAGTTACAGTTGTGTTGGTAATAACAGGCTTAGAATCTTTATCAAGGCTTCCAATGAACATTGCATCCCTGCCATCGATATTGGAATAAATAACAGAATCAGCAATATTAATATCGGCACTGCCACCCTGTGTACCAATACCCATGCAACGCATACTTCTGCACATAACGTTAAGGTCGCAAGCTGTGATCGATATATCAGACTTACCGTTGATATTACCGATAGCAACTGTACTTCTGCCCGGAACTCCAACAGAAATGTTAGCAGAGTTAAGAATAATATTACCACCGGCTCCGGAACCAATACCTACACCATTTACACCATTACCATTGATGACAAGAGCTCCGTCAAATTCATCAACGATAATATCGCCGTGCTTCTTCTCGGGACCTGCACCGATACAGAAGAACTCCATTGCACTAACGTTAATATTAAGATCTCCATCGCCTTCTATACGTAATACAGAACCTTCTTCAACATAGATCCCTTCAAGAAGCTTGTTGGAGCCTTTACAAACCAAAGTAACATCGGATTCACCTTCAATGGATATGGCAGGTCCGCTGACATCAGAACCGAAGCCGATATTATCCAAGGTGATTCTTCCCTTATAGCCATTAGTTATCTTCATAACAATTCTGGTCATAAGTTCAGGAGAACCGGTGACAGTAAAATCGATAAATGTAGATTCAGATCTTCCTACACTGATGACTTCAACACCCTCATCATTAAGCTTAGGAAGCATGATTCTTCCTTCACGACCGGCAACAAATACAGAATCAGAACCGGAATTCTCATACTTCATTCTCTCTTCACGGATTTCTTTTCTGATAACAGCATCGATAGAATCGATAATCTCGGCAGACGGTCTTGCTGTATAGAATCCCTGAATAAGGTCTACACCGAGCATGATTACCGTCTTAAGCTCCTCTGATGTCTCAACACCCTCAGCAAGAGTGATGATATTGTTATCATGTGAGAATGAGATGATATCCTTAACAAAATGCTGCTTCTGAGGACTGTTTTGAATCTCAGACAAGAGCATACGGTCAATCTTAACGTATCTGGGCATATAACGCAGAAGATTCGTGATATTGGAATAACCTGTACCATAATCATCCAAGGCTGTATCAACACCCATATCTGAATACAGCTTGCTTAAGCGGTCAAGCTCTTCATCAGTAAGTTCTGACTGCTCGGTTAACTCGATTACAACTGTACCGGGCAATCTCTTGATTCTGGTCTTAAGATCGTTAAGATACTCATCCGGAATCCTCTGACCTGGGATAGAATTGATAAATACTTTCTTCGTGCCATCGAATATATCCGAACGCTGTTCAACAACGTCAATAACATTAATGAATGTCTCATACTCAACATCAGGAAGTCTCTCTGACAAGGCTGCATAACGAATAACTGTAGGCGGATCGATATAAGGGTTAATATCAACTCTCATAAGAGCCTCATAAGCGTAGATCTCGCCGTCCTTGGCAGATACGATAGGCTGGAAGTGATAATTAAGCCTGTTGGAATCGAGGATCTCATTAACGATAAGAGACCTCTCCTTCTCCTCTTCTGTAAGACCGATCTGCTGTGACTTTGTCACACTGATCTTGTTGCTGTTCTTCTTACTGATAGCTGTATTGATAAGTCTCTCAAGATCCGTCATTGTCTCAGGTGATCCGGTCTCAATACCATAATAGAAGAAGATCTTCGCCTTAACTGACGGGTCGTTGTTATACATATTAAGCTTTGCCTTAATCTTGTCATAAGACAGAAGCATCTCATCTTCACCTGCGGTGGATGAAAGCTTTAATGCTACAAACTCACCATTACCGAGGCAGGAACAGATGGAATCATTATCTCGGAAGATAACCTCGATCATACCGGAAGCATTAACGATAGCTTTATCACCGACCGCTCTTCCGAATTGTTCATTGATAACAGAAAGGTCCTTAACATCAAGAGCAAGAGCACTGATATAACAACCCTTATTCTTCATCTTACTTACAAGATAAGAACCTTCGGAAAGCAGGCCCTGATAGTTATAAAGGCCGGTAAGATTATCCTTGATAAGACCATCTCTCAATGACTTATCACCGGCAACAGTCTCATTGGATCGTCTCAACACCTCAAATCCTATCATGCATCTTCTGCACCAGGATCTGAAAGTATCATCAATACACATCATAGGATCAGCAGATCCGAGACAGGTAAATCCATAAATCCTGTCATCGTAAGAAAATGGCAAGAAGAAGTATACATGAGGCTCAGAATAATCATCGTAAAGATCTGGAAGGATCAATTCACGGTCATATGTAACATCGAAGTTTACAGTATCCTTAACTCCGCTTGATCCACACTTGATGACCTGAAGGAATTCATTAGGAATGCCGTCACTTCTCTTAATCCAATCAGGATTAATGCACAAAGAGAAATGATCAAACGGTCTAATCTGATAAACATAAGAATAGATGGTATTGATCAAACTTGAGAAGTTAGTCTGATTAACAACGTCTTCAGTCATGTGATTAAAGACTGAATATATACCGGATTCAGACAGCTGAGTGTCCCATTCTTCTCTTAGTTTAAACTCAGGTGCTATGCTGTCACCCTGACAACCACAGGTGCAACCGATAAACATATTGGCATCAGCTACGAACTCTGTTGGCTCACCGCCATCAAACATATTAAGTATATCGTGTGCACAATGCTCACCAAACTGGTACAAAGGAATATCTGCGGACGTAAGCGGAACCGGAGCATGCTTACCTTCTTCATTACTGTCGTATCCTACAACAGCAATATCTTCAGGGATCCTGTAACCCTTAGCGATCAACGCCTTAGCAAGGCCTAAAGCCATCGCATCATTAGCACACGCAACAGCCTGAGGAAGTTTAACTCCCTTCTTAGTCAGTCTCTCTGCTACACTCTCACCGCTCGTATACCAGAAATCACCATAGAAGATTCTGTCGTCAGGTACATCGAGTCCGTGTTCCTGCATACAATCTATGAAAGCCTGCAGTCTCTTCTTAGCATGCGGATGCCATGATTTACCAGTCAGGAATGCTATATCCGTAAAGTTATGATGCTCGATAAGATGGGAGATGACTTTCTTGATAGGTGTATAGTTGTCCTGAATGAGGTTATAAAACTTCTTAGTCTCTCCTTCGATAAAGAGAACCTTGCCTTCATAACCGCTGTCGAGAGTATCCTCGATCTTCTGAGCAAGTCCCGGAGTCTGCATGGAATCAGCCATAACAATGACTGCATCAAATTTATCGTAATTGATTATGTCGAAGATAGACGCATCGCCCTTCTCACGCTGCATGGAATCCTGATACTTCTGATACATGGCAAAAACGCACACGTCAATATCGGAAGCAAGAGCGACCTTGTTAAATCCTTGAATGAATAAACGCTGGCAATACTCCTCAGGTTGTCCGCACAAGAAAGCAATGCGTTTCCTACTCAAACCAATTCTCCCCCGCAAACATCAAAATCTATTAACTTGATTATATCAGAGCCTTTATCTACAAATACATCATTAAAGTAAACTTTTAGTGAAGCCTTGCCCGTCTTTCCAGTCGATTTTACATATATTCCGCCCATACCTCCGTTGATATCTATCAACTCAGGTCCGACTATCTCTATAGGCCCTTCAGTCTTAGCTATAAGACTTCTGTTGTAATGAGGAAGGACATTTCCGTTCTGATCCACAACCTTGATCCTTACCGAAGCAACATCATAAGTAGCTCCTTCAACTAGTTCGAATGAAGATACTTTTATGTCGAGATCCATGCCTTCACAAGGAGCCTTAATCACGGTAATGACCTCTTTACCGTTCTTTATACCCACGAACCGGAAACCTGTAGACTTACCGCCCCAGTCTCCGATGTACTTACCGTACAGGTCATATGCATCCTGGAAATTCATATGGAATCTGGCCATGGCCTCACCGAGGCGAAGCATTATCTTAGGCGGGATATTATTATTTCCGTATCGGCCAATGTAATTAAGTGCTTCCTTAACGATGACATTCTGCCTGTCCGAGAAACCTTCTTTCTCCTTCATTTGATCTCCGATGTAATCATCGATGAGAATCGGTGCGTTCGGAAGATTCTTATAAGGAGAATCAGTATGCTTATACTCTTTGATAAACTTGTCATTCTTATACATCTTCACGCTGTCACAGTTAGTAATGATATACACATCACCTCTGTTACCGGCTGGATGTTCACCGATATTCATATCAGAAGATATAGCAAGAACAGGTTCAGTATTAACTCCAACAGCTGAATAGACAGACGCTGCCAGCTTCGGATTTCTGAACATATCACAAACACCGTGATAACAGATTCTGTCACCAGAACCGAAGTCCCTGTGTGTGTTGTAATCAAACATACACCAGCCAAACGAGCCGCTAATACCCGGCTCACCTCTCACAGCATCCAGCACATTAGCATGACGAATCAAGTGTTCTGTTCTGATATCCTCACGGTCAAAAGCCTTCGTCGGGAACATGTGGCCGTTATACTCGGATATCAGATACGGCTTATTCATATCGGAAGTAACGCTTTTCTTCTTCTCACATCCTGAATTCGTTCCAACATGAGAAAAATCATTAAATGCATATACATCCTCAAGCAGACTGCTCTTCTTAAGATATCTGACGCCGCTTGTGGGTCTCGAAGAATCAAGCTTCCTGGCCATCTCATTCGTCTTAATATAGAAATCATCGTCATCACGGGATTCATTTATCCTGACGCCCCACAGAATGATCGACGGGTGATTACGATACTGAAGGACCATCTCCTCTACATTCTTTACAGCCTGTTTCTTCCATTCTTCGTCACCGATATGCTGCCACCCGGGTATCTCCGTAAACACGAGCAGACCAATCTCATCACACCTGTCTATGAAGTGCTGCGACTGAGGATAATGTGAAGTTCTTACCGCATTAAGTCCTAACTCGTACTTTAAGATATCAGCATCATATTCCTGCATTGACTTTGGCATGGCATATCCGGCATACGGATATGACTGATGCCTGTTAAGTCCCATGATAGTTACTTTCTTGCCATTGAGATAATAACCGTCAGGTCTGAAATCACTGTCGCGGAAGCCGAATGTTACTTCCTTAACATCGGTCTCACTCTCAACTCTGAGAACATATAGATTAGGATCATTAATATCCCATTTCTTATATCCCGGAACTTTACTTATGGCACAGTAGCCCTTCTTGCCTGGAAGCCATGCGAGTTCTTCCCCTGTGCTCTTCTCTATGATGATTATTCCAAACTCCTGATCCTTATCTTTGCCGTCAAAAGTAACATCGGCAAAGACAGATCCTGCAGCGGTAGCTCTTACAAAGACATCCTTGATATAGCTTTGTTCTTTCACATCAATAGAGACTTCTCTGTAGATTCCTCCATAAGTCATGTAATCAATAACAAAACCAAAAGGCGGAATATTAAGTGCCTCCCTGCTGTCGACTTTAACCCTGATCTCGTTTACAGCACCTACATTGATATAATCAGTAACCTCGTATGTAAACGCCGTATATCCGCAGCTGTGAACTCCTGCAAGAAGCCCGTTGACATAGACTGTAGCCTCATGAGCCACACCATCGAAGTTCAAAAAAACTCTTTTACCTGCCCAGTCTTTGGGCGCCTCAAAGTACTTAAGGTAGCCTGAGACCTTCTGATATATAGACTCATCAAAATAGTTAAGAGGAGTTACAGAAACCGAGTGGGGTATCCTAACTTCTTCTCCCTCAGGCAGCTTGTCAAAATCGCTGTTAAAGATCCAACTATTATTAAGATCTACTTTCATCAGCAGTTCTCCTCTTGATCCTCATCTTCTGAGGCACGATCGTCATCTTCGTCACACAGGAGTTACCGCGCATTCCAAGAGCAGATTTAACAGCATCAGCAACCTCGTCAGGATCAAGTCTGCACATAGGATCATCATCAACAGTGAAATCAGCATTGCGGTACAGATTTGTGTTCGTCATATCAGGGCAGATCTCGATAACCTTAACATCATGCTTTCTTGCCTCCTCGAAAAGGCTCGCAGAGAAGCTTGAAAGACCTGCCTTCACGGCACCGTATGAAGCACCGTAAGTATTTGTCTTATATGCAGTTACAGAAGAAATATTAATGATGGTACCTTTACCCTGCCTCTTAAAGCACGGGAGAAGATAGCCTGTAAGTATCATGGGAGCCTCAAGATTTGTCCTAACCATCTGCTTGATCTGCTCGAGTGTAAGGTTCTCGTGAAGTCCATAGAAACCGACGCCCGCGCAGTTTACAAGAATCTCAGGATTCTTGATACCGGAAACTACGGAGATCAACTTTGTAGTATCAGTAACATCGCAGATGATGGTATTGAAACCATAATCAGTATTCTTATCAAAATGTCTGGCAATTCCATATACATCGTAACCTGACGATGCGAGCATCTTTGCTATCGCCAGTCCGATACCGGATGATGCACCAGTAACGATTGCTGCTTGCTTAGGGGATGATGTAGAGTTTGTTTCCATAGCCGGCCTTCTCCAATTCATTCTTGATGATTCCGATCAACCTCTCACGAAGCTTCGCGGGGTAAACACAGAACCCATCTTCACGATCGAACGGGAAAAGCACAGCCGAAGAATCAGGACAGGCTTTCCGCAGATTCGGAAGATAGTCCGAGGATATTCGGAACGTGCCGATACTGATATCTCTAACACGAGTAAGATCAATGCTTTGAAGTATCTTGTCGACAAAACTATTGTAACATAATTCAAAATTATATATATAAATCAATGGGTCAAAACAGAGGCGAACTTGTGCACCTTCCTCTATTGCCCTTTTGACACAGGCGATCCTCGCATCAAGAGAAGGAGTCATCTTCTCAAACCGGCTTATAACCTCATCCGGAGACAATGTGAAAGCATAAATGATATTGCTGTCTTTTCTGAACGAATCAACTACCGACTTAGTTCTTAACTCGAGTGTCAGATCTGAATGAGATGATGCAAACTCTTCCCATTTGTTCATCCAGCTTGAGACCTTGGAAAGTGCACCCAGGTCCGTGTCAAACGATGCACACAGATACATCGGTCCATCCTTAAGTTTCTCCTCACACTCATAAAGATAATCTTCCTGATTCACAAAGATAACTACATTCGAAGTCCCGTACATACCTTTAAGGAAACAGTAATCACACGAGAAAACGCAGTTCATGGCAGACTCGGCATAGTAAAACTTCCCCATGCCAAAGTCCTGACATACAGGAGAAGCATCGAAGATCTTCTTCCCGTCATTTACTGCTAGTATCAGGTTCTTGGATCTATTCTGCAAAGCCGCATCCTGTGCAGGTCTGTTGAATACATCCTTATAGTGTTTAATCCGAATGACAGTACTTTCAGGGAAACGCGCAAGTATACTCTTCGTCTCAAGATAGTTCTCGGCACGCGCCTCAAGATAAATGTGTGAGAATGCTGCGCACACGGGATATCACCTCCTTGCCGCCGGCTCTCGATGTCACCTCACGGGCACCCGCCTCATCGAAAAGCTGTCTTCCTTCAACAACCATACTATCAGCATATTTCATAAGCTCGTCTATCTGAACTTTCATGGTAGCCGATGCTTTAAGGAGATCATACAAGTAATCATTATTAATGCTATTTGTATCACTTATTTCTTCACGAATCTTCCTGATCAATTCTTCAATCTGAGGAACATAAGATTCCACAAGAGCATTTACAGACTCCTCTGTAACACCGGAAACATCCCCTTTATCACTAACCATCTTAAGAAAGATCATTCTGTCCGGGCTGATAAGCTTAGAACCGGCCTGATATATGGCTGATCCTTCCATATCATAAAGATAACCCGGTTCAGGATCAGTCTTTACCTCATCAACAGTTATAAGCGAAGCTTCATTAAGGCCTTCTACACGCAGTATGTCCGGATAATAATCTCTTCCTGTAGCATCATCAGTTATCTTATTAACCATAAACAAACCAGAAAGATCCTTGGAGCCGCAGGTTCCGATATTAATGATCACATCAGATGAAAGATCCTGCCTTGTAAGACCATGGTGAAATGTTCTTCCTACTGCAAAAGCCGCATTAACCTTGCCGATACCTGTAAGTACGATCTCAAGGTCATCTGATACGAGGTGTTTTAATGCCTTAACCTCACAATCAATAGCAGCGAATATGTGAATCATAAGAAAATTATATAACAAAAAACCGGAACTGCTGTTCCGGTTTGTAATTGGTTGCGGAGGCGGGACTCGAACCACACGACCTCCGGGTTATGAGCCCGGCAAGCTACCAACTGCTCCACTCCGCGATGTTATCGCAACACTTGTATATGGTGCTCGTGACCGGACTTGAAC
>JAEEGF010147193.1_pt1 | contig 118785 bp, 79 predicted proteins | sample 9134171 | NCBI WGS metagenome assembly JAEEGF01 (sample SAMN16246542, study PRJNA631951) | gut metagenome | biome: gut microbiome; feature: rumen; material: AP-attached | host: Bos | place: Iran: Karaj | collected 2018-10
AGGGAGAGGTGATTGACGGAACACTGAAGACGGACAGTGTGGGTAAGTACAACTATATCGTTCCTGATGTGGAAGGGGAATGGACCCTGTTCATGCGTTCGAAGAAAGACGATGTGGAGCGTGACTACTACATCGGTATCGACCGTCATTTCTCGCCTGACAAACGCTACATCTATCCCGACGAGGCACGTATCCAGCAGATACGCCAGCCCAACTTTGTCCCGACTGCACAGAACGCGGCAGTCGATGACGACGAGCCTATCTCAATTACCCAGCGGAACCATCTTCTACCGACGGTGAAGGTGAAGGCGACACGCCGCATTCTCGGCGACCTCAGGGTAAACTGGTACGACGAGGAGAACGCTCAGGCACATTCGGTACTGAGATACGACTGCGACGAGGATGCCGACATGTATGGAGATATGGGCGAGGACATGCCTTCGTTCTTCGAATGGCTCTCGAAGCGTAACAGCTACTTCGCATTCGACCGTGATGACTATGACGCATCGGAAATGGACAAATGGGTAGGAGGCTCGCTTGATGCTTCGGGAAAAAGGATGTACGAAGACCGTACGACCTACAACGAGCGTCCTATCATCTGGATTGTGGACAACACGTTCTGGGGAATCACTGGACTGCCAAATGGGGCATCGGGGCAGGTCAATATCGTGGATTCGAACAATAAGACCGATGACGTATCGCTACCTGATATGCTCGACGTGGCCAAGAGTATCTACATCTCTGAAGACCTCTCTTCGATGAAGACCTACCTGTGGGCAGAGAACCTGCAGGGATACAACCCTGTTATCTTCTATGTGTATCAGCATCCGCTCTTTGGGTTCAAGCAGAAAGGACTGAGGCGGACTCATTTCGAAGGGTTCAACGTACCTACAGCTTTCGAGATGGAGGACTATTCCGTGATGCCTCCGGCTGAGGACTTCCGCCGCACCCTGTATTGGGAGCCGAACATAAAGACCAATAACAGAGGTCGTGCAACGGTTGAATTCTATAACAATTCTTCTTGTACCTCTATGTTCATTTCGGCAGAAGGTATCACAGAGAATGGGAAGTTTATTATTAACGAGTAATAGCGATAAAGATGATGACAAAAGCCGTAAAGTGGCTGTTGATAGTAAATATCGCAGCGTATGCTATTAATATGTTGGTTGGTATGGTTTGGGGCCTCAACCTCAATGCGCTGTTTGGCTTATTTTATGTTGCAAGCCCTTATTTCCTGCCTTTTCAGTTCTTAACTCACATGTTTATGCATGGTGACATCTGGCATATCTTCTTTAATATGTTTGCACTTTGGATGTTCGGACGTATTATGGAGCAGACATGGGGCTGGAAAAAGTTTCTTATTTTTTATTTCGTATGCGGATTTGGAAGCGCATTGATTCAGGAAATGGGACAATTGATAGGATTGATCAATCAACATGACTATATCATCGGTGCCAGTGGTGCCATCATGGGTATTTTGTTAGCGTTTGGAATGCTTTATCCAAATGAAAAAATGTTCATTATTCCTATACCGTTTCCACTTAAAGCGAAATACTTTGTTATTGGATATGCCGTTTATGAAGTAATCCTAGGATTGCTGAACTTAGACCGCACTGCCCATTTTGCCCATTTGGGAGGTATGTTGTTCGGTTTTCTGTTGATTTTGTATTGGCGATTTAAAGCAAAAAACAGAACCAGCCACTCATATTCAGGTTGGCGTACGACCTCAACACACCCCAATATGAATGTGCACTATAACAAGAACGAACGTAGTCGTGATTATGAATTCAATGCACAGAAGAAAGAGCAGAATGATGAAATCGACCGTATTTTGGATAAGATTCGTCAGGATGGTTATGCCAGTTTGAGTGAGAAAGAGAAAAAACAGCTGTTTGATGCTTCAAATAAATAGGACCAATGAAGATAGCTAAAAAGATTGTTTGTTGGGTCATTGGAATCTTGAATTTACTGGTTGTCTGTGGAATGATTGCCTGCGCGTATTCCATTTATTTACGTCCTGCAGACTATCCTAATTGGTCATTTCTTGGCATGACGTTGCCTTTTTTTGTGTTGGCAACTCTTTTGTTTCTCCTGATTTGGCCTTTATTGAAATGGAAGTACTGCGCCATCAGTTTGCTTGGCATCATCATTTGTTGGAGTAGCATCCGGGATTACTGTCCGATAAATCTGTTCAAAGATGTTCCAGAAGGTAAGACAATTAACCTTTTATCTTATAACGTAGGGATGCTCCGTAACTACAATTATAAATCTGGCAAGACCGAAATTGCTGATTACATTATCAATTCCAGAGCAGATGTTGTCTGTTTACAAGACGTATGGAATTTTCGGAAAGAACAGCCATATACTTCATTCAATACTGTCTACCCATATATCCATAAAGGAGAAGAGACGAACTGCGATTGTGTTCTTTTGTCCAAGTTTCCAATCCTATCTTCTCAACAGATAGATCTTGGTTCTGCTGCTGCAAAATGTATGGGCTATGATCTTTTGATTTATGATGATACTGTCAAAGTAATTAACTGCCATTTGGAATCCTATTTACTGAGTGATGATGATAAACAACTCTACAAACAAATGGTTAAGCATTCTGTGCACATGAAGGATGACCAAGATGAAGACACCATTAATATGAAACAAAGTTTTTGGTGGTTGGAAGGCAAACTTGCCAAAGCAAATGCTGCCCGTTCACTCCAGGCAGAACTGCTAAAAGCAATGATTGACTGTCTGCCAAACAAGTATATTATTGTTTGCGGCGACTTTAATGACTCACCCGTTTCTTATGTACATAAAACACTTACAGAAAAGTTGAAAGATGCCTACACAGAATCTGGGAATGGGCCCGGTTGGTCATATAATCAAAGTGGCATGTATTTTCGCATCGATCACATTTTAATGAGTGATAGTTTTAATTCGTTTAAGGCAAAAGTGGACAAATATGGACAAGAAAGTGACCATTACCCCATTTTTTGCACCTTAGAGATGCGTTAAATCTAAAAAAAGTGTTAACTTTGCACCCTTGTAATGCACTTATTTGTGAGATACCCCATCTTTGATGGGTTTTCATAGTGTGAAGAAACGAAATTTATATTATTTACAAATAAACAAAATTATTAATTATCAACAATGCAAAACAAAGGATTTGTTAAGTTCGTAGCCATTGCGCTAACACTTATCTGCATCTTCTATCTGTCTTTCTCCGTAGTGACTAACTACGTGGATAATAAGGCATCAAAGATGGAAGAGAAGGAAGCAGAACTTTATTTGGATTCACTCAACATGAATCCGTTCTACTTGGGAACCTACAATCTGAAGCAATGTCGTGAAACAGCCATCGGTCTTGGTCTTGACCTGAAAGGTGGTATGAACGTCATTCTTGAAGTGTCTGTTCCTGATGTGGTAAAGGCTTTAGCCGACCACAAGACTGATTCTGCATTTGTTCAGTCAGTCAATGAAGCACAAAAACAAGAAGTCGAAAGTCAAAGCGATTTTATCTCACTGTTTGTCAAAGCTTATAAAAAGAATGCTCCAGACGGAAAACTGGCTCAGATCTTTGCTACGCAGAAGCTGAAGGGTAAAATCAATGCAAACAGCAGCGATGACGAAGTGGAGAAGGTTCTCCGTGAAGAGGTGAATACCGCTATCGACAATTCATTCCTCGTACTTCGTACCCGTATCGACCGCTTCGGTGTCGTTCAGCCTAACATTCAGCGAGTTGAAGGTCAATCAGGACGTATCATGGTTGAACTTCCAGGTATCAAAGAGCCAGAGCGTGTTCGTAAACTCCTTCAGGGTAGTGCAAACCTTGAGTTCTGGGAGACTTACGACACTCAGGTAATTCTGCCTTACCTCAATCAGTTGAACACAGCACTCCGTAACGGTAAGGTTGTAGACGAAGCAACAGACTCTACTGCTACTGAAGAAGTGGCTGAGGCTACTCCTGCAGCAGAGGAAGCTGATTCTGCAGCAAAGGACAACAAGGAAAACATCTTGAATCAGGTAGCTACTAGCGATCAGAAGACTCCAAACAAGGCTTCAGACGAGAAAGAGCTTGCAAAAGCAAAGGCAGAAAACCCACTCTTCGCTATCTTCCAGCCCTATCAGGGTCAGAGAGGTTGTGCTGTAGGTTACGCCCTCGCTTCTGATACCGCTGAAATCAATGCATTGGTAACCGGCGAACTTGCTAAGCAAGTACTTCCAGGCGACCTCTCACTCAAGTGGGGCGTAAAGTCTGAGGACAAAGCAGGTCGTATCTTCACACTCTATGCAATCCGTATGACAGGTCAGAACGGACGTGCTCCAATCGAGGGCGAAGTCGTTACTGAATCAAAGGATGAGTTCGACCAGTATGGTAAGCCTTGTGTTACCATGAAGATGAACACCGAAGGTGCTCGTAAGTGGGCTGCTCTTACAGAGGCAAATGTAAACCACTGTGTAGCAGTTGTACTCGATAACCTCGTTTATAGTGCACCTAACGTTCAGAATAAGATTGACGGTGGTAACACCCAGATTACCGGTACATTCACAACCAACGAAACAAAAGACCTTGCAAACGTGCTTCAGTCAGGTAAGATGCCTGCTCCAACACAGATTGTACAGGAAGACATCGTTGGTCCATCATTGGGTCAGGAGTCTATCAACGCTGGTTTCATTTCATTCATCATCGCCTTCATCGTATTGATGATTTACATGTGTGTGATGTATGGTATGCGTCCGGGTATGGTTGCTAACTGCGCCCTCCTGCTCAACTTCTTCTTCACACTCGGTATCCTCACTTCTCTGCAAGCAGCATTGACGATGTCAGGTATTGCCGGTATGGTGCTGACACTTGGTATGGCAGTCGATGCCAACGTGCTTATCTACGAGCGTACCAAGGAAGAGCTGAAGAGTGGTAAGAACATTAAGAACGCAGTTGCCGCAGGTTACAGCAATGCATTCTCAGCTATCTTCGACTCTAACCTCACATCAATCATCACAGGTATTATCCTCTTCTATTTCGGTACAGGTCCTATCAAGGGATTCGCAACGACCCTCATGATTGGTATCGTATGTTCATTCTTCACAGCAGTTTGGTTGACTCGTATTTGCTATGAGCACTTCCTCAATCGTGATAAATGGACTGACCTTACTTTCACAACCAGCGTATCAAAGAACATGATGCAAGGAACGAAGTTCAACTTCATGGGTGCTTATAAGAAGTCATTCATGGCATTCGGTATCTTCTTCCTCGTTTGTCTTGCTTCATTCTTCATTCGTGGTTTGAGCCAGTCAATCGACTTCACGGGTGGACGTAACTATAAGGTCGAGTTTGTGAACCCTGTAGCTCCAGAAGACATTCGTGCTGCATTGGCTAACAAGTTCCAAGAGAGAGCCGCAGCTGAAGAAGACGTTGACAAGGTAACCACTCAGGTTATCGCCCTTGGTACCGACGGTAAGATGGTACGTATTTCTACCAACTACCGCATCAACGAGAACGGTCAGCAGGTTGACTCTGAAATCGAAAAGATGATTTACGAGACACTTGTAGCTGGTGGACAGATTGACGGTAAGACTGTAACTCTCGATCACTTCATCAACCGTGATGAGCGTACAGGCGGTTCTATCATCAGTTCACAGAAGGTAGGTCCTTCAATCGCTGAGGATATTACTTACGGTGCTATCTGGTCAGTGATTCTTGCCCTCATCGCCATCTTCATCTACATCTTGATCCGTTTCCGTAACGTAGCATTCTCTATCGGTTCTGTTGCCGCATTGACACTCGATACCATCCTCATCATTGGTGTTTACTCACTCTGTTGGGGTTGGATTGGCTTCTCACTTGAGATTGACCAAACCTTCATCGGTGCCATCCTGACAGCTATCGGTTACTCAATCAACGATAAGGTGGTTATCTTCGACCGTATCCGTGAAGAGTTGAAACTCTATCCAAAGCGCGACAAGCAGCAGGTATTCAACCAGTCGCTCAACGCAACTTTGGCTCGTACCATCAACACATCAGTAAGTACCCTCATCGTATTGCTCTGTATCTTCATCTTTGGTGGTGACAGTATCCGCAGCTTCGCATTCGCGATGATTCTTGGTGTATTGATTGGAACAACTTCATCACTCTTCATTGCAGCTCCGACTGCATACCTCGTTCTCGGACGTAAAATTAAGGAGGACGAAGTTAAAGAATAACAATCCGCATGAAGACCCTCCGCTGTGAGGGTCTTCTGCTTTTAATATAACAACACAAAACAGACACATTATGGAACAGAAAATCAAAGTAGCAATCGTAGGTTACGGCAACATAGGCCGCTATGCCCTGGAAGCCCTCGAAGTCGCACCCGATATGGTGTGTGTAGGTATCGTACGTCGTAACATCACTTGTTCCACCATCAATGGTGTGAAAGTAGTGACAGATATTCGTGAATTGGGCAAAGTCGATGTGGCCATTCTCGCTACTCCGACACGCAAAGTAGAAGAATATGCCAAGCAGTGTCTTGCTCTTGGCATCAATACAGTCGATAGCTTCGACATCCACACACAGATTATCGACCTGCGTCGCAGTCTTGATGCAGTAGCAAAGGCAAACAATGCAGTCAGCATCATCAGTGCAGGATGGGATCCAGGAAGTGATTCTATCGTACGTACACTGATGGAGAGCCTTGCTCCACGTGGCATCAGCTACACGAACTTTGGCCCCGGACGCTCCATGGGACACTCAGTGGCTGTCCGCGCCATTCCTGGGGTACGCGATGCCCTCTCTATGACGATTCCTGTAGGTACAGGCATTCATCGTCGTATGGTGTATGTAGAATTGGAAGACGGAGCTGATTTCAAGACTGTTGAAGCAGCCATCAAGGCAGATGCTTACTTTGTCAATGATGAGACTCATGTAATGCAAGTACCCTGTGTTGACGACCTCAATGATGTAGGACACGGTGTGAATCTGGTACGCAAAGGTGTATCAGGCAAGACCCACAACCAGCTCTTCGAGTTCAATATGAAGATCAACAACCCTGCCCTCACTTCACAAGTGCTGGTCAACATGTGTCGCGCCGCCCTTCGCCAGCAGCCAGGAGCATACACTATGATTGAAATTCCTGTTATCGACATGCTACCAGGTGACAAAGAAGAAATCATCCGTCACTTGGTATAGTTCAGTACTTATATAATAATAAGGTATGCGCTAATTGCGTTTGCAGCACGTTAAACCACGCAATACCATACATTTTTCATCAAAAACGGCAAAAAATCTCCAAAATATTTTGCCGTTTTATTTTTATGCTGTATCTTTGCCATGTAATATGAACTTTTGATATTAATCACTAAAACAAAATGAATATGAAGAAACTATTACTTTCAATCCTTGCGCTTGTAGCAGTATCTGCTGTTCAGGCACAAAACGTGAATATGTACATTGAGGTTGAGCCTACTACTGACCTCAAGAATATCCCTGTGACGCTCTACTTGACAAACGATGTAGAAATCATAGGTCTGCAGGCTACATTTGCCCTTCCAACAGGACTGACCAAGGCAAACTATAACTATGATGAGGATGAGGAAATGTATTTCTCGATGACGAATCGTACCACCAAGAACCACCAAAGAAATTCAAAGAACATGTTTAAGTCAAGTGCTCCAGACGACTTGTTCATCAACTGCGTATCTGATAACAACAGCGCCATTAAGGAAAATTCAGGTGCCATTGGTACATTCTGGTTCGATGGTCGCAAATTGGCTGACGGCACATATACTGTAAAGATGTATGATGCATGTGCGTTCCCAGATGCTAATTCACGCATCGATGCAGCCGGCAAGCATACACCCGACCAGAGTGCAGACTACAAGTCATTTGAGTGCGAGTATCAATTTGTTGTTTCTAATGGAGCAGTAGTTAGTGGCATCAACAATCTTACAGTTGCTGGCAAAGCTAACAGCATCTACAACATTGCCGGTCAGCAGACAAATGGTCTCCAAAAGGGTATCAATATCGTTGACGGTCAAAAGGTCTTTGTGAAGTAATAGACCATAACCCCTCCCTAACCCTCCCCCAAGGAGAGGGAACTTAGAAGAATAATATAGATAAGTGCTCAGGCATTGCTGCCTGAGCATTTTTTATTTCCACCTTGGGAATAATGGTTATTGGTTATTATTGCTGTCTGGTATAATACGTACCTTTGCTCATGTTGCTTTGGTTTTGTGGTGAAACAAAGGTAACAAAAAGGACAGAAAACCATGCTAGGGATTCATCCTCATTTTTTATTGTACCCTAAAAAAACTTTACGAATTATTTGGAAAACAGGAAATTATTTCGTATCTTTGCACTATATATATGCTTCCTATTAACAACAACATAAATAATTATGCAATAATTGCAATGTCATTTGGCTAAAGGCAAACGATCATTCGCCTTTAGGCAAATGATAAAATGCCTCTAGGCAAACGGTTGTTCGCCTTTAGGCAAATTCCCTTCTCAATTAACTCGTTTTTCCTATTGAGTTAACTGCTTTTCCTTTTTGATTTAGCTGCCAGTCCTTTGCCATTTAAGACAATGGACTTCTAACAACTAAAGTCTTAACTCATAGCTGTCTTCATCCCTATGTGTTTCCCTCTAAACTATCATCTTTTTTTGACTTGCCGGTAAAGAAGAAGGATATGAAATATGGTGGGGGCTTTCTTTATCGATTTTCAACTTTTTGCGGACACCAATAAAGAGCCATACTGTTTTTCTTTCCTGCACTCTAAAACTTGTTAGAGTACGGTGTTACAATTGTTAGAGTACAGTCGTACAAATAATCGACAGCAAAGTATAAAAAAATGCCCAGGCATTGCTGCCTGAGCACTTATCTATATTTTCTCCAGAGTCCCCTCCCCTTGGGGGAGGGTTAGGGAGGGGTTATGGTCTATTACTTCACAAAGACCTTTTGGCCGTCAACGATATTGAGACCCTTCTGAAGGTTCTTAACTTGTTGACCTGCTATGTTGAAGATAGCGTTGTTATTGGCAATTGCCGTCTTACCACCAACTTCTGTAATTGCAGTTGGTAAGTCTTCGTATATAACGGTGAAGTTTTTGAATGCAATCCAATCGAAGAAATCATTAGCATCCTTAACCTTTATACCGAAGGTGAGCAGACCATCGTCGCCTACTTCGCACTTAACAGTATATGTTCCATATACTTCTCCTGACTTACTGTTGAAAACAGCAGTTGTACCAGTTGAAATGTCATCACCATCAACACCATTAGCAAAGATGCAAGCACCTGTAGGAGTTACGTCTGCATGATCCTCTGCAAATGCGCGAATGAAACCTGATACTGAATATTTACCTGCTGGGAGACCTTCAATTGTTACGTGTGTGATTGTTGCGTCTGCAAGAGTTTTGCCACCGCCTACCCAATCTTCAATGAATGGAACCTTCAATCCTGATTCGTCATTTTCAGTAGACCAAGTATTTGTATGGAAGGTATTTCCGCCTTCAATAGTCCAATATGCATTGTTTGCTTCTGTACAATCGGCATTTCTAACAGCACCAGTCATATCAGCACCAACCCCTTGAGCCTTAACTGCTGTCTCAAATGCTGCTAATACATCTTCTGATTTATCAGATTCCATTGTACAGTCGTTATATACAGCTTCAATATCAGCTACGTCATACGTTGCCTGGCCTTGTGCATCCAGTTCTAGAGCTTTTGCACCATACGTTTCGAGAGCCTTTGCGGTTGCGGCATAATCTGCGATGTTGCTCTTAACGGTTTCAGTCATCTGGGTCAGAATAGCTGTTGCCTGCTCAATTGATTCCTTGGTGGCATCTGTAGTAAGAACCTTGTCTTCTGCATAAGTATCAAGACTAGTTTCAAATTGACTCTTCAAAGAAACGTTCATCTTTGCATTCAAGTCTACTTTCTGTGCTTCTGCAAGAGCCTTCTGGTAATCTTCAATAGCTTGAGCTGCCTTCACATCAAGTTCTGTAGCATCAGGTCCGTAGTATTTCAGTACGAAGTTATCCCAGATACACCAGAGGCTTGTGTTGTTCTCCAGCTTAGCACCAAGCGTGATTGTGCCGTCATCTCCAACCTCAAAGATAATAGGTTCGATAGTGTACAAACCATTTGTGAATGATTTAGATGCATCACTCATAGAGTTTTCTGTACCGGTCTTCAATGGGAATGTAGCATTCTTGTCATTAGCGAAGAATACTGGGAGATTGTCATTGTCTGAACCATCCTGACGATAGAATCCCTGAGCTGTCAGAGCGTAAGTACCCTTAGGTGCGCCAGAGATAGTTTGAGAGAGGCTGAATACAGAGTGGTATGACTCTACACAATAGTTCGTTACATCACCATTTACATCTTTGTTACCAGCCTCAAACGACCATGCAGAACCAAGGTCGGCATTCTTTACTTGATCATTCTTAGTTGACAAACTTCCACCCCATCGATTATTGCGGCCAAAGTTAGGATTAAGAATCAAGAAGGTTGCATCAACAGGTTCCTTAGCGGTAGCCTTGGCAAGTTGAGCCTTCATGTCATCTTCTGTGATGATTTGCCATGCAGCAGCATCTCCTTCTGCCTTGGTTCCAAGAACGGTAGATGTACCATCATAGCCATATACAGCATCAGATGCATAGATCTTATAGTACTTTCCGAATGGAACGATGAAGAGGCTCTTAGGACTTCCATTGTCCATGAAGTCACCATTGAAGTAGTATTGAGTACCACCATTGTTTACCAGCGTTTCTATCTGATAGCCATTCTCCTTGTAGTGAAGGGTTATGTATTCTGGATGTTCTACTAATGAGGCCTTTGTACCCCAGTTATTAGATGCACCCCAGAACCTCTTAGCTTCTACATTGTAGAGATAGTACTTACCATCTGCAAATGTCTGTGGCATAGCAGTACCTTCGTAAATCAGGCGGAAGTTGTCGCAACCGCAATAGTCACCACCATCAGCAGTATTCTTATCAAAACCGAATGTCAATGCTTCACCTTCAGCAACATAGACAATGAGTTCTGTTTCATAATTACCAATGCTGAATGAGTATGAACCAGAGTTTGAGTTGTCAAGAACGTATTTATTAACACCGTCAACAGTTACCTGACCAAAGTATTTAATACTTGGATTTTCAAGGTCAAACCGACTTTCATTATCGCTTTCAACAACGAATTTACGCTCTTCGGTTTCATCAATAAGACCATCGAATACGTTAGGAACCTGCTTGGTTACTCCGTTTGCAAAGATGACACCAGGAGTTTCAAGTTCTTCTCCGGCTTCAAATTTTGCTTTGTTGGTAACAAAATCACCCTTACGTCCGAATGCCTGAGCCTTCAGTGTGTACCATCCTGCAGGAAGACCTTTGATAGTCTTTTCCATCTTAATTGTACCTTGATACTTTGTCATACCACAATTGCCGTTTATTACTTTATAACTTGGAGCATTACCACCATTCGTTGTAACAGTCCAACCATCAGTATTATTGCTTGCATCAAAACCTGCATTTGGGAAAAGTGCAGCTAATAGTTCATCACCAGCCTTTGGACCCTCGCCTCCGTTGAGAGCAGCAAGAGCATCCTTTGTTGCTTGAGCTTCTGCAGCCTCTTTTGCTGCCAGCCAAGCATCATAAGCTGTTTTTGCTTCTGCAGCTAATGCTGCATAAGTTTCAGCATCCTCTTCTGGAATGAATTGCCAATAAGTTTTCTCTGCAGACAAACCAAGATTGTAATTCTCATCTACTGCAAGATATAGACCACAAGGAACTTCTGATTCAATCCATGCACGCTGTGAATGCTTATATACGCAACGAATCATGAATCCTTCGCCTTCAACTTCTCTACATGCCCATACACCATATTCGTTCTTGTGCTGAAGACCTGTTGCACTGACAGAAAGACGTTGGTCATTGTTTTTGTTTGCAGCAAAACGTAGATAAGTGTACACTAAAGTTTCAGAAGCAGGATCTTCCACAAATCCTTGTGCTTCAGTTCTGGTTGTTCCTTCATCTTTAATCTGATAAAGCACGCCAGTAGCGTCTGCGCCAACTTTGTCGTTGAGGAAAACCTTCTTTGCAGGGTTATAAAGATACCCTACAGCACCTTCTTGCGGCAGTGCAGCCAAAGCGCTACCAACAACGGCAAACATGGCAACGAGTAAAATAGTAATTTTTCTCATGTCTGTTAATGTTTAAAAAGTTAATACTAAAAGTTAAATAATAAGATTATAAATGATTGATACAGTTTCTTTTTGGAACTTCTGTGAGAAGTTTGGCCCAAAGGTAGTAATTATTTACCTAACTACCAAATTTTTTTTGAAAAATCGTTTCTTTTACACCTTATTTATATAATAATCATACAAAAAACAAGGTGCTCAGACAATTCTGCCTGAGCACCACTATTGTAATTTCCTTACCACTCCCCATAGAGGGGGAGACGGAGGGGGTCTTTACTTAACCAAGACTTTCTTACCGTCAACAATGTTGATACCCTTCTGGAGCGTATTGATGCGCTGACCTGCTGCATTGAAGATAGTCTTTGCTGCTGAGGTTGCTTCAACTTCGCTGATTGCTGTTGCTTCTTGAGTTACAACGATTGGAGTCATTGCTCTCAGGTACTTCACATCCTTGTATGACAACCAGCTGATGTTGTTGTCTTCTGCAATGTTGAAGGCAACTTTGAGGATGCCATCAGCGCCAACTATTACATTATTCACAAGAGCAATAGTCCAACGGAACTGCTCGCCATCTCCACAAGTTCTGCCATTGCATACATCAACTGGTTCACTTCCATTTGCTGAGAATGTGATACCATATGCGCTGTCGCCACCATTGTCCTTAATACGTACGCGAACAGGGGCAGTAACGGCATAGTTACCTGGAGTGAGACCTGTAACAGTTCCTTCGAGAGTAGCCTTACCAAGTGACTTGTCGTCACCTGTCCAGTACTCATAGAATGGAACATGTATTGGAGATGCATTCTGCTTGCCATCTGCTTCCGTTGACCAAGTGTTGATGTAGAGAGAAGTTGCGAAGTCTGAACACTGAGTGCCATTGTATGTCCAAGCAGAGAGGAGGAAGTCGTCAAATGAATTAGCTGCGCGCCATCCATGTACAGTATATGGATTGTCAAGATTTCCTACAACCTCACCTGCCTCATTCTTAGCAATGGCGTCTGCATACATCTGATAGTACTTATCATAAGCATCCTGTGTATAGAAGTTCGTGCTTTCGATGAGACTCTTGATATTTTCAAGAGTAGCAGCTTCGGCGATGATTTTGGCTTTCTTTGAATATACCTGATAGTCTTCTTCTGATACAGCAATCCACGTGCTCTTAGCATCTGCAGCTTCTGAAATATAGAGACGAGTGTTTTCGTCTGAAACTATTGAGAGGAATCCAGGAGCACTTGTGTTAGAGATAGTGAATGTACCATCTGCATTTACATTGAATGTCCACTGACCAGCACCTGCACGGCCAGAACCGTCAACCCAGATATTACCACTGCCATCATAGTCGAGGTCATTTGCCTTGTTGTTGTTAATGGTATTGGTAGCGCAAAGCTTATAGGTATCGCCATTTGCCTCAAAGTTCATGAGATAACCCTCAGCAGGGTTGATTGAAGCACGTGTATTATAGTCGTTACCACCAATGATGAATCCCTTAGCTTCAACATTGAAGAAGTACTGCTTAGTTGCACCTGTTACATCAAGAGCTGTAGCCTTTGGCATATCATCTGACTGAATAATTGTTTCTTCAGATACATAAATGATAGAAACAACGCTTGCAACGTGCCAGTTACCACCATCCTGAATGTTCTTGATACCATACTTCAGAGTTCCGTCAGTTACGATAGCTGTGAGAACGATAGGAGCGAATTCACTTACAGCTGCTCTATCGATTACTTCGAGACCTTCTTCTGCATCGTTAGCAAATACTACTGCAAGACCCTCACCAGTTGGAGTTTCAAATCCACGACCTGAAGTGAAGCTTGCAGATGCATTCAAAGTTACTTCGTATGTACCATTCTTCAAACCTGTGAGTGTCTGAGTAAGGACGTCACCTGCTGCCTGTGAGCTGGTGATGTAACGCTCAACGCGTGAACCATAAGTACCAGTCTGTCCGTCCCAAGTTGCAGGAGCGATAGAAGCGATATCGTCACCAACTTGATAGTGACTCTTCTTATATTCGTCAAGGGCATCCTGATAATCCTTTACAGCCTGAGTATATGCAGCATAGTCAGCTTCTGATACAGCAATCCACGTGCTCTGAGCTTCTGGATCTTCAGACATGTAAACCTTAGTATCATTCTTTGAAGGAAGAACAGACAGGAATCCTGCTACGTTGTTGCTAGCGATCTTGAATGAACCATCTTCATTAAATGCAATAGTGAACATACCATCTCCGGCACGACCTTTACCGTCAACCCAGATGTTGTCTGGACCTTGGCAGTCCATGCTGCTCCAGATGTTGTCGCGCGCAACCCAGTCATTCAGAGTATATGTAGTGCCATCTGCATTAACCTGAACTTTGAACTGGTGACCTTCTTTCTGGTTGATTGAAACACGAGTGCCCCAGTCGTTAGCACCTACGATAAATGCCTTTGCATCAACATTGTACAGGTATTGAATAGTCTCACCGTCTGTTGCAAGCTGAGATGCCTTTGGTGCATCTGGAGCAATAGGTTCGCCTTCTGACTGAACAGCTACGTTGAGAACAACAGCCTTGTTTTCTTCAGAATTACCAACTACGAATGCAAACTTAGCTATATATTGTACGCCACCCTGCAGGTGAGCTCCGCTATGTTCTGGGTGACAACCGATTTCGTACAACTGACCTGCTTCGCGAGAGAAGTCAGACTTTACATAGAACTGAGATGTAGCATCGCCCCATTGTGCCCAGTCACCGGCAGCATTACGCCAACCGTCTGAAGAACCAAGTTTGTAAGCTTCATCGAGAGTACCGTCGGACTGAACTGCGAAAATCTGAACATCGTTGATTGAAGAAACGCCAAGTGCTGCGAGGATACTAGCCATATCAGCATCAACATCTACTGCTGCAACATAACTTGGCTTTTCGCCTACATTCACAGCCTGTGTCATAGTTTCTGCCACCTGAAGCTGAGAGAACTCAGTGAATGGACTAACGACCTTCTCATTCACATTAAGTGTAATAGAGAGAACTACATAGTTGCCTTCTGTATTAGCGGCATTGACAATCTTGAATAAAGCAGTGTAAGATGTTGGTTCTGCTGTACGCATACAACCTACACCATCAAGGTTAAGGCCAGTGAACTGAACATAGAACAGATTGTCTGCAGAGTTCCAGCTTGCCCAATTGCCTTCAGCGTCACGCCATCCGTCTGTACCGGCAGAACCTCTTCCGTAAGTTTCATCAAGTGTTCCGTCAGGCATCATTGCATAAATCTTCAAAGCATCCTTCTCAACACCAAGTTCTGCTGCGATTTCATCCCAGTCGATAGCAATACCATGATTATCACCTGGAGCGTAGTTCTCACCAACTGTACAGTCAGTTGAATATGGGAATATCGCTATTTCACTTGCACCTTCATCAGCAGTAAGTTCTGCATAAATGCCAGCAATTTCTGCCATCTCAGCGATACCGCTACCTTCGAGTGTACCAGCATCGAGTTCAGCAATGATATCAGCTACAGCGTCCATGAAATCTTCAACATCATCACCAGAAAGAAGCTGCTTGTGCATTTCGATAGACGAGCGAACACCCTTGTAAGCAATGATACTTGCAGTAGCAGCTTTCTTTGCTTTTACTAATGCTGCTTCTGTCTCCTCATTAGGATTAGCGTTATAACTAGCAAGAGCAGCATCGTAAGCTGCCTTTACTGCAGCATTCATAATAGCTTGGTCGCCACCCTGCTGTTGTTTCAGATACTCAGCCAACTCCTCTTCTGTACCGAAGAACCAGTAAGCACCTTTGTTCGCTTCATCTAAAGCAGTACAAGCAAGTGCACCGTCGACAACCTGAAGATACGAACCTGCTGTAATCCATGAAGGACCTTGGTCGTTTGGATAAGGATGAGTAATGAGCAGACCCTTTTCTGTTGACTTTACGATCAACTGGCCATAATATGTACTCATGGCAACTGGCTCTGTGTAGAATGTCAGGTAGTTTGAACCTGTCTTGAAGCGCATGAACTTTGCGCCTTCGACTGAAGGAGTAGCATTAGCGTCTTTCTCCTTGATTTCAATGGTAAATTCCACTCCAGTTTCACCTAATGTGGCATCTGCAGTGATGAATTGGCCAGATCCAAGGTTATAAAGAAAACCTTTTTGATCAGCCTCGGGCAGAGCAGCAAATGCTCTCACACCAATCAGCGCAAATAGCGCAACGAGTAAAAATCTGATTTTTCTCATGTTTTGAATTGTTTTGAGTTAATAAATAAATTTATTAGTTAATTAATATTGGTTTCAGTTTACAGGTGGCAAATATAATACTTTTTCACAGAACCACCAAACATTTAACCAAAAAATCACAAAAAAAGGCACATTTCACCTTATTATAATAGAAAAAGTGTTGTTTAAACAAAAAAAAGGTGCTCAGACTTCTGTCCAAGCACCTTTATTATTTTCCCTCCTTGGGAGGGATAAGAGGGAGGTTCTGTTTACTTCACGTAAACCTTCTTACCATCAATGATATTGAGACCCTTAGCAGGAGCTGACAACTTCTGACCAGCTACGTTGAATACGCTCTTAGCTGCAGTCTTGCTGCTAACTTCTGAGATAGCAGTAGTGATGTCGCCTGTCTTCTCATACTTCACATTCTGGAATGACAGCCAGCTGATGTTGTTGTCGCCAGCAACGCTGAACTTAACCTTCAGTGTTCCGTCTTCAACAGTTCCTTCTGCTGTGTATTCTGCGAGGTTGAATGGGCCAACTGCCTCACCTTCGGTTACGTCAACAGCTTCACCATCGTTCAACTGGAGAGTGATACCTGTAGCGTCTGCTGCAGTTGTACCGTTCTTTGCACGAACGCGTACCCACGCAGTTACTTGATATAAACCCGGTTCAACGTCTGCCAATGTGGCTTCAAGTTCGTTCTCGCCAAGTGAGTTAGCATTATCAGTCCAGTACTCGAAGAATGGAACCTTGAAGTTAGTGCCATCGCCTTCACCTTCTACAGACCATGTGTTGATGTAGAGTGGGGTACCAAAGTCTACACACTGTTCTCCACCGATTGTCCAAGTAGAGAGGAGGTAATCGTCATAGTCCAATGAAGTGTTTTTGTATCCGTTCAGGTTATAAGGATTGACAACATTTTCTGCCAATGTACCAGCCTGCCACTGCTTGTTGTACTCTTCGAACTTACCCATGTAGATGTCATAAGCCTCAGGAGTAACTACGTTGTTGTTCTGCATCAACTCATACATACCCATGAGTGCCTTTGAGCTATCAACTGTAGTCTTAGCAGCATTATATGCGTTCCAAAGAGCTGTAGCTGCTGCACCAACAGTTTCATCAGTAGCATCGGCTGTCAGCACCTTATTTTCAGGATAGTCATTGATTGCCTTGTCAAGTGGTACTAAGACGTATGCAGGCATTGTTTCTGGAAGTATCGCACGTGCTGCTGCGATTGCGTTTCTATAGTCAGCAATGGTTGCGGCTGATGCCTTAGCTGCAGCAATTGCATCTTGTACTGCATTCGTAGCATCCGTGATTTCTTTCAAAGATTCAAACTCAACACCGTCATATTCATCTATAACAGCTGTAAGATTTTCTTTTGCAGCCGAAGACATTTCCTCTTTAAGACAATCTTTAGCTTCAGCAATAAGGTTAGTTAACTGAATCTCTTTTCCAACCACATTCAATGCTTCGATAGCTGCGTTAATAGAGCTTTCAGTAGCTATTGAATTTAACACTTTATTAACAGCATATTTACTGAGCAGAGCCTGCACCTTCGCCTGCTTTGATTCTGTCAACGAATTCGGATAAATTGCTTCTACTGCATTCAGAGCTGCTAAATAATCTTTATAAAGTGGATTTCCATTATCAACCACTAATTCTCCGAAAGTCCAGTAGATAGGATCTGTTCCACTAGGCGCAGGAGAATTACCTGCAAAGTAGCCGCCAAGAGCTTTATTCTTCATTGTAAATCCCTTGCCTTCTACATACTCTATTTCCCAAACAGCACCATTTGCCACGTCTTGACCATTTTGGTTATTCAGACCCAATACAAAGCAACCGTTGAAACCGCCTGGTGCTCCAGAGTTCACATAACCAGGATTGCCCCAAACACTATACGGAGAACCACTTGGTGTCATCAAACGAACCAAATAACCACCGTCAATAGCTTCAAGGGTGTACTTATAACCAGAATTTGTATTTGCAAAAGCCTTGTCATAGGTGTCGTAAGCAAGGTTTTGTGCATTTGTACCATATACAGCCTTTCCGTCAGCCTCATTGATAATAGAGAATGATACGCCATTAAGTTCAGCTACACTAGTGTATTTTACAAGTTTATTACTAGAAATAGATTTTTTATAAGCATCTACGACACCTTTATATGCTGCAGCATAAGCAGCTACTTCGGGTTTGCATACAGGATAATCAGCCTCAGATACAGCAATCCATTTAGTAGCTTCTGCTGTGAAATACAGACGAGTATCATCCGCCTTTGAAGGATCTAATGAGAGGTATCCCCCAACTGCAGTATTACCAATAGTAAAGGTACCATCGTCATTAAAGTTGATGGTATACCTCTCCTGGAAGCGACCATTACTATCAATCCAACTATTGCCACCATCAACACCAACAGTTCCTCTTGGGCTAACCAAAGCATAAGTACCGTCACCATTATCCTGAACTGAGAATAGGATACCTTCATCTGTGCTGATTGAGGCACGTGTACCCCAGTCGTTTGCACCTACTAAGAAGCCTTTAGCTTTCAAGTTATACAAATACTGTTTAGTCGTTCCGTCGGTTGCAAGTGGAGATGCGTTAAGCAATGGTCTGATAAGTGGCTCAGATGCTAATATTTCAAGAATCTTTTCATAAGTTTCTTGATTAACAAACTGCCAATAGCCATATTCGCCAATTTCTTCTAATGCCTTAAAGCCTAATTCCTCACCATTAGCAACCATATATGTACCTGCAAGATTTTGAGCTTTCATCCAAGCAGGATTGTCTGGATTTGGATAAGCATGAGTCATGATAAGACCTTTTTCTGTCTCTTTTACTGCAAACTTTGCATAGCTTGTTCCTGTACCAGACATTCCTGATTCTCCATTAAAATTCAATCTATTGCCTGCTGAGAACTCAAAGCGCAAATTAATAAAATCACCGTTAGCACCTTCATTTATAATTGTAACCGCATCACCTTTTGCTGCCAGTTTAGCGTCTTTATTAATAAATAAATTAGCTGCTGGGTTGTAAAGATAGCCTACAGCTCCTGCCTCTGGGAATTCTTTTGCGATTACGATTGGGTTCAAAGCATCATAAGTTGCCTTGTCCATATATTGCCAATAAGAGGCGTCTGTTGGAGTTTCAACCAAAGCCAACTTACCGTCAGCGTTTGGAGTGAGGTAGTAACCCTGCTGTGCAAAAGGACTTAGCGCGCCATTACCCTGAGTTGATGAATAGATACAACGAATTACCAGACCCTTCTCAGTGCCTATTGCAGCCCACTTATGATAACCGCTTCCTGTACAGATGACACCACTATTTGACATCCTCATGTAGTCAGAAGTTCCGTTCAGTTTAATACGGATATAGGTGTAACCTGCTTCGTAAATCTTTCCGTCATCGCTACCGAAACTTTCACCACAACTTGCAAAATCTGCAATTACAAATTCCACACCGTTATCACCCATATTGGCAGAAGATGTAATAAACTGTTTTGTTGCAGGATTATACAAATAGCCCACATCATTCTTCTTTGGCATTGCATTTTCTGCAACAATTGCTTTATAGGTCTCTTCATCAACAAACTGCCAAACTGGAGCTTCTGCTTCTGGGAAACAGAACAAAGTACCATCTTCTTTATATCCTAAGCAATAGTCGTATAAATAATCAACATTAAAGTCTGCTCTATTATACGTGCTCATGATGCGGAATCCTGTTTCACCGACAGGAACTACAGCAAACACACCATATCCATAAGTTCCTGTTGATGTAACGATTCCATTGGTTGAAGCAGTTGTTCCATTCGTATTATCAACTCCCAACCCATTCTTTTCGTCTGTTGTTTTAAAACGATAAGAAGTAAATGTGCGACTCGTACCATCCTTGGTGGTATAGTCCTTAGAACTTCCCTGCTTGAGGGCTTTGAATGGCATACCAGTAGCACCAACCTTACCTTCAGCATTAATAAATTTCTTAGCAGCAGCATCGTACAGATAACCAATAGATTTGTCTGTTGGAAGTTGTGCGAACGCACTCATACCCATCAGCGCAAATACTGCTACGAGTAAAAGTCTGATTTTTCTCATAATTGTAATTGTTTAAAAGTTAATATAAAGTGATTTTTAGTAAGTTTTTTCAATCAGCTGTTCATCTGCACACCATTTCTTCTATCAACGGGCAAATATAACACTTTTTCACAAACCCACCAAACAATTTATTAAAAAATCACAAAAAAAATGCAAAATCCTGCTTCAATACCTTATAATATATATAATAACGTTGTTTTTGATTAAAAGAAGAAGTGCCCAGGCATTGTTGCCTGAGCACCTTTATTGTAACTTTCTTACCTCTCCCCATAGAGGGGGAGTCGGAGGGGGTCTTTTACTTCACATAAACCTTTTGACCATCCACGATGTTGAGACCCTTCTGGAGAACCTTAACCTGCTGACCAGCTACGTTGAAGATTGCCTTTACAGGAGCCTTCTTGGTTACTGCAGAGATACTGGTTGTGAGATTATCATACTCTTCCTGCGATACAAATTTCCAATAAGGAGCATTTGCTTCTTCAACAAGTGTCAAAGCACCGCTTTCATCAAAGCCTAAACACTGACCCTGAACGAAATCATTACGAGTATAAAGGTTGAAAAGAAGTAATCCCTGTCCTTCAACTTCATATACAGCCCATTTAGCATAACCGTTCATTGTAGTACAGGTGATTCCACCATCCGTTGACAAAGCTGTAGAGCGATCGTTTGTATAAAAACGACGCAGATAGAATGTACGACCTGGGTACTCTGTTGTGTATGAAGACCATGAAATTTTGCCTTCAGATGGTCCTTCGTCTTTGATGTCGAATTCAACACCTGTTGTACTCATCGTAGCATCTGCACCAACAAACAACTGAGATGCCTCATTGTATAGATAGCCCTTAGCGCCATCCTCCGGAATTAATGATACCACAGGTTCTGGCTCTGGTTCTGGTTCTACTTCTTCTGCACCAAGTTCTTCCTTTGAGAAGTATGCTGTAATTGTGATAGGACCTGCGCTACCGTCAAACCAAGTAAATACAGTAAAGTCTTCGATAGCATCTGCTGTTAATTCTACCTCAAACTTTGAGTCGCCCATAGCTAACCACTCAGGTGCATTATCCATACCTGTCACAATATCCCAGTGAGGATCATTGCCATTTCCGTATGCATGTCCATGGAACTGACCAGCGCTAGCACCTGAGAATTCAACAACGATCTTCTTGTAGCCATAACCACGGAATTCAGATACATCGAAAGGTTTTATCTGGAACATGTTCTGAATTGTACCTGTTGGAGTGAATGTAGCAGCATCAGCATTACCAGATACTGCAACCTTTGCTGCATCACCTGTCAAATCAATTGGATAAGTAGGACCTGCAATCTTCTTATAAGTGTCTTCATCAACAAACTGCCAATAAGCACCTTCGTTTTCTGTGTTCTTAGCAAATACCAATTCGCCATCTACTACCTGAAGATATGCACCCTGATATTCATCTAAGTTATCGTTAACCCAACCAGGAACATTACCACTAGTATTTGGGTATGGATGGGTTATCAACCAACCTTTTTCTGTTTCTTTCACAATGAACTGTGCATAGCCTCCACCATTATAAAGAGGTTGTGACTGAAGGCTCAAATCACCTTTGGTTGATTTAAATCTAATGTAGTAGCCTCCATCAAATCCACGATCTGCATAATCGGTTGCAGGATTTGATGCGTCAGAACTCTTGAAATAAACTTCAAATAGCTCTCCCTCTGTAGCTGACAACTTGGCATTTGTGTCAATAAACTTGCCTGCAGCAGGATTGTAAAAATAACCTTTGGTACCTGCTTCTGGCTTTGCTGCCCAAGCACTCATACCAATCAAAGCAATAATTGCTGTGAGTAATAATTTTTTCATAATCGTTTTGTTTTAATAGGTTTATAATTATGTTGATTGAAAAAAGATTTCCTATTTTGTAAACTTTCTGCAGGTTTCTCTGCATAATTGCGTTGCAAATATAACACTTTTCTACATATCTGCCAAACTTTTTGTTGGAAAAATTACTATTTTTTGTTCCAACGGCCACTCATCCATGGAATGCGTTCTACATAAGGCACCAACCAGGAGCATACAACGAAAAGAAAAAGGATGAGGAGAGTACATTCACCCCAATTGTATTTATAGGTTGCATGGGCGGCACGATGAGTGAAGAAATAGAAATAGATAAGGGGATAGTGAGCGACAAAGTAGACCATACTATGCTGCCCTATGTAGTTGATGACAGGAATGCGTGGCAAGGGCAAAGCGAGCAGCAGGCCTGAAAGACCACACAGAATGCAGACAGTGTTGACAATAATACCCAACATATTGCCCTCCCATGTATTGGTACTCATTGTGTACTCGCCATGAAACAGAATGTTACCCACAACAAACACCCCTATAAGGATGCAGGAAAAGATAATGGTACGCATACGCTTCAGTTTCTGCATTATCACCTTCCACACTCGTCCTAGGAAAAAGAAAAAGATACCCATAAACACATTGTCGAGGCTGAGCCACAGGGGGCTTCCAATCGTGTAGAGCCAATAGGATATAAAGGGGAACAATAGGATTAGCCAATGCAGATAGCGGACTTTCTCGATGAAATGGATGGCTATGTATGCGGTAAAAAAAGACATGAGGAACCAACAAGGTCCATTACCATAGCTGTGACTGGTGTTCCATAGGTGCGACCACTCGAAACTAACCATCTTTCCCTTCACGAAAATATAAGGAAACAGGGCAATCATGCCAAAGTAGACGATAGCTCCTATGATACTCCATGTAATGTAAGGTACTAAGAGACGTTTTACCCTATCTTTGCAATAAGCCCATGAGTTGCCACTTACCGTCTTGTTGAAATAGCCTGCCTTAAAAAAGAAAAAACACATGAAAAAGAAGGTCCAACTCATCAAGTCGTACCAACTAATGCCGCCTACATGCTGCCAACGCAGTCCGCACATCGCGATGGCGTGATTGCACATCATGCGGATGATGCAAAGTCCACAAAGAAAATCAAAGGTATGGTTACGCTCTTTCATGCTTCTTCCTGATATAGCTGATGCATTCTCGCAAAATTTCTGCCTTCAGCACCCAAAGCATACCTAAATATATAACAGCAACCATCAATATGCGTGCCGCCAGCAATAAATAGCTATTTGTGATGAGGGATGTGGCGAACCAAGTAGCAACTATGGCCAGCAATGCCACCAAGAAGAAAGGCAGTGTATCAAACAAGGCTGCAGTGAGTTTCAAACGCAACTCGCACCAAACGAAATAATGCCATATGAACATCCAAGCAATGATGATAATGACATAGTTGATAATCATCAGCATGATGCCGCTAAAGCCAAACCAATTGAGATGGAAATGCTGCACAGCAAACAAGTTTGCCAGAATGATGGCACTTTGAGCAATAGTATTCCACATAAACACATCGGACTTGCCACGACTGATAATGTAATTGTAGTAAAGGGCAGCCAATGGAAGAAATGCCCCTGCAATACACAAAACACGCAGGAAAGGTACAGCTGTCAACCATTTAGTAGGAGCGATAATCTCGATGAATTCGGCGGAAACAAGGCTTAAGCCAAACATCAAAGGGAAGGTGACAAAAGCGGTGAAACGGAGCATTTTGCGGAAAACTCGTTGCTGTCGCTCCAAATCATCACCAACTTGTACAAACATAGGTTGAGCTACACTTTGCACCATTCCAATAATGGTCTGACTACCCATCTGGTTCCATTTGTTGGCTTGCGAATACGAACCAATGCTTGGTTTAGAATAGAATGACCCCATGGTGCTCTCAAAGGCATATTTATTAATGTTACTGAAAATACCAGTAATAAGCATCTTGCAACTGAAACCAAACATCTCCTTGATGGGGCGGAAAGTAATCTGGAACGAAGGATGCCATCCAGAATAATACCAACTTCCGATTGAGACGATGCTGACATACACAATGCTCTGTGTGGCTATACTCCAGAAGGCCATCTTATTTGCTGCCATGATGATGGCTACAGCACCTGAGATAATTAGTGCGATGATATTACAGATAGCCTGCTCCTTCACCCTCAGCTCCTTCATCAAGATAGTACGAGGAGTGATGGAGAAGCTGGCACAGAAGAACCCCAGAAAAGCATAACGTGAGAGTGCTACCAACTGTGGTTCTTGGTTATAGGCAGCAATAAGTGGGGCGCAAAACCATAGGATTACATATATAAGAGCACTTACCAGAATATTGAACCAAAACACAGCATTGAGATCCTGATGAGTTGCATCGCGCTTGTTAATGAGAGCAGAGATAAAGCCACTGTCTTGCAAATTGGCTGCAATGGCAGAATAAATAGCCAAAACTGCAATCATACCATAATCGCCTGGATCGAGAAACCAAAGCAACACCACCCCGATGACTCCGTTTAACACCTGCATCAGAGTACTATTCATAGCACCCCAAAGCAAGCCTTTCGCTGTCTTTTCTTTTAAGGATGGATTGTTTGCCATTGCATTTATTCTTAAAAATCGTATAGGATTTATGAGTCTTATTTATTATTCACATTGATGGAGACTCCATTATAGATGATTCTGTAACGGTAGAGTCCTCGCTGCTCCTTTGTGGCATCGCTGGCAGTAATAATCCAACCGAAGTTATTTAAATCGTAGGAGTTGCCACAATGAGAACATAGGGCAGTTCCGTTGTCTTTTACAGTCAGTCGATGGGACTGACGATCACAGTTGGGACAAGCTAAGTCATAGGCAACGATGTCGAAACCATTCGACATATTTGGAGTGGAACTAGTTCCCACAATCAGACCGCCTAAACCATATTCAAATTCTCTGGCACCTATTTGCGACAATGCATATTCATGACTTTGTCCCAGCATATTCGTAATTCTTACCTTTCCGTTGATTGAACGTATGGTAACAAATTGCCCTGGATTGCCCATAGCATTGTATAGCTCTGCACTTGTTGCTACCTCAAAATAGAAGCGCACATGATACTTCGTAGAATAGGTGCTACTCACTTCGTCTTTACAAGACGACAAGAGGCATATCAACACAAAAATAAACTGGATAATAAACTGTCTTTTTTGCATGGTCAAAACGATATGAGTGGATTATCTGCGATTACATCGATTATCTGCAGCTCTTCTTCAGTAAACGAAAGGTTTTGGAGAGCCTTCAAATTACTCATCAGTTGCTGGGGTGACGATGTACCGATGATGACAGAAGTCACTCTCTCATCGTTTAATACCCAAGCTAATGACATCTGTGCGAGTGTTTGTTGGCGTTTTTGTGCCAATTCATCGAGTTTTTTGGCTGCTTCGATACGTTCTTGTGTCAAATGTGAGGCTTGTAAAAACATACTCCCTTTAGCCACTCTGCTATCTGCAGGAATACCTTGGTTATATTTCCCTGAAAGCAAGCCTTGTGCTAATGGCGAAAAACAAATGATACCAGAACCTGCTTGCTGGGCACTTTCAAAATTCGTGTGCTTTGCTTTCTGGTCGAAGATGGAACATCTATATTGACTCAGTAAACAGGGAACTTTGGCTTCTTGCAAAATGGCATAAGCCTCCGCTTGCTTATCTGCAGGATACTTGGAAATACCTACATACAACGCTTTCCCTTGTTTGACCAAATCAATCAAGGCTTGCATGGTTTCTTCGATGGGAGTTTCTGGGTCGTAACGATGAGAATAGAAGATATCGAAATAATCTAATCCCGTACGTTGCAAACTTTGGTCACACGACGCAATAATATTTTTACGTGAACTGCCTGTTCCATATACTCCTTCCCACATATCATGCCCTGCTTTGCTCGAGATAAATAATTCATCACGATGCGTTTTGAGGTCGCTCGATAAGATACGTCCAAAATTGCGCTCAGCACTACCTGGTGGCGGTCCATAGTTGTTGGCAAGGTCGAAATGGCAAATGCCTTGTTCGAAGGCGGTCAATACCATGTCATGTGCTACATCGTAGGAATCGATATCGCCAAAATTGTGCCATAGCCCCAAAGAGAGTACAGGTAACTTAATTCCACTATGTCCACAACGTCTGTAAATCATTTTACATTATTTTTTACATCAGTCACTTACCAGCGCTTTAATAGCTTCTTCAACTTTAAAAAAGCCGAATTCATCGATGGTCTTCTGCATTAATGCCTCGATTTTATCGTTGCATAGGTTGCCAATACTACCCTCGTGAGTGTGATGTATCTGCTTTTGGGGCGTGAAATTCCCTGACTCGATATCCAATCCCACTTTCTTATACGCATCTCTGAATGGCATACCTTTGCTTGCCAACCGGTTTACCTCTTCTACACTGAACATATTGTCATAGATAGGATTGTCGAGGATGTGCTCATTAACCTTCATCCTGTTGATGATATAGGCTGCCATACGCAGACAGTCTTTCAGCTCATCGAACGAAGGAAGGAATACTTCTTTTATGATTTGCAAGTCACGGAAATAGCCACTTGGTAGGTTGTTCATAATCAACATCACTGTTTGCGGCAATGCCTGAATCTTATTGCATTTTGCACGCGTTAACTCAAATACATCGGGGTTTTTCTTATGTGGCATAATGCTGGAACCAGTGGTACATTCGTCAGGGAGTTTCACAAATCCGAAGTTCTGACTATTGAACATACAAGCATCGAAAGCCAGTTTGGACAATGTACCAGCGATACTAGCCATTGAGAATGCCACATTCCGCTCTGTCTTACCTCGTCCCATTTGTGCATAGACCACATTATAGTCCATCGAATCAAACCCTAATAGGTCTGTTGTCATCTGACGATTCAAAGGGAACGAACTGCCATAACCTGCTGCCGAACCTAATGGGTTGCGATTGGTAATGCGCCAAGCAGCCAACAAGTATTGCATATCGTCTGCCAAACTCTCAGCATAGGCTCCAAACCACAGTCCAAAGGAAGAAGGCATCGCCACCTGCAGGTGAGTATAGCCAGGCATCAATACGTCTTTGTAAGTATTGCTTTTATCGATTAACTCGTGGAAAAGTGCTTCTGTCAGTTCTGCAATCTCCCTGAGTTGATCACGAATAAACAATTTCAAATCTACCAATACCTGATCGTTGCGTGAACGACCTGAGTGTATCTTCTTGCCAATGTCGCCCAGCTGACGGGTCAGCATCAGCTCCACTTGCGAGTGAACATCTTCCACTCCCTCTTCAATCACAAAACGTCCAGATTCTGCCTCTTGATAAATGGTACGAAGGACTGCCAATAATACTTGTAACTCGTCTTTAGTCAACAAACCTATTGACTCCAACATAGTGATATGAGCCATTGAACCCAACACATCGTATTTGGCTAAATACAAGTCCATCTCACGATCCTTTCCTACCGTAAAATGCTCGATTTCATCGGTCATCTGAACATTCTTAGTCCATAGTTTATCTTTACTCATAAGGCAATGAAGCTAACATATCGGCAATCTTCTCAATACCATCTTTCAATGGTTTTCCTACAACGGGAACAAGGAATACCGGGATATCGGCATCGACAGTCACTTTCATCTTACAGCTATTGACTGTGAGTGGGAGCAATTGTACCCAAAGGTTGAAATTGACAGGTGAACGCAAGGAACCAAACTTAATACATTTGGGTTCGTCGCGCTCGATTATATGAATGGCCAGACGGCCTACAGGATCTACTTCCACACTAACCGAATCAGCATCAGCCTGTAAGGTCGACAGGGTTTTCTTTACTTGCTCAATCTTATCTGCAGGGATATTACCTACCATCTTTTCCTGTACTTCAGGTTCGTTGAATCGCTCTTTGATGATAGCCAAATTGTTCAAATCGGCAATCTTGGCATATACGGTTTCCTGTGGATAACCTATTACTTTAACATCGCTTTCATGTTTCATGTTATTTCCTCCATTCGCTTGGGTTACTTCTCCACTCGTTCAAAGTTGGAATCTGGTCATTCGATATGTATCCCGTCTGCAAAGCCGCTTCAAGAACCGCTTCGTAGTTGGTCAGCGTCAGCAACTGAACCTTTGCATCTTCAAAGGCCTGCTTAGCCACATCAAAGCCATAGGTATATGAGGCAACCATACCGACTACCTCAAATCCTGCATTGCGAAGAGCTTCAACTGCTTTCAGGCTGCTACCCCCAGTAGAAATCAAGTCTTCAACCACAACCACCTTTGCCCCAGTTGGCAGCTCGCCCTCAATAAGGTTTGCCAATCCATGATCTTTTGGTTTTGATCTCACGTATGCAAAAGGCAACCCTAATTCATCGGCCACTAATGCTCCTTGTGCAATAGCACCTGTTGCCACTCCTGCTACTGCATCTGCCTCAGGAAACTGTTCCATTATCAGTCGTGCCAATTCAATCTTTACAAAAGAACGAAGTGCTGGGAATGAGAGGGTCTTACGATTATCACAATAGAAAGGAGATTTCCATCCAGATGCCCAAGTGAATGGAGCGTCGGGTTGTAATTTGATGGCTTTCACATCGAGCAGCTTGGCTGCAAAAATAGTTTCTAACGTATTCATATCATACCTTATTTATAAATGATGGTGCAAAGGTAGTAAATAAATAAGAATTAAGAGATATGAGTTAAGAAAAAAATGAAGAAAATAGTAATTAGCAACAGAATAAATGATAATTATTTTGTACCTTTGCACTCGAAAAAGAAATAATAGAATGAATAAGGCCATCCGTGATGATTTTCCAATCTTAAGCAGGACCATATACAATCGGCCATTGGTATATCTCGACAATGCCGCGACCACCCAGAAACCTCGTCAGGTGGTCGAGGCCATTGCTGATGAATACTATAATGAAAATGCCAATGTACATCGAGGCGTCCATTTCCTGTCACAGCAGGCTACGGAACTGCACGAACAGTCACGTGAAACGGTTCGTCAATTCATCCATGCACACTCTGCCAATGAGATAATCTTCACACGAGGCACTACTGAATCTATTAATTTGCTTGCTTCATCGTTATCAAAACTACATCCTGCAAGCAAAACTGCCCAACCAGAGGTAATAGTGTCGGAAATGGAACACCACTCCAACATTGTTCCTTGGCAATTGAATGGTTATCAACTGCGAGTAATTCCAATGGATGATAACGGTGTACTTGACATTGAAGCCTATAAGCAACTCTTTACTCCCCAAACTCAATTGGTCAGCATTACTCACGTTTCCAATGTGCTGGGAGTGGAAAATCCCATAGAAGACATCATCCGTATTGCTCATCTGCATGGAGTGCCTGTTATGGTGGATGGAGCACAATCCACACCACACATGAGGGTTGATATGCAACAATTAGATTGTGACTTCTTTGCATTTAGCGGACATAAGATTTATGGCCCTACTGGTGTGGGCGTGCTTTATGGTAAAGAGAGTTGGCTTGATCAGTTGCCTCCCTATCAAGGTGGAGGAGAAATGATCAAGAATGTGTCTTTCGAGCGCACTACTTTCAACGAACTGCCATACAAATTCGAAGCGGGTACACCAGATTATGTGGGTACTCATGCCCTTGCTGTAGCATTGGATTATGTGTCTGCGATTGGAATGGAAGCTATCCATCAACACGAAACAGAGTTGGCACAATATACGCTACAAAAGATGCAGCAGATACCCGATATACATATCTATGGTCTTTCACCAAAGCACCAAGCATTGAATCCTATCAGTTTCAATGTCGGAGCTATTCATCACCTTGATCTTGGCACCCTGCTCGACCGATTAGGCATTGCAGTTCGTACAGGTCACCATTGCGCCGAACCACTTATTCATCGACTTGGAACCGAAGGAACCGTACGAATCAGTTTTGGCCTTTATAACACCAAGGAAGAGGTCGATTTGTTTATTGCCGGTCTGCAACGAGTCATACAGATGTTCTGACAGATAGATGATTAAACCTTTTCGACAAATCCGTATCTTTTATGTGTAATATATATTAATTTTTTACAACACCAATTTAAAAACAAAAACTTATGAAGAATTATTTGAAAACTTTAGCGTTTGGTGCAGTTATGATTAGTGCATCAGCAATGATGGCGCAACCAGGTGGCGGCTTTGGTGGTGGTTTCCCAGGTGGCGGATTCGGAGGCGGCGGTTTTGGCGGCTTTGGAGGTTTCCAGCAGCAGCAACCCAGCATTGAGACATCACAGGAATGGAAAGACGTAAACTATGCAGGTGATGACGGTCAGGTTTATCACATGTGTGACATCTATCTGCCAAAGGAAGTAAAGGACAAATATCCAGTAGTGGTACACATCTATGGTAGTGCATGGGGTAGCAACAATTCTAAGCATATGGCCGATATAGGTACCATCGTAAAGGCTCTTCTCGACAAAGGTTACGCAGTCGTATGTCCTAATCACCGTTCTATCGGTGACGGAAAGTGGCCAGCTCAAGTAAATGACATCAAAGCCGTAATCCGTTTCATTCGTGCCAATGCAGCCAAGTATAAATTCGACACTTCCTTTATTGCTACCTCAGGTTTCTCTTCAGGAGGTCATTTGTCAGCTGTTACAGCTCTTTCTAATGGCGTAAAGGTTGCAAAGCAAGGCTCTGCAGAGTATGACATTGAGGGTAAGGTAGGTCCATACACAAAGGAATCCAGCTATGTGAATGCATTCTGCGACTGGTCTGGCCCAACAGAACTTCTTCAGATGGAGTGCGGTAACGCAATGGTATTCGGTGGTAAGGGTAATACCCCAGAGGAACAATTGATCGGTGCACCCAAGGAAGGCAACGAAGATAAATTCGTGCTGCTGAGTGCAACAGGATTCTTGGATAAAAACGATGTAGCTGGTTACATCTTCCATGGAGACCAAGACTTTGTCGTTGCATCATGTGTAAGCCAATACCTCTATGACCAAATGCAGAAGGTCGGCGTTGAGAGCTATATCCTTCGTGAGCCACAAGGTGGTCATGGTATGGGAATGTACTCAGAGGAAAACCTCAAAAAGATGACAGACTTCCTGGATGCACAACGTGCCAAGACAGCAAAGAAATAAGCAATTAATCAATGATATGACTTAAAGATGTCTGGACAGATTGTTCAGGCATCTTTTTTTGAAGAAAAAACGACATTCATTGAACGAAATACCTACTTTGTCATTCTTAAAAAAGCCGTACCTTTGCACTGCAATTTATCACATGCGGTACGTAATTAGGCAAAAACTCTGCAAAGGAATAGTTCTCTGTATTTGGCTTGCACTGATTGTGATACTTGAAATTCTTATTACTATCTAACAGGAAAAGAAAATGAAACAGACCATTGTATTAGGATTGCTTTTATTGCTCTCGTCAGGTGTTCTGGCAAATGGCAGAAGGGTTACATTCACAGTCAACATCTCACGTCCTTTGGATGCCAAACCCAGTGAATTTGTTGTTGCTCAATCGTTGCTGAGCCAAGCTTATGGACTGACTACAACGTCAGATGTAGACCACGCCTTAAGAGCGGGTACATTGAATCTTATTGCTACCTACAACACCAGTAATGGTAAAGAATCGTTTTATGCCATAAACACGGTAGACGAAGGATTTGGACATTGGTTCAACAAGACAGGTATCGCAACCAGCAAACCAGCAAATAGAGCAATATGTGTCTACTATATGGACGGAACGTTCTTTATTTCGCACAATACTAATGGAAATGTGACAGAAAACGACCATTTCATCGTAAAAGAATCGTTTGTTAGCAAAACTGTTGCAGATACAATCACTTATGTGTTTGATGTGAATATCGGGGGAACAATTATGTCTGTTACCAGTAACCAACAGGCTATTGCATTCGGACGCAAGAACTATGTCGATTCCTGGTTAGTGACACCTCAAGTAAGAATCAATGCACAGGACTGGGAACAAAGAAATTATATTCAAGCAGATGCAGGCAATAGCATCACGTTGTCGGCTATCACACCAGAGACGGTAAGTTCAGCAAAATTCGCGTGGCTTAATAGTAAAGGAAAGACCATTCGCAGCTATAAAAGCTCTGCCGATTTCACTTTGTCGGATGTAGGTCAGGCCGATGGTGGATTCTACACCTTGAAGGCTCGAATGTCAATGAAAGACGGTACTATCATCGTGAAAGACTATAACTACTTTGTTGATGTACAGGAACATCGCGGAGCATTTTATGATTGGGCGGCTCATACCAAACCTTTCAGTTATGATTTCCGTTCGGAATATCCTGAATTGGCAGAACCACAGAAGGTACATACCTTCTATAAACGTACTGCCAATGGAAGGCAGGCACCAGCTAACAAATATGTTGGTAAATGGTGGTCAGTTTTTTGGGGTGATAATCTCAATAAAGAAGTTGGAACTGATTCTGCCACGATATACGCAGCTGCCAAACGTATGGTTGACTATTTCGATCAAGAGTTTGCCTATCTGCGCAATAAGATGGGTTGGCCACCCGATCTTAGTGCACGAAAGGGATATAAGTCCATCATCTACATTTTCGGTTCGGGACTGACGAATGACAACACAAGTCCTGAAGAACAAGGGGGCTATCAAAGCGCTACATATGCCGACGGGCAGACATGGGCTTGTGTATGGGCATCATGGTATCCGTTCAGCCGTTTCCGTCTTGATGCCGACCAAAAATGGTCTGACGGAGCATGGCAACGCGATGCTATGGTACATGAGGGAATCCATGCAACCTTTGCCGATATGCCTGGAGTGAAAGGCTCTTCATGGTTCCATGAGGCTGGCAATACGTGGGCACAAAGCAAGATGTCACAACTCAAAGCAGAAGAGTCTGGCAACCCGAAAGAAGATGATAATGCTCGAGCCGGTTGGTTGGATAGCGGACCGTTCTTAGCTCCATTTATGCCTATCGAATGCTATTCCGGCTGGTTACAGGATGGCTCATTTGGAGGTCCACAGGCACAAGGAGTGAACCGATATACGAGCGACGGCAAACAGATTTGTACCTGGCGGAATATTTTAGGAGGAACACAATACGGCAATTCTTTCCCTACCATCCTCTCTAGTTTTTGCGGAATGGGCAGTGTGCCTTGGATTTGGCGCTATTGTGACTATCGGGTATTGGAAGGAATTGGGGATTCTATTGGTGAAGAGGCGATGAGAAAGGTAATTCTCCAATACCGTTCACGTATGGCTATCTACGATTTCGGGTATGGTTCGAAAGCCTACCGCAATTCCGCTTCAGATGCATTCGGACAAGCCATAGGACCTGAGTGGGAGCCTTATTACATCAAGTGCGACACATGGCGAATGACTCCGTATGCTAAGCCTATCTTGAACGATAATGAGGGATGGTTAGCACCTGACACACTTACCAACCCAGGATGGAGTGGAGCAAACTTCATTCCTATCCATGTCGATCCTTCCGCACAAAAAGCTATTGTGGAATTCCGTCCTGAAGACACACACATGGAAGCTCAACTCTGTTATCGCACCAAATCTGGGGATGCATATTATAGCCAGCCTGTCTATTGTGGCAAGATGGAACTCGATATATCAGACCGACCTGCAAACGATGTCATTATCTGTGTTGTAGCCAATACCGATTATATTTATGATGACAATAATGGAGACTGGCAGCGCTCGCATCATTGGGACTATCGCATTCGTTTGGACGAAGGTTGTATGGCTGTGGCCGACAATTACCAGAAGTGGTTCTTCTATGAGCGCAACATTACAGACCCGACATTCGACCCTACAAGCATCAAGGTTAATACTCTTGCCCCGCTCCCAATCAAAGAGGGAAGAATATTCAACCTTCAAGGCCAGCAACTCAATTCAATGCAGAAAGGACTGAATATCATTAATGGACGTAAGGTATGGGTGAAGTAAAAATAGAACTCTATTTTCAGTCATGTAATAGAAACCCTTAAGGGAAAAAATTGCTACCCCTAGGGGTTGCAAAAATTCCCATTAGTGGGAACAAAGTTTCGAACCCCGTGAAGCTGCAAGATAGAAGATGATGCATTTGTGCCAACATCTATATCATTGCAAAAAAAATGGAAGAAGGAAATAGTAATAGTAATGGGGGATTAATTTTTGATGGATTATTTTGCGGAATGAAAAATAAAGTGTAAATTTGCACGCAAATCAAACATTCATCCTATATGAAATCCTCTTGTTTACCATTATATACGAAACTTACTTTAGTACTGCTGTTCTTTTCCCTGACAGCAGTTGCCCAAGTTTCCAATCTCTTCGTCACCAATATGCCCAACCTCGGTAAACTACCTGTCAATGAGGTGACTGCGATACAGCAAGACGAAGACGGTTATATGTGGTATGGCACCAGCGATGGACTATGTCGCGATGATGGGTACAGCATCCGTGTGTTTCGCTCCGATTTCAACACCCCTGGAGTACTGACACGTAATTTCATCAACAACATCGCCGTCGACAACAATGGCCACATTTGGTTCAGTACCCGTAAAGGCATCTATATTCTTGATAAGCGCACGTTTAAGGCACAATTGCTCGATGTCGATGACCTCGGCCTCAGCCCTTATGCTTTGATAGTTCATACACAGGACGACCACATCTGGATTGGAGGCGTCAACACGGCGTATGAGTTCGACAGCAATTGTCAGGTGGTCAAGCGGCATGAAATCAAGACAGGCGTTGCTATGTTCTATGAAGACAGTCAGGGCAACTTTTTTATGGCTGTCTATGATGACGGACTTTATTGCAAACCAGCTGGAACGAAAAACTTCCACATGGTAGCACCCGATTTCGTGCCTACCTGTATGACAGAGGATCATCATTCAGGCGGATATATCGTCTGCCAGGATGGTCTGTTTGAGATGAAGCCCGAACGCAAACTGCCCCCTCGTGCCCCAATGGCACCTCGTTTCACTCTGACGCGAATGCTGTTGCCTAAAGACGAGAGCGGTCAGGATGTCCATCTATATACCCGTATCGTGCAAGATGACCATACACACTACACTTGGCTGGTTTCCTATTATTATGGACTCGTAGTTCTTGATGCTTCTGGCCATCAGATTGAGTTGCCCTCTCTGCTGCGTCAACACAACACCAATGCAATGAACTGTCTGTACAAAGACCACATGGGCCGTATATGGATGTCGGGATTCAACACAGGGTGTCAGGTCATCAGCTGGAACGTAGCAGGCATCTCAGAAATTGACATGAAAGCATTTCAGCAAAAAGCTGTCCCTGTACCTGCCGTCCTGCAACTGTATAAGGACACCGACGATATTTACTGGATCTATCAAGACAGAAAAGGCATGTATCTCTACAACCCTGCCACTTCAGAGGTATCATACTACTACGACAATCCGGCTTTGAGGGCATTGCAACTCTACCAGATAAAATGTACCGCACCATCACGGTTAAAGAACGCTATTTGGACGGCATTCTATGGCAACCGTATCATCTGCCTGCAACGTCAGGGCATGACCTTGAATGCGAAGTATTCAATCGACCTGAACAATTACACCGATGGTTCGGGCGAGGTAGAATGTTTGAACGAAGACGAAAACGGCATCCTATGGGTAGGTGCCGAGCGAGGACTCTATCAGTTTAATATCAACAACGGAGTAGTACGCCGCATTCCCAAAATAGATGGACAGGTAGCAGCTATCTCCTTCACAGAAAACCATCAAGTGTGGCTGGCAATGAAGGACGGAGAGTTGATTCGTTACGACAAGACCAAACTCGACCGTATGCCTACAGCATTTGGCATCAACTCCATTGCCGATGCAGGTAGCGGACATCTATGGGTGGCAACATCTGACGGACGTATTATGAACTACGACATCCAGAAGCGCACCTTTGAGGATTTCACCACTGATTGCGGGTTGGAGGGTAGTGTAGTGAACGATATCATCGTCGATAACAACCATAACCTTTGGGTTATATCCAATCAGCAAATCCGTATCTACAATCCACTGACCAATGCCCTGCACAGCATCTCCTCAGCCGACGAAAACGTACACCTGCAGCGCTTCCTGCCACATTCCTTCCATTATGACCAGACCCACCACACCATCTACTTTGGCGGTATACCAGGCATTATGGCGGTGAATACCTCAGTGATGGCAGGCGAACGTCTGCATGATGACACTTCTGTCAGTCAGCAATCCACCCAAGTGTATATCACAGATATCCGTTCGGCAAACAACAGTATCTGGTTCGACTCTCTTCGTCATCAAGACAAGTTCATACTCCATCCCGATGATAGGAATATCGAAATCAGTTTTTCCAACCTCAACATCCTGAATTCAGCTACCGCACGTTATGCTTACCGTCTCCTAGGAATGAATGACGAGTGGATCTATTTAGTGCCCGGAAAAAACGAAGCCATCTACAGCAACCTGCCGAAAGGCAATTACATCTTTCAGGTAAAGACCATCGACGAGAATGGTATATGGGACGAACACTACACCGAACTGTCCATCTACCGTCAGCCCGCATGGTATGAAACCATCCTTGCCTACTTCTGCTACGTGCTGCTTGTGCTTGCACTTATCTTCTATGCAGCCTATCGCTATCAGCAGCGCGTAAAGTTGAAGAACGAAAAACATATAGCAGAGCAACTGGTACAGACCAAACTAAGTTATTTCACCAATATCTCACACGAACTGCTGACCCCGCTTGCAGTCATATCGAGCATCAACGAAAGCCTCGAACCAACCGATGCCGCACAGGAAGAGAAGCGCATGATGATTCATTCGAATATCACGCGACTGAAACATCTCCTACAGCAGATACTCGACTTCCGCAAGGTAGAGACAGGCAACCTCAAGCTCTATGTGGAGCAGGGCAACCTCAGTCAGCTCATCGACCAGCGCTGCAAGGAGAGTTTCATCCCCTTGGCACAGACCAAGCAGATACAGATCAATATCGAGAAACCCTTCGAAGATATCATCGGCTATTTCGACATCGACAAGATTGACAAGGTGCTGTTCAATCTTGTGTCTAACGCCATCAAATACTCCAATACCAACACCAAAGTCACCATCCGTCTCCAGTTGCTCAACTCCCAGACCGTGAGCATATCTGTGGTCGATGAAGGCTTTGGCATCGACTCGCGTGACCTGCAGAAGATATTCAGTCCATTCTATATCTCCCAACCCACGACACGGGGTCGTGGAACCGGACTCACATCTAACGGCATAGGGCTATCGCTGACCAAAGACCTCATCGAACTGCATCACGGCACCATCCGAGTGCAGAGCCAGCGCGGACGCGGCTCTACCTTCACCATCCAGTTCCCCATCCATCGCGATGCCTATTCGCCAATCGAAATCAAGGACCGGAAGCAAGACGAGCAGGTAGGTCTACTTCGTCGTGAAATTACCCAGATGCATATCAACCGCCATCCTGCCACCGATCTCTCATTGCTCATAGTCGAAGACAACGTAGATATGCTCACAGCACTCGACGAACTATTGTCGAAACAATACCACACCTTCACTGCCTCTAACGGACGCGAAGCCCTCGAGGTTGTCCGTCAACACCCTGAGCTACAGTTCGTCGTTTCAGATATCAGCATGCCCGATATGGACGGCCTGACCCTCTGCCGCGAACTGAAGGGTAATATCGACACCAGCCACATCATCGTTGTGATGCTCACCGCTATGATATCCAGCGACAATCAGGTAGCTTCATACGATGCAGGAGCCGATGCCTACCTGCCCAAACCATTCGAGTCGAAAGTGCTTAACGCTCTACTCACCAATCTATGGAACCAACGGCAGTCACGCCAACAGGCATTCCGCCAGAATCCCGACACCCTGTCGGCAGAAGGTCTGGAAGTGTCCGACATCGACCGAGAGTTTATCGATCGTGCCATCACCATCGTACAGCAGAACATCAGCAGTCCACAGCTCGATGTAGAGTTCCTTGCATCCCAGCTCTGTATGAGCCGCTCAACCCTCACCCGTAAGCTACGCTCCGTTACAGGTGACACTCCTCTCGACTTCATCAAGTCAGTAAAGCTGAAACACGCTTACCGCCTGCTACAGCAGCATCGCTATTCCGTCATCGAAGTGATAGAAGCAGTAGGTTATAACGACCGCCACACCTTCAGCCAGTCTTTCAAAGATATGTTTGGAGTGACACCAAGCAAAGTGTAATCACGCCTATTTCGCCCGAAACTATCCCGAATGGTTCCGCAACCTTATAAAGGCTCGGTAACCTTTCGGTATATGCTCGGCACTTAGGCGGCAGTATCTAGCTAGTTAGAGATAACTAGCTGGTCGTTGATCATGCGTTGCATGTAACTTTGGATAATAGCCTTGAGCTGGCGTTCCATCTGTTGCTCAATAGAACCTGTGGTACCAAGAAGGTTGTGGTGCATGAACCAGTCTTCCTTGTAGTTGTAGACGGCTTTGAGGGTGCCGCTTTCCGTAAAGAGAATCACATAGTCGCCCTTTGCATAGAAGTATAGGCCGTTGTTGTTTCCTACTAGCCATGTTTGCTCGGCTGGTGTATTGAAGAGATCGATGCCAAAAGCGACGTAGGGACGGTCGTAGCCAAGATAGTTGAGGATAGTGGGCATGATGTCAATCTGCTGGGCAATACCTGAACGGATACCTGGTTGCAACTCACCAGAGGGGTCAAAGAAGAGAAGGGGCACACTGACAAGACCCATCTCCGTCTGGTATTCAGGACAGGAACTGAGGTTGGTGTGGTCGGCTGTAAGGACAAAGAGTGTGTTTTGGTACCACGATTGCTTACTGGCGGTCTCAAAGAATAATTGCAAGGCATGATCAGTGTAGCGGATACACTTATGCATGATGTTATCATCGCCAGGCTCGTCGAAATAAATGTCACGATAGCGCTCAGGTACAACATAGGGGTGGTGTGAACTAGCGGTAAAGACTGTTGTGAGGAACGGCTCACGCATCTCACTCATTTTGAGGGCATAGAACTGAAGAAACTCTTCGTCCCAAATAGCCCACATGCCATCGAAGTCGTTATCACCTCCAAAGCGAGGGTCCTGATTGTATTCAGTACGGCCGAAATAGTCGTTATAGCCTGTTGCATGAGCAAAAGCCTCGAAACCCATTGACCCGTTCTCAGCTCCGTGGAAAAAGGCAGAATAATAGCCAGCATTGCCCAATTCGCCTGCCAAGCCGCTCACACGATTGAGCGATGCAGGGGTAAGGAAGAAGGGTTCGATGAAGCGTGGAATGCTCGATAGGATGGACGGCATTCCGTCGACACTCTTTCGTCCGTTTCCAAAGGTGTAGTTGAAGGTAACGGAATGCTGGATGAGGGAATCGACAAAAGGTGTGAACGACTTGCAGTTAACGGTTAACGGCGAGAGGGTGTTATAGGCACCTATGTACTCACGGCCAAAACTCTCGAGAATGAGCACTACGACATTCTTCTTGCGCATTGTGAGACTATCGGAGGGAATATGGACAGGACTGTAAATGGTATCGAGTTCCTCACTACTGAAATAGCCTGGATCGGAAAACACGTTCTTGTTAATCGTTCGGATGAGAGAGAACGGAGTGTTGAGTATCAAAGCTGCTTCAGCGGGACGGTTGATATACTGATTGGCATTGCTGATAGTAATGGGACGAACGGCAGTCGTTGCTCCTCCTCGCATACCACATACTGTGATGGGAATATAGAGGCCGAAACAGACGAGGTGGATAGCATAATAAAAAAGGTACGATTTCAACCCTTGTAGCGACATCTTACCTGTTGGCTTCACATAGAAGAAGATAAGGGCTGCAACGAGTAAGACCCCTAACAACACTAAATACCAATGATGAACCATCTCCACCCCAAACACGCTGCCAAGATTGCTCTCATGACTGAACTCACTAAAGACAGACACTGTGGTACGACGACCTGTGTATTGGAAATAGACCGCGTCGGCAAGGTTGGCAATGATGCAGAGGGAATTGATAATGACAAACACCCACTTAGCAATCACCTGCCAAAGATGTGTCTCTTTCAGATGAAGGGGTATCAACATCAGCACCGCATAGAGGGCATTGGTATAGAGGATGGCAGAAGTGTCAAACATCCAGCAGCCCTTGAATGCCTCCCAAAACGAGAGGGTGTCAAACCCCGCTGAAAGGACACTCCAGTTTTCAAACAAATAGGCAAGTCTGCAGATGCCATAGATGAGATAGACCATCACAAGATTACAGAGAAAAGCGAGGGGGCTGGAGATGTATGACTTCTTGATACTCATTTCGTAAGGGATATATGGGGTTATTTGATTCCTTTTCTTTCTTTATAAGCTTGAATACGCTCAGCAAACTGACGATCCTTCCGATTGTTGGGATTAGGGATAAAAGTGATTACTTCTGGGATTGACTGAGCTAAATCGACAACCTCTGATTCTGTTCCGTTCTTTCGTATCTGAAGTGAATCGTAGAGGATGCCCGACATAGCATCGTAAGCCGTGAGGAACATAGTATCACCTTGTATGCAGACCTTCTGATAATAGCGACTGCCTGACCCAAATCGGTCGAATCGTTCATCAAATTCAATTCTGTAGTTCTTTGGTGAGCAATGACTCACAGTATAGACAGGAGTGGTTTCTCCATTTGTGCGCATTCTTGCATAAGCATGTTCGTGCCCTTGAAGCACAAGATCGACACCATATTCCTGAACTAAGTCATTGAACATCCAACGCTGGATGAGGTTGTTTGCCGCACCTTTGATAGAATATAAAGGATGATGCATCACAAGAATCTTCCATGTAGCACTACTCGACTGCAGTTGTTGTTTCAACCAATCGCGTTGAGTCCAAAGGTACATAAACTCGCGATTGCTGTCGAGACAGAATAGTTGCAGGTCATTATATCGGACGGTGAACACCTGATTGTCTCCAATACGGGTATCCTGATAGAATGAGTTTACTAACCAGAATCGTGGGTCGAGCCGGCAGATGACTCCCTTCCAATAGTCATGATTGCCAGTAATGGTAAGAATGGGTATAGTTTGAGCGATGGAATCGAGGGTTTTGAACGTTTCGTCCCAATAGCAATCGAGCGGGCGTTCAATCAAATCGCCTCCACAAACCAAAAACTCTGCTCGAGGATGTTGATGGAAGGCCTGTTTCAGCAAGTGGTTGGCAATACCTGCTAAGGAGTCTTGAACATCACCCACAAAGAGAAACTCAGTATCGCCACGATGCGTGGAAACACTGAATTCATACCAATCGGAATAATGCTCGTTCGTACATACCCGATAACGATAATGATGCCCTGATTTCAAGCCCCTTAAGTGAACGGCATAATAGGCAGTCTTTCCACCTGGCGATTCATATATCTCACCCTTGGCAGGGATGGTCTGCATAGTGGTTTCTTCCAAGTCTTGCAATTCTAAATGGGAAGGTAGCAACATAGAGTCGCATTGCCAACTCACATTACGGTTCTCACCGATGGAATCGCCGAAAGTGAGCAGAATCCTTGTTGGAATGGGTGAAGAAACATAGGGAGACTCAGTAGGATTACCAAACCACACATTCCATCGGCTCCAAACCCAAACGACAATGACTGCTAATACCAGAAAAGCAATGCTTCGAATGATTGTCTTGCGCTTCATAGTTTCTGCATGAATGATTGTAAACGACTCCAAACGTACTCCTGTGTCAACAGATTGTATTTCTCTTCCCTACTCATTTGCTGATAGGCTTGCTCTGTCAACTGATGATCCATCAAGGTATCAACAGGGGAGATACCCTCCGCCAACACCTGTGTCTGTGGAATCCACACTTTCTTACTATTCTCAGGTGCACAAATGGCGAGTGACGGACAGCCAGCTGCCTGTGCGATATGACGCGCTCCTCCTTCATTGCCAAAGAAAAGCGTCATATAACTGGACATCGCAACAAGTTCGCGCGACGAATGTGCCTGTACATTAATAAAAACCTGCTGCGGTTTGCCCATTTGGGCATAAATGCGACGTGCATTTTCCTCTTCCTGACCAGGAGCGTAGTTAAAAATAATCTGGTAGTCAGGATATTGCTCCAAGAAACGACTCAACACCCACACCATCCTGTCCTCCCTCCATACTTTCGAAGCCAATTTGGCAGTCACATTTGCCAGCATTACAGGATGATCGAGGTCAATACCTTGTGAAGTAAGATAAGTACCGAACGAGCGCTTTTCCTCGTCTGTAATATGAAGGGTAAAGTTGATGACTGGCTCAATGGGGCGCAATGTCTGGAGTGGAAGCGCATAGCGGGTATCGTATTCCACCATAGAATACTGATTGGCGCACGGATTAATTGTGTGATTGAATGCAATTTTGGTATAGCCCTTATTCATACCTATTCTATATTTCGAGGAAGGCGATAAAAGAGCAAAAAGCATCGTGTTGAACGTACTGCGCATATCTATGATAATGTCATAATGGGTTTCGTGGACAATTCGCCACACCTTGCGCACATAGGTCAAGGCATGATGGCGCTCATTGTCAGTAAACGTAATAAACCGATCGACGGATGGATGCCCTTTAAAGAGAGGCGCTATCCGCTCGTTCAACACAAAATGGATTTGTGCCTCCGGGAAGTTAAGTCTTAACGTATTGAGCAATGCAGTCGCAAGAATTGCATCGCCCATCTGCCGAAACCTAATTACGAGTATATTCATTGTCAGCGTCTTGAAAATGTTAAAAGCAAAACATGGGTTCAAAATTACTGCTTTTTTCTTGGATAACAGCATTTTTATACGCTTTTTTGTGTTTTAAAGGCCAAAAAACATTGCCATACCTCAAAAAATGCATACCTTTGTGATATGGAAAAGAAAACTGTATTGCTCGACATTTGTGAAATTGGCAATCCAACCAGCGGTTTCGGACAAATTGCAAAGAACTACTATCGCCTCTATCAATCGGTAGAGGACAAGGACCTATCGTTTCATTTCCTATTGCCCGAAGGATTTAAGGTTGAGAGCGATGCAAAGGTACAAATGACCACCATCCGCAACAAGTATCATAAGCATTTCAGCAAAGGGCTGCCCGAGGTTGACCTGTGGCACTCCACCAATCAGCAGCAAATCAAGCGCAAACGTGGAAAATGCAAGAAGTTCGTTCTTACAATTCACGATCTGAATTTCCTGACTGAGAAAAACTGGATTCGCCAACTGAAGCACCGATTCTATCTGCAACGCGCCATTAATCAGGCAGATGCGGTGACCTGTATCTCACAGTTTGTGGGTCATCAAGTGGAGAAACTGTTCAATATGAAGGGAAAGCCTGTTAGGGTCATCTACAACGGAGTTGAAGATATATCCGAACAGCCCAAAGAAAAACCTGCGTTTGCTACTGGACGTCCGTTCTTCTTTGCCATCGGACAGATTCGATCCAAGAAGAACTTCCATCTATTGGTTGATATGATGCGCCATTTCCCTGATTATGACCTATATGTCTGTGGTGACGACCATTTTGACTATGCCCAAACCGTACGTGAACATATCAAACAACTGCCCACTCACAATGCTTATTTATGCGGAAAGATACGAGCAGAGGAGAAGGTGTGGCTCTATCGTCATTGCGAGGCGTTCCTCTTTGCTAGTCAAGGAGAAGGATTCGGCTTGCCTGCCATCGAAGCGATGCAATTTGGCAAACCCGTGTTCATTGCTAATGCCACTTGTCTGCCAGAAATCTGTGGCGACTATGCTTATGTATGGCCCTCGCTGAATCCCGATGAAATGGGCAGATTTGTAAAATCTGTCTTACGTTGTTTTAATGATTTGCCAGAGCGGATAGAACAAATCAAGCAGCATGCAGCCCAATTCAGTTACGACAAACATATCAAGGCATACCTGCAACTTTACAAGGAACTGCTATGCGAATAAAAATCACCATCAATCCAACCTACCAACATTTGAGCGATTTCATCGAATCTCTTCCTTCAATCTTTGAAACTGAAGGGGAGTTGGTTTACGATGAACGCAACCAAGTCAGGTTTTTCACAATCGATGGTATGAAACTCGTTGTGAAACGATTCAAGAAGCCGATGCTGCATCAGCGCATCGATTACACGATTATTCGCCCCAGCAAGGCAAAACGTGCTTACCTGTATGGTATGAAACTCCTTGAGTTAGGCATTTGTACTCCTACCCCAATAGCTTATATTGAGACTTTCTGCAAAGGATTGTTCTGTCAGGGGTATTTGGTAACAGATTATTGTGGAGACCCCGATGCGCGTATCTTACGTGAAGAGCCGGAAGGACATGATGAGTTATTGGAAGCACTTGTCCGTTATTTAGTGGATTGCCATGAAAAAGGATTCATTCATGGAGATACAAATCTCTCCAACTTCCTCTATCATCGTGAAGGTACGGGCTATCATATTACAACAATTGATATCAATCGTTCGCATTTTACGCCCAATCCATCGAAAAAAGAATGCTTGGAAAGCCTATTTCGTCTTACTCATGTAAGACCTACATTGAAGCGTATCGTAGCACGTTATGCTGCCCTACGAGGATGGGATGAAGAAGCGGCAGTAGATATCGTATTGAAGAAACTTGAAAAGTTCGAAAAGCGCAAAAAAATGCTCAAGCTACATCGTCAGTAACCTGAGCGGTATTTCTCTTCGTTTTCATCATCCAACATGGACAGATAGGAGTTGTAGCGGCTCTCACTAATATCATGTCGTTCCACAGCTGCCCTAACAGCACATCCTGGTTCGTGGGTATGTGTACAGTTGTTGAACCTGCAATCTTTGGAAAAATGGAAGATTTCCTTGAAGTAATGCCCCACTTCCTCACGCTCCATGTTGAACGTACCGAATCCTTTGATGCCTGGCGTATCGATAATGTAGCTACGTACCCCTCCTTGTTCATCCAGTTCATACATCTCAGAGAAAGTCGTAGTGTGTTTTCCTGTGTTGTAGGCATCGCTGATTTCGCATGTCTTCAGGCTCAGGTCGGGCAGCAGATAGTTGATAAACGTAGACTTTCCCACACCGCTGTTGCCTGAAAGCAAGGTAACCTTTCCAAGCAGTTCTGTCCGTATTTCCCCCATTCCATCGCCAGTTATCAGCGAAACAGACAGACATTTATAGCCAATCGTTTCGTATAGATTCACCATTCCATCGAGATACTCCTTATCGGCATCATCGTAGAGATCTATCTTATTGAAGATAATTGTGACAGGGATGCTGTAAGCCTCAGCGGTAGCAAGAAATCGATCGATAAAGGTAGTAGATGTCGTAGGATGACTAATGGTCACAAACAGGAAGCATTGGTCAAGATTGGCAGCTAAGATATGCGATTGCTTCGATAAGTTGGTTGATTTCCTTATAATATAGTTTTTGCGCTCATCAATATCGGTGATGAGCGCAGTATTATCGGGCTGTGGTGTGAACTCCACATGGTCGCCTATCGCAACAGGGTTGGTGGAACGAATGCCCTTCAGACGAAAGTTGCCTTTCACCTTACAGTCAATCATACTACCATCGTCGGCACGAACAGTGTACCAACTACCTGTATTCTTAATGACAAGTCCTTTCAATTGTCGATTAAACTGTCATGATTTCCTTGTTCTTCTCGTCAAGCATACCGTCAATCTTCTTGATGTACTTGTCATGAAGTTTCTGGCACTGCTCCTCAGCATCCTTCTCCACATCCTCAGGAACACCGTCCTTCACGCTCTTCTTCAACTTTTCGATAGCAGTACGACGGGCATTTCTTACACTCACCTTTGCTGATTCTGCCTCCTTGGAGCACTGCTTGGTCAGTTCTTTTCTTCGTTCCTCTGTCAGTACAGGAATACCCAGACGCAGTTGTTCGCCATTGTTTTCTGGCATAATACCTACGGATGAGTCGATAATGGCTTTCTCGATGACCTTCAGCATGCTCTTGTCCCAAGGTTTAATGATGATAGAACGAGCATCGGGAGTTGTGAGGGTTGCCACATTGCTCAAAGGCATTGTAGTTCCGTAAGAGTCAACACGTATACCGTCGAGGATATGTACATTAGCACGTCCAGCACGGATGCGACTCAATTTCTCCTCAAGATTCATGGCTGCCATCTCCATATCTTCTTCGGCAGCGTTGAGGTACTGTTTTACATCTTCCATATGTTAATTCTCATAATTGATAGTTCATGATTTATCAGGATTCTCACCATAAAAGGAGAGTCAGGGTACTCTACATAATTGTGCATCCCTCGCAAGGCTTCAACTGCTTGAAGAAGTCGTTACCCTTATCGTCAACGAGGATGAAGGCAGGGAAGTCTTCGACCTTGATTTTCCATATGGCTTCCATTCCCAATTCAGGATATTCCACACATTCAATACTCTTGATGCTGCTCTGAGAGAGAACGGCTGCCACACCTCCAATGGTACCAAGGTAGAATCCTCCGTGCTTCTTGCAAGCATCAGTCACTTGCTGGGTGCGGTTACCCTTAGCAATCATTACGAGACTTGCGCCATTTGCCTGGAACTCATCTACGTATGGGTCCATACGGTTGGCTGTGGTTGGTCCCATCGAGCCGCAAGGATAGCCTTCTGGTGTCTTTGCAGGACCTGCATAGAGCACAGGATAGTCCTTGAAATACTGAGGCATACCCTCTCCTGCATCCAAACGTGCTTTCAGCTTAGCATGAGCTATATCACGAGCCACGATGATGGTTCCTTTCAGGTTCACACGTGTTGACACTGGATATTTGGTCAGTTCGGCACGAACAGCATCGATACCCTTATCGAGATCTATTTCAATGCCTTTGGTTCCTTCGCCGGGTCTGCGATATTCTTCTGGAATCAGTTCACTTGGATTGTCGTCCATCTTCTCCAGCCATATACCGTCTTTGTTGATTTTTGCCTTGATATTACGGTCAGCACTACAACTTACACCCATACCAATCGGGCAGCTGGCGCCATGACGAGGCAAACGAATGACACGAATGTCGTGAGCAAGATACTTACCTCCGAACTGTGCACCCAGACCTATCTTGAAGGCTTCTTTCAGAAGTTTCTTCTCTAAGTCCACATCACGGAATGCACGTCCTGTCTCATCGCCGGTGGTAGGCAGATTGTCGTAATACTTGATACTGGCCAACTTCACCGTCAGCAGGTTCTTCTCAGCCGATGTACCACCAATCACGAATGCAATATGGTATGGAGGACAAGCAGCTGTACCCAGATGTTTCATCTCCTCAACCAAGAAAGGCAGGAGTGTGCCTTCGTTCTGAATCGTAGCTTTCGTCATCGGATAGAAGTAGGTCTTGTTGGCAGACCCTCCACCTTTGGCAACCATCACGAAACGATACTCGGCACCCTCAACAGCTTCGATGTCGATTTGTGCTGGGAGGTTACACTTCGTATTTACCTCGTTGTACATATCGAGCGGAGCATTCTGCGAATAGCGAAGGTTGTCCTGCGTATAGGTATTAAATACTCCACGACTCAACGCCTCTTCATCCTCGAATCCTGTCCACACCTGCTGACCCTTTTCGCCATGAATGATTGCAGTTCCCGTATCTTGACAGAAAGGAAGCACACCTTTGCAGGCAGTCTCTGCATTGCGCAGGAACTGCAAAGCTACATATTTATCGTTTTCTGATGCCTCAGGGTCTTTCAACACCTTAGCCACTTGCAGGTTGTGTTCGCGACGGAGCATGAACTCCACATCGTGGAATGCCTGCTGTGCAAGCAGTGTGAGGGCCTCTTTCGATACTTTCACAATTTCGTGACCTTCAAATTCACTCACTGTCACCCCTTCTTTCGTCAGCAGACGATATTCTGTGTCGTCCTTGCCCACCTGAAACATGGGTGCATACCTAAAATCTGGAATATTTGCCATATCAAATTATTTACGATTCATTATTTATTTATTTTTCACCTGCAAATTTACGAACTAATTTGGATACGACAAAACAAAACCACAAAAAAAAATAACAACTATAGACAAAACCATACAAAAAACCTGCGAAACTTTTGATTTCGCTCATCTCTTTCTATTACCGAGGTGCTCTATTCGGGAAAAATTTGTACCTTTGTGCGCTAAAGTATTGTATTGTACTGATGCTGAGGATTAAAGAATGAAGATAAGATGAGTAATGTAAAACCAGACCCACACGACGAAGAACTGTTGCAGCAGTATCGTCAGCTACTTCCCACACTGGAAAAGCTGTCAGACGATGCTTACGACTTGCTATCTCATACCCTACGCGATCAGGGTATCTACGTCACAGCCATAGAGCGCAGAATAAAGACAGAGAAGTCGCTGGCACGGAAACTGGCATTAAAGGGCACGAAATATAAACGTATCGATGACATTACCGACCTTGTGGGCTTGCGTGTCATCACCGTCTATACCGACGAGGTGGATAAGGTAGCAGTCATTGTTAAGAACATCTTCGACATTGACTGGCAGGAGAGCGTCGATAAACGCAAATTGCACGACCTTAATTCCTTTGGCTATAACTCGCTGCACTATATTTGTAGGCTGAAAACAGGTGGACTTCGCTTCGAGCTACAGATGCGTACGGCATTGCAGCACGTGTGGTCGACCATAATGCACGATACTGGCTACAAGGGGGATGTGAAAATTCCTCGCGAGTACCTGCGTCAGTTCAACCGCCTGGCAGGAATGATGGAACTGTTGGACGATGAGTTCAGCCGACTTCGGTTTGTGCTCACCGACTACCGAAGACACACATTGGCGCTTGTCAAGAGCGGTCATCTGGACGATGTGCCATTATCGCCTAACTCGCTACACAACTTTCTCGACCTGAAACCCTTCGATCGTCTGAACCGTCGCATCGCTTCAGTCAATCAGGCTGAGATTATCCCTGTCAGCGTGATGCCATATCTTCCTGTGCTCGAATCATTCGGGCTGGAGACTCTCGGAGATATGCAACGCTTCATCGATGAGAACAGCGACGATGCCTACCAACTGGCACTCGCACAACTTGCCATTACCGACCTCGACATTCTGTCTTCCAACACAGCCTTGCAGTATCTTTGTATGGTTTATGTGTTGAAGCACGATGGCGGGCGTGAAGGACTGAAATCGCTCTACGACATCATCAATGGTGAAAGCGATGCGAATGGTATGCTTACCGACATGATAATTAAACAGGCTGAGACGCTGCCGTTTATGCAAGGGAGGAAGAGTTAGACGTTAGTTTTTAAACTTTAGAAAGATAAGAATTCAGAAGTAAAATAGAAAAGTTATGAACAAGAACGAGAAATTTGTAATCACGATTAATCGTGAACTGGGCAGCGGTGGTCGCACCATTGGCAAAAAGTTGGCAGAAAGACTGAATGTACCTTTCTACGACAAAGCACTTATCAAGGCATTGACAAAGAAATACAAGTTGAGCGTTAAAGAGATTGAAGAGATGAAGGGGCGCAATCACTCATGGTGGGCAGAATTCAAGCGTGCTATGAACATTGGTGCAGAGATGGGTGTTTCGCAGTATCACTACCGGGCAAAGTTCAGCGATATGCCCGATATGCTGACCACCGACGAAATGTTCTCCACAGAGCAGGAAGTACTTCGTGGAATTGCTACTGATGAGTCATGCGTGATAGCAGGACGTAGCGGTTTCTTCGTATTCCGTGAGCATCCTAATCACTTGAGCATCCTTATCCAGGCATCGATGGACTACCGTATTGAACGAGTAGCACGCAAGCAGAACCTTACTGCCGAAGAGGCTCGGAAAGCCATTGAGCAGGTTGACAAGATGCGCGAAAACTATGTGAAGAAGTACACAGGCTTTTCACGCTATGATACCCGCAACTACGACCTCGTTCTTCGTGCCGACGGAAAGACGGAAGACGAACTGGTCGACATCATTTTGCAATATATGAAATAATCGTCTGAATGAGGCAAACTGCTTTGACGATCGTCCTTAGTCTGCTGTGTGCTGTCATCCACGCGGCCGATGTGGTGTGGTTTGACGGCAGTCATCCTATTACCTATAGTATTCCTACGGATGTAGAGCCTGTGGTAAAGGTGGCTCTCGACATGTGGAAAAGCGATATGCTACAAGTGACGGGCATGATGCCTGTGGCTTCATCGAAAGGAGTTATCAAGGTGGTACAGAGCAAGGGTTCGGCCGATGGTTTCCGCATTACTGTGAAAGGCAGACAGATTATCATTGAGGGGCACAACGGGCGAGGTATGGCCTATGGCCTGCTGGAACTTTCACGCTTGGCTGGTGTATCTCCCTGGATATGGTGGGGTGATGTGGTGCCTGAGAAGAAAAAGCGCCTGACAATCGACAACAACTTCACAACTGAACAGCAACCGAGTGTGGCGTATCGTGGCATATTCCTGAACGACGAGGACTGGTCATTGCGCGTGTGGAGCAGTACTAACTATGAGCCTGCACCTTCGGGAACGATTGGTGTGCAAACCTACAAGAAGATTTTCCAACTCTTGCTTCGTCTGCGTGCCAATACTATATGGCCTGCTATGCATGAGGGCACCACAGCCTTCTTCAAGATTGCTGGAGCAAAGGAAATGGCAGATAGCTGTGGTATCTTCATAGGCTCCTCGCATTGTGAGCCTATGCTTAGAAACAATGTTGGTGAGTGGAATGTGAGAGAGCGTGGAAACTACAATTATCTGACCAACCGTGAGGCTGTGCAGCAGTATTGGATTGAACGTCTGTTGGAAGTAAAGAATTCAAGAAACAACCTGTTCACCATCGGCATGCGAGGCATTCATGACGGCTCGATGGAGGGCTATCGTACTGAGCAGGAGAAATTTGAAGGACTACAGCAGGTGATTAACGACCAGCAGGAACTGCTGAGAAAATACATTGGTGACCCGTCGAAGCAGATGCAGGTGTTTGTGCCCTATAAAGAGGTGCTGCAACTCTATGAGAAGGGGTTGCAAGTACCCGATTATGTCACGCTGATGTGGTGTGACGACAACTATGGATACATGACCCGCCTCTCTGATACTAACGAACAGCTGAGGAAAGGAGGAGGAGGTGTCTATTACCACCTAAGCTATTGGGGACGCCCACACGATTACCTTTGGCTGACCACTACACAGCCAGGACTCGTTTACAACGAAATGCGCCAGGCATACGACCATCAGGTCCACAAACTATGGATTGCCAACGTACACGACCCAAAGGTGGCTGGCTACGACCTCGAACTGTTTCTTGATATGGCTTGGAATATCGACTGCGTGCAGGGAGCGACCCTTACCAAGCACTACAAGGCTTGGCTCACTCGTCAGTTTGGTATGGCTGTTGGCGAGAAACTTTTTCCCGCTATGCACGAGTTTTACAGGCTTTGTGGCATTCGCAGACCTGAGTTCATGGGTTGGACACAGGTAGAACTCGACAAGAACAAATACAATCGTGGACTCTCACCCGTATCCGACATCCCTCTGACACCACAAGAGGCAACTGCACGCTTAGCCGACTTTGAACATATCACAGCTATCGTGAGGGAATGCCGCGATGAGGTTCGCCCAGAACTGAAGGATGCCTTCTTTGCTGCCATTGAATACCCTGTGTGTGCTGCTGCAGCCATGAACCGCAAAATATTCTGCAACTCATCAGAAAGCCATCTTGCCTACGAGGAAATACAATCGCTCACCCTTCAATACAATCAGCTACGCGGCGGTAAATGGAGAGGTCTGATGGATGCTGCCCCACGCAAGCTACCTGTCTTTGAGGATGTACACGGACATCTGACTGGAGAGTCCTACAATACCATTAAAACACAGCAAGCCTGCGACTATCAATCAGCATCAGAAGGTACGCACATTATCGAGATGTTGGGCCACTCCATGAAAGCCATAGCGCTACCCAAAGGAGGAACGGCAACCTATCAGTTCAATATCGAACATGATGGCAGCTATATCATTCAGACAGCATTGATTCCTACACAACCCAACGACAATGGTGACCTACGCTATCGTGTGAGCGTTGATGGAAAGGAGTCAGTCGTGTATAGCCTGAAAGAACCATTCCGTTCAGAGCGCTGGAAAACCAATGTACTTGCAGGGCAAGCCGTTCGAGAACTGAAACAACAACTATCACAAGGCCCTCATACCCTGAAAATCCAAGCACTCGACGACCATATCGTGCTCGACCAAATCATTTATCGAGTGGAGAAATAAAAACGACTTCCCTTATTCCTCTCCGACATATTGAAGAATGAAGTGTTCCGCCACAGGTAGGAAGCGATCGTGTCCTTTGGGATTGAGATGGGCAGTATCTGTACCTTTCCCTCCTTGAAAATATTTTTTTCTGAACTGCTCGCTTGCGGCAAAGATATTGCTACGTCGGGCTGCATCGAAGACCGGGATTCCGTATGAACCGCATACCTCAAGCATCGCATCGACCACCTGCTGGCGTGTGCTGCCAATAAAGTCTTTACATGTCCAAGGAGTAAAGAAGAATATCGAGGCATGAGGGTATCGCTCTATCAGTCCACTGCATAGGATGCCAAGCCGTTCGCGGAATGTGTCAATACCTATTGAATCAAGGCGTTCCTTCACAGCATCATTGTGTCCTGCAATGACGATGATGTAGTCCAATGAGTCCTTCATCTCCTTGTAGCGCTTATACATACCTGTTCCCCAACGTTCCAGGTCAAGTGCTATACAATTGCCGTTACGGCCATAGTTGAAATACTGCATCTGATGCTTCTGAGCAAACTTGTAATGCCAGGTATCTTCTATTTTACCTGTATGATTACGCACATAACTGTCACCTATCACACCTATCTGTTTGCCTTTCAAGCTGCCTGTCTGTGCATACACGAGCATTGGCATCAGGCAAATCAACATGAATAATAGTTTCTTCATCGTCTGAATTGTTCGTTGTTATTTCTCTATCGTTTTTCTTTTTCTTGCTGCAACACCACAGGACCCATCATACCTGAGCGCAGCAATGGTGTATCTCTATCAAAGTACTTGAACGACACTACTGCTTTGCGCCTTGTGGGGCGTGGCTCACCCTTTCTAAGCCATTCGGGTACTTCTTTCATAAAGCGTCCCACTGCAGAAGCGCCAAAACGGAAAGGTTCTGACCATTCCACATCGTCGGGTTCCTGTTCATCGCCTACCATACGGTTCACCCAAAGGTTGGTCACCTCAATCTCCAACAAGTTTTTACCCTTATGCAAGGCATCTGTAATGTCTATGGTAAAGGGTGGATGCCATAATGTTCCGCACACTTTGCCGTTCACACGGACGACAGCAAGATTTTTCACTTCGCCCAAATCAAGCACATAACGGTCTTGACGGTTCATTTTCTTCAGTTTCAACTGCTGCGAATAGATGGCTGTACCCGAGAAATACTTGATGTCTGCGTCAGCACATTCATTCCAAGGCATGAGCGATGTCCATGCTACTTCTTTCCCCTCATCAAACCGTATGATCCATTCTTCGCCGACTGGTATAGCGACTGATGTGCTGTGCGCATAAATATCATCTACGGAATGGGTTACTTCAGTAGGGGTTTTGAAGACAAGGAACAATGCACGCCTTGTGGTAAGATTCAGCTTTACTTTGGTCTTTCCGTCAGTCATTGCATACACTTGTGCAATGTGTGTCTTTCCCGTTTCAGGATCCCATATCTCTGGCTTTCGACCTGTTGTCTCAATGCTGATGGTCGTGTTACAAGCACCGTCCTTGGTGTTGGCTATAAAATAGATGTCAGCCTCTCCATCACGCCGATGTATCCATTGGATGCCTTTCTCATCAGCTGTCAGTGATGGTTTCTGACTTTTATAATCATCTATATAGACACCCCTCTGCAGTAGTGCCTGACAGCGGGCGAAATAGGCGAACAACGGCTTGGCACCATTCTTCCACCACGTCTGGCCAGGAGTCCACCAAGTACCCCAGTAGCCAAAGGTCATGCCTGGACGGGCATTCACCCAGGGGTTATGAGCTGCAGCGTGTAGCATCAGGCGGTTGATACCTAGGCAGAAAGCAGAGTCTGCAATGGCTTTCAGACGTGCAGGGTCGTCTTTCCATGCTTGAAGTGGCCAGCAGGTAAATCCTTCCGCATAGACGATTTCATGACCAACTTGTCGTGCTGCATTTGCCACACGTGGAACGTCCTTCCATCCCCAGCTGGTGGGCTGCGCCCAGAATTCTGCGCTGATAGGGTCGTCGGCTGCCAACTGGCGAACTATTTTGGTAGTATTGATGGGGTTAAACGGCTGGGCAGAACCCGTACCGTAGGGTTGCACCAACAACTTCAGTCCGTGCTCGTGTGCCAACTGACTCATGTAGCCATAATAGTTTTCAGCAAACAAATCAGTCACCGTCTCGCGCCAATCACTCATAAAGCGATTGGTTGCCTGACGACTATCGATGACGACTCCAACCATCGCTGGCAACCATTTTAGAATATCATAATTTCTACGTTTCTGAAACTCTGCCGGCATTGTTTGGGTCCATTCCTGACCACCAGCCTCATAGCTATCGATTTCTAATCGCTGGAATGTCTTCCCAACTTCATTGCCTGCCAATTTGAGCAACATCGACGGATAGCTCTCCCAGAAATGACGGACAGCCTCACGACTCATCTTGTCGCACTCCAATCCCACACCACTCTCAGGCGACGTACCCAAGTTCGTCTTCCCGTTAGGAGTGTGACCAAAACGATAGATGCGCCAACTACCCCTTGGCATCTTCCAATGCAGAATACCCTCTTTGTCCATCTTGTCCGTCAGCACCTCTACCGCAGACAAAGGTATACTATCATTGTCAGGAATAGCAATCACAGCTATATCACGATAATAGCTAAACTTCGGATCGACGGCAGGCATATCCAGTTGGATGTCCGACTTGCCTGTGGCCACCGTCATGCTCCAGACTAATTTCTGCATGGCATATTCAGGCTTTACCGCAGGATAGGCACTCGATGACCATCCAGGGCAGTTATGGGTACCGAATGACAACCCCAGACGGCAACACTCGCTGATGGCAAACGACATAAGCTGTTGCCATTTTTCCGAACCGATAGCATTAATAGTATCCTTTGCAAGCACCTGTTGGGTACCGCCTACCTGAAAATTCTGCACACCACCTATCCCTGCATGCTGATAAGCTTCCAAATCCGCCGTTATTCCCTCCTTCGAAATCAAGCCGTCCATCCATTGCCATATCATCAGGGGCTTGGCATCATCAGGGGGATTTTCGAAGACATCCTCCAACGATTGGCTCATCAGCGGCAAACACACCAACTGCAGCGCACCAATTATTATTAACCTTATCATATCTTGCAAATATTGCATCAAACAATTCGTTTGCGCAGCAAAGTTAATGCTTTTTATTGAATATACAAAAGTTTTTGCGTTTTTTATCACCTATATAGTTTTTAGACGTTAAGCCTTAACCAATAACTCAAAAAGGGTGTTCAAAACTTGAATCGATTCAAATGATAAGTAGAGTCAACACAATGACTTTTCCTGATTCTAAAAATATCGAAAAATAGCGTCACTTCCCAACGCATAGTTTGGAGGCAGAATTCAAGTAGAATTTAGCCTCCAAACGTCTTGAATTCTGCCTAAATTCTAGGTCTTCTGCTAATACCTGTGTTTCAACATGGATCAAAACCGAAAAGACAATAGAAGACATTAAATGTGAAATAAAAAAGCTCCTCGGATTGACATCTCGTTTCTTGATGCAATGTCTGCTGCTGATACTGTCTGGTTGTAAGCTCTGTCTTTCGCCATCCACTCTCAGCAGCATCCACTCAGCATTACATGCCTTTCAATCCTCAGAGAGAAAAACTGTTTTTTCCTTTTAAAAATAGCTACCCTAATCAATATCTATTTCTATTAAGCTATTAAGCTATTAACCTATTAACCTATTAACCTATTAACCTATTAAGCTACTAAGCTATTAACCTATTAAGCTACTAAGCTAAATTTCAATAACCAATAACCATTATCTCACCATGATCTTCTTCCCATCAACGATATTCAGTCCCTTCTGCAGCCTGTTGATGCGCTGACCTTGGAGGTTGTAGATTGATTTACTATTTGTCCATTTACCATTTACGATTTCATCAATTCCATCTGCCATTTCCTCATCCGTCAGGGCTACGATATTGCCGAACATGTTCCAAGGGAAGGTCTGCTTGTAGCTTTCTACCAGTTCGGCCGGCACATGCAGAGTAGCGTGTTCTATCAAGTAGTACTGGTATCGGGGTTCTTGATGTATATTGTTATGTGAATCTGACCAGGAAAAAGTGTAATAGCGTGGCACGTAGAATAGTTCCCCATCGTCTTGCTCTATGACAGCAATATCATCATCAGACTTGAAACGTGAACCGTACCCATTGAAAGCAAGCGGACTGAGTTTTGGGACGAACGACGAATAGCAGTAGAAATCATTCAGCGAGCAGTTTAGGAGGCGGATTCCCACGATATAAAGCTCATCATAAAAAGCAGATGGACAAATCACGTCCACATCACCCATAATCCTAATGGTTTTCAACTGTTCTGTAATTAGGATGTAAGACTCTATTGCATGAATGTTACTAGGAATTTCAACGGAACTAACTCCTCTGAGATTGTATAGTGCCCATTTATCTATTGCTGTCACCTCATAGGTCTTTCCGTCAGCTTCGAGTTCCGCTGGTATCACCAGCTTGTCGTCATGAGTATTGTCTGATACAATGACCTTTTTCAATGTCGCTGTCATGTCGGTGGAATTGTAATCATACTGGCAGATAATGCCACCGTAGATTGATTCCGTATGTGGAATGATATTTTTAAAATAGCACCAAGGAGCGGTTGACTGATACGCTTCCAATGAAGCAGCAGGCACATGCAGGTTGGCATCGTAACTGCTGTCGTCGAAGGCCGTCTCGTCTGCAGCTGGAGGTATGTCGGAATAGCTGTAGATGTCCTTCAAGCCTGTGCACCCTGTGAAGGCATTCTGCCAAATCTCCCCCATGCAACCGTCGAAGACGATTTCTGTCAGTCCCGTACAGCCCTTAAACGCGCTGTTGCCGATGAGGGTTATCGTGTTGGGAAGTGTCAGGGTGGTCAGTGACCTACAGTCCTCAAAGGCATTGTCGTCAATCATGGTCAGTTGTTTCGGCAGCTCGACAGTCGTCAAGGCCGAACAATTGGCAAAAGCACGCATGCCGATAGAGGTGGTTCTTGCAGGAAGGGAGACGGTCTTCAGGCTTCTGCAGTCGGCAAATGCTCCCTCGCCGATTGAGGTTACACTGCCTGGGATGGAAATCCCAGAAAGGCTGATACAATTCGAGAAGGTATAGTCCTCAATGGCAGTGATACTGCTTGGAAGTCTGACCGATGTCAGCCCAAAGCAGTCGGAAAAAGCAAATGGACCTACATGGCTGATTGTGTTGTTGAGGAAGACGGTAGATAAGTCCGGACACTTCATGAAGGCTCCGTCTTCAACGGCAACCACCCTATAGAACCTGCCGCCCGTTAAGATTTGAGCAGGTACTTTTACATTCGCTGCATACCTCTCGGGGCCGCTGGTCACAGAGACGGTCTCCCCATCTCCCCTAAATGCGTAATAGATGATAGAATTGCTTTCCTGATCTTGCTCTACGACATCTGCATCAGGAAGGGCAACTCGCCTCTCGAATACCGCCCACGGTTTAGTGGTTGAGTATTTGTCCATTAACTGCTTCGGCACATGAAGTGTTGCCCTAAGAGGAAAATACCCAAAGTTATCGAAGGCATTCTCTGCTGTCTGAGGCATGACGGAAGGATAGCAGAATACATCCTCTATATCCATACAGTTATAGAATGTCTGGCTGCCGATACTTATCACGCTTTTAGGAATGATGACCGTAGTAAGGCTTCCACAATCCCTGAATGCTCCACCCTTAATCGTTGACACTCCATCAGGGATTACGATGGAGGTCAGACCGGAGCAATTCTTAAACGCATATTCGGGGATTGTCGTAAGGCTTTCAGAAAGTTTGACGGACTTCAGGCTCGTACAGTCAGAAAATGTGTACCCATCCATTGATGTGACACTGTTGGGAATGGTAATGGAATCGAGAGCTGTGCAATACTGGAATGCCCATTTTTTAATACTTGTCACACTATTGGGGATATCAACCGAATATAATGACTCACAGCCTTTAAAGGCACCGATGCCAATAGCAGTAACACTGCTGGGGATTTCAACATAACGCAAGGATGTACAATCTTGGAATATACTCCATTCTAAACTTTTTATGCCTTTGGGAATGCAAATCGAATCCAGACTGACACATCCGCAAAAAGCACTCGGCCCAAAGACTAATGAATACTCTGGGAGCTTGATTGCATGCAGAGAGGTACATTCTCTAAAAGCATCCCTCTCGATAGACACGCTGTCAGGAATGGCAACGGAATCCAAGGAATAACAATCCCAAAATGCGCCAACACCTATCGTCTTCAGACTTTGAGGCAAAACCAAGGAAGTCAAATGCTGGCAATACTGCATAGCATAATCACCAACAGAAGTGACAGAATCCCCGATGACAACACACTTGATTTGATTGGAGTATTCATTTTTCCATGGCGGGAGATACCCCCCATCCCAATCATAGTTCGCCATCTCACCCTTGCCATAAATGAAGAGGGTATCACCCTTCAAGTCCCAAAGGACATTGCCGCCATAAAGGCCGCATACACCATGATTCGTCTCCTGCCCTTGCATGGAGAGCGGAAGTAGTGTCATCGATAATATGTAAAGGAACTGTCTCATTGTCATTCACGGTTTGATAGGTTTGGGGTACAAAGATATGATAAATATATCAATTCATACTTCTCAATACCTAATAAATGCATTTGCTTTGTTTAGAATTGCCAAAACGCACCTGACATGCAATGTGCACATGACAGGAGAAGATGATACTATAGTTTTAGCTTCCGAAGCCAAAACCAATAGCAAAATGGTGAATTGCATCAACAAAAGTATAGTGTTGCCTCCAATTCGGATCACGTGGTTCTTCATCATATTCTGTATACCACAAATCTGTAAAATCAACAGTTGGTTTATTATCAATCTCCACGCTTGTCGTGGTTTGATTTGTTTATTTTATTAGAATCTTCTTCCCGTCCACGATATTCAGTCCCTTCTGCAACCCATTGATTCGCTGACCTTGGAGATTATAGAACCCGCTCTTCACACTCCTCTCTTCACTTTTCACGCTTACCTCATCAATGCCAGTCGGTATCACTGTACTGTCGTAGGTGGTTGCCATGTTCTGGGTTCCTATGGTGGGATGGTAGAATGTCCGACAACTGCTTCCTCCATCGGGGTATCTTCCTACTGTTTCCTTCGACGAATGTGTGTTGTAGCGCATAGAATCCTTCCATCTTCCATTTGCTGATAGCAGAATCAGGGTATTGTTATCTGCATTTTTCAGTTTAAAAGGCAGGTGCAACTCAGACACTGATGATTTGCCGTCACACCATATCACCAGGTGCCCATTGGGTCGTATTACAGTACTAACTCCCTTTGCGACATCGATTTGATATTTTGTTGGATTCTGCTCTTCATTGCTAAAGAACCACTGAGATACATCAAGAGGTTCCTGTCCTCGGTTATATAATTCTATCCAATCTGCTCGTTTACCAAATTCGTTCACATAGATGTCGTTTGCCGCACTGACCTCATTGATGCAGAGGGGCGAAAGGTCGCAATCTGTCGCGCTGTCGTAAACCGCCGTATAGGTACCGTCCTTCGTAATATGACATTCCTTCTCATTGGTCAGCCATCTGCCTTGTTGGTCTTTCCATCCCATGAAACGGAAACCTTCAGCTGCGTTTGTCGTCACAACTACAGATCCGAACAGCACACCAGAGAACTTGTTGAAAGGCACATCCATACCCTCAATCAGAATCTTTGCGAATGAATTGTTGGTATTAATGTTCACATTGATGCCATTTGAAAGTTTGTATGCATTCATCAGTGATTTGATGCGTGCCTCGCGATAGGACTGTCCCCACATCTCATTTTGCATTTTGCTGTATGTCGCAGCAGTAGAACGATTGTCAAACGACAAGGCTATCTTCACCAAGTCACAAATGCTGTCGGCTATATGCTGACATCGCTCTGGAGTATATATACTTCCATGTAGAATACAGTATGCCGTCACAAATTGTTTGCGGAATTGTTTGTTGCGCTTCAGGTTGTTATAGAGTTCCAATACCTCATTCGTTATGACACCGTCGATGGTTTCCACATTGTCGGTTCGCCCCCATGTCAGATCTTGGTCAAAGAAGATGAAATGGAATTTGCCATCCTCCCATGTACGATACCCCTTCACGTTGTTGCCATTCAGAAACCAGTCATAACTACCTGTATAGCAAATAGTTGCCATATAGCGCACAAACTCTCCGATATCCAATAGTTCTGCTACATGTGCATAGCCTTCATCACTGTCAGCGTGTTTCGACAGGTCTATCAGTCTGTCAAACGCCTCACGAGTACCTCCTTTCTGATGATAGATGCCGCTGCTATATTCAAATCCATCAATCTCGTCATTATCGTATCCGTAGTTGGCTGCACCATGAAAGCGATTGTTTGGCTCCCGCACATTCATCATGGCTAAGTATTTCCCGTTGATGAATACATGTACAGGCTGATACTCCTGTGCATCCACATAAAATCCGCTTGTCGTCAATACCTGCTGGGTAATTGCATCCTTGATTCGGGGACCTCCATCCGTCCTGTTATTATTCCCTCCATTGCGTATCAGCAACTGCTTATACTCCTGATAGGGCTTGTTTTTAAACAAACGATAGTCGAAAAGACCATTCCCGTCATACAGTTTCTTGGCCTGTACTTTAAACGAAGCTGGCTTAAAATGACGGCTATATCCACCGGCTATCTCAAAACTTGTCTCCTGATTGATGACCATCTTACCATCTGCTGTCAGATACTCGAAGTTAACAGGTCGTTCCCAGTCCATATTGAGGTTGGATTTTCCCGTTGAACCTCGTCCTGTTATGCCGTTCTTGCCATCCACATAACAACCTATCATATTGTCATAGAGATTTCGTTGGTCTGTGGTAACCGCAACGATGGGAAGATAATAGTTCCTGTCCTTGTAGATATAGGTACGTGTGACCACACCGCTTGGCAGTTTGTCGTCAGCAAACAACCGCAGACGCAACACAGTGGTCTGTGAGACAGGGAAAAGACCGTCAGTACTTGTTTTTCCGTTCGTGAGTGTGGGAGTGCTGCCATCTGTTGTGTAGCGGAGAGTCGTTCCTGAAGGTATCTGCACATGCACATCGAATCCTGACGTGAAGAGTCTTGAATCATAGTCAACTTCTGGAGCTGGCAAACAATCCTCTGCGTAATGACCCGCATTAGGCTCTCCAGGAGTTGGCATACCACAATACTGCCATTCATTATTCTCCAATCTCTCTCTTGCATAGCTGCAACGAGGAACAGACGCAGGATAGGTGATAGACACATCCACCTCATGACCATTCTTTGACAGATAGATTGTGCCACCTTTCCTATTCAACTTGAACCTCACTTGCTTTGCTGCATCGGGACCATATTCGCCATTAGCAGCGTTATGGTCAAAGAAGATACATTCGTAACATCCAGGATTCAAGGCACCATAGCCCGTCAGCTGATGTTTCGTCAGATTCATGATATCATCGCTTATATGCCATCCATTCAATGAAACGGCCGTGGCAGTTGGATTGTACAACTCTACCCAACCACCATAGTTATATGAGTAGTCAATGGTCTGGTCAATATTGGCGACACATACCTCCGTAATAAGAAATGAATTGTCACCTCCTCCCTTTTGCTGAGCCTGCATGTGTACTCCCATCATTAGGAACAACAATATTAGCATCCTCATAAATCCCTTCTTCTGCACGAAATATCGTTGCATATGGTTTCTGTTTTTAGTCATTAAATATTATTGATTAGCGCTCTCAACGTTTCTCTATTATAACACTTCATTCCTCACGTATTTTTACGGGAATCATGGGCTTTTGTGGTCTGTTACTTCACGAATACATTCTTCCCTTCCACGATATTCAGTCCTTTCTGCAACCCATTGATGCGCTGACCATGGAAGTTATAATGATTTTTTGAATTCTTCGTTTTCTGAACTGAAGGTGTTGATATTGAAGTGTGATTGTCATGAAGCACGAACTGCATCTTTACCCATTGATTATTGTGTTTTCTCCAATCTACCTGCAAAAAAGCACGCAAAGGCCCCATATAAACATCGTACCCCTTCTGATCATTATAACAATCTGATGTGGAATCAATTGTATAATAATAAAAAGAATCTTTATATCCGATAACATCTTTAACATAAGTTCCAATGAAAGATACCCCATATATGTTTGTTGAGTCTCGTCGAATCCCAGGCAAATCCGATGTACTCACATCAATGCTGAAATCCTCGTCAGGAATAATGATATAGGGAACACGAGCCTGTGGATGAGGTTCTTCTTCAAAAACTATCTGGTAATCTTCAACTCTGTCCAGCCTGTAATACCTCCCTTTGTCGGCATCAGGCGTAACAGGCAGGATGATAGTAGCTCGCTGTCCCTTGGTAAACGTAACCAACTGTTCTTCGTTGGATTGTGCTGATGTGCAAACTGGGACTAACAGCATTAGGAAATACAATGCTTTTCTCATATACTTTATTGTTTAGAGTTTAATATCAGTTCTTGGGGCTGCTCATTTTCGTCCTTATTACAGGCGCAAAGCAAGAGACTCGCTGCTAATGTTGCTAATAATAGTTTCTTCATAATTCTTAATATTTGATTTTTAATATCGACAGCAAAGGTAAGGGAAATATATAAATATATGGATCTACAATAAATATTTACTTTTTATTGGGCTATAACACTAAAATTGTATATCATGTGGCGATTTATATTCCAATTTGTCGCTGCAAAGGTACAGCAATCCTTTTCCACAAACTGTCATACATGTAACACGAAATAAAGCAATATAAAGCAAAACGCCCCACAACTATGTGTGAGGCGGATTAATTTTTAATAAGAAATGCAATAAATGTATTATTTGCTGAAAATCTGCAGATTTAATGCAAGAGAAGATGCATCATTTATCTTAAATACTTTTTTATTTGCTCTTTCTTTCAGGTTGTTTATGTGTTGTGCTTTTTTCCCAAGGAGATTGGCTATCTGCGAATTGCCGAATCCATACTTAGTTAGTAGTGTGACATATCTCTCATTTTCCGTTAATTTCTTCTCAATCAATAGCATGAACAACTCCGGGTACTCATGATGTGCATAATCTACAAAACGCAGCCATTGTTCTTCTGTTATTGTTGCAGTTGGATTATAAGAACAGTCGTATAACTTTTGAACGATTCCTGCATCAATCACACGATTTATTTTTTCTAAGCTATTCAATGTGTCTAATGCAATTGTAGCTATTTTCCTGTAATTCTGGATTTTATCATTAAGTCTTTTTGTCAAAGTTCCATGACTGAATTCAAGAATCTTAGTGTCTTCTGTTAATTCCCGTATTTTCTTTTCTGCCATATTCACAGTATTGTTCAATGACAAAATCCTTTGATTTCTACGCTTGCGGCCAATGACAAATAGGATGATAAGAATAGCTAATGCAGCAACAAATGTAATGATAAGTAGGTAGAGTTGATTACGCGTGTTGGTCGCCTCTATCTCCTTTTGATGGGCAATCTTCTGGTTCCGGTTGTAATCGTACATCGATTTTACTTGACGCATGGCATCAATGTCTTTGTAATTTACATAGTTCTGATATGCCTGTTCATAGCGTTGAACGGTAGCTAATACAGAATCTGCGAGTTGTTGTTTGCGAAATACTTGTATTAGTCCTCGATATGCGTCGAGATTAAAGCCATTATCAGCCAAAAGATGATAGTAATATTTTGCAGAATCTAACTTTCCAATCCCTTCATAATATATGCCTTTCGACTCATAGTAATGTTCCCGGCCTTTACAGATATTCCCTTCTTCATCAAACAAGCCCGATTCTTGTTCAAATATGTCCATCAGTTGCTTGGCTTTCCTGAAATCATGACGAGCAAGGTAGATATGGATAGCAGGAGGATAGACACTCGCCGCTGCTTGAGGCATCCCTGCTTGCAGATACAAATCGTGGACACTATCGGTCAAGGCAAGAATTATGGCTGTATCACTCATCAACTGATACGCACCAAGTTGTTTCTCAATTCCTCGGATTGCATAATAGGTACTATCCATCATTTCGGCATATTTACTAAAATGTCTATGACAGTCTATTTCCTCCATTGGCATCAATTGGCTATGATATATCCCTGCCATCTGCCCATAGACCTTCATCAGCGTGAGGTAATCACAATCGGCAGCAAGAGTATCAGCCTGCTCTGTGGCATCGAGATACCACTGGAGCGCCATCGGTGCTTCATGCATGTCTCGATAGATGCAACCCATCAGGTAGTATGCCTTCAACCGCTGGTTCGCATTCCCATGACGGTCATAGTAGTCCACCACCTCCTGAAACGCCGTATCGGATGGCATCTGCATGTACAACTTATTCTCTGCCTCTGCCAATAGCAGTATAGTACGAGGACCTCCCCTAACCCCTCCCAAAGAGGGGGATACAGAATCATTTCCCAAAAGACTCTGTAATTCCTCGTAAGCACTATCGGGATGGGCCTCCATCAGAGCCTCTGCCCTATCCAGCACAGCCCTCACTTCCTTGTCACCCGTACAGGAGGAGACAAGAAGCAATAATAACCCGATGATAACTGCCAGTTGCTTCATAGATGAACTCTTTAAAGTGCAAAGATACAACAATTCCTTTAATATACAAAACTTTTCTGAAAAAAGTAGAAGAAAAACAGGCTTACCTGCATATTCCTGCGGTGTTGCTTAATTGCTTAATTGCTTAGTAGCTTAATAGGTTAGTAAGGTCTAAGGTCATATCGACAGGCTCAAGATGTATCTAAAGTCTAAGGTATAAATAGCTTAGGGACAATCAGCTAATTCAAAAGGGAAAAGCAGCCGACTCAATCGGGAAGATGAGTCGGCTGATAAGGGAAAATGCCTAAAGGCGGACGACCGTTTGCCTAAAGGCATTTTATCATTTGCCTAAAGGCGCACCATCGTCTGCCTTTAGCCGTCTACCCTCGAATTTATAATAGTGGAATGGGAATAGTATGCGGAATTTCACCACAAAGATACAAAATAATATCCTGTTTTCCAAATAATTCGTAAAGAATTTTTGGCTCATCTGCAAATTCCTGTGTCGATTTGACAGATACGAAAAAGCGTGCAATTGATACTGTCAGAAATTTGAATCGATTCAACTCATCAATTGAATCGATTCAATCGATCGAATGAATCGATTCAAATTTTGAACACCCCTTTTTGGAGACTTTTAGGTTAATAGGGGCATTTAACTTTGTGAAGTTATTCAGTCATGTGGGAGTCACCACACTCCTTCATCAAAAGTAAATTCTGCTTGCATCTCAAATTCATAAATCTACAAAACATAATTAATAGAACCTACCTTAACTCTTGATTGTTAACTGCCTTTCCGTTCTATCCTATGGTTGCATCCTTGATGACTAATCCTGCCAGCATGAAACCAAAGATGGCGGTGATGTGGGCTACGGTACCATTGATTTGGGCTTTTGACGAGCACCATTCATGGTTGAGCAGGTCGGGATTGCCTGGACCACTCTTCGCCTTGGGGCACATGCACTGCTCAGTGCCGCATGTGGCATTATGCCCTTTGTTCTGCAGCAGTTCATCGGAGAATACGCAAAGGAATTTGTGTTTGGGAAACTGTTTGTCGCGTTTGAAACGGTTTCGCAGCGCACGGGCCAGTGGATCGCCTTTCACTTTCCAGAACTCTGCCACTTGTATGCGGGTGGGGTCCATTTTCAGGGCTGCTCCCATCGAAGAAAAGAATTTTGTTTTCCTCTGGCTCCCTCCAATAGCGGAAGAGGTGGCCATGAGAATAAGCAGAGCCTTGTCTTTCAATGAATCGATGGCATCGATAATATAGTCGTAGTTCTCAAGATTGAAACTCTCGGCCGTTTCAAGCGTGAATATTTGCTGCAAGGCGGTAATGTCGGCAGCCGGATTAATGGTGAGCAGTCGTTCACGCAGTGCTTCCACCTTCACCTGTCCTATGGTTTTCGTTGTCGCCATCAGTTGGCGGTTAACATTGGTGATGCACACACGATCAGAGTCCACGATGGTAAGTTGTCGGATGCCTGAACGCACCAGACTCTCAGCGCACCATGAGCCGACTCCTCCCACACCGAAGATAATCACTCTCTTGCTGTTGAGCCGTTCCATTGACTCATCGCCCAACAGCAGCTCCGTCCTACGGAATATTGCCTGTTCTATTGCCATGCTGTTCTATTCTCTATAACAATCTTGTGGCGCAAAAGCTCATTCTTTCGCCTTGATGTCAATCTTAGGGATGCGGCCGTCTTTCTGGCGCTTGAACTCGCGGATAGCAGTCGTGCGACGGAAACCGTTACCTCCAGATGGGATGCCGTCGTGATAAAAAAGATACGACTTTCCTTTGAAGTCGATGGTACCGCCATGAATTGTGAACGAGCCAGGCGATTCGTCTGTGATGCGGCCCTCATAATGCCATGGACCATGTATGCTCTTCGCTGTCGAATATGCCCAATGCTCGGGTACACCTCCCGCTGCATACTCGAGGAAGTAGGTATCACCTATTTTATAAATCCAAGGAGCCTCCTCAAAGTTGGTCTTCATCACCCTTCTATGGAGCTGGTAATCCATCTTCATGCATTTAGGGCCGAATTGTGCTTCGTCATCGAGCATAGGTCGCATGTCGCAGATGCCGTTATTGGCAAAGCTTTTGTCGATCGAAATCATGTCTTTGTTCAACTTGGCATACCAGCAGCCGTTATTACCCCAGAAAAGCCAAGCCTGTCCGTCATCATCGATGAAGACCGTTGGGTCAATAAAGCCCCAGTCACCAGGGATGAGAGGTTTTCCAAGTGCGTCTTTCCAAGGTCCTTCGGGACGGTCGGCTACAGCCACACCGATACCATGCAGATGCTTGGTGGTATCTTCTGCCGCCACATACCAATACCACTTCCCGTTACGCTCAATGGCTTGTGATGCCCAAGCGTTGTCGCCTTGCTTCGCCCACTTGAAATGAGCGGTGCTCAACACGATGCCGTGATCGGTCCAATGCTCCATGTCGGTAGTAGAAAACACCTGCCAGTCGGGCATACGGAAGTAAGTAGCTGTGTCGAGGTCGTGACCTGTGAACACATAGAGTCGGTCGCCCGATACCACGGGAGCGGGGTCGGGTGTATATGCACGTTTGGTGACACGTGTTTGTGCTTGTAATGAGATGGTCAGCAAAAGCACGATTGCTGTGAGGATTGTTCTTTTCATATAGAGTAATGAGGTGATTTATGAGTTGAAAGTTGAGTGTTTAGAGTTGAGATGAAGGGAAAGAACGCGAATTACTCAAATAGTTCTAACTGTTGGGTTCCCAGACGTGCCTTGAGCCAATCGGTCAGTTTCTGATAGTCTGCATTATTCAGTTTTTTTGTTTGGTACAACCTTACCTGACAAATCGTGTCGGCTGTTGAATCGGCAACATAGGAACGGACTGACTGACCGATAGAAACAGATGCAATGGTTGGGAATAGTGCATGTAGTTCTTGCGTGACAACTTCAGACAAATCAGCATATTTACGATATGAGGCAGTTTCCTGCTCTAACGCCGACAGGCGGAATCGCAATTCGTCAATCGTTTGTTCGTCTTGCTGATATAGAGCTTCGATTGCTGCATTCTCGAGTGAAAGCAGGCTTAGGGAGTCGGAATCAAATCCTTGCGTGACAGACAAACTGGTTTCACCCAGATGGTAATACCTCATGTTGGCTCGTGCTGAATCAATCTGGGATTCATGAACCTTCTTTCCAATAAGAATGACCTTGATGGCATTGCGGCTCCAAGAGATGTCGCGCTGTATGACTTGTGTGCCTGAAAAATCCAGCTCGTTGCTGATAAAGCTGTTTGCCCTGTTTTGGAACATAGATTCTCGGACAATGCGTACGGTAGTAAAAACGGCAGGAATGATGGTAGCAATCACAATGGCCATGATATATCTATTCACCAGTTTCCCACGCTTCTTGTCTATGTATGTCTGACGCTGGAACCGGAAGAAACGGACACCGAGGAAGGTTGCAAGACTGATGAAAACGGTATTGATAAAAAAGAGGTAGAGCGCCCCAAGGAAAAACATCCACTCGCCTTGTGCCAATCCGAAACCTGCAGTACAGAGAGGCGGCATCAGGGCTGTTGCAATGGCTACACCCGGGATGACATTACCTTTCTCCTTTGCACAGATAGCCACGACACCAGCCATTCCACCGAAGAAGGCGATGAGCACATCGTAGATGTTAGGGCTGGTTCGTGCTAACAGTTCGGACTGCGCCTCGTTGATAGGCGACAGTAGAAAATAGATGGTTGCTGTGACCACGGATACTCCTGCACTCAAAGCATAGTGCTTGAACGAACGTTTCAGCATGTCGAAATCGGAGATACCGACCGCCAGTCCCATGCCGATAATCGGACCCATGAGGGGACTGATAAGCATGGCACCAATGATGACAGCTGTACTATTGACATTGAGTCCTAACGATGCAACGAAAATAGCAAAGACAAGTACCCAAAGGTTAAATCCTTTGAATACAATGCCTTTCTTGACGGATTCAATGATTTCCTGTTCGTCGCTACTTGTAATGCTGATGTAGAAATATTTCCGTATGTCCATATACACTTATCAATCTGGGAGTTGGTCGATGGGTGCTGCTGTATAGTTGTCCATCCTCAGATGATACTGCATCAGGGTCTGCAAGTCGTGGCGTACAGGTGGGCAGTCTTGTGGGAACGGCAACTTGGAGAACGTCTGGAAATAGAGCAGGCAGGCATCGCGCCACCACCATGCATCCTTGGCCTGACGATCGAACTTCACCCTCAGAGCCTCGTAGCGCTCTTCATCGATATAAGGCTTGAGGCGCTCCCATGTGCGAACAAAACCTTCTGCCGCACGTACACCTTCATCATACTTATGACAAAGACGATCCCAAAGGGTTTCGCCACAGGGCAGTTTCTGTGTCCATCCGACATGATGGAACCACAGGAGATACTTCTCAGGGCAGGTATTCACATTATTATACAACTTGGCCAACTTCTTAGGGTACTGCGATACGTTGTTTGACCCCTTGGTCGTACGATCGAATCCCATACCGAATGCATCAGCCTTATGATAATAAGGAGGTGTCCAGTCGACTCTCACTCCGCGAGGAGCGTACCAAGGTTCTGGTCCATAGTGGTGTCCACCTGCAAAGATGTGATGGATACCCATCGGCATCATGTAGTTGACACACGCTTCGTGGGTGGCGAGCATCAAGTCGGTAAGTGTCTGCACACCTTGGTCTTCTTTTGTAAAGGTCTGACGCACGAATTCATCGGCTATCTGCTTCGATGAAAGTCGTTTGTTCCATGCCAGACGGCCATAGGCATACCAGTTGGCCTGAATCAAATCGTTGCCACACCAATTTTGAGAGTTACCCACGTTTGAAACACCTGCAACACCGACACTCATATCGATTTCATCGGTCACTTCCTTCCACATTGGGGCCAAATAGACAGAGTGTACTGACTCACCAAGGTATTCCTGTGTGATTTGAAACTCCGGCATCACTTTGGTACGCTTCATTGAGAAAAACAACGGATGAATCGGTTCACGAGGCTGAAAATCTACTGGACCATTCTTCACTTGTAGGATGACATTATCGCGGAACTTACCATCGAAAGGCATGAATTCATCGTAAGCTTGGTTTGCACGGTCGGGACTATCGGCTGCATAGACGAAAGCACGCCACATAACAATACCACCATAAGGTTTGAGTGCATCTGCCAGCATGTTGGCACCATCGACATGGGTGCGTCCGAAATCCTGTGGGCCTGGTTCGCCCTCACTATTGGCCTTGACGAGGAATCCTCCGAAGTTAGGGATGGCATCATAGATTTCCTTTACTTTGTTCCTCCACCAACGGATTACATCTGGGTCAAGAGGGTCGGCTGTCGAGACATCGCCCAATGCCCGGGGCGACGCAAAGTTGACAGAGAGATATACTTTGATACCATAAGGAGCAAGAATACGGGCAATTCGCCTGACCTGATCAAGACGCTCAGAGGTCAACATCTGAGGACTGGCATTCACATTGTTGAGAACGGTACCGTTGATACCGATTGAAGCATTGGCACGTGCATACAGTTGAATACGCGCACTATTCTCGTCAACGATATCTCCTTTGCTGCTCCAAAAGATGGAACGACCTGCAAAACCTCGTTCAATGGTGCCGTTGAGGTTATCCCAATGGTTGAGGAGACGGTATTTGGACATAGGCCTCTCTTTGATGGTCTGTCCGTTCTTAGGCAGATGTCCTGTCTGCTGGAGACGAAGCAGGTGGTAAGCACCATATAGCACACCAACAGCTGATGCAGACTTAATGTCAATACGATTAGCTCCGTATTTGATCGTAAAACCGTCGTCTGCAGGAGCCTTGGCATCGATGGCAAGATGTACATCCCTACCTGTATTATGGAGGAAGGTATTCAACTCACTACGTGAGATGGCAATAGGGGCGAACTGCGGGTCGAAATTGCCTGTTTCAGGGATTTGAGGATTATCGATTGTCACTTTAGTTCCATCTGTCACCATAGGCATTCTTAACCATAGGTCATACCCATCGATGGCATGTGCACCAATAACCTGTAAAACCAAGAGGGTGGCGATTGCCACCCTTTTATAACACTTCATCATATTAGTCAATGCCGTCGATTGTCTTAATCAAATCTCCATCGAATTCCAGTTCACAAATCTTCAATGAACGAAGCCATGTTTTACCATCAGATGGAACACAATCGTGATGGAAGAGATACCACTTGCCTTTGTACTCTAAGATACAATGGTGGGTTGTCCATCCTACAACTGGAGTCATGATGATACCCTGATAAGTGAATGGGCCATAAGGATTGTCACCGATAGCGTAGCACAGGAAGTGACTGTCACCTGTAGAGTAGGTAAAGTAGTACTTTCCGTTCTTCTTGAATACCCAACTTGCCTCGAAGAAACGATGTGGGTCGCTGACTTTCAATGGCTGACCATCCTTGTCAAGAACAACAACCCGACGTGGTGCTTCTGCAAACTGAAGCATATCATCACTCATCTTCACTACGAAGCTTGGCAGAGCAGGAGCATCGGGCTGTGCAAAGAGTTCGTCCTTACGAGTCGGAGCAGAACCCATATCTGTGAGTCCGTTTTCATCACCATGCTTGCCTGTGATAGGTGCAAAACCTGGAGCAAGTGGCTGCCACCATTGGAGCTGTCCGCCCCAAAGTCCACCAAAATAGGTGTAGATGGTACCGTCATCATCCTTGAAAACACAAGGGTCGATACTGAAAGAACCACGTATAGGCTGTGCCTCAGGTACGAAAGGACCTTCAGGTTTATCGGCTACTGCTACACCAAGACGGAATACACCGTCGTAGCCCTTTCCTGAGAATACATAGTAATACTTGCCATTCTTTTCAACGACATCGCTATCCCACAGTTGCTTTTCTGCCCATGGCACATCCTTTACATCAAAGATGACACCAAGGTCTGTTGCCTCTCCGTTCTCTGGGTCCTCAAGTAATAATGCATGATAGTCTTTCATCTGGAAGTGACCACCATCGTCGTCTTCTTCTGCACCTGCCTCCCAGTCATGAGATGGGTAGATGTAGAGTTTGCCGTTAAACACGTGTGCCGCAGGATCGGCCATGTAATCAGAAGGGAAAAGATAATGTTTTTTAGGTTTCATTGTTTCTAATGTTTAATTGTAATAATTTGATTATTTAGCTAATTTTATGATTTCTTCCACAAATGGTTTGGGATTGTAGTTGCGGTCGATAGCCAAAGGATAATCTGTTCTGCCTGCCATAGGCCATCCGTTCTTCCAACTGTCGCCATCGGTAAGTCCCCAGAAAGTGACACGATCGATGACATCGGCATGCTTGAGATAAATCTTGAACAGCTTCACAAAGAAATCGGTCTGCTCCTTTGCCTTGTCAGCAGGAAGGCCGTCGGTATATGGATTCATCGACTTCTGGTATTCAAAGTTGGTCTCAACCGCAGCACCATAATTGCCACTTGGCCAAGGAAGTACACTAAGGTCGAGTTCTGTCACCATCACCTTCACACCTTCAGCAGCAAAGGTCTCGATACTCTTCTCATATTCTGCAAGGTTGGTAGAGAACGATACGTGAGACTGCATTCCCACACCATCAATTCTGCATCCATGAGCCTTCAAGTCGCGAATGATATTGACAACAGTCTGACGCTTTGCCGGATTATCCATGCTGTAGTCATTATAGTAAAGTTCTGCATTAGGATCTGCTTCGTGGGCAAACTGGAAGGCAAGGCGAATATATTCAGGCCCGATGGTATTATAGAACTGGGTATTGCGCATCTGCCCATTGTCGAGGATGGCTTCGTTCACCACATCCCATCCTTTGATTTTTCCTTTGTATCTACCTACCACGGTATGAATATGGTCACGCATACGATTTATCAACTCTTCCTTGGTGACTGGCTGAGCCATATCGTCCTTGAAGAACCAGTAAGGAACCTGTGAATGCCATACCAGACAGTGACCTGTGATGGCCTGCTTGTTTTTCTGAGCTAACTTAACTATCGCATCAGCATCGCTGAAGTCCCACAGATATTGCTTCGGGTGTATTTCCTCAGGCTTCATACAGTTTTCGGGCACCAAAGCGCTAAACTGCTCTTTAATGACCTTCTGAATCTTCGGATCTTTACTTTTAACCTGACGCACATTCACTGCAGCTCCAATCAGGAACTTGTCCTTGAATGCCTCACGCATGGTGGTCTGAGCCAATAATGACTCAGCCACCAGTGAAAGACATATTGTTATTAAAAACTTGTTCATTCTTATAAAGTAGTATTTAGATGTTCGGATGATTATTTATTTGCTGCAGCGTTACGTGCTTCAATTTCGCGGTTGATTTCATCAAGTTTCTCATCAGTAAGAGGATACTGATAAACAAGATAGCCTACAACGACAAGTAGAATGGCAGGGATGATACATGTGAACCACAAGATTGCATTCTGTGCTATTTCAGAATAATTAGCCAATTTTGTATAATATGCATTTACCGGTCCGCTGATAAATGACGCCAGGAATACCACAACAAAGATGCCGAGCACGAGCTGCAGGCACTTGTTTGCCTTGAACTCCTGCCACATTTCGCCGAATGAAACTGGTTTCTCGGGTGTTGTGGTGATATTCTCCTTACTGCCTAAGAAGCAAAGAATCAAAAGCACAAAGCCTACGAGGGCAAAAATACATGTAACCGTAAACCATGCATTAGGATCGGTAGGCAAAGCAGATTCTTCGCTGGCAAAGTTAAAGCCAATCAATCCCATGACCCATGGAGTGATCCAACCTGCAATAGAAAAACCAGCCTTGAAAGCAACACCGGCAAGTGCATTTACTGTGGCAGCAGGTCTGTTGCCGGTACGATATTCTGCCTCTGTGATTACTTCAGGAACCAATGCCCACATCAATGAACCTACGAGCAGTCCGACTCCTGTCATCACCTTGGCAATCTGAATAATTGTATTGCATTGTTCAACATCAAAGAATTTACCGATAATGAACAAAATGGCAAAACCGATTAAGCCGACTGAGAGAAGCGTATAATACAGTCCTTTCTTACCTAACCATTTCTTCAGAATAGGCAGAGAAGGCAGGATAATGAAAGCAGGAATGGTACCAATAGCCATAAATGTTGCTTGCTTCCAGTCGATTGCTGAATGAAGGAACATAGCAAGTCCAATTGGGAAACCAGCCTGAACAACAATCTGACCAATATTAGCACATACCATACGTGTAGAAGTAAGAATCAATACTTCATCGTTGTCACGTGTCATACTGGCCATGATAGAACCATAAGGTATGTTTACCACTGAATATATCATACTCAGTACAGTGTAACTAACTGTAGCATAGACAATCTTCATTGACATAGACCAAGTAGCAGCCTGAGGAAGCATTAATAAGCAGGCAGCAATGGTCAGAGGAATACCTCCATAGAGCAGATAAGAACGATACTTACCCAACTTTGGATTGCGATTATCAATATAGCGTCCTACTATTGGACTCCAAAAACAGTCGATGAGTCGGACTGCGAGAATCAGTCCACCGACAAAGGCTGGGTTAATTTTTAATACTGTGGTAAGATAAATCATTAAGTAACATGCAACCGTCTGGAATATTAAATTCTGTGCCAAGTCGCCTGTTCCAAAACCGATGCGTTGCATCCAATTCAGCTTGTAAAATCCTTTTGAGCTGTTTGCATTAATTTGATTTGTTTCCATGTGAAATTGATGATTATTTGATTTGTATTAATTTCAGTTTGCAAAGTAACTTTTTTTCTTTAGAAAAACATTGCTGAAATGTTAATTCTTTTTGCAGATTTGTAACATCGTGCCATAAAACTGCTATTTCTCCGATAAAACGGCTGGTTTTTTATGGAATCGCCCACTCAACCACGGGATTTTTTCAACATATGGGACCAACCATGCACATATAACGAAAGTGAGTATCGACATGATAATCAGGTCGTCAACTTTCCCTTTGATTGAATGAACATGAGCCGATCGTAACATCTTATAGAACGTGAGCACTGGATAATGTGCTACAAAGAACACCATGGAGTGCTGACCAATATAATTGACAATGGGAACGCGAGGAAAGTGGAATGAAAGGAAAAGACCTGACAATCCACAACTCGAAAGTATCAGTTTCGTAAACAAGATGGGGAAATTGCCTTCCCATTCGTTCGAACTCATCGTATATTCACTGCTGTCAACAATGTTCAATATGATGAATGCCAAAATCATGATACTTGAAAGGACAATCATCTTGCGAGGACGGAGACGTTCGATAGCGACCCTCCATACTCTACCTAAGAAAAACAGGAAGATGCCCCAGAACACATTATTAAGATTCAGCCATAACGGATTACCCTGCTCATAGAGAAGATAGCTGACAAATGGGAACAAAAAGACAAGCCAGTGTATCTTGATACGAAAACTACGGTTGTGAGTTATCGGGAAAGCAATCGATGGACACTTACTGAACAGATGCATCGCGATATAAGCCACAAAGAACGAGAACAAGAACCAGCATGGTCCATTACCATAGAAGCCACTGGTGCTCCATATATGTGACAGGGTTACACTTTTGACCATTACATTTCTTGGATCCAAAAAGAACCAAGCGAACGTAAAATACACTAAGCACCCAATGAACCCCCAAACAAAATAAGGAATCATTAACTGCCTGAATTTCTTCTTGGTAAACTCCCATGAGTTACCATCTACAGTCTTGTTGAAATAGCCGGCTTTGAAAAAGAAGAACGACATAAAGAAAAACGTCCAATGCATTACGATTGTCCACCCCTCCTCTTCGGCCATGTAGCAGAATCCTGTAATGTGGTAGAGAATCATTCTGATGATACAGATGCCACAAAGAAAGTCAAATGCATGATTACGTTCTTTCATACTACGCTTGTATTGCTTATTTATCCACCTATCGTTGCCTTGATGCCATATTGCTCGAACTGTGCTACACAGCGTTGCTGTGTTTCCTGCGACGGTGCAGCCATCGGAATCGAATCAGGATTATACTGCGTTCCCAATTTTTCATGCTTCCCTTTGCCAATATCATGATAGGGCAACAGATTGACAACCTTGCGTTTCCAGGGAATAGAAGAAAGAAAACGTGCGGATTCATCGATATTCCTATCATCTGCATTCACTCCTTCAATCAGCGGAATACGGACGAAGAAATCACAACCATTCTCGGCAATCATACGGATGTTGGCAAGAATGGTTTCATTGGGGACCCCTGTAAAGAACTTATGCCGCTCTGAATCCATCAGTTTCAAATCGACAAGGAACAATTCACAATTAGCTGCTATCTCCGCAACTATCTTAGCACTGGAAAACAAAGTCGTGTCAACTGCCCGATGAAATCGGCGTTTTTTCAATTCTTGAAGCAATTCAAGGGTGTACTGACTGTGCATCAAAGGTTCGCCTCCACAGATAGTGACACCACCACCGCTGTCTTCCATCACTTGGCGTTCTTTTTCAATGACTGACATCAGTTCATCCATCTTCCACTCTTTTCCGCCAAACTTCATGGCAAGCGAAGGACAAACATCAGCACATTGTTGACACAGTACACACTTGCTTTCATCTGCTTTGATACCATCAGAAGTAAGTGTCAGGACATCATGTTCACACACTTCTATACAACTCTTGCATCCTATACACTTCGACTTGGTGTACATCCGTTGAGGCTTGGCATCCAGCCCCTCTGGATTATGGCACCACACACACCTCAGCGGGCATCCTTTCAGAAAGATGGTGGTCCTGATTCCAGGACCATCATTCACTGAATAACGCTTTATGTCGAAAATCAACGCCATTAGAGTTCGTCGTTTTCCGTTCTGGCGATGACTTCGTTCTGCAACTGCAGGTTCATATCGTTGAAATAATCAGAATAGCCAGCCATACGCACCAACAAGTCTTTATAATCATCTGGATTTGCCTGAGCATCCAATAGCGTCTGGGTATCTACGATGTTGAACTGGACATGATGCCCTCCGTAAGCAAAATATGTACGGATGAGTGAAGCAAACTTCTTCAAGTCATCATCACGTTGCAACAATTTAGGTACAAATCGCAGATTCAACAACGTGCCGCCACTCTTTGTGTGGTCAAGTTTACCTAATGATTTGATAACACAAGTAGGACCATTCGAATCACCTCCATGAGAAGGAGAAGTGCCGTCGCTGATAGCAAAATGTGCCAATCGGCCATTAGGAGTAGCACAACATACAGAGCCAAAATAATTGTGACATGTGGTGCTGAGCATATTCAGATAGGTCTTTCCTCCACGAGTGTTTGGATGCCCCTCAATGGCACCTACCAAGTCGTTGTAAACACGAACAGCTATATCATCAGCTGCATCATCATCATTGCCGAAGAATGGAGTGTGGTTGCGAATATACAAGCGCATCTTCTCTTCTCCCTCGAAGTTCTTGTCAACAGCTTTCAGCAGTTCGTCCATTGTGTATCGTTTATCTTCAAATACGTGCTTCTTGATAGTAGAAAGACTATCCGTTATCGTACCTAATCCTGTACACTGAATGTATTGAGTGTTGTAGCGAGCACCACCACTGTAATAGTCTTTTCCGTTTTTGATGCAATCATCAATAAACAAACTGAGGAATGTAGCAGGTGCATAGAGCGAGAACATACGTTCGATGTAGTTGTTCACCGCGAGCTTCATGTTAACAAAATAAACCATCTGCTTTTTCCATGCATCATAGAGTTCCTCGTATGTCTTGAAGTTACGAGGATCGCCTGTTTCCAATCCAAGTTTCTTGCCTGAGTTGGGATCCACACCATTATGCAGGGTTATTTCCAAAATCTTTGGTGTGTTGAGATAACCTGTCAGCAGATAAGCTTCCTTGCCGAAAGCACCTACTTCGATACATCCAGAGCAACCGCCTTCACGTGCATCTTCTAATGATTTGCCTTGGCGCACCAACTCCTGAACATAGACATCAGGATTGAATACTGATGGGTAGCCGTTTCCCTCGCGGATAACCCGACAACCTGCCAACAGGAAGTCATCGTTGGTTACCTTGCTGATATGAATGGACAATCCAGGTTGCAATTCATGCAACTCTTCCTGAATCTCCAGAATCATGTACGATAGTTCGTTAGATGCATCATTGCCTTCCTTGTCGATACCGCCGATATTGATATTCGTGAAGTCATTATAGGTACCCGACTCCAATGCGGTGATACCCACCTTTGGAGGTGCAGGCTGGTTGTTGAACTTAATCCATAGGCACGACAACAACTCTTTCGCCTTATCACGTGTCAGAGTACCATTTTCTATCCCCTTCTCATAAAAAGGACGCAGATGTTGGTCAATATGTCCTGGGTTCATGCTGTCCCATCCATTAAGTTCAGTCACGGTTCCCAAATGCACAAACCAATACATCTGAATGGCTTCCCACATATCTCGGGGGGCATGTGCAGGTACCCATCGGCACACTTCGGCTATCTTCTCCAATTCTGCCTTCCGCTCAGGATTGCTGCATTCACGAGCCTTTTGCTCTGCCAGTTCTGCATGACGTTCTGCAAACAGGATAGCAGCATCACAACTGATGGACATTGCAGTCAGTTCATGCTCCTTATCTGTTGCCTGTGGATCATTGATATAATCCAATGAAGCAATCTCGTCAGCGATGATTTGTTTCACATCCAACAAACCGCGATGATACATCTTACCGTCCATTGCTGTGTGTCCTGCTGCTCGCTGTTCCATGAACTCAGTGAATACGCCATTGTGATAGGCTTCTTCCCATTCTTTGCTGACATGGTTGAAGATTCGTTCGCGCTGTGTCTTTCCCTTCCAATAAGGAATCACGACCCGTTCATAAGTATCGATATCTTCCTGACTGATGTAATAGGGCTGCAGCTCACGTGTATTTAATACATGCAAGTCTTCCACACTATGACAAGTCAGTTCGGGGAACGTAGGTACAGCTTTAGGTACAGGACCGCGCTCACCTACAATCAGTTCATCGTCGCCAATATATATCGTCTTTTTCTTACAAATCTCGTAGAAGTTACGTGCTCGTAACACTGCAATCGGCATTTTTCCTTCATTCTCTTTATAGAAGGCTGTTTCAATCAGTGCACGTTCGATTGTCAAGGTAGCAGGAGTGTTCAAACTCTGTTCATGAAGTCGCTTGATGCGTTCGTTCATGCCACCATTGTTTTCTGGATACTTAATGGGGAAATTCATAGTGTAATTAGTTCTTTTATTGTTTTTTATCTAATGCATGTTTCTCGTAATCTACCGTAAAGTGCAAACCGCGACTCTCTTTACGCTCCAAAGCCTGACGAGTAATCAGGTAACCTACGTTAATCATATTACGCAGTTCGCAGATGTCTCTCGTAGGCTTTACGCGCTTAAACAGATGTTCTGTTTCTTCATAGAGTAAGTCAAGACGTTCCCAAGCACGATGCAGACGCAGGTCACTACGAACGATGCCTACATAGGTTGACATAATCTGTCCCACCTCTTTCACGTCTTGTGCAATCAACACCTTCTCTTCGTTGGTCATCGTGCCTTCATCGTTCCAGGCAGGTATCTTTGTGTTAAATGTATAGTTATCGATGACTTCCAAAGAGTGCTTAGCTGCCTTGTCGGCATATACCACAGCCTCGATGAGTGAATTGCTAGCCAAACGGTTGCCGCCATGCAGACCTGTACATGAACACTCTCCGAGTGCATAAAGCCTACGGATACTGGTTTGACCATCGAGGTTCACCTGAATGCCACCACACATGTAGTGCGCACTTGGACAAACAGGGATATACTCTTTCGTGATGTCTATACCTATCGACAGACATTTAGCATAGATATTGGGGAAATGATGTTTGGTTTCCTCTGGGTCTTTATGTGTCACATCCAGACATACATGATCCAAACCATGAATCTTCATCTCCTTATCGATAGCACGAGCTACAATGTCACGTGGAGCCAGACTCAATCGTTCGTCATATTTCTGCATAAACTCCTTTCCGTTTGGAAGTCGGAGGATACCTCCATAGCCACGCATCGCCTCTGTGATGAGGTATGCAGGATGGGTTTCTTTAGGGTTATAGAGTACAGTCGGGTGGAACTGTACGAATTCCATATCCTTCACCTTTCCTTTTGCACGATACACCATAGCAATTCCGTCACCCGTTGCGATATTCGGATTAGAAGTCGTCGCATAGATGGCGCCTGTACCTCCTGTTGCCATCACCGTTACTTTTGAGAGGAATGTATCTACCTTTCCTGTATTCGGATTGAGGATGTATGCTCCATAGCATTCGATATCAGGTGTACGACGTGTGACACGGATGCCCAAATGGTGCTGAGTGATGATTTCCACAGCAAAGTGGTTTTCGAAAATCTCAATATCGGGATTACTGCGGATAGCAGCCATTAATCCACGCTGGATTTCTGCACCAGTATCGTCAGCATGATGCAGAATACGGAACTCTGAGTGTCCGCCTTCTTTATGAAGGTCGAAGCTTCCGTCTTCTTTCTTATCGAAATTTACTCCCCATTCCACCAGTTCCCGAATACCATCGGGCGCGTTTCTCACCACTTGCTCCACAGCTTCGCGGTCGCTGATATAGTCGCCCGCAATCATGGTGTCTTCAATATGCTTCTCAAAGTTGTCGACCAACATATTGGTCACAGAAGCAATACCCCCCTGCGCCTTCGCTGTGTTGGCTTCTTCAAGGGTGGTCTTACAGACAATGGCAATCTTACCTTTTTTTGCTCTTGCTACTTTCAGAGCATAACTCATACCAGCTACTCCAGAACCGATAATGAGGAAATCAAATTTTCGAGTCATATCAATAGTTTGTTAATGTCATCAGAAAGTAATGGCTGCACCTGCCAAGAAGTTGATACCTGGGGTACGGTACATTACATACTGATCGTATTTCTGGTTCAGCAGATTATCTCCTTTCACATAAAGGGTGAGACGGAAGGGGAATGTATAGCTGATGCTTGCACCAAGATTCACGGTGTTCGGACGTTCATAGCGGTTTGTCTTCTTCTCGAAAGATTCAAATAGGAAGTCTGCACCGATGGTCAGCTGTTCAATCGGCTTCACCATCAGGTTGCAGCCGAGTTCCAACTGTGGCCTCCACACAATCTTATCCCAATTCGTAGTATTCACACCAGGAATATTTGCTTCGAAATCGGTCGACCACTTGTGATAGCTGGCATCAAGACCTGCCATCACCTTGTTCCGATAGTTATATCTCAGGTTTGCGTTAGCAAAAAAATGTGTTCCGTCGGCAAACATCATCGGGGCATATGTGCAGCTCAGTGCTGGCGACATATTGAAATCGGCTATCTCTGCTCTGTCTTTTGAGATGTCATACCCAGCACTCAGGTCAGCATAGAACCCCTCAAACGGTTTCGTCCGGATACCTCCGCGTGCTCTCAGTTGGTCAAATTGGTCCCCAAAGTCGGCATCAGCAATGTTCATGCACCAATAAGGTGTCATCTGGGCAAAACGTCTGAAATCGTTACACACCCTGCCCCCTTCTGCCTTCAGATAGAGGTCAAAACTTGGATGCAAATGGAAAGTGACATCCACATCTGGCGCCACATTCAGATCATTATCCACATATACTCCAGCCTTTAAATCAATTTCATCGCTCTTCCAATATACATGCGGTGTGAAATCAAATGTTGTGCCATCACCGAACCCCGTCATACTATAATTGGTATAATCTACACATGCCTCCAGGTCGATGCTGATGTCATCGTTTAGCTGGTATGTTGGGGTAAGCGACCCACAGATACCAACCTCTTTTGCTTGATCAGCCAACGAAGTGACATATTTCTGGTTGAACATCGAAAACTCGACAGAGGCTCCAAGTCCAAACTTACCAAAGGAATAAGGAGTGAGTTCGGCACTTAAATCTAACAAGTCATTTTGCTGTTTGTCTGTATAGCCCAATCCTCCTACTGGTGACTGGTAGTTGAACACATCCGTCCCATAGCAGCCATCGATGCTGAGGATGGCATCCGTATCAAAACGGTGCTCATAGCCGGCTTTCAGACGGTTGGTAAAGAAGCGGTTGTCCCATTTCCGATTACCCGTGATATGATCCACCTCGCTATTGTGGCCTCTCGAAAAGAATTCCAGATTCAACTCATCGTTGTCAGACAAGTCTAATCCGTATGCCACACGTCCAAAAATATTATTGTCTATTCCGTAAGCAGCTGTGGCAAATCCCTTCTTATCGCTGCGTATCAGCTGTTCATTCTTGGCTGCCCACATCGGTTGGAACACATAGTTTGTCGTCGGAATCGCTGCAGTGGTGTAGTTCACATTATAGTGACTTACCTGTGGTTGCTCTATCTCAGGCAGTGTATTGATTTTGTTGGCATCCTTTACCACTGGGCGGTAGTTATTTTCCACTTCCACCACATTATCCATCTGGGCGAATGCTGTAGCCGACACGATGGAAGCCAATCCTATGAATATTGTTTTTCTCATCTTTTTTTATTCTTCTAAAGCCTAACGTCAAAAAAAACTAACACCTATTTCAGTCTTTCCTTAATCATTGCATTGATTTCCTCGTTTTCGTTGTAATTGCTCTTCAACGATAACAGGTACTCACGTGCTTCCACCTTTCGATCGGTCTTCATATAGACATCCGACAGGAGTATGAAAGCGCGAGCCAACCAATACTGGTGTGAGGTTCCTGAATCGATGAACTTCTGAAGTATCTGCTCGGCAGCCTGATACTGGGATGTATCGTATGCATATTGTGCGAGTCGCACATTGGCTTGCGCACCATAGCTGGTCTTGGTGTCCTGACTCAATTCTTGCAGATCCTTAATGCCATCAGTTGCGTTCCCTAATGCTAGCAAACTTTCTGCTCTGTAAAGCAATGCTTCAGCTACCAAATTGGGTGAGGATTTTCGGTCTTGGATAATCAGGGTGGCTACATCGACCACAGCATCGTGGTCTTTAGCCGAAAATGCGCTACGCAGACCTCCTTCCAGCGCACTGGCCAGCATCTCTGTCGATTGAGTTTGCTGCCTCAGCTGGTTGTAATACTCATAGGCTTTTGCATAGTCACCGTTATTCATCGAACGTACAGCAGCATCGCTAATCATCTGATCCAATTCAGCAGCATCCATTCCCTTTCCTGCCTTGCGGGCGAGTTCGGCATATTCATTCACTTTACCCATATCTGTATAGATGTCCTTCAGATTGGCAAGTGCTGTCTGGGCTTCTGTTGTATTCGGATAGCTCTCAATCACCCTATTATAGGCTTGCAGGGCTTCTTCTGTCATACCCGACTCAAAGTAAATCAGTCCTATTTCATTGCCTGCACTACGTGCCTTCTGGCTATGAGGATACTTTTCGATAAGTTGGTTGAAAATCTGCAATGCCTGATTCTTGCCGCCTGTCTGTATGTAGGCACGTCCTTGCTCATAGAGGGCATCTGCTCCATATTGAGAATCAGCATATTCACCACCCATCCTGCTGAGCAGTTCCACTTTCGCCTGGTTGTTGCCTCTCAATCCTTCGATGAATGCTTGCTGATACAATGAGTAGTCACCCATTCGCTTGTCTGTCTCCAATGCCCGTTGATAGATGGCATATGCCTCGTCATACTTGCGGTCTGTATATAGGCAGTCAGCCAAACGGTTCAGCGCATCAGCTTTCAGCGATTTGTTGTTGTTGGCTGTCGATGTGCCGATAAAATTATTGAAGTACGTGTTCGCGTTACCGTATTGTTTTTGCTTGAAATAGGCATACCCCAGCGTGTATAATGCCTGTCCGTAGTTACTCTGATTGCGGGCAGTCACACTTACATATTGCTTCAGGTCGTTGATAGCCTGATTGTATTTACCCTGACGATACTCCGATTCACCTTTAATATAAATGGCTTCTTTCGAACCTAATGACATGGCCTGACTGGTGTAAGAGTCTGAATTGCTATAGTTGCCGGCAATGAATTCCTGCACACCGAGGTTGTATAGCACTCTCTGCTTGGCCTGCAGAATTTCTGCACTTGGATTCTGAATCTTGTTGATGGATGCTAACGCTGCCGGGTAGTTCTTCGTAGAGAAATACACTTCAGCCAGATGTTTGCTCACACTTGATGTATATTGCGACTGAGGGAACATATTGAGGAACCGCTCGAACACATTGACTGACTCACCAAATCCCATCGTATTGCCCTCGTGGAGGGTGAGTGCATAGTTGTAAAGTGCTTCTTCCTGCAGTTTCTTGTCGTAGGTCATCTCCGAAGCTTGCTGGAATGCTATCTGCGCCTGCTTCTTGTTCTGACTATGAACATAACTGATACCCGCATTCAACCATGCATTCTGTGCCATCTCATCGTTAGCCGTCGATGTACTACTGCTGAGGGCGTTAGCTGCTTTCTGGTATTCCTGAATATTGAAGTAGCTCATACCCAACTTATATAGCGCAGTACGTCGAGGCACCTCTACGTTATAGACATACTGACTCAGGGCCTCTACCGCTTTCGTGTAGTTCTTCTGGTCGTAATAGGCCTCACCTCTGATGCGGTTTATCTCGTTCGTATATTTGTTGTCAATCGATGATAGCTTCTTGCTGACGAGCGGCAACTGGTTGTTCAGTAGCGACAGCGACTTGGCAGGCTCACCTGTATGCAGGTAGCAATCGGCCATATACACAGGGATATTCTGGGCATAGTCGGTGTTGTTCTGCACAATTTGGAAATCCTCCAATGCACCCTTATAGTCACCCCTCACATATTTGATATAACCATCGCAGTACACCATATCCATCTGGTGGGTTTTACAGTTCTGCATGGATTGGATGATGAGATCAGCCTCATCTATTTCGTCGTTGTTAATTAGCGCAATCGCATAACAGATCATTGTCTCCTCCAATTCGGCTTGCTCCATGTCGTAAATCCTGTCTGTATGCCTGCGATACACGCTCTGCGCAGCGGTATACTGCTCCTGTTTAACCATCAGGTTGGCACGCAACAGAGCCAGTCGCTCTGTGCCTAATGCCTGTGGATGCTCCTCCATCCAGTCATAAATCTGGTCGGCTGTTCCTGGCTTCTGCAGGTAGTAGTCACACACCAGCAACAATTCCTCAGCGGCAATCTGCTGAGCTGGCGACAACTGCGATTGTGATAAGTATGCCTGCAAGCTCCGACTTGCTGCATAGTAATGATGATCGTTCATCAGTCGCACAGCCTCTGCATAGTCGATTGATGGTTTACTCTCTGGCATGTATTGCTGTGCAGAGGCGGTCATGCCCCACACAACGAATGCCGCAAATATCATTAGCTTATAGTTCATATCCTTCTATTTTGCATATTTTTCCTGCAAAAATACGAAATAATTACCATTTACCCCATAGCATTTACCCTTTTTCTTGCATTTCTTGAGATTAATTAATGCTTTTTAGGGTTAATTGGATTGAAAAACCTATCTAACGCCCCTGCGTCTTCATCCTATCCTGAGCTTGTCGAATGGACCTCTCCCTTGCTTCTTCATGTCCCAGCTCTGCCGCTTTCTTATACCATTCTATCGCTTCCCTCTCGTCTTTCACTACACCAATTCCGTTTTCAAGACATACGCCCAGTTGATACTGCGCCATTGCATTCCCTTGATTGGCAGCCTTTTGGAACCATACGACCGCCATCTTCACGTCACGTTCCACCCCATTGCCCGTGTAATACATAAAGCCCAATTCGTATTGGGTATCCACATCGCCCATCTCCGCTGCTTTCCGATACCATCGAAATGCCTGTTCACTATCTTTTGTCACTCCTAACCCGAAGAGGTAGCAGTCGCCCAACACACGCGTTGCCTTCACGTGTCCGTCTGCAGCCGCACGCTGATAGAGTTTCATTCCTTTCTCTACATCCTGCTCCACACCCTCACCATTCATATAACAGGTTGCAAGGTTATACATCGCATCCAGGTCGCCTCCCTCAGCAGCCTTACCAAACCACTTTGCTGCCTCAGCATAGTCTTGCTTCACACCCTGTCCCTTCAGAAAACTCACGCCAAGGTTATACTGAGCTGCCGCATCCCCCTGCTGCGCCCCAGTATACCATGCTTCTACCTGTTCCTTCATCAACACCTCATCCGACTGGGCAACCGCATGAGCCGCTCCCAGCAACAGCAATACTAACAAACTTAGAAGACGCTGCTTCATGAATATGTCCTTTTCTTCGTATGTCATATCGCATGCAAAGATACAAAAAATAAATAATTAAGCGTTATGAGATATAGGAAAAAACGATTCCTGAGGGATTTCCCCGCACATGTTTAGGGATTTACGATGTTCGGTTTAGGCAAAATCCTTTTGCTATGACACGGGAAATGCCGTACTTTGCACTCGAAAACAAAACGGTGCTGAGTTACATCACGTTTCTTGAGGCGCCGCAACAAAAAAAAACGAATGTTTAACAATTAAAGTAAAGGAGACAAGATTATGAAAAAAATGATGATTATGGCAGTGATGATGGTCATGACTATCTCGGCCAATGCAATGAGCTACAGAATGGCAAAGAGCGAGGCTCTGTTCCTGAGCGACAAGATGGCTTACGAACTGAACCTGACAGCTGCCCAGTACGAAGCAGTCTATGAGATCAATCTGGACTACCTGATGAGTGTTGACTCTCCTTCCGACGCATACGGCAGATGGTGGAAACGTCGCAACTCTGACCTTCAATACGTATTGACTGTCTATCAGTATAATAAGTACATCGGTATTCCTTACTTCTATCGTCCCATAAGCTGGAAGTCCGATCGCTGGGCATTCCATGTTTACAACCAATACACCAACCGGAAACACTTCTACAAGGATCGCCCAAAGGTGTATGCAAACTACAAGGGTGGTAACAACCGCAAGGCAGACCACTTCTACGCTGACAAGCGCTTGAACGTGCATGTTGCTGCCCCTACTACTCATCATGCTAACATGACGATTGTCAACAAGGGAAAAGGCCACATCAACAGCCAACCCGCCAACAACCGCCAGATTGCTAAGAATACGACCAAAAACCATAGTCAGAAAATCATCGTAGGTCGCAGGTAAAAGTTTTCAATCGATGATTCATGCGAGGTCGGGCGATTCCTATCACGGGGTCGCCCGATTGTCAATCAGCCATTTCACCCCCGCTGGTGAGGTCAGTCGTACTCAAATTCCATATTGTTGGAACTGTGGACGGTTTGCCATTTTAGTGGGTACAACAATTCTCCTCTTGTTACGAAGAACAGCAGGTGCCATTTGCCTGCATCGCTATCGCGGACAATGTGTAGCTCAAGCTGTTTGGCAAATCGCATCTCGTACATGGTGCTGCGTGAAAACATGCTGCGGAATAACATCTGGCTACCTCTGCCCCATGTAATACCAGGATAGAATTCAATCCCTTCATCTGGATTTAGCTTGATGTATTGTGCGATGGATTGCTTCAAGTTCTGCAAGGCTTGTTCTGCCTTTTCTTGCGTGTTGAAGACAATGTCCATCCCCGTCGTCTCTCCACTCTGTTGTGCGATATTTCCGCCAAAGAACTGTACTACCTGCCTCCACGTGTATTTTTGGTACAACGTTTCGTCGTGCTGGTAGTGAAGCAACCGTCTTTTATCGGATAACGGCTCAACGGCGGGACTGACCATCGTCAGGAACTTCTCGATATCCAACATCTTGTTTGCCTTGACGGTATCTATGACACAGGTATACCAGAGAGCAAAGCTACCATGTGATACTCGTGTCTTGTCGTTTGTTCTTGTATAAGTAAATAGTATATGCTCGGAAGCATTATCGATATACGGAACACGATATGCTCTTGCAACACTGGTCTCAATTTCATCGCTTCCCATTCCTCCATTCAAAACCATACTGATATGGATGGTGTCGGCATCGTCCTCATGATATTCCCATCGGTTGTACTGACGAGCATCTTGTTTCAGTTCCTCTATTGTAGCTAAGACTTTCTCGTAGATTGCTTGTGTCTGCTTGTATAACAACGTGACACTTCTTCCGTCTTGGTAACTGGTAGTAACACCACGGTTGCCGATGTATTCGCCTGTCACGGGATCAACGGTAGGGTAAACCGACTCAGAGAAATGGTAATGCAATAGAAGTTCATGGTCGCCTTTCGGCCGACTTCCTGCGTTTACGAATCTGGGATCAATTCTTATTCCATACGACTGAAAGAAATCCCTCAATGCCTCTATCTTAGGATTCGTCAAGCCCTCTTCGAGCGATTGGCCATAAGCTGCATTTGGCAAAAGGCAAATACCTATAACCAATAACCTATAACCAATAACCTTTATAACATGCCTGTTCATTTTACTACTTTGCTATTAAAGGGTTGCACAAGATATTGGTTCGCCAACAACTCTGAAACAGGTAGTGTGGCAGTATTATAAAAATCGATGAGAATTGATACATTCTGCGTTGTGAGGGGTACAGGTGGGTATTTCAAGATGAACGCAACGCAGTCGCCTGATATTCCGTCCAAATAGAAATATTTACTCATTGGGTAACCTTCTGCAGAAACGAGCGTCAACTTGTCTCCACCGTCAGCCTGTATATACGAACCACGAGGAAAACAATATCGCGAGGTTTGATTTGCTCTGCGGCAGTCGATATAAGCGATGTAGGTAGCTTCCGCTGTGAACCAAGCTGCATATTTGGTGTTTGGCTCTTCTGTGAAGTATGGCCGGATGCGGATAGGATTAGAATAGTGTGGCCATGTTTCGACTTTCGGACTTTCATAACCTTCTGGCTCCAAAGTCAGTTTCGGTTTTTGCTTGGGAGGCAATTCCTTTGAATACCATCCCACCTTGATGCCTGGCTTCCCAGTGAAATATGATACCAGGGCCAGCAGCGTCGGTTCATTCTCACGTTTCGTTTCATATTGCTTCATGTCATACAGCTCGCTCAACGTGAAAGTGTGTTTCTGATATTGAGTATTCTCGTCAAACAAATCGGGCAATCCATAAAGGCATATCCGCTGCGTATAGCGAGGAAGCGGTGGGAACTCCAGCTGGAATTTCAGTACTTTACCTTTCAAGTTGCGCACAATGTTCTTGCAACTCAGCTTCGCATCGCAGCCAATGATACCTCTAAGCAGATACTGAATACCTGTCCGTGGGTCCATGATGACGGTCTCCTCGTTGGCCACTTCGATACGTTCCTCGTTTGTCTTGCAGAGGTGGTAGAAAGTCAGGATGGTGTTCTTTTCGTTGGCTTCCAACTTAAAAGGTCGCAACAACAGGTTGAACTCATTGGCGTCCATCGGAGTCACAATGGGATTACGCAACTCATAGTCGGAGGCTTCTGCTGTATTTTGGCCTTTCGCGCACAACCCTTCGACAAGCTCAGGGCACAACAGCCAACAGCCGACAGTCATTATAATCAATAATCGTTTCATCAATCTTTACATTTTATAATTATTACATTTTTACATTCTTCTGAATCTTCTTATCTGACTCTTACTTCATTTCCATCAACAATCCTGCTGTACTGGAGCCAATTGACAGGCAACAAGCGATCACCTTGTGTTACGGCTACTAACAAATTATGTTGCATCCCCCAATCACCCATCATGATATCAAGCTTCAGCGTATTCTCGTCAAACTGGGGAAAGCGGGAATTGGTTGCATAGAACAATCTCTCAGCCTGTCCTCCCCATCTTTGATTTGGAATATAGATGTATGGCAAGTCGGAGTGGGTAGCCGTATACTCCTGAATAACTTCCTTTATTTTCGATAGTACCTCGTTGGCTTGTTTATCGTCCTGCATCGTAAAAACAAAGCCATTTGTTTCGCCCTTACCACATGGTTCCTCATCTAAATCTACATAAAACATATATGCAGAATGCCTCCACATGTCAGAGCTATGCGACAAGTAGATGCTTCGACATTCGATGTCGGGCTGCTCCAATATGGGACTGAGCTGCCCAAGCAGTTCCTCGAAGTCGAAGTGCAGACTGTTCTGCCTGATCGAGTCAAGCAGACAGGAATAGAACATAAAACCTTGGCTCAACACAGAAAAGCTGTTTTCGGTTTTCTTGGTAGCATGGTGGGTAAAAGTCAGGTATTCAGCAGCATCCACCATCGTGTTATGTTTGTCGTTAAGCGGTATGGGAGCGTCAGCGCTGGCAAATACCAGCGAGTACATCACGGTATCCTTCTTACCCATACGGCTTTCCCATTTGTCACACTCCTTCGCTTTATCCATGAGGGCATCAACGGTTGCGATGGTTTGCATATCGACAATATGCGTTCTCTCTTCGTACTCCCTGTCAACCCCATGTAGCCTGATACCTTTTGCATTCATTATGCTGTCGTCAAATACTTCATACCAATTGATATCGAACTTGTATTGCTTGAGTAGTCCCACATCGGGTATATTCTGGTAAATCATATCTACATTATACTGCATGTGGTATTTTTCCCAGAATCGGTATAGGCTGTCCATATCCGCCAACGCAACCTGTGCCTTCAGTTGGAAGCAGCTGAATGCCAATACCAATAATATGTATATTGTTCGTTTCATATATTCAACCTTCACGATAACCTTGACCTTAAGCTAATTACTATCCTGTTTGTTCCGAATCCGGATGTTGGCTGTGAACACCCTGACATTCATGTGCATATATTCCTCCTCCTCAGACATCTTCGATTGAGGTTGTTGCATCGCGTTCAACATGGCTTCCAACTCGTCATTATCTTGCACATCAACTGGGGTTGCACGTTCTTCTACCGTTTCCAACAATTCTTCTTGATGGGAGACCTCGACAGCAGTTTTATGGGGCAAAGTTTGCCGCCTTACTTGTTTTCGCTTTTTTGGTGACTCTGTAACTTGAGCCATAAGTGGAGTATCAGGTTTTGTATCTTCCATTAATAAGGGCGCGGTAGGATTAATAGCTGATGAATCAGTCAACATCTGACTTCCTTTCTCTGCCATCCTTTCTCCACTTTCCGACACTTTAGTTTCCTTATGATTTAAGAGCATCCATCCCACACCCGCCACAATCAGCAGCGATGCAGCAATGCCCATCCACCACCATTTTTGGTTGTTCCCACGCTTTGATGCAGCCGTTTTCACCGCTTCTTCCATCACTCGCTCTTTCAAGCCAGGCGAAGCATGATATGTCGCTTTAGGTTTTAGGAGTTGTTCTATGTCATTCGTCGTCTTCATAGGCTTTTCTGATTTTATCTATTGCATATCTGTATCTTGATTTCACGGTGGCTTCAGGTATCTCCAGCACTTGTGCAATCTGGCGGAAGGTCAGTCCATCAGTGCAATGCAACCTGACGATTTCTGCCTGTTCTGCGGGAATTGTCTGCAACAATCTGTTGATACGTTCATATTCATCACGGATTTCTTTGTCCGCTTCGCTCTCCTCAGCAATCTGTGCAGCCCCCTCCAAAGCTGTCATCACCACAGGAGGTCGTCGACGGATGTAATCGATGCAGGCATTCCTCAACGCGCGAACCAAATAACGCTCCACATCATCAATATGCGTCAGCCGTTCCTTCGAACGATATAGCCTCAGCAACACATCCTGCACAATGTCTTCTGCATCCTCTCGCTTTCCCACACGCAGGTAGGCAAAACGGAACAACCAATCTTGTTTAAGACCGATGATTCGTTCCAGTTCCTTCACTCTGTCCGCCGTTCGGCCTGAGCTCACGACGAAGGCTGTCTGTTCTGCTGTCTGCATCTGTTCTTAACTTAATCTTCTACTAATAATGACGCAAAGATACGAAAAAAGATTTAAATCCACCCAAAGAAATGCGAAAAAAACGAATCTGTACTTTCTACCATAGTTAGTTAAGTTTTTTAGTTAGTTAATAATTTGTTAATTATTTGTGAACCTCCCCCGCCCCCTCCCAAGGAGGGGAGTACAAATCTTCTCCCCTTGGGGGTTTCTGTCCCCCGATAACGGGGGAACCGAAAGGGGTGCAAAGACCATTGAATAAGAGAGGGGTTTGGGTTTTATTTTTGTAACCCTTAAGGGGAAATTTTGTAACCCTTAAGGGCTGCAAAAAAATGCGATTAAGCCGAACATAATTCTAAGTTTACTTGAGCATTATTGAGGCGTAGCATTTTGCACGAAGTGAAATCACGCGCTGTCACGACTGTCACGACTGTCAATTGTCATTAAGAGTTTTGAACACGAAAAAATGTTCATATAATATATATTATTTTAATAATATATATTATATGGTATAAAAAACCAATCCGAAATCCTTAATGACAGTCATGACAATGACAGTGATGACAACGTTCAATAAAAATTGGGCTTTGTCTTTTCCTGAATAAGGTTGACTTTTGACTGACAACTAGAACAATGCAAGGTTTCATCACGAACCCTTGCACTTTTTATCTCGTTCTATCTAGAATCAAACCGAGAACGAAAATTACTCTTGTATATTAACTAAGACACCTTATTTTTGTGGCGATGCACCCTACTTACTTGCAAAGATATTTGTTATTCGCTCTGGCAATTGGGAATACTCATAGAGTTCGGCATATTCAGTACCGTCATCCTCTGTGGCATATGGCAACAGGAAGGTATCTGATGCTTTCCAATCTATGTGAGTCGTACGTTTGCCTTCTGTCAGTGTTTGTGCGCTACTGTCGTAACGGAAGGGGCGAATACGGGTGGTGAGATGGTATGCCACTTCCTCTGTATATCTAGACGATGTTTCGCAATACATTGTGTAAAGATCCACAACCTGCTGATGGTCAAACAGTTTGTATTTCTGGTTTTCAAGGGTTGGTAAGAACTTCTCTATCACTCCATTGCGCATTTTTATGATGCCAACGCGAAGCCAGACTCCTGTAAGTGAAGAAGCCTCCTCTGAAGTGGGAAGGTTTGAATAAGTCTCGAGTATATCCATCATTTGCCTTACATCGGGTTCTACACCTTCCTTAGCATCATAGAGTTCGTTGATGAACTTATCCCGTGGGAATAATTCCGACTCTGCACGATTGCTGTTGAACCACTTCAAGGTAAAATGCTGTTGGTTGCTGTCGTATATTCGGATGCCGCGCCCGTTGGTGCCCACTGCCACGTTGCCAGTATGGCGGAATGGGACGTGATCGTTGTCTACGAACTGTAATGTTGGCGCTCCATCATCAGTATGCTCTAATTGGGACGTTAATGTGATAGCGCGGGCACAGTATTTATATTGCTCGAAATCGGGTACAGTTTCTACTGTTCCATCGTCGTAGGTCACTTTCGTGAGATGATACAACCCTATCGGGTCGTTCTCGGTCAGTTGAGCCAATGGCGGCAATTCGTAAACGGGCTGTTCGGGTATATTACCTGTTTGGTTTTTTACATAATGGTTTCCCAACGCTATCGATTTAGGCTCTATGAAGTTCATTTTTGTTTGGCAGTCTGAACGATAAAAGGCAAAGTTGCCTATGTAACCCACGTTGGCAGGAATTGTCACTTCGTCAATCTGAGTCTCGAAAAATGCACCCTCGCTAATCATGAGGGTTTGGTCGGACATTGGGGGAATCGTCACAGACTGAAGCGCTGTATTGGCAAAAGCAAAGTCGTCGATGAGAATCAGGTTGGGAGGGAGGGCAACGGAGGTCAGCTGACTGCATCCCATAAAGGCAAAGTCGCGTATGCTCAGCAGGCTCTTCGGCAACTGGATGCCAGTGAGCGACTGACATTGATAGAACGCATAAGGCCCGATATGACGGATTCCTTCCGGAATAGTACTTGCTTTGCATCCACGCATCACCATACGGCGATCGGTATCGATGATGGCATTGCAGCCTTCTCGCGAATCAAGCACAGGGTTCTGACCATCGACCACTATCTGTTCCAGGTTATCGCAATTCGTAAGTGCATGTATGCCGATGCGATTTACCGTAGCAGGAATATAGACGGCTTTCAGCCGGGGATTGTTACTCAAAGCTTTGTCGCCGATAGTTGTCACTTTGTATTGCTGTCCCTTGATGCTGACAATCGCAGGGATGTGCAACGTTCCTGAAATATCAGCATCGCGCTTCTCATTATAGGTAAGGGCTACGGTCGACTCCGTCATCTTGATATAGTCGAGTTTCACTCCGTCTTCGTTCTTGATGGTATAGATGCCCTTATCGCTGTCTGATGTGTCTAATACCAGGCGGAGGCCATTATAATGATTTTTAGTGATCCAGCGCGACAACACCCTGCATCCGGTAGCAAATCCATTTGCCATGCCTCCTCCACGAAGAGCATATCCTCGCGTCACATACACTTCATCGGGATTGACACAAAAATCCGGACTAATCAGTTCTGACTTACGATTGTTCCAAACAGCACTTTCGTCACCACAACGTTCGCCAACATTTCCACTCATATCATAGAGGCCCAATTCGTTTGGCTGCTTGGTCGCTACAGCATGATAGCGTCTTCCGCCATGTCCCACGCCCCACCAAGCCACATCATCGGGATAGTCGCTCCCAGAGTATCGATAGCCTTTGCTCTTGATACCTCCGCGAGCAGCAAACTCCCATTCGGCCTCAGTAGGCAAACGGAAATGAAGCTTGGTCAGTTGGTTGAGGCGGTCGATGAACTCGATACATCCTTCATAGTTCAAGTCTAATATAGGCAAAGAATCACCAACAAAAGGCGGGTCTGTCATGGATGTATTACGTCCCATCACCGCCTTCCATAGCTGCTGAGTCACTTCGGTCTGCCCAATGAAGAAGGAATTGACCCGCTCTTCGTGTATTGGCATCCCTCCAAGAGGCGGAACGACACCGACTCCAAGCAAAGTCTGATCGGGTTCTGCCCCCATATCGTAAATACCACCCTCCACTTTCACCATCTGGAAACTGACACCACGAACCTTTATCGTATAGACCCTCTCTCCGCTCTCCCTGAAAGGGCGAGAATTTATAGAAAGAGACGAACATAAAACCGCAATTATTATAATCAATATTCTTTTCATCATTTATAATTTACCATTTAAAATTTATAATTTACCATTCACCTTCCTCCCCTTAGAGGGGGAGTTAGAGGGGGTCTGTTTTATTCCCTATCTTCCTCATAATGCGTCACCTCTCCATTATCATAGTCGCGGATGGTTTCCCATCCCTCAGGCAGATTATATAATCTATATCCATCTGTCTTCAATAGCAGTATATGGTAATAACCCATACTGTATGCGGTCCTTACATCAAACATGTCACATTCGCTGCCATCCCATTCCGTCGGATACTCCCGACTTGCAAGTTTTCCATCAAAAATGATTTGAGGTCTTGCATCGAAACTCCATCGATTAGGGTTATTGGCATAACAACTCTCATGAGGATGTGTCATCATGTAATCAATCGTTGCTTTCCAATAGTCACGCATCACCGCCTCAGCAACTTCTTTCGACTGAATGATATAGTGCAGTCCATAAGTGTCGCCCTCCTGAATACGGGGCTTTTTTTGAGTAAAATTCGTTTGTTTCGCTTCAGCATAATGGATCGAACGGGTATAATCTTTCACTTCCCCTTTCATGGAATAGTAATGCACTTTTCGCATGGTGACACCCGAGCGGTTGAAAACATTCATGACAGCATCACAATATGCATCAGCATGAAATGGTGTGGCCTCTAACTGTACCCCTCGTTCGTTGGGATCGTTGACAAAAGCAGAATCCAGATAGTAGGTATAACGAAGAGATGCACTGGCAACAAACTGAGAAGCAACCACAGAACTATCGACGGAGACAATATTCCTGCCTGTCTCCTCATCCCTTGTGTAATTTCTCAATGGATAGTATGGAATATCACGGGCAGCAGTATAACTCATGTTGATAAACTCCCCACCGAAAGCTGCACTCGGGCTATATCGGGAATTGGTGGAATTCCGTAACGAAAACATACTTGAACCTGGACGCAGATAAATGGCATAGTTGAGTGTGTCGGCATTCTGTCCATGTATTTCCCAATGAGTCGCTTCGATAGATTTTCGGGAAAGGCGATCTAATGTCTGAAGAACCCGCTCTAGCATTTCTTCCATCTTTTGATTTCGAATCATACGCATTTCAGGATCTCTATCATCGATATAATCCTTAACATACGAATATCGAAACCTTATTAATCCATTACATTCAAGTCCATTACGTCCCACTCCGAAACTCATCTGGGCGGATGGATTAATATACGTTTTTTCATTCTTCATCGAATCCACGTATGCCATCAGCGCCTCAATCTCTGGATTGATTTGTGCCTTTGCCCCGATAACCATCAACCACCAACCAATAACTATTATTACATACTTGTTCATTGTATTATCAATTTTGCAGTTCTTCAATTCGTTTTCTCAATCGCTCACCTTTAGCTTTGATAGTAGTCATATCCTTATGAATATCGTTAGCAGCCCATTCCGTACTATCCTCAGGAGTTGGAATCTCTATACCTTCCATGAGGGAAGGCTCTTTGTCTTTTATCGCTATCGACTTCGACAACGCTTCGTCTTCATGATAGGAATTGATGAGCGATTGTGCCCAAGCATAGTGAGGGTCGAGACCCACCCCTTTTGCCCCTCCCTGCGAGGGAGGGGAATAATAACTAGAAGATGTAGTCGGCTTATGGTGACTATTTCCCCTTTGGTTCTCTCCCCCTTGGGGGAGTTGGAGGGGGCTGATCTGAATGGTCTTCTTTGTCATCTCCTTCTCAGTCGGTATTTGCTGCGAGACAGCTTCTGCTTGCTTCGGCAGCTCTGAAGGCTCTGTGTCATAATTCCAACCAAACAGCACCACCAGCACCACAGAAGCAGCAACTGTAAGGGTTGCAAGGGCAACATAACGCCAATAGCAAGTGCGTCGATGTTGGAGAATCGAGAAGTATTCCTTTGAATAGTCTTCTGACAAGATATCCTCGGTATACTCCACCTGCATAGGGGTCAGCATCAGCAGCAATGCTGCTTCTTGTTTGCTGCGCTCTGCCACAGGAACCTCTATGAGTAGCCGTCGTAGTTGCCGCTCCTCTTCCTTCGAGGTCTCGTTCGCCAAATATTTGTCAATCAGTTCTTGTTTCGCCATTACATTTCCATTTAACATTTACCATTATTTCATCGCTTCCATCATCTTCCGTTTCGCTGTCGATAGGATTGAGCTTACCGACCTCGGGGTTAGTCCTGTTATAGTAGCTATTTCCTGAACGTTAAGTCCATCGAACAACATCAGTTTGATGAGCCGCTGTTGTGATCGCGTTAACTGCTCTATGCATTGCTGGAGCTGCTCCACCTGTTCATTTACTATCAGTTGCTTGTCAACTGGAGTGCTTTCATCAACGAGCATATCATCCACAAGCGGAACAATACGTTTCACTTGCCGATTGCGCCACCAGCTGACACACAAATTCCGTGTAGCTTTGCACGCAAGCGCAGTAACATTATGCCCCAGCTCTTCTCGTCGTATCCACAGCCGCAACATCACCTCTTGCACGATATCTTCTGCGTCATCCTTGTCGCGACAGAATCTCATTGCGATTTGCATCAACTGCGGCCTCACCCCAAGCGCAATATGCTCAAATTCTCTTGACGTCATCTGCCCTATATACGCATAACCCCATCAAATGTTAATGATTTTTTTCACTTTTTTTTTCGAAGATACAGAGTATCTTCGTCGAAATTACTATTGGCTGACTGGTTTCTTGAACTGCACAGGTACGGTGTATTTCACACGTATAGGTTTTCCACATACCTTACCTGGTTTCCATTTCGGCATTGTTTTGAGGACTCGGATGGCTTCGGCATCACAGTCTTTGTGGAGTGAACGAACGACTTTGAAATCCGATAACGTTCCGTCCTTCTCAACCACCATCTCAATGATGCTGCGCCCCTCAACTGAAGCGTATGTTACACACTTTGGCACGCGGACATTTTCAGCGATGAATTGGATCAATTTCTCCATTCCTCCTGGAAATTCGGGCATTTCTTCGAAGTAGTCTTTATCAAAGACTTCCTCTTCTGGTTCGATAGGTCCTTGCGGCTCGTCGGCAATACATTGATGCTGATTGTCGGCAATAGTCTCATTCTTCACAACCACCTCTTTCTGCTGCTGGCTGTTGGCATCTTTACATGCTACCAATAAGGTCGCTATCAGGCACAGGGTGCCGTATTTCTTAAGTAATGTTTCCATAATTTCATTTATAATTTGATTATTTACGATTTATCAATTGGTTTCATTGAACTGTTCCTTGTTGAAGTATTTTTCTTAACTCTTAATTCTATAATTTTTTATATAAGTGATTCGGATATCGTTACCTTGAACATCGATATAAATAGGTTCTCGTGTAGTCGCATTATAGATGGTTACTACGGCCTGATGCTGCTCCTTGTTGCCAGTTTGCGTAGGACGCTCACGGGTGCGATAGTCGCCTGCACATAGCTGCATCACAGGTACTATATTATTATCCTTGTACGAATTAAGGTAAATACCTTCGTCAGACTTGGTTATCAGGTAGATTTGTTCATTCCAGACGAAAGCGTTGAGTATCATTGATTTGTCTAACTCGAACAATAAATGGGGCTTTGTATATCTATTCCAATCCATTTGTGTATAACGTTCACCTCCGTAGGTCTTTCCCTGTTCAGGATGCTCAATCTTCGATATGAGCCTTCTGCCAAAGAGATAATAGCTGTTGCCTAACTTGAGAACCCTTCGTGCCCCCTCAGTCATTTGTTTCGACAACCCCTCCATAGTAGAGATGTCTCCTATGTCACACTTAAATACGTGCCTGAGTCCTATCTGCTTATCCTTGAACATATTGAACCAACCCTATTCGCCGATATCGTAAGTGTTCACTTGAAAGCGGTCGTCTTCATAATACAGGTCGTCAGCCAACACTCTGTCGCGGATGCTCCAACTGATGGTGTCGAGGTAATAATCGTGGATGTCGGCAGGAGTGCGGATAGGCTTTTTGCCGAAGGAGATACTATCCTCGTATTGTCTTAATTCAAAATAATCACCGATAAAGTCGCTATTCCGTTTCAATATGAGCGAATCGTTACGAACAAACATACATCTTACATCGTGATATGCATAGGGCGGACGGGGCACGAGGATGTCCTTCACCACGTTTCCACGAGCATCTAATGCAGTGAGATGCAGACGATGATCGGAACGATAAGACAGGAAAAACCAACGATCATGGTATCGCGTAAGCCAGTCAATCATCATTGGCTGTTCAAACTCGTATTGTTTCACATTCTGTAGCTCTTTGTCAATCGTAAGTGTATCGCGGGTGACGGTGAAGGCTGATGCAGAGACACTTTTCATATCTAATTCATATGCAAATGTGATGCTATCGTGGTTGAGGGTTGACACGTATTCGCCATTGATGTAGAGGGTTTTCCAAGGACGGATCTTCTTGAGCAGGGTCTTCATCTCCTGAGCCAAGCCTTGAATATTTTCTTTCTTTTTGTTTGTTTGTCCTAGCGGTGTTACTCGGACATCACAATCTACGAGGTTGCCACGTGCGTCTAGTCGGATGTTGCCAATGGTAATCAAGATGCGCTTCACACCTGCCAGTTCGGGGTAGTTCTGGGTGTGAAGGGGGAAGAGACGCTTGATTTCCGCCTCATCTTTGATATCAGACAGTGAAAAGCCATAGCTTAAAACCACACGATTATGATATGTCTGGCGGTTGGTGACCTTTCCCTGCTTGATGGTCAGCAGCTGCTCGTACTCCAGATTGCGGTAATAGCCAGAGTGAACGTAATAGAGGGTATTTCCCTTTGCAGCCCTGATTTCCGCTGTGAACCACGTAGCCACGATCTCCTTTTGCTGGTAGTACTTGCCGAACACTCGACGTATATCTGCTTCAGGGATGTTCTCCACATGCGAACGCTTCTTGTCCTTATCATATAGTTCTATCTCGATATGGTCGAGACACAGGCGGTTGTCCTTGATGCTCCAATAGCCCCTATACCCGTCCCAGTTGGCAGTATTGATTGACCTGTCCTTCGGCAACACCTCCAACAGACGATGATAAAGCACGGAATCGTGGTCAATGGGTTTCCCCAATAGGTTCCACCGTTCCCCATCGATCATAATCACATCACCTTCCTGACCTGTAGCTGATGCACAGAGTGCGAAGCACAACAATACCTGAATGAATGCTACTTTCATTGCGATACTTTCAAACTTTGAACTCATAAACTGACTATAAACTTTAAACATTAAACTTTAAACTTTATTTTCAGCTGCAAAGTTACGGCAAAAAAATGTAACATCCTTGCAGATTTGTAACATTGCGTACACCTTGTGTACACATTAACGAGGGGAAAACGGGCTAATCAGAAAACTGCAGCAATTCTTGGTATTTTCTTGAGGTGCTCAAAGAATGATTTATTGCGTTTTGCAGATAATAGATTGTATTTCATCTGAAGAGAGAGAAGTGGTTCTGCATCCAAATCAAGAGCTTGACCAATAAGTAAAGCCATTTCAGCACTCAAGGGGCGCTTTGCATTCAACACCTCATTCAACTGACTGGCAGGCACACCAATCTCTGCGGCCAAACGTCGCTGACTGATGCCACGAAATTCCAATTCATCCTTAATCACTTCTCCAGGATGAGTCAGGTAGTGCGGCTCCAAGTTGTTGGCAATTATCTTATCTTCTTTTCCCTCTACGTGTACCATAATTCTTTATTTATAATGGTTTGACAATTCTGTGATACTTACCACCTCTGCAATAGTCTTTTCATCTTCGATAATCTCTCGGAATTCTATGCGATATTGGTCATTTACCCTAACGGAAGAAAGTCCTTCTTTATCACCATGCAGATGTTCGTAATGAAGCCCTCCATAACGAGCCAAATCCATCACGTTCGACTGCACCATCATCAAGTCTACAACACGTGTATACTTCTTAACGATATGAGGTTGGAAGCGATATTTCTTATCGCGAGTCCTTCCACTCTCATAGAGCTCCCTCAGATAGTCTTCTTCAAAAGTGACAATCATACGCTATTCACTTCGAGCAAAATGACTACGTCCAAAATGCTACGCCTCAATAATGCTCAAATATACATTTGACACTATGTTCAACTTAAACGCATTTTTATCTACCGCTCGGCAATTTAAGCAAACTGTATTGCTCTCACTTAATCGCATTTTTCCGTAATTTTGTGGCAAAGGTACAAATGTTTTTCAATATTCACAAATTTGAGAACACTTTTTTAATCATATTCAAGTTCCGCAAGCTCGATTTGACCACGAATTGAACACATTGAACGATTTTTTATCATTGTTCTACGATTTTCCTGAAGTCTTTCCACCCTTCTGCTTGCTGATAGCGGGCTTTACATCCCTTGGGAACATAGAGGGTGCATTGACCCGGACTAAACAGATCAAAACACCGTTCATGGGTTTGGGGTGGCTTTGCACTATTGATATAGAGACGGGTCAGACTACGACAATAGCCAAACACACAATCTCCCAGATAACGAATTGTGGAGGGTAAGCGGATGGTTTTGATGTCTGAGCACAGAAAAAATGAATACGAACCGATGTTATCGATGGTTGCTGGGAGAACCACTTCTTTTAAATCCGGACAACCATCAAATGGTGGGAGTGCTTTAAACAGATAACCTATATCTGGGAATTCATCTCCCGAGCTGACCAACCCTTTTACTTTGTAGACAGTTCCCTGATACGTCACCTCTTCTGGAATTCGAATGGTTCCCGTATAGTGCAATCTCGCATCCCCATGAGCCGTTACATACACGTTGTTATTTCGGTTGATTCTGTAATAGATGACCTTTCCGTCCACATTCTTCGCCTCAAAGTCGTATGCCTGTGCAGACAATCTGCCATAAAACTCCTTATAATAGGATTCCGGCATGTTGAATGAGTCTGTATCGATTGTCGTGGATTTACAGCCATACAGACACACAAGTGCACATATCGTTATCAGTTTCTTCATAATTTTATTTTATTTCCAAATACCATATATGTATATTTGCCCCCTCGACGGTGAGGAGGACAGGATTGTCTGTCGTTACGTCCTCGCATTGAAAAAATGCCTGATTGTCGGGATGGTTGTTCACCCTGAGCAGATGGCCTCTCCAATTCTCTGTGTTGTAATTAAAACCAAGGTCCATCTCTTTATGTAGCGCTCCGTCTTGATACGAGGCTATATACATGCCTTCAGGGGACCTCACGATGCAATAGAGTTTGTCGTCATGGGTGAATGCTGTGCAGATATATGTACGCGGATCGTTCAGCAAATACTCCTTTGTTATTGTTATGATACGGCTTTCAGGGGGTGTTAACTGAAGTACTTTCTGAGGTAGAGTGTAGTCTTCGCGGCCCAGTTTGTAATATTTCTTTCCACGATATACTTTTCCTTGACGAGGATTGTCTATTTTATTGATGCTATATGTACTGACAACATAATAACTGCCATCCAGTTTCAATAGACGACCTGCTGCCATAAACAAGTGCCGTTTGCGATTCTTCCGTTCTTGAAACACCATATAGTCGCCCCATTCTCCGCACTCCCAATAATACACCCTGTATTGGTCGTCCTCATAGATTAAGTCGTTCGCAGATTTCACAGGCTTCCACTGACCTGTATGTGTATTTAGTGTAAAATTCAAGTTCTTCTTCATATCTTCTTTATCGTGATGCTCGCGTGCCCATCGATAGAAACTCACATCGCTTTCGTGATATGCATGGACTTTCAGTATCAAGGAGTCGTGACGAGTGAATATATTGCCATACGATAATTGGTCACTTATAGGGCTATCTGGCAAATCAATGTGAGTGACCTTGTGACTATCTTTGTCAACACAGAGAAGAATATCTTCCCCCCAACTTTCCATTGATTCTCTATGGTACATCAACAGATACAATCCCTCACGGCTGTCTGCTGCTCGTAAATGGATATTCTTCTTGGGCGTTTCGCCAAACAAACCGGCATCAATATGTATCGTATCGCGAGTCACCTTGAATTGCTGTGCTGAAGCTGGAAGAGCCAAACACAAGAGAAGATAAACAAGTTTCTTCATATCAACAATAGATTAAGTATCGTATATGTATTTTCGACCCTTCGACGGTGAGGATAGCATCCTTGCCTGCCTTACGGTCTGTGAGGAGGAGCAGGGTGTGGTCCTTCGGACTATCACAATCGCGCATATAGCTCTGATAGACGTAAGGGGTATAGTTGCAGTCTATATCCATCACTTTGCTGATGGTACCGTCTCGATAGGTAGCAACGCAGATTCCTGACGCAGACTCCATGATGAAGTAGAACTGCTTTTTAAGCATAAAGCAAGCGTAGATGTTACTCTGAGAAGTGACCAGCTCAGTGTACTCAGAATAAAGGTGTTTACTATCGACATCTGCATAGGATTCTCCTTGATAGACGTGTCCTTCCGATGGGTCGCTGATGCGGATCATGCTTTTCGGAGTAATCAGATAGTATCCGTCAGTCTGCTTGAATACACGAATGGGGACATCGGTGAAGCTACCTATCATCACCATCCCATTTTTCTGCTCGTTCTTGATAACGTATTTAAACCTATAGATGTAATCCTTATGCGTTATCTTCGACAGGAAGCGTACGTATGTACCCCATTCACCACATGACCAAATGGACACCTTATATTCTTTATCTTCGTAGATATGATCGTCGGCAAAGGGAATTGCAACCCATTGCAAAGCTTTTCTGTCCCAATAATAGTCAAACATTCCGATTTCATCGTCTTCGTAACCTTGCTCTCTTAACCATTTCACATGTGAAACAGAAGTAAAATACGAGCCATGAGTGCGGAGTATGAGTGAGTCGTTGCGTACGAACAGTCCTTCACCAACAGCAGGGTAGTCCCTAATGCTGTCAGGAAGCGTAAATCGTGATATTTGCCCCATTTCATCGATAGAAAGCAGATGATTGTAAGGACATTTACCGACCATTACCTGTATCGTGTTTTTATACAGGCAATAGATTTTGTCGTTCCGATTGGCGATATATGCCAACCTAAGTCCAAATTTACCTTCGCACATCATATCAGTAGTATCAACTTTGATGGTATCTACCGAAAGCGTAAACTGCTGTGCATGAAGTACCAAGCACAATGTAAATACGCAGAAATGTAAAAATGCAAATCGTTTCATCTTTCTTTGTTTTTTAATGTTAATACTGTTTTCGCTGTTTTGCGCTGCAAAGTTAGAAAAAGCAATCAAAACCACCAAGAAAAACAGTTTACAAATAATTTACATTTTCATTTGTTTCAAATTAACAATTTACAAAAAATTCACAAATCTGCCTCACAATAGGTTCTAGGGCACTTTTTATGAAAAAGGGGAACGCAAATGTTTCAAATCGTAAAAAACGACAACATACACTCCCCAAAAACAGGGCCATAGATATCTACAGCCCTGTTTTTTATGAATCGATGGAAGAAAAATGACACGAATGTTTCAAATCGTAAAAAAGTCACAATCAGAAAGCGAGTGCCCTTAAATGGGTTGAGTGACTTGATGCAACCATGTTTGGTGTCCGCTGTCGAGTCGTGGCGAGAGTCGGTCGTAAACTGTTTGTTGATAGCGATTGAACCACTCGACTTCTTCTGCCGTCAGCATTTCCTTGACGATAGGGCTGGTGATGACGGGACAAAGGGTGAGGTGTTCGAAGGTGTAGTAAGGACCAAACGTGATGCCTTGACCTTCGGAATCTCCCTCGAAGGAAGCATTGACAACCAACATGGTATTCTCGTGGCGTACTCCGTGGCTACCTTCAATATAGATGCCCGGTTCGTCTGTAATGACCATACCCGGCAGAAGTGGTGTAGGCCGCCACTGCATGCGGAACTGATGAAGGTCGATGTTCTCATGAACAGATCCAAACTGCCCCACACCATGTCCGGTTCCATGTAGGTAGTTGATACCATAACGCCACATGGCCATGCGTGCGAGGGTATCGAGTTGAGTGCCACAGGTACCCTTGGGGAATACAGCACTTCCAAGACTAATCCAACCTTTAAGAACCAGGGTGTAATCGCGACGCATTTCCCAAGTGAGTGGTCCCAAAGGCAGGGTACGGGTGATATCGGTCGTTCCATCGAGATACTGTCCACCTGAGTCGATGAGCAACAACCCTTCGGGTTTGACAGGAATATCTGTCTCTGGGGTAGGATCGTAATGGACGATAGCCCCATGATGAGCATAACCCATGATGCTTTCAAAACTGATGCCCATACAGAGTGGCTGTTCGCGGCGGAATGCCTCCAGCTTAGCAGCCAACGAAAGTTCGGTCTGTCCGCCTTTTGGTACATTCTCCAACGTCCACTTCATCCATTTCACCATCGCTACGCCGTCTTTCTCCATTGCATTACGATAGCCCTTGATTTCCGTAGGATTCTTAAACATCAGCATGTGAGGGATGGGAGATGCTTTCGCAATAGGCTGACGGATGGCCTTGTATGTGGTATAGTTGGTCTTATCGAGTTGCACTTCAACAGGCAATTCACATGCTTTCAAGTCGTCAATGATAGCCTCATAAGGGCGAATACCAACACCCTCTTCCTTGAGATATGCCTCAACTTCTGCTGGTACTTTTTCCTTATTTATATATAAGGTGGCGGTAGTAGGGGTGATGATGAGGTAGCTAACGAAAAATGGCGTGTAGAGAATATCGTCGGCACGGAGGTTGAGTGTCCATGCAATGTCTTCAAGGAAGGTAGTAAGCAGAGCATGGGAACCAAGTTGCTCGCGGATGCGCTGCAGTTTGTGAGCAGCGGTCTCACCCGCATACTCTACCCCATGAACGAACACTTTACTGTCGGGGATACCTGGACGGTCTGTCCAAATAGTATCGTAGGGGTCAAGGTCTGTAGTCAGTTGCAAACCATAGGGCTCTAGGTCTGCCTTCATCGTGTTGACTTCAGCAACGGTATTTACCCATCCGTCAACAGCCACAGTATCGCCCTTTTTTAATATGCTACCTAACCACTCAGCTATAGTAGGAGTACCTTCTATTTTCTCTTTCATCAACTGAAATCCTGTATCCTTGAGTTGTTCAGTTGCCTGAATGAAATAGCGGGAATCTGTCCAAAGGGCTGCTTGGTCGGATGTTACTACTGCGATACCTGCGCTCCCAGTAAAGCCAGAAATCCATCGACGTGATTTCCAACGTTCGGGAACATATTCGCCACAATGCGGATCGGTACTTGGAGTGATGAATGCGCTAATGCCGCGAGCCGACATTAAACGGCGCAAATCGTAAAGTCTACTTTCTATTTTGTTCATAATTGTAAGGATTGTTTAGTAATAATGGGTGTAAAGGTACAAAAAAAAGCATAATTCATAATGCATAATTCATATTTTTGTTGTATATTTGCCGAAAATTAATGCAAAACATTGCATTTGGACAGAGATAATCATAAATTATCATTACATAAAACAAGTAATTATGGGATTTTTAACAAACGACAAATTAGTGATTGTCGGAGCTGGTGGTGCTATCGGCTCAACAATGGTTCAGCTTGCATTGACCATGAAGTTGACACCAAACGTATGTCTTTACGATGTGTATGCTCCAGGTATGGAGGGAGTGATGGAAGAGATGTTCCACTGTGGTTATGACGGCGTGAACCTCACAGCTACGACTGATGTAGCAGAAGCATTTAAGGATGCCAAGTATATCATCTCATCGGGTGGTGCTCCACGTAAGGCAGGTATGACTCGTGAAGACCTCCTTGCAGGCAACTGTAAGATTGCAGAAGAACTTGGTAAGAATATCAAGACTTATTGCCCTGACGTAAAGCATGTGACAGTTATCTTCAACCCAGCTGACCTGACAGGCCTTGTAACGCTGCTGTATTCTGGTTTGAAACCAAGTCAGGTGACTACCCTCGCCGCACTTGACTCAACCCGTCTGCAGAGTGCTCTTGCCAAGAAATTCGGATGCAAGCAGTACGAAGTAACAGGTTGTGCTACGTACGGAGGTCATGGTGAGCAGATGGCAGTATTTGGCAGTGCAGTGAAAGTGAACGGCAAACCATTGAACGACCTTATCGGTACCCCCGCATGTACAACAGAGGAATGGGAGCAGCTGAAGGTAGATGTCACTAAGGGAGGCGCTAAGATTATCGAACTGCGCGGACGCAGTTCTTGGCAGAGTCCTGCTTACTGCTCAGTAGAGATGATACGCTCAGTGATGGGCGGCGAGAAGTTCCGTTGGCCTGCAGGTACTTACGTATGCAACGAGAAGTACAACCACATCATGATGGCAATGGACACAACCCTTGACACCAACGGCTGTACTTACAAGATGCCAACAGGCAATGCTGAAGAATTGGCAAAACTCGATGCTTCGTATGAGCACCTCTGCAAGATGCGCGACGAACTTGTTACACTGAACATTGTTCCACCAATTTCGGAATGGAATAAAATCAATCCAAACCTGTAATAAATTTAACAATAGATTAGAGTTTTTTAATAAGCCTTTTATTCATTTGAATGGAAGGCTTATTGTTATTAATAAGGTGGAAAACACGATAATACTATGTGAGAAAAACGAAAAATCCTAAAAAAAGTAAAAAAAAATTTGGTTAATAATAAAAGAACATGTAACTTTGCAGGTCGAAAAGTTGATAATAATTTATTTTTCATTTAACTCACGCTCATGAACTCAAATATTAATCCTAACATTGATGTTGACAAACTGAAGGTTTTGATTGTTGACGATGTGCCATTAAACATACTGCTTGTACGTAAGATGCTAGGGCTGTTTACCTTTAAAGTTAAGACTGCAGCCAATGGTCAACAAGCATTGGACATGATTAGTAACGAAGTACCTGATCTGATGTTGCTCGACTTGATGATGCCAGGTATTGACGGATTTGAAGTTATTAGACGTGTACGTGCTTCTGATGATACGAAAGATTTGCCAATCATTATCCTTTCGGCATTGAACTCTGAAGCCGATATCGTAAAAGGCATGGAACTCGGTGCTAATGACTTTGTCAACAAGCCAATTATTATGGAAAGGCTTATTAATAGTGTAGTAAAACAAATCAATAAACTGGGTGAGAAATGACAACCACATAACGATTGTTTTTAGTATAACCCCGTGTGTGTTTACGTTTTTGGGGGAGGGGTAAAAATGTAATTGTGCGCTCGAAAAAATGCAATGTGAAAGAATTTCTGATATGTGAAAGAATTACTAATAAATAAATATGCAGACTTTAAAATAAATGACAGATTTTATGTTTTTTCAAATTGATGGCCCTATTGCCGAATTTTATGGGTGGGAAGTAATAGGGTATTACATCAACAACATACAAAATTATTTAGCAGAATATTCGTGGCAAGTACGTACGGCTTATGGTCTGATTATAAGTTGTATTTTCATAATGATTATCCTTTTTGTTTTATTTATTTTGATGATTAGAAAAACTACGAAATACAAGAAAGAGTACCATAAATTAGAAGAGAAGTTCCGAGAGCCACTGTATCAGATCATGATTCTACCCGAACCACCTACGGTACAGGAGATAGAAGGGTTAATAGGTTGTAACTTTACCGAACTGAAGCAGTACGATTCGAGTATGTTTGCGCAACTTATTTCTTCCCTGCGTATGGAACTATGCGAGGTCTTATATTTGCCCAATATGCAGTATATCTGCGAAATCACAGGAGTGAAAGACTATTTCGAACGTTGTCTGACCAGCCGGAAAAAAGTGTTTGAAGTATTGCAAATGGTGGTGAACCTCAATATCCGCATCAATGAAGGAGAGTTGGCAGTCTATCTCAACCACCACAATGCCAACATTCGCCTTATGGCACGTTTAGCTAATATCATCTGTACAGAAAATGAGCCTTACAAGTATTTGGAGGAAGACTTAAACCAACGGATGCTGCCTTGGCGTCCAATGCTTACCCATCGACTATTCGGATGGTTGCAGGAATGTGGGCGTCCTATGCCATCGTTTATTGTTCTCGCTGAGTCACTTGAGAACGAACAAGCCTCTGCTTTTCTCATTGAAGAAGTGGCTTATTGGGGCAACGATACCGAGAAAGACGAATTGGCCAAGTTTTTCCAGGCTCCTCGTCACATCATCCGTCTGGCAGCCATGCGGGCTACTGCTCAATTGGCACGTGAAGCAAACGAGCCTGCATTGGTAGCATCGTATGACCATCAACCTGAGCCGATTAAGCGTGAAGTTATCAAGACTGTTCTTGCCATTCATTCTGGCAAACAAGTGGACTTTTTTGAGCGAGCATATCATTCAACATCATCCAAAGAAACCCAAGAACAAGCGATGTCTTGTCTATATATGTATGGCAATGAAGGTCGTCGCCGATTTGAAATGATTCGCTCAAGCTATCAACTGGGTGACGAGAACAGAACATTGCTTGAGCAAATCGATGCGGCTAACTTGCTGAAACAGATGCAGCAGTTTTCTTATTAACATGCAGACAAAAAAGGATGATTAAATCATAAAACCTAACAATTATGCTGAACCTTCTACTTTTATTCTACGGCTATATCATTTTCTTCTATTCGTTGGCGCTCATCACGTCATACGTAGCGTTGCTGATTATGGCCTACATTTACAGTTCAAACTACAAACGATGGTCGGATGATTATATCAAGCACATGGTTGATAGTACACCTTATGTACCAGGGGTATCAGTCGTGGCTCCTGCATACAATGAGGAAAAAACAGTAGTGGACAACATACGATCGTTGTTACGTCAGGATTATCCAAACTTCGAAATCGTGATTGTGAACGATGGTAGCAAGGACCGCACATTGGAAACGATGATTGAGAATTTCGATTTGGTGGAGGTTCCTTACGACTATATAGAACGCATCCATTGTCAACCATTTAAACGACTGTTTCGTTCGACCAGCCTAAAATACTCTAAATTGGTTGTTGTTGACAAAATGAATGGAGGTACAAAGGCGGATGCTGTAAATGGCGGACTGAATGTGGTATCGAATCCCTATTTCATCAATACCGACGTGGACTGCATCCTGTCGAATGACGCTATCTATCATTGTATCTTCCCTATATTGCTCGATGATACTGTGATTGCCGTAAGCGGTACGATGAGTATGAGTAACGGTGCGACTATTGAAAACGGTGAGATTGTGGAACTCAAAACGTCTACCAGACCCATACCTCTATTCCAAGACTTGGAGTACAAACGAAGCTTCCTTATTGGTAAGATGGGATGGTCGTGCATTAACGCAATGAATAATGTGTCGGGTGGTTATGGACTCTTTAATATGCAAGTAGTTATTGCTGCTGGAGGCTACGGATCTAAATCATTTGCAGAGGATATGGATATGTTATTCCGCATGATTGGCTATTGCTGCGATTTTAACCGACCGTATCGTGTGGTTCAAATTCCTCATAACTGCTGTTGGACTGAAGGTCCATCGAATGTAAAGACATTGATCCGCCAGCGTGTACGTTGGGGACGTGGACTGATTCAGGTAGTGTTTGATCACTCACGCATGCTATTCAATCCCAAATACAAGACCTTGGGTATGCTTACATTCCCCTATACATTCTTGTTTGAGTTCCTGGCACCGATGATTGAAATGGTGGGTTTTTTACTGATTATTTACCTCGCCCTCACCGGAGGTATAAACTGGGATACCTTCTTCATAATGTTTGGAGCTATCTTCCTCTTTAGTGTGATGCTCAGTTCGTTTGTGGTGTTCTACGATTTCCTGCTCGGTAGTTCTTATCATAAATCCAACAGTTATGCATTATTGATTTTGGCAGGCTTACTAGAACCTGTTTTATATCATCCCATTGTGGTATTTTCTACCATTCGTGGCTATTACAACCACCTGACTCGCAAGAAAGCCGTTTGGGGTGACATGAACCGTCACGGTAGCAAGAAAAAGAAAAATAATAATTAAATTATTATAAGTAACGAAAATGAAACAGTATATAATAGTGAAGGGCTTTCTCTTCTTAGTGGTATGCACAGCAATGAGCCTTTGCACTTCGGTACCGATGAAGGCACAGGTAAAGCGTAACAGCATCACTGACCTGATTGAAAAGAATCCAGGATATTACGACGAAACGGTGCGCAGTCATTTCAAACAAGGACAATGGGCTGCTGGAAAGAAACTGTTGGATGAGGGCATGAAAAACTATTCGTATGTATCGGCTCTTAATGAATTGATGGGACAATATTATTACCACTTCAAACGCTACGATAAAGCGCGTTACCACCTCATCAACGCTCTGAGGGATGATAACTCTAACCATCAGGCTCGTGAATTGTTGTTGAAAGTGGAAGAGGAAACGAAAAACTACTCATCAGCCATCGTTTATGTAAACGAACTTTTGGAAGTGAGTCCATATAATGAACGTTTATGGCGCAAAAAGATTGCCCTTTATCGATACCTGGGTGATGACCATGAAGCGGACCTCTTGTTGGAACGACTGAGAAGCATTTACCCCGAAAATGAACGCATACAAAATGACTGGAATTATCGTGTGGAGATGAAATATCTGAAACAACACAGAGAGGGGGATACACAGGCACAGTTTGAAACGTTAAGACAACTGATTCAGATAAGTCCTAAGAATCCAGAGTACTATTTAGCACTTTCGAACCTGCTATTGCAATATGGACACGATGCTGAAGCTGCTGAGGTTGCAGGTGAAGGCGCGGTGACAACCTACTCGCCTGCATTGGTAGAGAAGAAAGTGGGTATTTTAGTTGGAATGAACCGTTTTGAAGAGGCACGTGCTTTCCTTGCTTCTTTGAAAAGAACTCACTATTCTTCGCTTGCCGCTCGTTTGAGCAAAGACTTGCAGATGGATGCTGCCAGAGCATCGCAGATGTACGACCCATACATTCAATATGCAAAGGCGTATGACACTAACCATTCATCTGAGGCTCTCACCTTTTTGCTCAACACCTCTATTTCTCGTGGCTATTATGATGATGCATTAGTGTATATTGAAGAAGCTAAAAAGTCAAGTGGCAGAAAAGATAGTCCAGAACTCCTCTACAAAGAATATTTAGTAAACCGCCGTCTTGGTAATGTTACAAAGGCAAATAGTCTACTCAATAAGTTATATAGCTCGAACCCCAACAATGAGGAAGTTGCAACTGAGTTAGCACGTATCAATACTGATAAAGCCGATGAATTCATGAAATTTGAGCAATATGACGAAGCCATACCACTATTGCAGATGGCATCACAGGATCAAGTCGATTCTGACCTAAGGAAAGCTGCTATGCTCAAATTATTCAATTGCTACCTTTTATCAAAAAAATATTCAGAAGCTGATCAGACACTTGATAATTATAACAGTTTGTTTGGTAGTAATGCATACCGTCAGCTCAAAGCCAAAGTTTACAACGAACAAGGACAAACGGCAAAAGCATTAGACATATTACGTGAAGGATATATGTATGAAAATGATTCGCTGAAAGCAGCTTTTGCAAGTGCCTATGAAGAAATTGTAACCCCATATATTAAATCACTCATTGAGCAAGGAATGTTGTTCGTTGCTGATAGTCAAATCAAAGATGCTGTAGAGATATGTCCTAATAGCAATAATATCATAAGGATGGGTATCACTACATCTCAGTTGTTGAGAAATGAAGAACAAGCTGCTCGTTATGTTCAGATTGGCAGGGAGGAGTTTCCTGAAGATCCATTCTTTATTGTCAAAGAAGCTCAAATCTACCAAGCTGCAGGAGACGATAGGACTGCCATAGACATTACCTATCCATTGCTAGAAACATATGTAGGTGACTCTACGGTTATAGGAACTTATGTTACAAGCTGTCAAACACTTGCCTTAAAGTACGCGAAACAAAGACAATACGACAAGGCAATGGAACTAGTTGACTCTGCTCTAACTATTTGGCCTACTCACAACGAATTGCTGTACACAAAGGGACTCATTTACAAGGATATGCGAGAGTATGACAAAGCATATGAATACCTAAAAATGTACAAACCATCATTAGCAGAATTACCGGAGCATACAAGATTGCTTAACAACATGCTCAGCAAGAATTATCCTAACGTTATCGACATTGACTACCAACAGGCTAGACTTGGTAGTGCAGATAAAATCTCAGCAAATGCGACATTGGCTTATCTTCGAAGGACAAAAAAGAACGAATATACCTTTGAATTGGATTATCTGGGTCGAGATGGTACTGCTGCAGATGACGTAAGTGAAATGGAAAAAGGTGGTACTGGTGTGATGATTGGAGGCCAATTGAAACACAAGTTCAGTAAAAAACTGGAAGCTTATGGTAAAGTTGGATGGGCAAATAAATATTTCCCAGAATGGACAATCAAAGCTGGCATTGCGTATCAACTCCCTCGAGACTGGACTATTAATTTAGATGGTAGTTTCCGAAGAATTCAAACTTATGAAGGTGTGTTTGAACAAAGAGTTGATAAATATGTTCTATTAGGATGGTTACGAAAATTCAAACGCTTGTATTCTGCATCAATTGGAGCGACTAAAACATACGAACAGTTTATTCTGTCTGGCGGTCTTAACGGATATTTGCTAACTAACAAATTCTTCATTAGCGGACAAGCAAAATTCCAGTTCTTCCCTGTTGAAGGAAATCATAGTTATGTCTTTGGAACTGCAGGTTTAGGAACCGCACCTGAGAACTCGATTATTGATAGATCACTGCCGTCAACCTTTGATCACTTAAATACCTTTGTTGGTATGGGTGGTTACTATGCCTATAATCAGCATTTAGGCCTCTTACTCTCAGGAACCTGGTATACGTTATACACGCAGAATGAGAGTATTGTAAGTGGAGCTCTAGAAACTCACCCAGAATTTGGCATCACTTATATGAATATATTTTATATTAACGCCTCTGTTATCATCAACTTCTAAAGCGCGAGAGAATGAAACGTATTAAAGCCCTTAATATATTTCTATGTGTAATAGGACTAATGTCGTGTCATGCACAAGACAATTCGAAAGGGCCTAAATCACCCTTTGATTTTAGGGGTATTTATAGTCCTACCAATGCACTTGAGAACTTTCGTGACCAATATGGAACACATCATGTGGATTACGATTGGGGATTATGGGGGCATAATCTTCATAAAGTAGTGGGAAAGAATCCCGATGAAAGTATTGTTGCAACCATTGACGGGAAAAAAGATAAAGATCAGTATTGTTTCAGCAGTGATAAGATGTACAGCCAACTGGTGGAATATATCATTGATAATTTTGGAGATGGTGAAACTCCTGGTTCATCCACACGTATCAGCATTATGCCTCGCGACAATAAGAAGTCGTGCACCTGCAAGCAGTGTATTGCTGTAGGTAATACAGCCACAAATGCCACACCTGCTGTCACCAATATGATGCGCAAATTGGCAAAACGGTTCCCAAAACACCAATTTTTCACTTCTGCTTACCATTCCACACGTATGGCTCCAACGGAGAAGTTGCCAGCGAATGTTGGTGTATTTATCAGTGCTATCGACTTGCCGATGAGAGTTACATTCACAGAGACTAAAGGATATAGGACATTTATGGGTTTAGTGAAAGAGTGGAAGGAAAAAACAAATCTCATTTATGTGTGGGATTACTCCAGAAACTTTAGTGACTACCTTTCTCCATTTCCCTGTTTGAAAGTCATGCAACGTCGATTACAATTATATAATCGTTTGGGAATTAAAGGTATTTTCCTAAATGGGAGTGGGGACGATTATGCCACATTCGATGATATGCAGACATGCATTCTTGCGAAGATGATGTACGACTTGGCTCTTGATGTAGATGCAGAAATACAAAAATACTATAAGACGAACTACCCAGAGACAGGGAAGCTGATTGCTGACTACTATCTACAATTGGAACACAGAGTGGATGAGAGCAATCACATCATTCAATTGTATGGTTCTATGGAAGAGGAAGTCGCCTCTTACCTCAATGTCAAAGCATTTACTGAATTCCGCTCACGTTTGGAAGATGCTTCTAAGAAAGCAACTGGCGCAGAGAAAGAAAAGTTACGTTATATGCTGACAGCACTGAGTTTTACTCATTTGCAAATGTTAGCGATGAAACCATCCGACGACAACCAACAGCTCAAAGCTCAATTGATTGAACAATTGAAAGGGCACAAACAGTTGAAAGGGATGAATAACTATGGAGAGACTAATGCTGTGATAGATACATATATTCAGAAAATAGATAACTAAATATAGAGTTTAAGTATATTATGATGGCCAAAAAAAGATATTATGCATTCGCGTTCACGATGCTTATATTGCCCACATTCGTGTTCTTCACATCTTGCAAGAAAATATTGGGTCCTACTAAGGTAGAAATCGAGGACTCAGTCCGCCATTATTTACCTGTTGTGCTGGGTGATGATGTCAGGATGATTTGGGTTATCAAAAACGTTGGAAATGAGAATCTTGTAATCAAAGACATACAACCATCTAACGGTTCAATTGAATTCAAGTCTTTAGAAACAAGTCTTATTCCACCGGGAGGCGAGGAGAGTTTATTCGTTGTCTTTCATTCTACAAAAAATGTTGGATATGCCGAGCATAAGATTCGATTATTTGGTAATATTGAACCAAATGGTGTTGCTGAAATGAAGTTCGATATCCATATCGTACGTCCTACACTTGACCGAACAGATTATGAAGAGATCTATTTTGATAAGGAAGCTAATCGTATTGATGAGGAGGCCTTTAAGAAGGCCAGATTGAACAAGGCATACTACACAGATGACGATCCTGGAGACCTTATCTACGGACCTGAGAAAGAAGAATCCGCCCAACACTCTCGTTCCGTTAGAGAACTGAATAGAGTTGGAGAGTTGAGTCAGAATAACAATAGTGTGCCAGAAAAGACTATCGACTATAAAGAATTCCAAGCAGGAGAATCGAATGGAATGTATAAGGATGTTATTTTCTTCTTGCCTCGCAAAGCAGATGTCAATAACGAGAACATCATTGATGAAGTTGTAATCTGGTATAACAATCATCCAGACAAAACAATCTATTTAAGAGGTTATGCCGACAAAGAAACTGGAAATAAACAATTGAACCTTCAATTATCCAACATGCGCGTCAATAATATTACAGACCTCTTGACACGCAAAGGAGTTCCTGCTGACAAGATAAAAACAAATGCTTATGGCGATTCAATCCAGCCATTTACAGAGAGTGGTCGTAACCGATGTGCGATTATTGACATTAAATAGAGAAATTGTATCCTTATTATCTTTTTATCAGCAAAAAACAATAAAAAAATATAATTATTATTAATTATAATAAACAAAAAGCTGCGCAGAAAAAGATTATTCCTATTTTTGCAGCATGAAGCAGTTGGGACTCTATAGATGGATCAAAGTAATAGTGCTTTTGTTGATGAGCAATAGTGCTATTGCACAGCAAATCGTTGTTGACGAAACAACGGATCCCGTGGCTGGTGCACCTATTTTCCAACATGCTGCAGGATATGCAGGAATGGTCGTTTATGACGGAGAGGAAATACCATGGGTGGTTCTTTCTGATGTCTATGTTTTCAACAAGCTTGTGTTTAAAAACGAACGTCAGGCAAAAAAATATTACAAGATTGCAGCAAATATCAAGAAAGTGTATCCGATAGCAGTCGATATACAAAAGACAATCAATGCCTGCGTGGCACATCTTGATTCACTGCCTACTAAAGCAGAGAAAGATGAGTACATGAAACAAGTAGAAAAAGACTTGCGTAAACAATATACACCCCGACTGAAAAAACTGACATTTGCACAAGGAAAACTACTCATAAAGCTGATTGACCGTCAATGTGGACAAACCAGTTATCAGTTAATCAAAACATATATGGGTAAGTTTAAGGCCGGATTATCTAATGCCATTGCAACCTTGTTTGGTGCCAGTTTGAAGAAACAATACGACCCAGAAGACGATGACCGACTGACTGAACGATGTATTCTACTCATTGAGTCGGGACAAATGTAATATACTTCCGCTTTACAAAAAAACAATAGTATCAAGATGAGATTATTCAATATCATATCTCCCAGAAACGACATGAAAACAAAAGGGTATCTATGTACACTCTTTGTAAGTGTAATGATGATTCATTTCCTTTCATCTCAGGCACAGGAAATTACCCCATCCGTTTCAGATACCTCTCATGTATCTCAAATGATTGATTACCTTCAGAAAGCCATGCGGTTCAACCTTTACACTCCGCAGGAAAAGGTGTATCTTCATTTTGACAACACGGGTTATTTCAAGGGCGAATACATCCGTTTCAAGGCCTATGTCACACGTTGTGATACGGAGCGGAAGACCGACCTGAGCCATGTGCTCTATGTGGAACTGGTGAATCCGTCGGGTGATGTCGTGGAACGCCGTAAGCTGAAAATTGTGGACGGTGAGGCTGACGGTGACATCAAGGTGGACAGTATCCAGACAACAGGATTCTATGAGGTGCGTGCCTATACACGCTATATGACCAACTGGGGAAGTCATGCCTGCTTCTCACGCGTCTTCCCTATTTTCAAGTCACCCAAGCGTGAGGGGGACTACAGCCGCCTGGAACTGGACAAGATCAGTTATCAGAAACGTCTGCCAAACACCCGAAAGGATGAGGACAGCGTGATCGTCGATACATACACCCATGCGATGACCATGCGTTTCTATCCTGAGGGAGGCGATATGGTTGAGGGGCTGGAAAGCCGTGTGGCGTTTACTGTCAGCGATGAAGAGGGAAGCAGGATGCAGCGTACAGGCTATGTGGAGGATGACCGTAAGGTACGGCAGTGTGACATCCGTACCGACAGTCTGGGAAGAGGCGTCTTCACGCTTACCCCGCAGAACGGCAGGAAGTACTTTGCGGTGGTACCGGATCACAAGTCGAAGGAACGCCGCTATGAGCTCCCTGCTGCCCGTCCGGAAGGAACCGTCCTGACTTTCGACATGCTGGGTGAGATCGATATCATGGCTACGATTTCCAGTTCGCCCGGCATTCAGGGACGGCTGATCGGGTATGCCGTCATGCATAACGGAACCATCTTCGAGTGCGACACGTTGACTGCAGCCAACACCCATACGCTGAAATTCAACCGTTTCGTATTGCCGGAGGGTGTGAACCAATTGACGGTATTCGACAGTAGCGGCAGCATACTGGCCGAACGACTGTTCTTCATCTGTCCGGTAGCAAAGGAGCAGGACAGCATACGCATTACATCGCGGACAACGCGCCTTACTCCCTGCTGCAAGGTCAGCTTCAACATCCAGTCCGAGCCCAACGCATCCATCTCGTTCTCTGCCATCGATGCAGCGACCATCAACAACGGGTGGGAGGGAAACATGAAGACATGGACCCTGCTTGCCAGCGAGGTCCGTGGGTATATCGCCCATCCGGAGTACTACTTCGAAGCTGATGACGACAAGCACCGCAGGGATGCTGACCTGCTGATGATGATACAGGGATGGCGGCGCTACGACTTCCGCCTGATGGCAGGACTGACAGACTTTGAGAAACGCCAGCCTATTGAAGACAAGCTGTATCTCTTCGGACAGATCAAATCCAAGCGCAAGAAGTACTCGCCCGATGATGTGGAGATTACTGCCACGATGTACAACAAGAAGGGAGAGGTGATTGACGGAACACTGAAGACGGACAGTGTGGGTAAGTACAACTATATCGTTCCTGATGTGGAAGGGGAATGGACCCTGTTCATGCGTTCGAAGAAAGACGATGTGGAGCGTGACTA